>ERZ724506.12-NODE-12-length-102407-cov-136.176772_pt1 | contig 102407 bp, 93 predicted proteins | sample MGYA00376039_ERZ724506 | MGnify/ENA primary metagenome ERZ724506 (study PRJEB28724, sample SAMN07190887) | wastewater metagenome | isolation source: effluent of sewage treatment plant in Hong Hong | place: USA: Christiansburg, Virginia | collected 2016-03-01 ... | reverse complement strand
TAAATTGCAGTTCGCCGAATTTGAAAGTCTGGCGCTTGCTGCGTAACATCAGTTATTAATTTAAAAAATTTGCCCATACTACAACCCAATAATTAAAAACTTAAGTGTTATTCCAATTTTTACGTTGGTGTAATAACTTTGTGATTATTTTGAGTTTGGATTATAGCAGCTCAGGAATGAGATTGAATATTGCCAAAAATAGGACTCGTCTGGTGAAAATATAGACCGAGTAATTAGGTAAGATTTTGTAAGAAATTTTCAATAAAAGTAATAAATGCTTCATCTTTCCTAGAAACAGATTGTTCTGGACGAATTAAGTAGAACGAAAAATCATCGGTCTGTAACGTAGGTAAAATTTGTACTAATCGCCCATTTTCTAAAGATTCTTTAACAATAATGTATGGGATTGAACAAATTCCGTAACCTTGCTCTGCAATGGATAATAATGAAATCATGTTGTCATAAGCAATCTGATAATTATTTAGATTGATCGAGTAATTTATTCCTTTATCATCATGAATATATAAAACGCTACTAAGAATTCCGTCAATTAAATGAGGTACGATTTGATGATTATTCAATTCTTCCACATTTAATGGTTCGCCATGTTGCTGCAAATAATTAGGTGACGCACATAAAATACCAGGTGATGTGTAAATGCGTCGAACTTTCAAATGAGCTCGTTGTGGAATAAACGTTGAGATAGCTAAATCAAAAAAGTCAATATCATTAGGTAAGACATTTAACAAATAAAACATGTGTACTTGCAGTTTAGGATGTTTTTGCAAAAACTCGCTAAGACCATTACTAGTGATTTTATGAGCCAAAACTGGTGGTAACATTACTCTGACAATTCCCTGTGGTTCGCTATTTTCAGATTTTAATTCATCTAAAATATGAACGGCTGTAGTGCAATGTTCTTTGAATAACGTATAAACACGTGAACCAAAATCTGTTAGTTCTAGTGTTTTTATACCTCGCTTTAATAGTGATCCGCCGAGACTCTCTTCAAGCATTTTAATCCGACGACTAACCTTTGAGCGCTGTAAATTCAATTTTTTAGCAGTTTTATTAAATCCACCTGAATTAACCAAATTAATAAATAAAATAATATCATCATACATTAGTTTCTCTCTTTCCTGTATTTATTAATTCGGCGCTTGGTGTTATTCATAATTATCTTGTAACAAAATAGATCCAATCTCAAGTGAATTTAATTATTGATTAATAACGCGAAAACTATGACTATAAACATTAAATCCCCGCGTGCGGACAAAGCCAATCAGGGTAATGCCATATTCGAGGGCTAACTCAACTGCCAATGCCGAGGGTGCGCCAATTGACAAAATAATTTTAATTTGACAACGCTGGGCCTTCTGAATTAACTCATAGCTAACACGCCCACTAAAGACTAAATAGTGATTAATTAGTGGTAACGCCGCGTTTCGTAACGCAGCACCAATAATTTTATCACATGCGTTGTGCCGCCCGACATCTTCAGCAAGCGAATAGAGCTTTCCAACACTAGAATATAACGCAACACCATGTGCACCACCCGTTATTTTAAATAATTTTTGGTGATTGATTAAGTCATTACAAATTGAGTTAATTAATCTAGGTGAAATAGTGAGATTCGTAGTTGATTGAATTGTAGCAGCTAAACTGGGGTGCGTAACTTGACTACACACGCCACAGCTTGATGAGCTTAATAAATTTCGTTGGTGTTCGACAGGTGAAAAGTCCACATTTTCGGCTAATTCAACTTTCCAAATATTGTGATTGAGTTTGCCTAATTTACGCACTTGAATAACATCGGCTTGCTCATTAATGATATTTTCAGTATATAATAAGCCTAAGATTAAATCTTCTTCATTCCCAGGCGTGCGCATCAAAGTTGCTAGATGAAATTTATGCCGCGAATTCATTGCCCCATAAATTAAATAGATTTGTAGCGCGGCCTCATTGGCAACCGCATCTTGAATATCTTCTGCTGTGAAGACTTCGCCATGATTGCGATAGCAAATAATGGCGAAGTCTTTTTTGATTAAGTTCATTGAGCGGTCACTTTACCTTGGCCTGATTAGCCTGAATTTGTCTATAAATTTACCAAGCCAAGTGCGCTTTGCAAACGCTTTTTTTCAATTGAGCTTTCAATTTGATTGCTATCTACCAAACGTAAAGCATCGGTTGGACACATTTGAATACAAGCAGGACCAACACCATTAGTACGTTCCGCACATAAATCACATTTATTCGCCACTAATTTAGCTTTTGCCATTCTTCAAGTTCGCCATTTTTGCGGATCATTGGTTGATTTAGGCGCGCAGATAATAATTGCGGATCATTAAGAAAATCCCAACCGTAATAACCTTTTAGGCATAAATTACCTTCATTGTTGCGCCCATTAGCGGCTTCAGCACGAATAACTTTATTATCCTTAACGACTAAATTTAGGTTACAACCTGTCCCGCAATATGGACAAACGGTTAATACTTTTTTTTCCATTCAGTTTCTCCCTAAAACCTAACTCAATAATGGCAGGTCTAAAAAGATACTTAAACAATTTAAGCCAACCAGAGCAAGAAGTTTCTATAAAAATTTCAATAATTGCCGAGATTATAACATATAACCACTATATTTTTATGGACATTTTAGCCAAAATAACCAAAATAACCAGCGACTAAATTAGTCTATAATTCCACTCAATTAATTTTTTGCTCAATTAATGGTGCGACCACGCGATTTAAAATCCCCGTTATATAACCGATCATAACCCCATAATTAACCACAGGAACATTCACCTCCTTGCACATTGCCAAGCGGCTTAACACCTCACTGCGATTAATCATACAACCGCCGCAATGGACAATGAGTTTGTACTGGCTTAAATCTTGCATAAAATCGCCACCCACGGCAAAGCTAAATTCAAGCTTACCACCAACTTTTTGTTCTAACCAATTGGGGATTTTTACGCGCCCAATATCTTCATGACTTGGATAATGGCTACAGGCTTCGGCAATTAAAACTTTATCCCCAGCTTTAAGCTCATCAATGGCTTTTACTCCATTCAGAAATTCACGTAAATTACCTTTATAGCGTGCATATAAAATTGAAAATGAAGTTAATGGCACGTGCGCTGGAACTAATTTAGACACCGTGGCAAATACTTGTGAATCTGTAATTACCAAGGCAGGTGGCGAAACTAACTTCTCTAACGCTGCCGCTAATTCTTTTTCGCTAACGACCATCGCAATCGCTCCCGCATCTAGCGCATCACGTAATACCTGAACTTGCGGTAAAATCAGTCGTGATTTCGGCGCACCCGCATCAACTGGACACACCAAAATTACCGTATCGAGTGGTTTGAGTAAATCACCGACTATCGTTTCAGGTAGATAGTCTTTGGGTGCATATTGAACGATCAGCAGCTTTAATTGCTCAATATTATCGCGGGTTTGGTTATTGATGCGGCAAAGTGGAATATTCTGTTCTTCAAACCATGCGGCAACAAGATTTCCAGCGCCTAAATCACTTTTAGTGATTACACCGATAATTGGAATACAGCGCGCTTTAGCCGCTTGAACAATTTTAACATCAAACTCATCGGGTGCTTGATCGGCGGCAACACTTAATAAAAGCAGGTCAGTTTTAGCCATGACTTGCAGCGACTTAGTCACGCGCAATTCACCAAGTAACCCCTCATCATCAATTCCAGCGGTATCAATTAAAGTCACTGGGCCAATTGGCGCAATCTCCATCGCTTTAAAAACTGGATCGGTGGTGGTGCCTGCAACAGGTGAAACCACTGCTAAATCTTGATTGGTAATGGCATTGATCAAACTAGATTTACCCGCATTACGTTTGCCAAAAATGGCAATATGCAGCCGTACGCCACGTGGCGTGCCAAAAGAACTCTGCGCACTATTTTCAAAAGCAATATACTGATTATTTAGATTTTCAGCCATCTTCATTATTCCCTTATCTAACTTACTAACTTAACGCTTATAAATACAAATCACGTTTACCTTGGCGAATTTTTTCCAATTGAACTAAAACCAATTTACGCATATTGTCATTTTTAATTAACGCGACTTGTTCGGCAATTACTTTCTCACCCTCAGCTTTAGTCGCTTCAGAGGCATAGTCACATAAATATTCTTGGAAAGTCATTAAGGCATTCGGTTGACAAACATTCTGAATGTCGCCACTTTTTGCCAACGCCATAAAGCGATCACCAACCCGCCCCTGCCGATAACACGCGGTACAATAGCTTGGAATATACCCTGATTTACACAGACTATAAATTACTTCATCAGGACTACGTTCATCTTCGACACTAAATTGCGCCGTATTTAATTTAGGCGTATTTTCACCACTAACATGTTCGCTATAGCCACCCACGCCAGTACAGGAACCCGCACTAATTTGTGACACACCATATTTAATGATTTCATCACGCAATGTGGCACTTTCCCGTGTCGATAAAATTAGTCCAACATAAGGCAAAGCTAAACGAATAATCGCAATTACTTTTTTAAATTGTTCATCGCTTAACATATATGGATAGGTGGCTAAATCAACTCCCAACGCAGGTTTTAAACGAGGAACTGAGACTGTATGTGGTCCACAGCCATATTTCTGCTCTAAATGTTCAGCATGTTGCATCAGCCCCAAAACTTCAAATTTATAATCATACAAACCAAAGAGAACTCCAGCGCCAACGTCTTCGATACCAGCTTCCATAGCGCGATCAAAGGCCGTGGTGTGCCAATCATAATCATGTTTTGGACCTTTAACATGAACTTTAGCGTAAGTTTCGCGATGATAGGTTTCTTGAAATAAGATATAAGTTCCAATTTCGGCGGCGTGTAATTGCCTATAGCGTTCAACGGTGGTCGCGGCAATATTGACATTTATTCGCCGAATTGAACCATTTTTAAATTTAATTGAATAAATCGTTTTGATTGATTCCAGAATATAATCCAAATCACAATTCGCCAAATCCTCACCAACTTCCAGCGCAAGACGTTTATGCCCCATCGCCTCTAATGATTTGACTTCATTGATTAACTCTTCATTATTTAATTTTTTCCGATCAATTCCGCTATCGCAACTATAACCACAATATTGACATTTATTGACACAATAATTGCTAATATAAAGCGGCGCAAAAATCACGATACGTTTACCGTAAATCCGCTCTTTCACCCGATGTGCCGCCGCGTACAATTGATTTAAGCGCTCGTCATCTTCAATGTTAAGTAATTTAGCCACTTCGAGCATATTTAGCCCCGCAGCAGTTTCGGCTTTAGCCATAATTGAATTAAATTCATCCTGAGTAATTTGTGCATTCTGGGCTAAAGTTTGCTTAATTAATTCTTCATTGATAAATTCGGCGGTGTATTTACTTGCCATGTTCGGTTCTCCTATTTTGTGGTGCGTGACCTGGATCTAAAGCAACCGTGCGCCCAATGGATTCAACCATTTTAATCGCAGTTGCGCGCCCTTGATCAGAAGTTACACACATTTTATTGGGGTAAAGTTTATATAATTCACGAAATTTCATCGGTGAAACATTCGGCATAATCACATTTGCACCAGCTTGTAGGGCTTTTTCACGCCCTAATTTATCTAGCGTACCTAAAGCGGTAGTTGCAGGAATATTTGCATTGGGAATTAAAATTCTGGTCAGAGCCACAGCTTTAAGTGTGCCTAGCACCGTGCCATTATGATCTGCACGCATTGGGGTATCTTGATTGGAAAGAAATGGTCCAATTCCAACCATACCCGCGTTGTATTTTTTAAGTAAGAGTAGATTATTGGCAAAAATTTGTGGCGTTTCACCTGGCAAACCCACCATAAAGCCTGTTCCAACTTGGAATCCAGCTTTATCGAGATGTTCCAAACACAGCAAGCGCTCTTGCAAATGTGAATCTGGGTGTAATTTACGATAAAGTATTTCATCCGAGGTTTCAAAGCGCAGCAAATAGCGATCCGCTCCAGCCGTTTTTAATTGCTGGTAATCTGCATAACTATATTCGCCTGCTGAGAGTGTAATTGCTAAATTGGTGCTGGATTTAATTTGCTGCATCACCTCAGATAAGCGATCAGCATTGTAATAAGGATCTTCCCCCGATTGCAAAACAATGCTTGGATAACCCAAATCCTCAGCGGCTTTAGCCGTGTCAATAATTTCGTGAATTTTCATGCGGTAGCGGTCGATTTTTTTGTTATAACAGGCTAAACCGCAATACTGACATTTACGAATACAAATATTTGAAAATTCGATCAAGCCACGTAAATGAACATCACTGCCAACCTCGCGCTGACGAATGCGATCCGCAAGATCAAAAATTAACTTTGCATCATCTGCCGATGAATTGAGTAAGGTAATTAATTCTGACGCATTAAGTTGAGGATCATCAATGGCTTTTTGACAAAGGTGTGCGATTTTTGCGCTGGAATACGTTGCTGAATTAATTTTAATTGACCTCTAATTACCACAGGCTTGACACTAAGCTTATTGAAGAAGGTTGATAAGGCGTGAATAATTGACATAATGATCAGTGCTACTTATTACAACCTTATCTAGTAAGCTTGAATCTAGTGATTTAAGAAAATATTTTAACCATTCTAGAGCTTCTTCGCTCTGGGTGAGTGGCAAATCTATTCCGCTATTATACCAAGTATCATTGTTAATTACATGGCTAATTACCCCACAATAATTTATTCAAGTGCTCTTGAATTATTATCTGTGCTCAAACAAGCTAATCCTTAGCAAATTTAAAATTAATTCTCTCCAGCGAATTTTGACCAATTATTTTAATTTTTCAATTTGATATTCGTAAATCCCTTTACCACAAGCATTCGCTAATAAAGTTGCGCTTAAGGCTGCCACAATTAACGGCAAGGTAAAGACTTGGGTTGCGCTCACCTGCAGCACCATCACAATTGCCGTTGCGGGTGCCCGCGTTAGTGCTGCTAAAAAAGCCACCATACCAAGTAAATAATATTGTTGTAAATTGCCGACTACAAAAAAATCATGCACTAAACCACCGATACCATTGCCAATTGCTAAGGAGGTAGCAAAATAGCCGCCAGGAATACCCGAATTAGTTGTAAACAAAGCACTGATTAGCTTATAAAATACATAGCTTACTGGCAATTCAATTTCATTATTCAATGCCATGCGACTTTCATGATAGCCATTTCCAAATGAAAGCCCGTGCGAGAGCAGCCCGACTACGGCGACAATCACACCACAATAGAGTGCATTTTTATAGGGATTATTTTTACGCCAGCTAACTAATGGCGATTTATCCAACATGAAAAAGCGCACCACACGCGCAAAACCGACCGAAATCAATCCCGCAACTAAGCCAATAACAATAGCGGCAATGAAAATTTTATCGTCATAAAACATTAAATTACGTTCAACGCGCCCAAAATAGGAATAATTACTCAAGATCGAAATTGAGACAACCCCGCTAATTGCAATACCCGTCATTTTAAAGAGGCTAAATTTTAGTCGTGAGGTTTTAATTAACTCTTCCAGCGCAAATACAATCCCGCCTAGCGGGGTATTAAAAGCTGAGGCCAAACCCGAAGCCGCGCCAACAATTAACATGGTTTTACGCCGCTGCAAACTTAAATTACGCCCGAGTTGATTCATGAGACTAGCGCCAATTTGCACAGTTGCCCCCTCACGTCCGAGCGTACCACCACTTAATGTACCGAGTGTAATCAAGAGAATTTTAGAAAAAATTGCCTTAATTTTAAAATAATATTGAATACTCGAATCATCCATTTGACCAATTGCAATAACTTGCGGCAAACCACTACCCTCGGCTTCTGGAAAATATTTTTTTAACAAAAAAACAATAAATATCATCATCAAGGGAACATAAGCAATTAACCACCAACCAAGGATAGCCTCTAAATGTAAAAAGCCATTAAACGCAAGTTCCACGACTTTGACAAAGAACACCGAAATCAAACCAATTAAGATTGCTAACATGGCAAACTCTAAATTAAATTTGAGATATTTTGACCGAAAATAATATCTTAGGCGCATACTTTAAACCATTTCATAATAATCATAGAATTCAGCGAGACTTTAAGCCAATTATTATTACACAAACCAGCTATTTCAGGATGCAGGTTGAATCAATTATAAGTATTAGTGCTGGCTTTGAACTATCAATGCCAACACTAATCACAAAGCTAATTAACAAATTACCTGATAATAAATATTTTGCGGATGATTGGCATCAGCAAAGAAATACCAGCGCTCGGCGATCAAACCTAGGTATTGAATTAACAAAGTAACTAACATCAGCGTTAAATCAACTTGAGTCAACAGCTGTACAATTAACAAGACAATTGGTAACACAAACACCAAGGCTAAAAAAATCCACTTAATTGAGCGAATAAATAAGCGCGTTTTACCATGGTTAAATTGGTGACGGTTAAAGGTTGGTGCCATTGCTCCCGAAGATTTTTGCACAATTTTAGGATTTTTAACCCCAATTGCCGATTGTAAGGTTGATTTGGGTACTAAACCTTTATTACGCAACAACGATGCACTGCGCACAATTCCAGCCACGATGGTTAAAATCAAGGTACTTGTCATAAAAAAATGAGTGGTTTGTGGTGCTAACCATGCGCCCAATGTTGTGGCTAGCATAAAACCCGAGCTACAGCCAAGCAAAATAAAATTAGCCAAGGTAAATGGTGTATGCCATTGTTGTAAAAACTTAAGACAAGCGTAAATCATACCGGTGCACACAAATAACAAGAATAAACTAAATACCCCAGCTAAGCCAACAATTAACGACCAATGAATCGGCACACCATCCAAATCAACTACATGGCGCAAAGTTGGAACTAGTGCTAATAGAATATAAAACCCCACAGCCAACACAAATCCAGTCACGCAACTAACTAGAACAAAATTGACAATTGGCAGATGCGTCCGCCATTGTTGTAAGATTTTAATACTTAAATACACCATCCCCAAACAAATCAGAATCAATAATAAACTCACGCCACCCGCCACACCAATAATTAGCGATGACTTAGCCGCCAGTAAATTAAAACTCACATCAGGATTAAAAACCGGAAAAAAACTCAAGGTGGCATAAATTAGCACAACGCACATGAAAATCGGTAAGGCGATTACCTCACGACTTAACCATGAAGTGCGCCACATGGTTGCAGCACGCCACGCGCGCTCGGGATGACCGAGGTGAAAAAATGATGCGGCTAACCCTGCAATTAATAGCAACAATACAACCATTGCACCATAACTTAATAAATTACCACTAGCTGGTGCGGTGCTAAATTGCTCACGCAACTGTTCACCAAATAAAGCTAAGAAACAGCCTTGTGCCATACCAATAAAGGTGGTTAAAAAAACAACTGAGAACGGTGGATTCATTTTTGCTCCTCATCTTTAGACTTATCAGCATTAGCATGCTGATCAAAATTTTTATTATCACGTGGTAAATAATGATTGGCTGGATTAGTCTCCCACTCGGGCATTAATTGATAACCATTACGCTTATCAATAGCTTGAGCGATGTCGGATGTTGGATCTTTAATATCACCAAAAATCCGCGCACCAGTTGGACAAGATAAGACACAGGCTGGTTTACGATCACGCTCATCCAAGCTTTCATCATAAATTCGATCCACACATAAAGTACACTTAGTCATAACTTTCTTAAACTCATCCAATTCACGCGCACCCCATGGACACGCCCAGCTACAATAATTGCAGCCAATACATTTATCGTAATCAACCAGCACAATTCCATCTTCGGCACGTTTGTAACTCGCACCGGTTGGACAAACTGGCACACACGGTGGATTTTCACAATGCAGACAAGATTTAGGAAAATGAACGACTTCGGTATTTGGGAAACTACCGACTTCAAAGGTTTGCACGCGATTAAAAAAAGTCCCGCTCGGATCCGCATCATACGGATCATGATCCGCCATAGCGCCTGCACTGCCCGAGGTATTCCATTGTTTGCAGCTTGTAACACAAGCACTACAACCAACACAAACATTTAAGTCAATCGCTAGAGCCAATTGTTTCTTACTCATTATTTAGCTCCTTTTCCAGCAAAATAAGTTAACCACTTAGGGCGGGATTTCTTCATGCCTGGATAAGGTTTAGCAGGGCTAAATTGTGGCAAAGTTTGCTGCTCTTCGCCAGCCTCAGCTTTATAAATGCGCACCCGCACATCGTACCAACCAGCCTGTCCCGTAACAGGATCTGAATTTGACAGGTGTTTAAATTCACCATTGGATGGTAATTCTTCCGCAATCAAATGATTTAACAAAAAGCCTTTTTGAGATTCATTGCTATCATTACTTAAGCCCCAAGCGCCGCTGGCTTTACCAATTGCATTCCAACTCCATACCGTACCAGGTTCAACCGCTTCGCTTAATTTACACATACAGCGTATTTTGCCATGCATTGATTCAACCCAAATCCAATCTTCATCAGCAATCCCTGCCGCCTCTGCCGTTTGTGCATTGATATATAAGTAATTATGCGCATGAATTTGCCGCAACCACGCATTTTGCGAATCCCATGAATGATACATTGCCATTGGGCGCTGAGTCACCGCATTAAGTGGGAATTTAGTTAAATCGCTCAAATTTTCTTCTAATGGACGATAATAAAAAGGTAGTGGATCAAAATAAGTCTTAATTCGATCACGCAATGCATCGGGTGGTTGGCGTCCCTCACGTTTACCTTCAGCAGCTAATTTAAAATGCTGTAAATCTTCGCAATAAATCGCCAAAGTCAATGGTTCAACCTGCGTCAAAAAGCCCATTTCAACTGCCCACTCTTGATAACCGCGATTGAAATTACGCATATATTGATGTTCTTTGGGCATAACATAATGATGGAAACAATTATTTGCCGCGTACATCTCCCATTGTTTGGGATTAGGTTCACCTTTCAAGCTCTTCGTACCATCTTTGCCACGCCATCCCGATAAAAAACCGACTCCTGAATCTGGCGCAGTTTCATAATTAATCACAAAGTCAGGATAATCCTTAAATTTACGCGTACCGTCATCATTAGTAAATTTAGGTAATTTTAAACGACTTGCCAATTCAACCACCACGTCTTGAAATGGCTTACAGCCATCTTTAACTGGCAAAATTGGCACGCGCACCGAATCAACAGGTCCATCATATTCCGAGATTGGACGATCTAACATCGACATCACATCATGACGTTCGAGATAAGTAGTATCGGGTAAAACTAAATCAGCAAATTGCACCGTTTCTGAGGAAAAAGCATCACAAACCACGATAAATGGAATTTTATACTCACCGCCCTCATCTTTATCCACCAACATTTCACGGACTTTGCTGGTATTCATGCTCGAATTCCACGCTAAATTGGACATAAAAATAAACAAGGTATCAATCGGATACGGGTCGCCACGCCAAGCGTTGGTAATTACATTATGCATTAAACCATGCACGGCTAACGGATATTCCCATGAAAAAGCCTTATCAATTCGCACCGGTGCACCATCCTCCGTGACAAACAAATCTTCAGGACTACATGGCCAACCCAATGGCGAACCTTTGAGTGGTGTGTCTGGCTGAAAATCAGCAGTTGTTTTTGGTGGCTTAGGTAAATGTTTAATATTTTTAGGATATGGGGCTTTGTGGCGAAAGCCACCAGGAGAATCTATTGTTCCCAGTAAAATCATTAAAATTGATAATGCGCGAATGGTTTGAAAACCATTTGAGTGCGCCGCCAAACCACGCATTGAATGAAACGCAATCGGTGCGCCCTTGACACTTTTATGTTGATTACCCCAAACATCCGTCCAAGCTATCGGCAGCTCAATTTGACCAGATTTCACAATTTCCGCCATTTCAGCGGCTAATTGGACAATTTGTAGTGCAGCTATGCCAGTTTGAAGTTCCGCCCACTCTGGCGTACATTCGCTAACTCGTTCTGAGAGTAATTGAAAGGCGGGTTTAACACGACTACCATCGGCTAATTTATACTCACCAAATAACGCAGGCGTTACACCTTGAGTATGCGCATCAACTACACAATTATTTTGGCTATCCCACCATTGCAGTTTAGCGTTGGCCGAAAATTCTGAATTAGTGCGCACAAATAAACCATCTAATTCATCCTCGCGATCTAGATAAACCAATTGCGCCGCGTTACTATATTGCACCACCGATTGTAAATCAAAGCCTTCAATTTTAATTAATTGATGGATTAGTGCCAATAATAAGGCGGCATCACTGGCGGGTTTAATCGCCAGCCACTCATCGGCAATCGCTGAATAGCCAGTGCGAATTGGATTAATTGAAATAAATTTACCACCGTTACGCTTAAATTTAGATAATTCTTTTTTAAGTGGGTTTGAATGGTGATCCTCGGCCGTGCCGATCATAACAAATAATTTAGCACGCTCCAAATCTGGTCCGCCAAACTCCCAAAATGATCCACCAATGCTATAAATCATACCTGCGGCCATATTTACCGAACAAAACCCACCATGCGCAGCATAATTCGGCGTACCAAATTGTTGCGCAAAAAGCCCGGTTAAGGCCTGCATTTGATCGCGTCCAGTAAATAAAGCTAATTTTTTTGGATCAGTTGCACGAATACTTGCCAAGCGTTCAGTTAAAATTTGAAACGCCTGCTCCCAACTAATCGCCTCAAAATCACCCTCACCACGCTTGGCACCTGCCTTACGTAACATCGGTTGACTTAGCCGTGCTGGTGAATATTGTTTCATAATTCCCGCTGAACCCTTAGCGCACAAAATCCCCTGATTAAGTGGATGATCAGGATTGCCTTGAATAAAGCGGATTTGATCATTCTTTAAATGAACACGAATACCACAGCGACAAGCGCACATATAACAGGTGGTAGTTTTCACTTCAATTTTATCGTTAGAACTTGATGTAGAAGATGTTGCTGCCATAATTACTCTTTAAAACTAAAATTTCGTTAAAATTTTTCTAATCTATTTTAAACAAAGCCCCAAATTTAGCACGTTACAATTAACTAGATTAAATTTTGCGAACCAAGAAATTAACTGCTTAATAATGAAGACATTTAAAATTAATTTGAAATTGTAACAGATTTAAATATATTTGCCAATAGATAAATTTACTATTGGACATTTATTTATAATAAATCAGGCACAAACCAAATCAAACAACTTCACATCACCACGCGGTGCTAAATTTTAAGCCAATTGCTTGTTGAGTGCTAGTTAAGGAAGAAATATTAAAACCACCTTGATCATACGGCGCTTTGGCAACTGAATCAGGATTATTCGCCGAAGTAATATATTGCCAATACGGAATTAAGCTACTGGATTGGGAAACTTTAAAATTAAAACCAATTTCTGCAATGGTGATTACTTGATCAACAGTAGAATATAAATTTGTGTTAGGCGTTGGTCCACTATCAAAATTACCAGTTAATTGCAATTGTTGTAATCCAGCTGAAAAATTAAAATACGGTGTAAAACCTTTAATAACCTTAAACGCAAATTTTGCACCCAACATTTCGGTTACGGTTGAAGAATTAATAAAATTACCATTACTATCTTCATAGACAACACTCATATTCTTCAAATAATTAAGCCGTACATAGGGTGTAATATCCACTAATTCATTCGGATGAAAGTTATATCCCAAAAATCCAGCAAATCCATAACCCATCGGGTTATTTATGTTTGAAACGTCCACCGTGGGAAATAGTGGGTTTTGCGCCAAATAATTATAGCGTCCATAGGCACGCACTTCATAATAAATATCATTAGCAAATGTTTGCGTAAAAAAACCATAGGCTTGCGCACCATTTTGAGTTTCCTCAACCGCAGCTCCTGCCGCAGAAATCGTTTGCCCGCGTGGCGCAGTTCCAATTACATCATCATAATTTGCAATTACCGTTGACTCTGCTAAATTTTGTGCTTCTGCACTATTCATAAATAAACAGGCTAATCCTAGCCTTAATACTACCATCTTCATATTATCTAAAATCCTAATATTTTTACCTAACTAAAATTCTACTCAACCTTGCAAGAGTTGGCACCTATTAGACCTGCGTACGATAGTATAACATCTTTAAAGTTATGCTTTTTTTGCTTTTAAGATTACACACATCAATTAAACACTACCTAAGCAGTAAGTTATCACCGCATCACAGATTAATCATTGCAATAACTATTGGAAAAATGATAATATTCAATTTTATAAATTAAATTATCATCCATAATATCACTCCATGGCTACGAATAGCTAAATAAAAATTCAGGAGCACACATCTCCTGAATTTTCATCAAAATACATTACCAAATTAATCGTAATAAGCGTGTAAAACTTTACCCAAACGCTCAATTCCCTCAACGATGCGCTCTTCAGGCATATTTGAGTAATTCAAGCGTAAGAAATTATGATTGCCACCATTGGCAAAAAATGGCGCACCAGGCACAAACGCAACATTCTCTTTTAGTGCCTCAATTAATAGTTCGGCCGCATCAATTCCAGGTTTTAACTCCACCCACGTAAATAAACCACCTTTTGGAAGCGTATATTTCACACCTGCTGGAAAATGTTTAGCAATACCAGCTAACATCAAATCACGGCGTTTTTTATACACCTCAATAATTGCCGCCACATGTTCATCCAAATCATAACGTTGCATATAATATGCTACTTCACGTTGAGCAACGCTACTACATTGCAAATCAGCAACTTGCTTTAACATAACAAATTTATTTAATGCACGATCTTCGGCACAAACCCAGCCAATGCGATAACCAGGACAGAATGTTTTTGAAAATGAACCAAAATAAATTACCCAACCCTCAGTATCAAAACTCTTAATTGCTGGATAACGTTTACCTTCAAAATTTAACTCTCCATAAGGATTATCTTCAATTACCGCGATTTTATATTGTGCAGCTAATTCAGCTAGGCGCTTACGACGTGGAATTGACATCGTGCGTCCAGTTGGGTTCTGAAAATCTGGAATCGTATAAATTAATTTGGCTTGCGGATAGGCTTGTAAAGTTTTTTCTAACTCTTCCATGATCATACCTTCCTCATCCATCGGAATCGGCAAGTATTTGGCATGATAGGTATTAAAAACATTAATCGCACCTAAATAACTCGGATCTTCACAAATTACATAATCGCCATCATCCAAAAATAAGCGCGCACTAAAATCAATGCCCTGTTGTGAACCAGCGGTAATTAAAATATTCTCTGGTGTAGTCTTAACTCCAGCCAACAACATACGTTTATTTGCAATAATTTCACGAAGTAAAACAAAACCTTCAGTGGCGCTATATTGTAACGCTGCTTGACCATCATGTTCAAAAATATACTGTACAATCTCCGTTATTTCACGAATAGGAAATAATTCTGGCGCTGGCAACCCACCTGCAAATGAAATTATTTCTGGTTTTTCAGTTAACTTTAGTAACTCTCTAATTTCAGAGGCTTTTAGCGTATCTGCACGTTTGGCAAAATTAAATTTCATACTCATTTCCCATAAAAACTTAAATTAAATTTATAACGGCTAACACCGCCGAACTAAAAAACTTTATTTTTCCAACGCCGCACATGGAATACTTTCCCCATGCTCTAAGCACAACCGATGGCTAATACACGCGGGAATTTGATCAGCGCGATGACTAACATAAATAATCGTGTGCTGACTATCGGCAAATAAATCATCGACTAAGCGCACAAAATTAGCCGTTTGTCTATCATCCAAACCTTGACAAGGTTCATCCAAGATAAACAGTGGCGGATTTTTAATCAAGGCTCGTAATAATAACAGCATCCGCTGAATACCATTGGAAACTAGCGCTAAACGTTGCGCGGCATATTCGGTTAATTCTAAGCGCATTAACCAATCATGCGCCACTTGTTGCTGCTGCGATGTAGTTTTATGATATAAACCTGGTGTATCAAAATAACCCGACAAAATGGTTTCAAGACAAGTCATACTCGTATCAAAATTCCAATGCAATTCAGGTGACACAAAACCTATTTTCTGTTTTATATCCCAAATGCTTTCACCACTGCCACGTTTACGCTCGAATAAATAAATTTCATTGGCATAAGCTTGTGGATGATCTCCATTGATCAAGCTTAACAAGGTGGATTTGCCAGCACCATTTTGTCCAGATACGAGCCATTTTTGCCCAGCTAAAACTAACCAATCGATCTTATTTAAAGCTAATCTTGCACCATATTTGATTGTAACTTGCTCAAGCTTGACAATCTCTGCGTATGAATCAACTAATGGCGCTAACTCAAGCTTATTAACTTGAAGCGCTTGACTTAAATTAACCACTGGCAACGAAACATAATCTTCACGGCACACTTTTTGAATTTCAAGTGTTGCATCAATCCAAATTACATGAGTAATAAAGCTTGGAATCTGAATATCATCATCAATAATGATAAAGGTTACACCTGCACACGCTAACTTAGTTAAATACGCAATTAGATTATCGCGTGAATGAATATCTAAGCCAATGTAAGGATTATCTAAAATCATAATTTGACTTGGTGCGCGTAAAGCTAAAATCAATTGTAATTTTTTCCGCTCACCACTGGAAAGTTGAATTAATGGCGCATCTAAGCGTTCAACCAAATTGAGCACCACGAGCAATTCATTTAATTTTTGGTCATCACTCACATAATCTAAAGTTTCGCGAACTGTCGCCGCATGTTCTGAATCATAACTATTGTAACGTTGTTGATAATAAAAATCGCTTAAGCCTGTTTTATCTTTAAAATAGAAAAATTGACTAACCAAGCTTACTTTAGGCAATAAATCCACGTTTACCACAAAGTTAAACTGACACTTAAGCGCTTTGGCAAATAACTGTCCAGCTAATGCCATTCCTAAACTAGTTTTACCACTGCCGCTTGCGCCACTCAGTAAAATTTGTTCACCACGGGCAATCTCAAGTGCACCGTGACGAATAATAGTTTTACCTTGACGCTCAAGATTGAAATCTTCTAATTCGACTATCTTCATTGGATTTTATTCATTAATATTTTTCGGAATAAATACAGGAAAATCAACGTTATCAGCCTTATAAATATCTTTTCTAAATTGCAATTTACCGCTCTCATCTACCCAAGCAGTTTGATAAACAATGTGAATTGGCAATGGCTCAGTTAATTTAACCCATTTATGTTCGCCTGATTTAATCGCGCTTTCTAACTTGGCATCGCTCCAGTTGGCATTACTTGTAATTAAATAATCGGCTAAGGCTAGCGGTTGACTAACACGCACACAACCATGGCTTAAGCTACGCGCTTTACGATCAAATAAATTTGGATTCGAGGTATCATGCAAATAAATCCCACAATCATTCGGAAAGAGAAATTTTACTTTACCTAAGGCATTTTTTTTACCTGGATCTTGACGTAAAAAATAATTAAATTTATTCGGACTAACACTTTCCCAATTAATTAAGGTTGGATCAACTTCATTTTTAGTAGTCGTGCTAAAGACGCGAATATTGTGTTTATTCAAATATTCAGGATCTTTTTGAATTTTGGCTAAATATTCTTTGGTCGCAATTCGATTAGGAATCCCCCAATACGGATTAAGTTCAAGTGTTGTAATCCGACTATTGACGATACAAGTTTTATTTTCGCCACCACTACCAACGATAACAGGCATAACTAACTCATTACTACCTTTATTTTTAATCGCCAATGAATAGCTTGGAATATTTACCCATACATATTTGCTACCCAGTTCAGGTGGCAACCAACGTAGGCGATCTAAATTCAATTGAATTTGCTTAATGCGTGCTTCTACCGAAATATTTAAACTTTGCAAGGTGGTTTTATCAACTACACCAGTGGCTTTAATCCCATTTTCGGCTTGAAATTTACTCACGCTAGCCTTTAACTCGGCATCAAAAATTACACGCTCACCTTCATTAGGTAAATTATAATCTTGCGTCAAAGCAAGTCGTTGTTGCAACAGTCTAACCCGCGATCCACTTGATGATAGGCGTAAATCTTTACCAATTGGAATACTCTCCCAGCCGCCAGCTTCAGCAATCTTTTGATAACTGGCCAGCTTTTGCTTTAAAGCCGTATATTGTACAAAATTAGGTTTGATTTTATTTAAATTACTAATTAAATTATTCTGTTTCACGGCAACAGTATATTGATCCAATAAACTAATTTGACGTCGACTCACCTGCCAATCAGGATAAGCACTACTTGGGTCGACGCGTCCAACTTCAAGATGTTTGGAATATAACAGGTACGCATCACTAAGCGTAACATCTAAATTAGCTAGCACGCTGGCAGGCACAACTTGTCCATTTTGCTGAGCTAATTTAATTTGCTGTAATAAATCTTTAATTTCTTTAACGTGGTAATCAAATGGATTTAAGCCCTCTTGATAAGAATTACGCAAAATCTCTAAAAATTCTTCAACCTCGGGACGAACTTTAGAATTTTGTATCCAGACTGGTTGATAGGTAAAATTAGAATAAAACTGGGTGGTTAATGACAGGCTACAGCGTAGTTGTGGCGTACACATCATTCGCGTTGCATTATTGAGCTGAGAAATTTTATTGGCGATTGCTTGCGACTCGGCTTGATTTAACAAGTTATCCGCAAAAGCTCCATTGTTGATTAAGATAAAACACCCAAAGGACAAAATAAAGTTTTTTTTCTTCATCAACCACATCTTTTCAAACATAACAGCAACTTAATTAAATAACCTACTACCACAAAATTAATTAATACTCCAATTGAGCAAATTAATTCATAATCAGACTAGTATTTTATCAAATTTTTTACTTAACCGATAATCTATCTAAGCATTTGACATAAAAATAGCTAAATTACGCCAAGTTCCTATAAATATTGTTTATAACAGATTTATAAAATTCGACGCATTTAGCTATCTAGAAAACCTATATACCTAACGAGTAATTTAGACCAAATTTTGCAATAAGTTCGCCATTTCAATTGCACTAATCGCTGCATCGTAGCCTTTATTACCCGCTTTAGTACCCGCACGTTCAATCGCTTGTTCAATATTTTCAGTAGTAACTACTCCAAAAATCACCGGCACGCCAGTATCTAATTGAACTTTTGCCACACCTTTGGCTACTTCATTACAAACATAATCATAGTGACTAGTTGAACCACGGATAACCGCACCCAAGGCAATCACCGCTTGATATTTATTACTTTGTGCCAGTTTTTGCGCAATTAATGGAATTTCAAATGCGCCAGGCACCCATGCCACATCAATATCTTCTTTAGCCACACCATGACGCTCTAAACCATCTTGAGCCGCACCCAATAATTTACTGGTAATAAACTCATTAAAACGACTAACAATAATCACAAAACGCCCTTGTGGAGCAACTAAATTTCCTTGAAAAATCATCATAACCCTTTCAATATAATACAATAAATAAATTAATCATCGATTCTGTCATTTTGCAACAACACTTAACTACGCACCTTTTTAAACAATCTTAACTCTACGTGGATATTTCTAACCACTATCCCAATAAATGCCCCAATTTACTAACTTTAGTATCTAAATAGTCTTTATTTTGCAAGTTTGCCGTAATAATCAACTCTTGGCGCGCAATAACTTTAATTCCATATTGTTCCAAACCATGAAATTTACGCGGATTATTGCTTAATAATTTAATTTGCGTAATCCCTAAATCTCGTAAAACTTGCGCCGCTAAATAATAATCACGCATATCATCGGGAAAACCTAAATGCAAATTAGCTTCCACGGTGTCCATGCCTTGATCTTGTAAAGCATAGGCTTTAATTTTGTTTAATAAGCCAATCCCACGCCCCTCTTGACGGAGATAAATTAAGATTCCGCCCTCCGCTTCAAGCCGTAATAAGCTAGCGGCTAATTGCTCACCACAATCACAGCGCAAGGAAGCAAAGGCATCCCCAGTTAAACATTCCGAGTGAATTCTGACTAACGGTGTACTTTCTGGGGTTAATTTACCTTTAACCAATACAATAACTTCCTGATTATCAATCAGCGAATTAAAGCCAAATAAATCAAAATTACCATATTTAGTCGGTAATTTAGCTTGATCAATTCGCTCAACTAATTTTTCATGTCGCTTACGATAGGTAATTAGATCTTGAATATGGATCAATTTAAGCTTAAACTGTTGTGCCATCGCTATTAAATCTGGTAAGCGCGCCATCGTGCCATCGGCTTTAATTACTTCGCAAATTACGCCAACTGGATTGCAGCCAGCTAAGCGCGCTAAATCAACCGCGGCTTCCGTATGGCCTTGGCGTTCCAAAACCCCACCGTCTTTGGCAATTAATGGAAACATATGTCCGGGTGCACGAAAATCCACCGCTTGACTGGTTAAATTAGCCAACGCACGCAATGTATCGGTACGCTCAAAAGCGCTAATTCCCGTCGTATTAGTTTTATAATCTACGCTTTGCGTAAACGCCGTTTGGTGACGATCTTGATTATTAATCACCATCGGACTTAAGCCAAGTCGTTTCGCATAATCACTACTTAACGGGCTACACACCAAGCCACGCCCATGAGTAATCATAAAATTCAAACTCTCGGGACTAATTTTCTCGGCAATCCCCAACAAATCACCTTCATTTTCACGATCTTCATTATCACAAACTAAAATTAATTTACCTTGTGCCAAATCGGCTAAAGCTTCCTCAATAGTATTAAACATATTCATAACCTTCATAAATAGCCATGTTGCTGTAAAAAATTGGCGCTAATTCTAGAACTCTGCGCTGCTTGCGCTTGCTCCAGAGCTTGGCGCATTTGTTTTGCCAAAATATCACATTCAACATTGATTAGATCACCGATATTTTTCTGCCCCAACAACGACATTTTCTGCGTATGTGGAATTAGCGAGACACTTAAATAATCAACACCGACTTCAAATAAAGTCAAACTAGTTCCATCCAGAGCAATTGAACCTTTGGTAATACATTGTGCAGCAAGCTCAGCTGATAATTTAACTTTCAGAATTAGCGCATTTTCTAAATTACTTTTGGCAATCACACATGCAACACCATCCACGTGTCCGCTGACGATGTGCCCACCGAAACGTCCATTCGCCGCCAGCGCTCGTTCTAAATTAACTTGACTACCCGATCTTAATTGGGCTAAATTAGTTGATTGAAAGGTAATTGGCATCACATCCACCGTAAAATTAGTCGAACTAAATTGCGTTACAGTTAAGCACACGCCATTAACCGCAATACTATCGCCCAGCTTCAAATCTCCGGTAACTAATTTAGCATTAATCATCAGTGCCAAAGTTTGACCACCACGTTTAATTTGGCGAATGCTGCCAATTTCTTCAATGATACCAGTAAACATTTGCCTTAACCCTTAATAATTTGATTAACAATTTTAACGTCATTGCCAAGTTGCTTAGTTTCACTAATTTTGAATTGCAGATTACTTTGTAAATCCACAAAACCAATCCCAGCAAATAAATGTTTTGCCTGTTTTGAACCAATTAATTGCGGACTATAATAGCATACCAGTTGATTAACCGCACGAGCATCCAAAAAGCTGCTATAAACTTGCTCACCACCCTCGACCAATAAACTAAACACCTGTTCTTGATATAAGCGTTTTAACAATTCCATAATACTTAATTCATTAAAATAGATAATTTTAACTCCTTGTGCTTGATACACTTCATGTAGTGTAGCATCAGGATTTGAAGTACAGATCCAAGTTGGCGCTTGATTATCCACGATAACTTTAGCGCTTAATGGCGTACGTAATTGACGATCAAGGATAATCCGTATCGGCTTTCTAACTGGATTTTCCAACAGATGTGGGGTTAAGCTTGGATCATCACTCAGTAGCGTATTGATTCCAACTAAAATCGCTTCATGCGTCACACGATAATGATGTCCATCACGACGAGATTCTGCGGAGGTAATCCATTGACTTAAATTAGCTTTAGTCGCAATTTTGCCATCCAAACTTAAACCGGCTTTAATCGTTACAAAGGGAGTTTTAGTTTGAATATTGTGTAAAAAAACTCGATTTAATTCGGTTGCTTCATCTGCGCATAAACCAACGATTACCTCAATCCCTGCCGCACGTAAAATTGCAACGCCTTTACCAGCCACCAACGGATTGGGGTCTAAATTAGCCACAAATACACGGCTAATTCCTGCGGCAACTACCGCATTAGCGCATGGTGGTGTGCTGCCATAATGTGCACACGGCTCCAAATTAACATATAAAGTAGCACAGCGCGCGCGTTCATTGGCTTGCTGTAAAGCAAATACTTCCGCATGCGAACTTCCCGCAAATAAATGCGTGCCAATTCCAACAATTTGATGATTGTTAACAATGATTGCGCCAACCCGAGGGTTAGGACGTGTCTGAACTTCCGTTAAACGGGCTAAATTCAGCACTTGTTGCATATAATATTCGTGTGTAAACATTGATTTCCCATGTAATACAGTTCTGGGATCTGATGAAGAAGAATAGATTTGAGCCGCTTAGATCAATATTTGAACGTTACCCATTTAATTAGGTAACTCAAGCAGATATTGAAATAATGAGGTTTTGATCAATAAGTTTGAGATTATATTTAATGAAATTTGCTTGGCTACATCGTAACTGGCTAACACCCTAATCGCTTAATAAATATGTTATTTTAGTCTATATAGACATAACTGACACCAGAGCGCTGAAGGCATTAATAATATTTCACATATAATTACAAATACTTATGAATTGACTCAATCTTTCTCCCATCCAGACTATACTGTCGGCTCTGGAATTACACCAGATCCACCGCTACAATTTATTCAATTGCACCGGGTCACGGACTAAGAGGCAAGACCTCATCACCGCCGGTAGGGAATTTCACCCTGCCCCGAAAGATAAGTGATTATTATAACATAGCTCAAACCACAGCTATTAAATGTATTGTATAATTTAGAGTGTTTTTACAAATCTAGAATAACCGACTAAAACCTACTCAAGCCGACTAGCTTGGTCACAAATTAAAGCATTTATTATTAAGTTTTTTTAATAAGAGAATTTAATCATAAATAATGAATGAACCCAATTTAATGTTTTGGACTTTAGATCAAATGTTTTACCATTTACACTCTTCATCACTCTCTAAAATATCAACATCGAGCGATTTATCCCTATCTAAGATATTTGATGCTGTTTTTAGTAAGTTTAAAGCTTTACCCAACCTACCAAGTATGTCTAAACCTTTAGGGGCTTCATTAGTATTTGCAATAACCCAATGAACAGCCTCTACGTTACTAAAAGCTTCTTTAATTAAATCATCTAATGTTCTTGCCATGGTTTCAGTTCCCTTTAAAAATTAAATAACATATGGAAACTCAATTTTAACATTAATTTTACTATTTTAATGATGATTTGACAGAAAGAGCCACGTTAGGATACAATACTAATATTATGGTAAATAAACGCTATGAAATTTATAAGTGGCTCTCAGACACTATTAAAACTCTATCATGGGGAGCTAGTGGAATGATGGCATTTTTTAGTATTGGTACGCCAAGTATCCGCTCAGTATTAACTATACTGTGGTACTTTGGAGGTTTACAAATACTCGCTTTTAAGTTGAATCTTAAGGCATTGGAAGAAAAAGGAGAATAGCATGGATACAGTTATGTGGATTAGCTTAATAATCGCAATCATTGGTTTAATTGCGTTATTCGTTCCAACAGGTAAACATAAATCAAATAACCACAAACACCAACATTAAATACAGCCCCACAAAATTCGTGGGGTTTTTAATGCTCTGCATGATGCTCTATTTATAGAATAATGCTACAATTGCGTTTTGGAGAAAATTTATGCAAATACTAATAATACCAGAGTAACATAAGCAATACACATCAAATTTTCGTGCAGGAATTTATGCAGATAACTTCGTAGAAAACTATATACCACAAGACACAACACAAATAGTATTTGTAAAACTTTATAGTGATAATATTACTAAAAACCAAATGAATCTGCAACGTTTCTACATAGACCGCGCAATGAGTGAAGTTATTAGCAACCTCATATCAACATACCATCACTTAGAGATAAAGATTACTGAATATAATGATGAGACTACCATAATTAATAATGAAGATTTATCTATTTACGTTTATGGTGGAGAAGGATTTGGTACTAATAATGGAGTTTATATACGAAATTAATTTCAAATCTAGAGATTTTTATTTAGTCATGATGAGCCCTCTCTGCCAAAGGCGTTTTCTCCAATAAGCCAAATCTAGTGCGCAGATAATTTCAGACCAACAATTCCTACCACGATAAAAAACACCGACAGAAAACGAAATAACGAAGCGCTGTCTTTGAAAAATAAAATTCCAACTGTAAATGCGCCAACAGCACCAATTCCAGTCCAAATAGCATAAGCCGTTCCCATTGGAATCGTTTTCTGAGCTTGATAGAGCATGTAACCGCTTATTGCCATTGCAATAATTGCGAAAATAGTCCACAATATTGGGTGTTTTCCATTCGCCATTTTAAGACCAATCGGCCAGCCAATTTCACAAACGCCTGCCAGTAATAAATAAATCCATGCCATGTTAAAAATCTTTCTTAAAGTTAGTTAATTAAATGTAATCATAAAAACTAATCGTTTTGATTAGACAACAAAAAACCCTTGGACCAGCCAAGAGTTTTTCAGATTTAGTGCTAGATTAAGCCATAGCTTTAATTTTAGCAGATAAACGACTTTTATGACGAGCAGCTTTATTTTTATGAAAAATACCTTTGCGCGCAATTTTGTCAATAGTAGATTGAGCCGAAACAAATTCTACTTTAGCATTGTCTTTATTACCAGCTAAGATGGCTTTTAAAACTTTTTTAATTGCAGTACGAAATTCCGTACGTAATGCGAAATTGCGGTTACGACGGTCAATTGATTGACGAGCACGTTTTCTTGCTTGAGCTGTATTAGCCATTTAGTTTTATCCTTAAGTTATAGTTGTAAAAATTTGTTTCGGTGAGGCTCCGAAAAATTTATTACGAGACACATAATACCTGTATTGTATCATAAATAAAGCCACGTAATCAAGCTGTAAATCAATTAATTCTAATTGATCAGCCTAATAATTATTTACACTTATTAAGTGATTATACTTATTTAGCAGAAACCACACTACTTATTCTCCGTAGAGTTTTAAATCAATATTCTCAACAACAACTACAACCACGATAAAACCACCGATTAACACATTGTAATTAATTAAGATTTACCCTACAAAATAAATTTCACCATAATTTACAACCGACGTATCAATCATAAATATGCTATTATTCATACCAATAAATACAAATTATTAGAATGACATAAGAAAAAATAATTTCGCAAACATTCGCCTAATTAATCACCTTAAAGACTAAGTAATCTATTTATTGGTGATAAAATTACGCAAATTGCATCTAACTTTATTTAGAAATAATTCACATGAGCAAAATAACTACCGTCTTTATGGATCTCGATGGCTCGACTTTAGCCGAAAAAAATGTTTTACCAACCGAACTCCGTGCTTTAATTCAGCAACACCCCCATATCAATTGGATCATTGCAACGGGACGTAGCTATCCAAATTTTATCCGCGCACCATTTAAGGGACTCTTGCCAGACGATTCACTGCATATCATTGAGGGTGGCGCACGAATTGTTCAATTAGACGGTACATTACTTAACGAATTTGGCATCCAAGCGACAGAATTACAGCACCTTTTTTCGATTATAGACTTGAATACAATTGACTATATGTATTTTTGCTCACCATTATTACATGGCAATGCGTGGTATCGGCATAATGATGTAATTGATAAATTCAATCTTCCAGCCAGTAATTACACCTTTAACTTTGAGGAATTTAAGGCGATGGCATATGAGTTGAATCCTGGCAAAGTGTCACTTTACAGAAATCAAGAGTTTGAATTAGTGGGATTAAATTATCACAGTACGGGAAATAATATCGACATTACTACAGCGCAAATCAATAAAGGCTCGGGATGTAATCTACTACTCGAACGCCTAAACATTGATGCTACTCATGCATTATTTATCTTTAATGATTTTAACGACTTACCTTTAATTAATGCTGTACCAGAGATCAAAAAATTAAAGGTTGGCACGTTAATGCCCGAGATTAGTGCGGATTATTATGCTGCTACTCCAGATGATGTAGCTGAAATATTGCGGCAACTTTTATAGTCGGTTAAAGCTAAACTCTCATACCAATTAACGATAAATCACACCTAAGATACTGCGTAATTTTAGAGACTTAGCTCTTTAATCTGCAATTCTTTATATCCAGTTTGCGCTTCAAATTCGCGGGTAAACTCATAGTCACTTAATTCAATTAACACTATTTCGGCGGTGGTATGAATTAAATTATCAGCCATTAAATGTCCACCGATTACTCGACCACTCGCATCTGCAGCACTTAAATGTAAGTGCAAACCATGGCAGGATAAAGTTCCAACCAATGAGACGATTTCAAATAATTCGGTGCGTACCAGAAAATCTTTGGCACTGGCTAGGCGCAAGTGTAATTTAGCCAAACTACCGACACAAGTTACAATTGCCGCAGCTTTAATTTTTTGGGCTTGCATAAACTGCTCTAATTCTAGCTTTAAATCTTGCGTGGGTAATAAGCGTAAACAATGAAATTTAGTCATCTATTTTTCCTAAATGCACATAATCACAATACGCGCTAATTGAACAATGTTCACAATCTGGCTTACGGGCTTTACACACATAACGCCCATGTAAAATCAGCCAATGATGTGCATCCAACATAAATTCAGCGGGAATATTTTTTAGTAATTTTTGCTCAACTTCTAGCACGGTTTTGCCTCTAGCAATTCCCAGACGATTACCCATGCGAAAAATATGCGTATCCACTGCCATGGTTGGTTGGCGATAAAGTGTGTTTAAAACGACATTCGCGGTTTTACGCCCTACTCCGGGTAAAGCTTCTAATTCCTCACGAGTCGCAGGAACTTCGCCATTATATTTATCCAGCAAAATCTGTGCCATCGCGCTAACGTTTTTAGCTTTAGTTTGATAGAGTCCAATTGTTTTGATGTATGGAATTAACCCCTCAATGCCTAAATTAACTATTTGTTGCGCACTATTCGCAATTGGAAATAATTTAGCGGTGGCTTTATTCACCCCAACATCGGTGGCTTGCGCCGATAAAATTACCGCAGTTAAGAGTTCAAAACCGTTGCTATAGTTTAATTCGGTAGTTGGTTCGGGATTGGCCGCGCGTAATATGCTGAAAATTTGCCGAGCTTGCTCTTGCCGTTTACTTGCCATTAATATTCATTTTCCCATTGATAAGCCAAATTCTCAAAACGGGTATATTGATTCAAGAAGGCTAATTTAATCGTACCAGTTGAACCACTCCGATTTTTGGCAATATTGACTTCTGCCAAACCTTTTTCTTTACTATCCTCACGGTTATAATAATCATCGCGATAAAGTAATAAAATAATATCCGCATCTTGCTCCAAAGCACCTGACTCACGCAAATCAGAAATATTTGGACGCTTATCGGTGCGACTTTCCACCTCACGATTTAACTGTGATAATAAAATAATCGGCACATCCAGCTCTAATGCTAAGGTCTTGAGTGAACGTGAAATTTCAGCAATTTCCTGCGCCCGATTAGAATTTGATCCGCTATGAATACCTGGCATAATCTGCACATAATCAATCACAATCACGCCAAGCTTACCCACACGATCACATAGACGGCGTGCACGGGCGCGCAAATCAATTACATTTATTCCCGAGGCATCCGCAATATGAATTGGCGCTGTTTTTAATTCGTTCATTGCCACAAAAATTTTATCCATGTCATCATGAGTAACATCACCACGTTTCATGACGCTTTGATCCACGCGCGCACAAGAACTTAACATCCGTTGTACAAGCTGTACTCCTGGCATTTCCAGTGAAAAAATCGCGACAGGCATTTTATTCTTTAGCGCAATATTTTCGGCAATATTTAGGGCAAAAGAAGTTTTCCCCATCCCCGGACGCCCAGCAATAATAATTAACTCACCACGTTGCAAGCCCGAAGTATAACTATCTAATTCGGTATAGTGCGTAGCCACGCCAGTTACGCCATCTTTATCTTCGCGCTGTGCAGCTTCCATCATTTTGGCAATAACTTCGTCCAATAAATTCTTGAATTCGGCAAACTGCTTGTTGCTTGAATTTAAATCCTTAATGTTAAAGATTTTTTGCTCAGACTCATCTAATAATTGATCAATATTTCGCCCTTGTGGCGCATAAGCATTATCGGCAATCGCATTACTGGCGCTAATTAGTTCACGCAAAATAAAGCGCTCACGAATAATTTCGGCATAACTCGCAATATTAGTCGAACTAGCAGTTGACTCAACCAAATTATGTAAATAATCCACACCACCAACATAATCTAATTGATTGTTTTGCTTTAAAGATTCAGCAACTGTAATTGCATCAACGTTTTTATTTTCCATGCGTAGTTTAACCACATGTTCATAAATAATTTGATGTTCTTTACGATAAAAATGCTTAGGAAAGAGCACTCCCGCAATATAATCATAGGAATTTTCTTCTAGTAACACACCTCCAAGCAAATATTGCTCGGCTTCCAAAGAATATGGCGGTGTCTTTAAGGCGCTAATAGTGGTATCGCTGGCGGTCATGGGACTAACTTCTCTACTAAATAATTTTATTCTGAGGACGGCATTTTAACATGTTTTGTTATGAGTTAATTCTCTTGAAAATTTAAACCTAAAAAAAGCAAACTATACGTTGCACTATATTAACTGGTTTGTGACTTATTTAAGCTGACGTAATTACTCAACTCGATCACAAAAAACTTATCTATTTTATTCACCACAATAACTCACTATCCTTAGCTCGTTCCTGATTTACAAATTGTCGGCAATAATAACGCAACGGTGATAATTAGACAAACCACACCATTTAACCAATGAAATTCATGGCTGTAAATAATATAACACACAAAGGTGACTGGCGGCACTAAACCAATAAATATGGGGGTTAATTCGGCACCCAGTTTTTGAATCGCACGTTGATTAAAATAAATTGGCACAATTAATGAAGCAAAGCTAATTAAAATTAACGCGCCTAAATGAGTCAGCATATTTGCCCACAGATGAAGCTTTGGCACCATGACCAGCGCAATGCCCCATAAGAACCAAAACCGCGTCGCTAAAACCTGCAATGAATTCAAATTGCCTAAGCTAGCTAATTTAGCCGAATTAAGAATATACAGATAAAAAGCTCCGCCTGCCAGTACACCGAGTAAAATTCCTAAACTGGTTGAATGCCCAACTGGCACAACATAAAATAGTTCCAGTAAAATCAGACTAACCACCAACAAAACTAGACTAATCAACTGCTTATGACTTTTTTGTATGAAATTTAAGCGGATAAATCCAATGATGGCTAAACTGATAAATAATGCCGCCATTGCAATAAATGGATCTGCGACATAACTAGCATAAACCATGCACACCCAATCCAGCGCCAAACCAATATTCATCCAAATATAAATAGATTTATGCTGCCAGCATACCGTATACGTAAGTTTAATTCGCTTAAAACTCAGCAAATTAAACACTACTAAAGCCACACTACTCATCACTAATAGCGCCATAAGCGGGTTAACATCTGCAATTAAATTATTTAAAAACACAAATGCCACCGAAGAAAGCAGCACATAAATCAATGCATCAATATAACCAGAGCGCATAAATAAACTTTCTAAAGCTAAGCTATCCTAAAATCAACTCGTATGAGGGATGTTCTAAACCAGTTGGCTCATAAAACTCATTTTTTACCCATACAAAGTTTAATTTTAACAGCATTTGTTGTGAGGCTTGATTGGCTGGGTTATGCCCTGCAAATAATTTAGAATATTTTTGCTGGCGACTAAATTCAATTACGGTCTCCAATGCCTCATAGGCATAATTTTTACCCCAATACTCAGGGAGTAAGTGCACACCAATTTCATAAACTTGTAACTCAGAATCACGTGGGCGCAAGCCACAACAACCAATAAAGTGATTTTCTAAATCGAATAATGGCCAATATTGAAGCTTGAAATTGACTTGATTATCAATCTCTTGCTGCAATCGTGCTTTCACTTCAACCTGACTAAATTTACCGCTCGCCGCTATGAAGCGGCTAACTTCAGGATTAAGCCATAACCGCTCAGCCAATTCAAGCAAATCATGACGCCATATTCCAAACCTTAAGCGCTGACTACCCAGATGAAAATCATAATTCGGCATAACTAGCTATATTTCCCATCTAATTCAAGATTTTCTATCCATCTGCTCATTTCACCATCTTTAGTAATTGCAAAGTACATAAGTTTAATATAACACCGTGAATAACAACTAAATTTTTAAGTATTCCAGTATAAATTATTCATAAAAAAACAACTGCGAATTAAGAACTCAGAATTAAGCCACAAGCCGATAGTCTAACTCAGGTATAATAGCGCCTAAATATGCATATTTCATGAGGATTAATTATGTCAGCGATACTAAACATTGCCGTGCAAGCCGCTTATAACGCCGGAAGCATTATTCAACAAGACAGCCGCAATCTTGAGCGCATTAAAGTCGACCGCAAAGGTCATAATGACTTTGTTACTGAAGTTGATAAAAAAGCTGAACAAATAATTATCCAAACTATCCTTAAAGCCTTTCCTAACCATAATATTATGAGTGAAGAAGACGGTAGTATTGATAATAATTCCGATACCACTTGGATTATTGATCCAATTGATGGAACCACCAATTACATTCACGGTCACCCACAGTATTGCATTTCAATTGCAGTTAAGCAAGAAGATAAAATTACTCACGGCGCAATTTATGACCCCAACCGTAACGATATTTTCACCGCCGAAACTGGCAAAGGTGCCCAATTAAATGGCGCGCGGATTCGCGTATCACGGATGGCAAATTTGGCCGATAGTTTACTGGCAACAGGTTTTCCAACTTATGACATGAGTTTACTTGATCGTTATATGAAAATTTTCCGTGAAATGTTAGAGTCAACCGCAGGTCAACGCCGCGCTGGTTCTGCTGCACTGGATTTGGCTTATGTCGCAGCGGGTATGGTCGATGGTTTTTGGGAATTTAACCTAAAACCTTGGGATATTGCGGCTGGATATTTAATGGTCAAAGAAGCTGGTGGACTAATTTGTGATTTTGAGGGTGGGCAAAATATGTTGGACAGCGGCAATATTATTGCGGCAAATCCTAAATTAATTAGCCCGATCTTGAAAATCATTCAAAGTCACTAAGCTAGTCTTAGTTTATTTACTGGATGAATTCTTGAGGTGTAGTACTTTATTGGCTACACCTCTTAAAATTTATAAGCTCAATAATTCCCACATTTAATTTAAACCTATCTCGGAGAAGCACACGATGCCTAGCTCAATTGCGAATAAAACTAGTCAAGATTTAAATGCGCATACCCCAATGATGCAACAATATTTACGCATCAAAGCAGAACATCCTGACATGTTGCTATTTTATCGCATGGGTGATTTTTATGAGATGTTCTTTGAAGATGCTGAATTAGGCGCACGCTTACTCGGGATCACGCTCACCCAACGTGGTAGTTCGGCTGGTAGCCCAATTAAAATGGCGGGTGTGCCATATCATGCTGCCGAACAATATTTAACTAAACTCGTCAAACAAGGACGCTCGGTAGCAATTGTCGAACAAGTTGGCGAAGTAACAGGTAAGGGACCGGTTGAGCGTAAAATTAGCCGCATTATTACGCCAGGTACGTTAACCGATGATAGTTTACTCGATGAAAAACAAAATAATTTAATCATGGCGTTGTGGCAATTTAAACACCGCGTGGGTATCGCATGGATTTCGCTCAGTGCAGGCATTTTTAGGCTGACTGAAGTTGCCAATGATGATGTTATCAACCAAATTGAACGCCTACGCCCTGCTGAGATTATTGCACCAGCCAACTTAATTGACAAGCTCAAACTTGAGCGACCAAATTTGGCCTATAAAATAATTCCTGATTGGCATTTTGAATATGAATTAAGTAAGCGTAAAATCTGTGAGCACTTTGCAGTGCAAGACCTGGAGGGATTTGGCGTTAATGAGCATAAATTAGCCATCTCAAGTGCTGGAGTTTTACTCGATTATACAAAACAAACTCAGAATAACCAATTACCTCATATCAATAATTTAATTTTGGATAGCCAAGCTGATAATTTAATTTTGGATGCCATTTCTCGGCGCAACTTAGAAATTAGCTTGACCATGCGTGGTGAAAGCTCACCAACCTTATTTTCCGTGTTTGATCACTGCGCTAATCCAATGGGAAGTCGCCTACTTGATCAATGGCTAAATAACCCCTTGCGTCAGCATCACGCAATCGAACAACGCTATGCCGCAGTTGAATCTTTACAGCCAATTCATGGACAAATTGCTAATATTTTACGCCAAATTGGCGATATCGAACGCATTAGCTCACGAATTGCACTCCGTTCGGCGCGCCCACGCGATTTGGCTGGTTTAAGAAATAGTCTGTTGATTTTACCTGAGTTAAATTTTCTAGAAAATCATAGCGCAAGTCACCTAATTACAGCAATTCATCAAAATTTAAGCTCCATTGCCAGTGAAATAGCGAGTAAACTCCAGTTAGCGATTCAAGCCGAACCCAGTTTACTCTTGCGTGAAGGCGGTGTAATCAATCTTGGTTATAATTCAGAACTAGATTATTTGCGCAATATTCAAACCAATGGTAGCCAATTTATCCTAGAATTGGAAGCCAAAGAGCGTGAACGCAGTGGAATTTCCAGTCTAAAAATAGAATATAATCGGGTGCATGGTTATTTCATCGAAATTTCACGACTGAATTTAGATAAAACCCCACTGGAATATCGCCGCACGCAAACCTTAAAAAATGCCGAACGTTTTACCACGCCAGAACTAAAGAGCTTTGAAAATGAGGTTTTATCTGCTCAAGATAAAGCGCTTGCACTCGAAAAGAAACTTTATGAAGAATTGCTCGATTATTTAGCAGAGTTTTTGCCCCAATTACAAAATGTTGCCAGCTCAATTGCGGAACTCGATGTTCTAAATGCCTTTGCCAAAATCGCTCTTGAGAAACATTATTGCCGACCACAGTTAAGTATGGAGCGGCAAATTAGAATTGAACATGGGCGCCATCCAGTTGTTGAGCAGCAAATTGACCAATTCATTGCCAACGATTTAAAGCTAAATTTAGAACATGATTTTTCATTAATCACGGGCCCCAATATGGGCGGTAAATCAACCTATATGCGCCAGAATGCAATTATCGTTCTGTTAGCCTACTGTGGTTCTTTTGTACCAGCCAAAAGCGCAGCCATCGGCGATATTGATCGCATTTTCACCCGGATTGGTGCGTCCGATGATTTAGCCGCGGGTAAATCAACCTTCATGATTGAAATGTCTGAAACTGCCAATATACTAAATAACGCAACCGCAAACTCATTAATTATTATTGACGAAGTTGGGCGTGGTACTTCAACTTTTGATGGACTAGCACTAGCTTATGCCATCGCGCGTTATTTAATTGAGAAAAGTGGCTCATATACCCTATTTGCCACCCATTACTTTGAATTAACCACCTTAGCTGACACTTACCAACAAGTCAATAATGTCCATTTGAGTGCAGTTGAACATAAAGATCAAATTATCTTTATGCATCATGTCGAAGCTGGTGCGGCCGCTAAAAGTTATGGAATTCAAGTTGCCGCGTTAGCTGGCGTTCCTAAATCGGTATTGAATATTGCAAAAAAATATTTAGCTCACCTTGAAGAAAACAGCCACAAACAACCCCAACCAGATTTATTTAGTCTAGTTGCAAACGAACCGCCAGAAGAGACGCTATACCTTGATCCAACTGAAGAAATGGTACTCACTCAAATTAAAGACCTCGATCCTAATCAATTAACGGCTAAACAAGCTTTAGATCTACTCTATGAACTTCAGCAGCGTTTAACGGATAAGTAAGATGTCACGCAATCAATACTGGATAATCTGGCTTAGTTTACTGTTAATTGGGTCAAGTTATGCCCTCGCCAGCAATGAAATGCATGATTTTACGCCAGCGATTTATCTGTGGTTAGCACTGTCAATTTTCATGTCACGTAGTTTGGCGATTGTCAAAAAAATTGGTTTACCCTTGGTAACCTCGGAAATTTTGGCAGGTGTGATTTTAGGCAATCTACATTATTTTGGCATTAACACCTTTGTTGGCATGGAACAGAATGAAATTATTCAATTTTTGGCTCAAATTGGCGCGATGATTTTAATGTTTGAAATTGGTTTAGAAACTCAACTCGAAGACATTGCAACCAAATTAGGTTCAGGAATAAAAATTGCACTCTATGGCACGATTTTAACTTTTGCAGGTGGATATTTAATTAGTCAATATAGTTACCCAACTGCCAATAATGGTACTTGGATTTTAATTGGGCTAATTTGTGCAGCAACCGCAACAGGTATTTCTGGTAAGGTCTTTAAGGATCTAAAAATCCTCAATAGCGCAGAAGTTCAAACCGTGCTGGGTGCATCTTTAATTGATGAAGTAATTAGTATTTTATGTTTTGCCGTGCTCTCTGGATTAATGATTACGGGAATTTTTAGTGTTAACGAGCTAGTTTTGGCCAGTATTAAAACTGCACTTTTTTTCCTAATTTCGGTTGGAATAGGCTCACGCTTAACCCCACAGCTCACCAAGTTATCGATTAAAATCCATGCTGGAATTAGCATGAAAATTGGTATCTTATTTATGCTGTGTACTTTTTACACTTGGTTAGCCAGTCAACTTGGCTTAGCTCCTGTGATTGGCGCATTTATTGCGGGAATTATCATCAAGCCCAAAGATTTCCAAAATTTTTCGCAGGCCAAATTTTTACGTGATTTTAAACAAATTGCACAAAAAACTAATGATGAAGCCGCACGATTACAGATTATTAAAACCGTAAATACCTATCAACTAAAATCTTTAGATGAGCTGATTAAACCACTCTCTAATATTTTTGTTCCAATATTTTTCACTTACATCGGTTTAATTTTTAAAATTCAAGATCTGTTCAATTTACGCATCTTAAGTTTTGCAGCTTTGATTATCGGTGTAAGTTTATGCGGCAGAATTATTAGTGGCTTTGCAGATGCTAAACGCCTAAATATGTTGGTAATTGGTTTAGGAATGACCCCAATTGGTGAAGCTGGACTAATTTTTGCCATTACAGGACAACAACTAGGGTTGCTTTCTGATGACATGCTCTCAGCAATAATTATGGCACTGGTAATGATAACTATTTTGACTCCAGTTTTACTTAAGTTTGCCATTAAGGGCAAAAAGCTTACTCACTTACATAATTGATGATGAGCAACCCTAAAAATTATTGCACAAGAAAAGGAACTGTGGGCTCTAAAATCAATAAATTCATAATTTTTGACTAAATTTTGCTCGTTTTATGGCTAACTAGCCAAATAAAAGCTAACACTTTATGATAAAATCAGATACTTTATAAATTTTATAATAATTTACATTAAGCCTGAGATAACTAACTCAATGCTTTAATTACAAATTTTTAACACTCATAAATTCATTTTATTTCTTTGGAGTTATATATGAAAAATGTCATCTGGTTTGAGCACTTACGTATGACGGATGTTGGTGATGTTGGCGGTAAAAACGCGTCATTAGGTGAAATGATTTCACAACTAGACCAAAAAGGCATTCGCGTTCCTGGTGGCTTTGCAACCACGGCACCAGCTTATAAACACTTTCTAGAAGTAAATAATCTTAAGCAAAAAATTGACGCTTTATTAGATAATTTAGATGTTGATAATGTAATTGAACTAGCCAAAGCAGGCAAACAAATTCAAGCCTGGATTATGGAAGCTCCATTCCCAGAAGATTTTGAACGAGATCTTGAACAAGCCTACGATGAAATGATCCAACGTTATGGTGAAGAAATTTCAGTTGCAGTACGCTCATCAGCAACCGCCGAAGATTTGCCAGACGCCTCTTTTGCTGGACAACAAGATAGTTACTTAAATATCCGTGGAATTGACAATGTAAAATCCGCAGTTAAACAAGTTTTTGCGTCACTATATAATGATCGCGCGATTGCATATCGTGTACACAAGGGTTTTGATCACTCTTTAATTTATCTATCAGCTGGCATCCAAAAAATGGTGCGCTCTGACACAGCTAGCTCAGGCGTGATGTTTACCGTTGATACCGAATCTGGTTTTGATAAAGTTGTCTTTATCACCTCCAGCTATGGTTTGGGCGAATGTATTGTACAAGGCATGGTTAACCCAGATGAATTTTATGTGTATAAACCTAATTTAGTTAAAAATAAATACGCTATCATTCGTAAAAACATCGGTAGTAAAGCCATGAAAATGGAATTCACCAATGCAAATGTACCAGGTAAATCAGTACATACAATTGGCGTTCCAACTCACGAACGCAATATTTTCTCAATTAGCGATGCAGATGCGCTGGAATTAGGTAAATTTGCGGTAATTATTGAAGAACATTATCAACGCCCAATGGATATTGAATGGGGTAAAGATGGTTTAGATGGCAAAATTTATATTTTACAAGCGCGCCCAGAAACCGTAAAATCGCAAGAAAATCAACATGGACGCCAAACGCGCTATCATTTACGTGAGCGCGGCAGTGTATTGGTCGAGGGTCGTGCAGTTGGTCAAAAAGCTGCCAAAGGTTTTGTTAGATTAGTTAAAGACCATAGCGAAATGCACTCAGTTAAAGCTGGTGATATTCTTGTTACCGATATGACCGATCCAGATTGGGAACCCGTGATGAAACGTGCCGCGGCAATTGTGACCAATCGTGGCGGTAGAACCTGCCATGCAGCAATTATTGCTCGCGAATTAGGTATTCCTGCCATTGTTGGCTGTGAAGATGCAACCGAAGTTCTTCAAGAAGGTCAAGCGGTCACCGTTTCTTGCTGCGAAGGTGATACAGGTCATGTTTATAACGGTCATCTAGAAATTGAAGTTTTAGAATTAGATGTGGTTAATATGCCTGAACTGCCCGTTGAAATTATGATGAATGTTGGGAATCCAGAATTAGCCTTCACATTCTCTAGCATACCGAATTTTGGGGTTGGTTTAGCTCGTTTAGAGTTCATTATTAACCGCCAAATTGGCATCCACCCTAAGGCATTGTTAGATTTTGATAATTTACCTGAACCGCTAAAAAGTACCATTGCCGATAAAATTGCTTGTTACCCAAGTCCTGTTGAATATTATGTGGATAAATTAGCCGAGGGAATTGCAACAATTGCAGCTGCGTTCTACCCTAAAAAAGTAATTGTGCGTCTTTCAGATTTCAAATCAAATGAATATTCAAATTTAATTGGTGGCAAACTATATGAACCAGTTGAAGAAAATCCAATGATGGGCTTTAGAGGAGCAGCACGCTATATTGCGCCAAGTTTCCGTGACTGCTTTGATTTAGAGTGTATGGCAATTAACAAAGTTCGCAAATCAATGGACTTAGATAATGTAACTATTATGATCCCGTTTGTGCGCACCACAGCTGAAGCTAAAGAAGTAATTAAACTGCTAGCTGATAATGGACTCGTGCGCGGCGTTGATGGTCTGAATATTTACATGATGTGTGAAATTCCATCCAATGCAATTTTAGCCGATAAATTTTTAGAATACTTTGATGGATTCTCAATTGGCTCCAACGATATGACCCAACTAACGCTAGGTATTGATCGCGATTCAAATGGTGCGATTGCAGCCTCTTTTGATGAACGCAATGAAGCAGTTAAAGCCATGTTACATTTAGCTATCAGTGCCTGCCGCAAACAAGGTAAATATATCGGCATTTGCGGACAAGGTCCATCCGATCATCCTGATTTTGCAAAATGGCTTATTGATGAGGGAATTGAAACAATTTCTCTTAATCCAGACACCGTGATTGATACATGGTTATATTTATATGAACACTTAAACACCAATATTTAATAGATAGGAGTTTTTAGATGACTAAACGCAGAGTTGTAGTAACCGGACTAGGGATTGTTTCTCCAGTTGGAAATGATTTAACTAGCTCATGGAATAACATTATCAATGGGGTTAGCGGAATTGATTTAATTACGCATTTTGATACCACTAATTTTGCAACTAAATTCGCTGGAGAAGTTAAGAATTTTAGTACCGATGGTTTTTTTGATGCCAAAGAAGCACGCCGCACCGACCGCTTTATTCAAATGGGCGTTGTTGCTGGTGTACAAGCCGTGCGCGATGCAGGACTTGAGGATTTAGCTAATTTAGATAAAGAGCGCGTTGGGCTAATTATTGGTTCAGGCATCGGTGGATTACCAACGATTGAAAACCACACCTTAATCCTTAAAGACAAAGGTCCACGTAAAATTGGTCCATTCTTTATCCCAGGTGCTCTTGGCAATATGATTGCTGGACAATTATCTATATTGTATGGCTATAAAGGTGTTAGTTATGGTATTGTTAGTGCCTGTGCAAGCAGCAATCACTGCATCGGTGACGCTGCACGTTATATTGAATATGGCGATTGTGACGTAATGCTTGCTGGTGGTGCTGAAAGCAGTATTTGCGGTACTGGTGTTGCTGGATTTAACTCACTTAAAGCCTTATCAACCCGCAACGATGATCCTAAAGCAGCTTCGCGTCCATGGGATAAAGGACGTGATGGGTTTGTGATGGGCGAAGGTTCAGCAGTATTAGTTTTAGAAGAATATGAACATGCCGTAAAACGCGGTGCTAAGATTTATGCAGAAGTAGTTGGATTTGGTGCAACTTCAGATGCTTACCATATTACATCACCAACGGTTGATGGTCCAGCGCGCAGCATGAAAATGGCCTTAAAAAATGCGGCAATTAATCCTGACCAAGTGGGTTACATTAATGCGCATGGAACCTCGACACCTGTTGGTGATATTAATGAAACCAATGCGGTTAAACAAGTCTTTGGTGATCATGCATACAACTTATCGGTTAGTTCAACCAAATCGATGACAGGACATTTACTTGGTGCAGCTAGCGCTATTGAAGCCGTGTTCAGCATTATGGCAATTAAAGACAGTATTATTCCGCCAACCATCAACCTAGTGGATCAAGACCCTGAGTGTGATTTAGATTACACCGCCAATGTAGCTAAACCAAAAGCCTTAGAGTTTGCCATGTCAAATTCATTTGGTTTCGGTGGCACTAATTCAACAGTTATCTTTAAAAAAGTTTAGGAGTACATAACAATGACTAAAATGGTAAATTGCATTAAACTTGGAATTGAAGCCGAAGCCCTAGGCTTTGCGCCATTACCTGGTGAATTAGGTCAAAAAATTCTTGAGAATGTTTCTAAAGAAGCTTGGCAAGGTTGGATAAAACAGCAAACGATGATTATTAATGAAAATCGCTTAAATTTATCTGAAGATTCAGCACGCAAATACTTACGCCAGCAACTGGAATATTATTTCTTTGCAGGTAAATAATATGTCCGCTAAAATAACCAAGGCAGTGTTCCCCGTCGCAGGAATGGGAACGCGATTTTTACCAGCTACCAAAGCCTCTCCCAAAGAAATGCTGCCAATTGTGGATAAACCTTTAATTCAATATGCCGTCGAAGAAGCAATCGATGCTGGTATTACCGAATTAATATTCATAACTGGACGTAATAAGCGTTCGATTGAAGATCACTTTGATAAAGCCTACGAATTAGAAACTGAGCTGGAATTAAAGCATAAAACTAAATTACTTGAAATAGTTCAGAATATTTTACCGAGTAATGTAAATTGTATTTATATTCGCCAAGCTGAGGCATTAGGACTCGGACATGCGGTACTTACGGCCAGCTCGGTAGTTGGTAATGAAGCTTTTGCGGTTATTTTAGCGGATGAATTGATTGATGCTAAACCAGGTGCACTGGCACAAATGGTTGAAGTTTATAATCAAACTGGATCATCGGTTTTAGGTGTGAACGAGGTTAATCCTGAAGATGTTTCATCTTATGGTATCGTTAAACTTGCGGATAAATCACTTAAGTTTAAAAAAATTGAAGCAATTGTTGAAAAACCATCGCAAGAAAATGCTCCGTCAAATTTAGCTGCCGTTGGTCGTTACATATTAACCCCACGCATTTTTAATGAATTGCGGAATACACCACGTGGTGTTGGCGGTGAAATCCAATTAACCGATGCAATTTCAGAAGTACTTCATTATGAAGCTATTTTTGCGCATATTATTGATGGCAAACGCTATGATTGTGGTTCTAAATTAGGCTACCTAGAAGCAACCATCGGCTATGGGCTAAAACATCCAGAAATCGGTGAACAACTACGTGATTATCTAAAGCAATTACAATTGGAGCTGTAGTAATTTCTTGTTCAACCTCAAAATTAAATAAACCGCCAAAACATCTCTTGGCGGTTTATTTTTAACTCATATAAAACAACTAAAACTACTCAATTGTCACAACTTTTCTACGCAATTGCAAACTCAGCACCGAACTAACCCCATTAGTCAACAATACCAACCATAGCAGTGGGTCATAGAGGTAATCCCATAGATTATTTGAAGATTGTAATTTAAAATAAAATCCAATTAGCGCAAACAGCCAAACATAACCTAAAATTCGATTAAATAAAATCAAGAATAAAATCACAGCAGAGAAAAATAATAACATTAGTGGTGATAAATAACCTAAGTGATATAAGTCAAAATCAATGAAGCCAAAAGTTGACAAATACAATAACGTACCTAACAAACACAGCCCAATCTTCTCCCATGAATTTAATACTGCGCACTTAACCTCAGCAAAATTGAATTGATTCAGAATAATAAAGAGCATTAACACCCCGCTCGCCGTGCTTACATCGCCAATGGCACCGCGTAATAATTCAACTAATGAACTTCCGTGATAGAGCGGAATTAAATTACTCCCAACTAACAGTAACACAAAAAATAAACTACTAAAAAATAAGGAACGTTTTGGCAAACTACTAATATAAACAATCAGCAATGAAATTGCTAAGGAGTAAATACTTTGTTGAATTATTTCAATATACGGTAGCATGTTTAATTACCTCACTTAACCATTCTCGATTAAAACGGACATGCTTGATTGTTTTACGATTATTCGTATATAAAATATCAATATAACCATTATTTACATGCACCGATGGATAAGAAAATTCATCGCCAGGCGTATTTTCCAGCTCATAAATTTTACGCCAGTATAATCCATTAACCGAAATGGCTAAATTCAGATGACTGCGATTATCTTGATTATAAACCATTAAATAACGCCCATCCGCCAAATTAACTACTTCTAAAGAAGAATCAGGATTAGTTAAATTCGTCATTTCTGGTTTCGACCAAGATTTACCACCATCCAGAGTTTTAGCGGCAAATAATTCACGAGCGTCCAAATTTGTTGAGCTATTCCGAAAGTATGCCCACGCAGAATCACTACTAATTGGCATAATACTTGGCTGTATCATTCTATTTTTGGCGGTTATACGAATTTGCTCAATAAAATCACCATTGGCACTAAATCTTAATAATTCTGGATATTTCCGCCCTAGTTCAAGATAGACCGGCAAATAAAACCCACCGTCACTTAAACTTACAGCGGAGGTTCTCACCAAGGTACTCAGATTAAAAAACGGACTAATCACAATACGCTCAGGTTTACTCCAAGTTTTTCCATCATCACTAGAGATTAGATGATTTAAAGCACTCCCCGACCAGCCACCAACGCTAACCGACACTACAAAGAGATGTAATTCACCACTCTGTGCTCGATAAATAACTGGATTACCAACCTTAATTACATAACGATGATTAGCTTTGGCAATCATACTTGGGTCAAGTACGGCATGCGCCATACTCCATTTGCCCAAATGATAAGTTGAACTCCAAATTTTTACATCAGGGCTACCCTCACGAGTTCCTGCAAACCAAAAAGCTAATAAATCACCGTTTGGCATCATGGTAAAAGATGAACTATGTGCCGCTGGAAGATAACTTGGTTGAGGAATAATTTGTGACTCAAACATTGCCACTTGCGATGCTTGACTTAAATAGCGCACACTAGCTTCAAGTCTAAATCTAGTATTAGTTAGGTCTAAACGCTCATAGCTTAAATATAACGAGACCGTTACGCTACATAGCGTTACCAGAGCGGCAGCTTTAATCACTTTTAAACGCATGGTTTACTTTTTATCCAAATCATTAATCTGTTCAATTAATTGAATAACGTTATAGGTGTTTGGTAACTTAAATAGCTCTGGGTTATGAATAATTTGTTTATATAATTCAGGGTGATGCGGACAAGCGCCAATCGTTACCTGATTATCAATTGTGTAACCTAACACTTGCTGACAAATATCTGCATAGCGCTGTTTAATTTCATCATTTAGAAATTCCACCGCAACCACTTGATCCAAAGATTTACCGCCAAGCTTAATATACCCCGTTGATCCCATTATTGTTAACAACACTTCAATATTATGCGGTTCTGCCGCTAAGCATATTTCCAAGGTTGCTCCAAATGAACCAAAATCCAGCAAAGCATACGCAGTATCAGCAACTTCAGCATCTTTAAATTTAGTTTTGTAAAATTTAGCATCCACTACCTGAGGAACTCCAAGTAAGTATTGCATAATATCTAAATAATGAATCCCAAATTCATTGAGTACACCACCACAACCAGCGTAACTTCCACGCCAACCACTAAAATAACCCGCAGGACGTTGCCAACGTTGGATTAAAGAACTACCACGAATTTCACCAAGTAAATTCTCACTCAAAACACGTTTAACCAGCTCAATTGATTGATTTAAGCGTACTTGTAAAACACAAAAGATATCTAAATTCTGCGCAGCCGCCAATTTTTCAAGCGCCAAAATTTGCTCGGCTTTAAAACTAGCTGGTTTTTCAATAATTACATGTTTTCCATTTAATAAAGCACGACTTGCTTGTTGGTAATGAAGATTGCTCGGCGTTAAAATTACCACACAATTTACCGTAGTATCATTAAACAACTCATCTTCATTCGCATATTTACGCTGTGCCGCTAACTCTGTTGCCAACTTAGCTTGAATCTCAAGCTCTGGTTCAAAATAGCCAACAAATTCAAAATCTGCTGCATTAGCACGAAGAGCAGCTAAATGTCGCGAAAAAATCGAACCACATCCTAAAACCGCTACTTGATATTTTGCCATGATAAAACCTTTATAGTTTAGCTAAGCTAATTTTTGCTTTTTCACTAACGCGATATAATACAATTAATTTTCCAATATGCTGAACAAAGCTAGCATTGGTTGCATTACAAATGTCCTCGATCATTGCTTCACGAGCTTCGCGCTCATCACCCAACACGCGAACTTTAATCAGTTCATGAGCCTTTAAATTAAGATCGATTTCTTTAACTACTGATTCGGTTAAACCATTATTTCCAATAATAACCACTGGTTGCAAATCATGAGCTAACCCTTTGAGGTACTGGCGTTGTTTAACAGTTAATTGTTGCATAATTATTATCCTTTATTTTAATTTTTTATTGTTTAATTTTTTCCGTGACTTGAAAGCATAAAATACTGTACTCGAAATCATCACTAAAAATGCCCATACCGTCAAAGGCTTGTCTGAGCCTAAGATTGACCACATACAAAATGCAGCAGCCAGCATACCAAGCACAACATAGAACCAATAGGTCTTAGTTCCAACTTTATCGACACCAATTACCATGACCGCGAAAGCCGAATAAATATATGGAATAAGATATAAAATTACCGACATCGTAATAATTTTATTAAATTGTTGTTGAGCGGTCGGCGAAATTGTCATTATAACAATTAAGCTCATGATTACCGCTAAGATTGTTAAGCCAACCGCTGGTACACCTTTTTTATTCACTTTACCAAAAATACTTGGAAATAATTTATCTTCTGCCGCAGCTTTAGCCGTTTGACCTGTTACGAGCGTCCAGCCAGCCATAGCTCCAGCCACATCTAAAATAGCTATCACCGACATAATAATCCCTGCAATCGGCGTATGAAACATAATTGACAAGGTATCCGCAAATGGTGCGCTAGAAGCTGCCAAGGTTTTATTAGGCACTATCCCCATCATCACGGTACAGGTCGAAATATATAAGACACTCGCAATCGCCACTCCAAGTATAGTAGCAAGAGGTACATTTCGTTTTGGGTTTTTAACTACCGCAGCCGAAACACAAGCCGACTCAACGCCAATAAAAGCCCACATAATATTATTAAAGGATGAATTCACCGCAGCGCTTGCTGATTGATGCGAAACATTCCACCCCGCCATAAACACCTTTAAATCAAACCAATGCCAACCAAATACAGCAACAAAAATCAATGGAAATAGGGCGAGAATAAAGGCGCTCGATTGCACATAACTAACCATCTTGGCACCACGGATGTTCAACCAGGTAAACAACCAAATAATTATAATTTGAGTTGAAGCACTAATTGCTAAATCCGAGAAAATTGGGAAAATATTTGCCAGATAACCCACGATAATCGTCAGCATACTAACTAAAGCAATCCAATTCGCTAACGAATAGACAAAATTGGTTTGATAACCAACAAAATCGCCAAAAGCTTCACGTGCATATGAATATGGACCAGCGCCACGCGGGAGTAAAATCGCCAATTTGGCAAACACTAAAGCCAGTGCAATCACACCAATTAAAGCTACACCCCAACCAATTAATGAAATTCCACCGATTCCAGCCAATGAGGCTGGTAGCATATAGACTCCAGAACCGAGCATATTGCTGGTGACCAAAAACATTGCGGCGACTACCCCAATTTGTGAAATACCTTTTTTGTCTGTTATTTGCATGCTTTTGCTTATCCTTAATCACCAAGAACATTTAAATTTTAAATATTTTATTAACGCAAGCGATATTATACAAAATATCGTGATTAAGATTGTGGCTAATTAAAAAAAGCCTATCTAACGATAGACTTTTAGCTAAATAATTTAGTTCAAATCAAAGCAACTACACATAAAATTACGATCACCATGAGCGTCATCAATCCGATTTACCGAAGGAAACACCTTCGCTTCTTTCAACTCATTAGTTGGAAAACAAGCTAACTCCTGCGAATAAGGTTTATCCCAGCTCATTAAATCCGCCAACGTATGTGGTGCATTTTTCAATGGATTATTAATTTTATCCAATTCACCATGAATTACTTGTTGAACTTCATTATAAATTGCGCTCATCGCCGCAATAAAGCGATCTAGCTCATCCTTGCTTTCGCTCTCGGTTGGTTCAATCATGAAAGTCCCAGGCACTGGAAATGACATAGTTGGCGCATGAAAACCATAATCCATTAAACGTTTGGCAAAATCAACTTCCGTAATTCCACTAAGTGCTTTGAGTGGGCGCAAATCAATAATGCACTCATGGGCAACTTTGCCATTTTGCCCAGTATATAAAATTGGATAGCCAATTTTACTTAGTTTATATGCAATGTAATTGGCACTTAAAATTGCAGTTTTAGTCGCTAATTCCAAGCCAGCTTCACCTAATAGCGTATTATACATCCATGAAATAGCCAAAATTGAAGCACTACCAAATGGAGAAGCTGAGACGCTAGTTTTATTTGCATAATCTTCTGCATCATAAATTGGATTCCGCGGTAAAAACTCAACCAGATGCGCTTTAACGCCAATTGGCCCCATACCAGGACCACCACCACCATGCGGAATAGCAAAGGTTTTATGTAAATTAATGTGCGACACATCCGCACCTAATTCAGCGGGCTTAACTAAACCAACCAAGGCATTCAAATTCGCCCCATCCATGTAAACTTGTCCACCCTGTGCATGAATAATTGTGCAAATCTGTTTGATACTCGCTTCAAATACACCATGCGTGGATGGATAAGTAATCATTAGGCAACATAACTTATCCGCATATTGTACGGCTTTAGCTTGCAAATCATCTAATTCAACATTCCCCATCGCGTCACAATTAACTACCACAACTTCCAAACCCATCATATGTGCAGTAGCTGGATTAGTTCCATGCGCCGAACGTGGAATCAAGCAAATATTCCGTTGTGTTTGTCCAATACTTTCTTGATAACGCCGAATCGCTAAAATTCCAGTATATTCACCCTGTGCACCCGAATTAGGTTGCATACAAATTTCAGCAAAACCCGTAATATCTTTAAGCTGTTGTTTGAGCCCATTGATTAAACTAATATAACCTTGCACGCTCTCACGTGGCGCAAACGGGTGAATTTGTGCCATCTTAGCCCAAGATAATGGCTCCAGTTCCGCTGCCGCATTCAATTTCATCGTGCATGAACCTAATGGAATCATGCTATGTACTAAAGAAATATCTTTATTTTCCAGCATTTTTAAATAACGCATCATCTTGGTTTCAGTTTGATAGTTTCTAAACACCGCATGAGTTAAAATTTCATCCTGACGATATAATTTCACCTGCACTGCCAACAATTGATCTTCGTTAACAGCTTCAAAATCTTTACGTCCACTAATTAATTCATATACAGTTTCAATTTCAATTAAACTAGCACTTTCGCCGACAGAAATAAAAATTTTTCCATCATAACAACCAATTGCATAACCATTTTCAGAAAGAGTTTTCACCAATTCTTCTGGATTGGCAACCTTCACACATAGCGTATCAAAAATTAATTCAGCACTTGAATTTAACAGTTCGACCCCAGCACGACGTAGATTATGCGCCAATAAATTGGCAAGATAAGTCACATTGCGCGCAATTGCACGTAATCCATCAGCTCCATGATAGACTGCATAAAACCCAGCCATATTGGCTAATAAAACTTGTGACGTACAGATGTTTGAAGTGGCTTTTTCACGGCGAATGTGTTGTTCACGCGTTTGGAGCGCCATTCGTAAAACTTTCTTCCCACGACTATCCACGGACACACCAATTACCCGTCCAGGCATAGTGCGTTTATACGCATCTTTAGTTGCCATATAGGCTGCTGATGGACCACCAAAGCCCAAAGGAATCCCAAAACGTTGGGTTGAACCAATTCCAATATCTGCGCCCTGAGTAGCTGGTGATTTAAACAGCACCAAACTTAGAATATCACAAGCCATAATCACAATTAATTTTGCTGACTGTGTCTTCCACTCTGAAATTAAAACCGTGTAATCACACAGATTACCAGTTAAATCTGGATTTTGCAGAAACACCCCAAACACTTCACTTGGATTTAATTCTGCGATTGGCGCAATTAATAATTCAATTCCAAGATACTTCGCACGCGTCTGCATCACACTCAAGGTTTGTGGTAACACATTATTTGCAATAAAAAATTTATTCCCATTCGTTGGGTTAATTCGCCGCGCCATTGCCATTGCTTCAGCGGCAGCAGTAGCCTCATCCAATAGTGAGGCATTGGCTAAATCAAATCCAGTTAAATCACTAACCATTTGCTGATAGTTTAATAACGCTTGCAAACGTCCTTGGGCAATTTCGGCTTGATAGGGGGTATATGCGGTGTACCAGCCAGGATTTTCAAATACATTTCGGCGAATCACCGCTGGAGTGATACTGTCAGAATAACCTAAACCAATGTAATTTTTATGTAATTTATTCGCATCAATCATCGCAGCTAACTCAGCCAAAGCCTGATCTTCACTTAAACCAACTTGACGCGTAGTTTTACTCGAGCTAAGTAATTCCGCTGGAATAACATCGCTGATAAAACCATCTAAATCTTGATAACCGAGCTCAGCTAAGATTGAATTTTGTTCAGTTGGATTAATTCCAATATGCCGAGTACTAAAATCGTTCATTTCTATCTCCACTTTATAATCTATTTTGTAACTACATTTACCTAGCTCATGCGTGCACTTGTATAAAAAAACCCTGTTCTTATTCAAAACAGGGCTCTCCAAAAATTAACGCTTATCCAATTAAGGCTTTGTACTTATCTGCACTCATTAATGCATCTAAATCCGCTAAGTCAACTAATTTTAATTTAAATAACCAACCTTCACCATGTGGATCAGTATTAGCTAGCGTTGGATCAGCAACCACTTCAGCATTAATTGCCACCACTTCACCAGCAATTGGTGAGAATAAATCAGATGCAGCTTTCACGGATTCTACCACTCCAACCGTATCCCCAACTACAACAACTTTCCCAATCACGGGTAATTCAACATACACCAAATCCCCCAATAGCTCTTGAGCATGGTTAGTAATTCCAACTTCAGCGATCAAATCATCACCAGTTAAACGCACCCATTCATGAGTATCAACAAATTTCATATCCGCATTGTACATAACTACTCCTTAAAAACTTTCTTGCCATTGCGCACAAAAGGTAAACTAACTATTTTAACCGCTTCCAATTTACCACGAATCTCAACCATAATTCCGCCATGCATTTCTGGGTTTACGCGAGCAATTCCAATTGAAATTTTCAAACTCGGTGAAAAAGTACCACTGGTAATTATGCCAAACTCTTCGCCATTGCAATAAAGTTTTTGCCCCTCGCGAAGTACACCTTTACCAAGTAAAATAAGCCCAACCTGCTTGTGGTTATCAGGTGATAGCCTTAATAATTGATAGGCGCGCTTGCCAATAAAATCACGGCTCTCATCACTTAAATCAACTACCCAATCCATATTACATGATAATGGCGTAATATTTTCATCCATTTCATGTCCATACAAATTCATACCTGCTTCCAGACGCAAAGTATCACGGGCACCCAAGCCACAAGGCGCTACGCCATGATCTAACAACATCGTCCAGAATGCGTTGGCTTCTTCTTTCGGAAACATAATTTCCAAACCATCCTCACCAGTATATCCAGTGCGCGCATAAAAATATCCGCCATCTTCTAGTGCCGTAAATGGCTTCAAACTAGCTAATTTATCGACCATATGCGGATGCGCTGCTACAACTTTTTCTATCGCTGCCGGTCCTTGAACTGCCAACATCGCCAAATCTCGGCGTGAAAAAATTTCAACTTTGAAATTGGCGGCAACTTGTTTAATCCAATTTAAATCTTTAGCCTCAGTGGCTGCATTCGTAATTACGCGGTAACCAAACGGCATTAGATAAACAATTAAATCATCAATAACGCCAGCCTCTTGATTCAATAAACCAGAGTAGAGTGCTTTACCAAGCCCAAATTTATCTAATTTTTCAACGTCATTACTAAGTAAATAGCGTAGAAATGGCTTAGCATCAACGCCATGCACATCATTAATCACCATATGTGAAACATCAAACATGCCTGCGGCACTGCGGATGATTTCGTGCTCTTTGATCTGTGAACCATAATTAACTGGTAACGCCCAACCACCAAAATCAACGATTTTAGCTTTGGCGTCTAAATGACTAGGATAAAAAGGGGTGTAGTTCATGAAACTACCTTATTAAAAATGTAATTCGCATTATTATACCTTGTCTAAATAAAATTGTGGGATAACTCACACTGCATGGCACCATTAGCATTCATTTGAAATACACAACAAGTTGATTTAATTTAATATACTCCAAATTAAACAGGAAAGTGTTCTTCAACCTTGAGTTTATTTGCAAAACACTATATAATTACAGCCTATTAATTTAAACTTTAATAAAGAAACTACTTAATGAGCAATCCAACCACGATTAAATACCTAAAAGATTATCAACATCCCACTTATTTAGTAACAACTACTGATCTTGAATTTAACATTCAAGCTAATAACGTGATTGCAACAGTCAAAAGTAGCTATTATAAAAACCCATTACAAGCGCAACAAAATAGCTTAATTCTAAATGGCTCAACTAAACTCGTATCGCTAAAATTAAACCAACAAGAATTTAACTCCTACACTTTAATCAACGATGAATTAACCCTAACTAATTTACCTGAGAGCTTTGAATTAACCATTGTCACCGAAATTGATGCATTTAATAATCAAAGCTGTATGGGTTTGTATGCTTCACAAGGAAGCTTATTTACCCAATGCGAACCAGAGGGCTTTCGTAAAATCACCTACTACCAAGATCGTCCCGATGTAATGGCAATTTTTACCACTAGCATTATTGCCGATAACACCAATTACCCTGTAATGTTATCAAACGGAAATAAACTTAGCGAAGAAACCTTAAGCGATGGTCGCACTAAGGTAATTTGGCATGACCCCTTTAAAAAACCAAGTTATTTATTTGCTCTGGTAGCGGGTAAATTTGCCGTACTTGAAGATAGCTTTACAACTAATTCTGGACGTAAAATCCAACTTGAAGTCTATAGCGATGCCGAATCAATTTCGCAATGTTCACATTGTTTAGCTTCACTAAAGCGTGCAATGGCTTGGGACGAACAACGCTTTAATTTAGAATATGACTTAGATCGTTATATGATCGTTGCTAGCGGTGACTTTAATATGGGCGCAATGGAAAATAAAGGTTTAAATATTTTCAACACTAAATACGTTCTAGCCGACAGTAAAACTGCTACTGACACTGATTTCATTAATGTCGAAGCCGTAGTTGGTCATGAATATTTTCATAATTGGACAGGTAATCGTGTAACTTGTCGTAATTGGTTTCAACTGTCACTCAAAGAAGGGCTGACCGTCTTTCGCGATCAAGAATTTACCTCCGATTTACACTCGCGCGCTGTCAAAAGAATTCAATCGGTTAAAAATCTCCGTCAAGGACAATTCCCCGAAGACGCATCAGCACTTGCACATCCAATTCGCCCTGCCTCGTATCTCGAAATGAATAATTTCTATACTATGACGGTGTACGAAAAAGGCTCTGAAGTAGTACGGATGTATCAAACGATCCTTGGGCAAGCGGGTTTTAAAAAAGGGATGGAACTCTATTTCGCCCGTCATGATGGGCAAGCGGTAACTTGTAATGAATTTTGTAGCGCCATGGCTGATGCCAATAATATTAATTTAGATCAATTTCTATTGTGGTATTCGCAAGCAGGAACTCCAACACTCAAAATTAGTGATAGCTATAATACTGCTACTCAAGAATATCAATTAAATATTGAACAACACACTCCCGCTACGCCAGATATGGCCAATAAAGCCGCAATGCTAATTCCACTTGAGTTAGGACTTATAGCTACCGATGGAAAGGAGCTAGAATTTGATTTAATTGAGGGTGAATTTGTTAAGCCTGAAACTAATTACGTGCTGCTAATTAATCAAACTCAAAATATCTTCAAATTTAAAGTTAATCAACAACCGACCCCATCATTATTACGCAACTTCTCTGCACCAGTGATTGTTGATTATCCTTATACGCAAACTCAGTTGCTTAATTTAGCGGCCAATGATAGTAATTCATTCAATCGCTGGGAAGCAATTCAAACGGTGTATAAGCAGGTAATTGCTCGCCTCTATGCCTCAGCCGATGAACAAGCTGAATACGTTCCAAATGAACTAATTGCAGCGATTAGCGTCACGCTTCGTGATGAGAATCTAGATCCAAGTATGCGCAGTCTTATTGCAACTACCCCAAGCTTTGCCGAATTAGCCTTACAATTTAAACCTGTTAATGTTGTCAAATTAACCCAAGCAATTAATTATTTACGCCAAAGATTATCCGATGCACTAGAAGATGATTTCTTAGCACTTTATCAACACCATCAAACCAAGCATTACGACTTCAATGATGCTGGAAAGCGTGCCTTGAAAAACACCGCATTAAGCTATTTATTGCTTAGCTCCAACCAAACAAATTACCTTGGTTTAGTCCAAGAACAATATTCTGCAGCGGATAATATGACCGATAAAATTGCCGCACTCAATGCAATTAATGATCTGAATGATCAACTTCGTACGCAACTGTTAGCGGAATTTAATCAACGCTATGCCGAATATCCACTGGTCATGGACAAATGGTTTATGCTGCAAAGCCAAAGTCAACTTCCTGAGACTTTAATTAACGTTAAATCCTTAATCGCTCATCCGCAATTTGATGCACATAATCCAAATAAACTTTACGCTTTAGTTCGCGCCTTTACTGCCAATAATCTACTCTTCAATAGCTCAGAAGGTTATCGCTTTATTGCCGATGAGGTGTTACGGATTGATAAATTCAACTCTGGGGTTGCCAGTCGCGTGGCACAAGGATTTAGCATCGTTAATAGCTTAAACTCAGACTATCACAAGTTAGCACGGCCAGAACTGCAACGAATTTTGGCAGAAACTAGTTTATCTAAAGATGTTTATGAAATAATTTCTAAAACTATTAATCAATTGGATTAATTTAATTTTAAGTGAGAATATACAATGAAAAAAATTGCGGTTATTTTAGCTGGCTGTGGACGTTTGGATGGTTCTGAAATTCATGAATCAGTTTTAACCTTGCTGTCAATTCAACAAGCTGGTGCAACTTATCAATGTTTTAGTTTAGATCAAGCACAAGTTCAAGTCGTTAATCATCTCACGAATGAAAGCGAGCCAACGCAAACCCGCAATATGTTAGTCGAATCGGCACGAATAGCGCGCGGAGAGGTACTACCTATCGACAATTTAAACCTAGATGACTATGCAGGTTTAATTATTCCTGGTGGTAATGGTATTGCGGCCAATTTATTTACCTTGGCAAAAGATGGCGTAGATTTTCAAGTAAACCAGCTAGTCGCAAATAGCGCACGTGAATTCACTCAAGCAGGCAAACCAGTTGGATTTATTTGCATTGCCCCCGTAATGATTCCTGCAATTTATGACGTACCGATTAATATGACCATTGGTACAGATGAAAGTACAGCTAAAATCGTCGAAGCACGCGGCGCAATCCACCATAATTGCAGCGTAACTGAAATCTGCACCGATGATAAACATAAAATTGTTTCTACTCCAGCTTATATGTTGGCACAGAATATTGGTGAATGCTACATTGGTATCAATAAATTAGTTCAAGAAGTGCTCAGACTTGCTGAATAAATCAGCCCTAAGATTGAAAATAATCAGCAACCTGCAGGTTAATTTCACAACTAGAAGTATCACTATACTTAGTTTGGTGGTGCTTCTAGCTAGTTGTTCTAAACCATCACCTCCAACCGCAATATATTGCAAAGATGCAGCACTCCAAGAACAACTCTTAAAATTCACCAGTAATTTATCCAATCAAGCTTACCTTGACTCAAAAATTACAAATATTGTAACCCTTAAAAAATTAAATGATGGCTCGGTTAACTGCCAAGCATTCATTGATTACTCGCATAAAGTAATTCCCAGCCAAAAATATCGTTTAACATTTAATTTTACATTATCTAGCGATGGGCAAGTTACAGCTTTTGCTCCAAAAGACCCGCTTAAATTCACCAACTATCAACATTGGTTAAGTCAATTACCACAAATTATGAACAGCCAAACTAGCCGCGGTGGCAATTTAAGCATCTTGCAAACTTTCGATAAAAATCAACAAATTCGACAACAGCTCTACTTGAACACCAATAGCATAACTTTTGCTGGCAAAAATAACTTTGCCCACATTAATATTAGTAAAAGCTTTAATCTCACCGACCAAGATGTGTTCTTAATTAACCTCGTAACGCCAAAACAAAATAACCAAGCCAATTATTTGCTCGCGATCCACAACGAAAGTCAATTCTATACTAGTCCCAAATTTACCTATCAAGATGGCAGCTTTAATCAAACTAATCAACAAATTAGCTTTTGGGGGATACGAAAATATCAATTTTCCGAGTCAAATGATTACCCAATTTATCGCTTTCAAAATAACAAACTAAGCATAATTCAAACGGCTCTACCCTTAACTTATTATCAGCATAAATTTGCGACACTCAATGCCGCACAGCTCCTAAAACAAATCAAAACCGATGGTTGCCTAAATGGGGATCAATTTTACGCATCGGATATTTGTAGCAATAACGTCGCAATGTATTGTTTTAAATTTAACTCGATTAGCAAACCTAAAAAAGATAACTCGTACTGGTTACTACAAAATATGTGCCTCAATCATTATGAATACTCTAATTGACACCAATTTAAAATCATAACAACTCTTAGGTATATGTCTAAAATTAATTTGCTATTATCAATATGTTATACCAACTAAAAAATTATCACAATAAATCTATTCAACTTAGATGCATTATTAATACAAGATAAGTGGTGAGATAACCAAAGCAAGCTAAAAGTAATATATTTCTCAGAAATCTTTTTAAGACTAACTTCAAAATATAATTCAATTGGTATTATTTAAACACTATGATTTGCGGAGATGACAAAGGTAAACACTATCCATAAAAAAAGTAGGTCATAAATGACCTACTTTTTAATTTAAGCAATGCAGATTATTTTAATTCAACACGAATCTCTTCACCTGCATTATATTCATCATGGTAGCCATGAACATGAAGTTCTTTGTTAAGATCAGCTAAATTGGTAAAAATAATCGGTGTAATCATTGACGGCACTTGAGCAGCAACCCCTTCAAGATCAAAACGAATTAATTTAGTACCACGTTTTACTTCATCATTAACACTAACTAAGGCTTCAAATCCTTCACCACCAAGGTTAACTGTATCCATACCTATATGCATTAAAACCTCAACACCATCAGCCATGGTAACAACACAAGCATGCTTAGTTTTAAACAACATAGTTACTTTACCATCAACTGGAGAAACTAAAACATTTGAAGTTGGACGAATAGCAAAACCATCACCCATTATTTTAGTTGAAAAAACTTGATCTGGCACTGATTCTAATTTAATCAATTCACCTGCCAAAGGCATAACAAAATCACTCACTTTAACATCCTCTACTAATGAAACTTCAACTGGAGCTACAGGCATAACCATCGTTTTATGCTGTTTCGCAGGAACAACTGGTTCTTTGTGAACTACAGCAGCTTTAGGTTCTGGAACTTTAACATCAACTTTACCCGATACAATTTCTTGCATTTTAGTTTTAATAATTTCAGCACGCGTTCCATATACGGCCTGAATACTGTTACCAACTTCCAAAACGCCAGCCGCACCTAAGGCTTTTAATTGACCTTTATTTACTTTAGTTTTGTCGCGAACTTCAATTCTTAGACGTGACATACAAGCATTTAAAGTCGCAATATTTGCAATACCACCAAAGGCAGCTAAAACTTGGGCTGCATGTTGATAACCATCAACATCGTCAATTCGTTCAGCCATTTCTTCTGGATCGTCTTTTTCACGACCAGGAGTAGCTAAATCAAATTTACGGATTAAATAACGGAATCCAAAATAATACAATGGCATAAAGAATACTACACCAATTATAATTACCCACCACCATGGAGTACGTCCAGGCATTATTCCAAATAATAAAAAGTCAATAAATCCACCTGAGAATGTCATACCGATATGCACACCAAGTAAATGCATTACCATGAAAGATAATCCAGCAAATACTGCATGAATACCAAATAACACAGGTGCTACGAATAAGAATGAGAACTCAATTGGCTCAGTGATACCAGTTAAAAACGAAGTTAATGCGGCTGAGAACATCAGAGCTCCAACTACTTTTTTCTTCTCTGGTGCAGCTTCTTTATACATTGCATAAGCAGCAGCAGGTAAACCAAACATCATGAACGGGAATTTACCAGTCATAAACGTACCAGCAGTAAATGGAACACCATCTTTTAATTGAGCAAAGAAGATTGATTGATCACCATGGACAATCACACCTGATTTTGAAGCATAATCGCCAAATTGATACCAGAATGGATTGTAGAAAATATGATGTAAACCAAATGGAATTAATGAGCGTTCAATCACACCAAAAACAAATGCTGATAAAGTTAAATTAGCATTAATCATTGAGTCAGAGAACCATTGTAAGAAATTACCAATTGGAGGCCAAACAAGGCATAAAAGTAAACCAAGAATAATTGCAACTACGGCAGTTAAAATTGGTACAAAGCGTTTACCCGCAAAAAAAGCTAAATAAGGAGGTAACTCGATATCATAGTATTTTTTGTAGATTTTAGCTGCAATAATACCCATAATAATACCACCAAATACCCCCATTTGAAGTGTAGGAATACCCAACACTATGGCTAATTTTGGATTAGGATTTTGCAATTGTGCTAAAACATCAGGAACATGACTGGCTAAACCAACCACCACATTCATAATTAAAAAACCAACCAACGCGGCTAAAGCTGCAACACCTTCACCACCTGACAAACCAACCGCAACACCAACGCAAAATAAAACTGGCAAATTAGCAAATACAATTCCACCAGCTTGTTCCATATAATGTGCTAATGACTGAAACCAATCTGCACTTAATACAGGTAGGTACTGTAATAACGCTGGATTTTGAAAAGCATTACCTAAAGCAAGTAAAATACCTGCCGCAGGTAACAAGGCAACTGGCAGCATTAACGACTGACCAACCTGTTGCAAAACTGCAAAAAATTTCCTCATTTCTAACCTCATAAAAAAGTTTATTCACCACCATGCTAAAATTAATAGATACGCTAATTATTAAATTTACATGAACTAAGAGTATCAGGATAGATTATACCAATCTATCGACCTAGCTATGTTTAATTAACCACATCAAGCATGAGATATTTTACCACAAAGTTAACATGGTTTTAACTAATTTATTAAATAATAAAGCATCTTTTGCATAAGTATCCTGCATTTATCCCATACTATTACTTTACTTACAACGCAATCAAATCAATAAGGTTTTTTACGTTCAAATAGCTTTACGCCAACAGGATAAACCATATTTTCTATAAGCCCTCTATTTTTTAATGCCATTATGTGTTATAATCTAGCTTTGTAGTTAGTTCGTGCTAACTTTTAACGGTATGAAAAGTTTACTAAAGCATTAAACTCATACATACCACGTCATGCTCTGCATAGTTAACAAAACACGATCTAAACTACAATAAAATATAATTGCATTTTATTTCAGCAGATCACCATATTTGGAGTTTACTGCCATTTTAAAAGGAACATATTTATGCAACATAGCACTAAAATTCAAGAAGGATCTTGGTCTGGATTTACCAGCGGCAATTGGTGTGAAAGTGTCAACGTTAGCGACTTTATTCGTAAAAACGTAGTACCCTACACTGGAGATGATAGTTTTTTAGCACCTGCGACAGCCAAAACTCAAAAGTTATGGCAATTAGTTTCAGAATTAACTAAAGCGGAGCGCGCAGTTGGCGTGTTAGATGCTGAAACCAAAGAGCCAAGCACGATTGTGTCACATGCAGCTGGCTATATTGCACAAGAATTAGAAACCGTTGTAGGTTTACAAACAGACAAACCTCTTAAACGTGGAATTATGCCAAATGGTGGCTTGAAAATGGTTGAAAATGGTTTAAAAGCCTATGGGTTTGAATTAGACTCTAGCGTTAGCGAAGTATGGACCAAACATCGTAAATCACATAACCAAGGTGTGTTTGATGCTTATAGCAAAGAAATGTTAGCTTGCCGTAAATCTGGAATTATTACGGGCTTACCTGATGCTTATGGTCGTGGACGAATTATTGGCGATTATCGTCGAGTTGCATTATATGGAGTTGATTTCTTAATGGCTGAACGTAAAGCCATCCATGAGTCATCGGCTGATTTAGACATGACTGAAGAAGTGATTCGTCAACGCGAAGAAACTTCGGAACAATTCCGTGCACTTGGCGAATTAAAAACTATGGCAGCGGGCTATGGTTTTGATATTAGCAAACCTGCAACCAATTCACGTGAAGCTATTCAATGGCTATACTTTGCATATTTAGCTGCAATTAAACAGCAAAATGGTGCGGCGATGTCCATTGGGCGGGTATCAACTTTCTTAGATATTTATTTCCAACGCGATTTAAGCTTGGGTAATATCACTGAAAGCGAAGTTCAAGAATTAATGGATCATTTCGTCATGAAATTGCGCATGGTGCGTTTCTTACGTACGCCAGAATATGATCAATTATTCTCAGGTGATCCAGTTTGGGTAACTGAAGCGATTGGTGGAATGTGTGAAGATGGACGAACTTTAGTTACTAAAAACAGTTTCCGCATGTTGCACACTTTATATAATTTAGGTGCGGCACCTGAGCCAAATTTAACTGTACTTTGGTCAGATGCAATGCCTCAAGGATTTAAACTTTTCTGTAGTAAAGCCTCAATTGATACTAGCTCCATCCAATACGAAAACGACGATTTAATGCGTCCAAAATTTGGTGATGATTATGGAATTGCATGTTGTGTATCAGCTATGCGCATTGGTAAGCAAATGCAATTCTTTGGTGCACGGGCTAATTTGGCTAAAACTTTGTTATACGCGATTAATGGTGGACGCGATGAAAAATCTGGTGCTCAAATTGCTTCATCAACACCATTTACACCAATCACCTCTGAATATTTAGATTATGACGAAGTTTATGCTAAATTTGATAAAATGATGGATTGGCTAGCTAAAGTTTATGTAAACTCATTGAATGTTATTCATTATATGCATGATCGTTACAGCTATGAAAGCCTGCAAATGTCTTTACATGATAAAGATATTTACCGCACTTTGGCTTGTGGTATTGCTGGATTATCGGTGTGTGCTGATTCTCTATCTGCAATCAAATATGCTAAAGTTAAACCAATTCGTAATGAAGATGGTTTAGTGCAAGACTTTGAAACTGAAGGTGAATATCCACTTTATGGTAATAATGATGATCGCGTTGATTCAATTGCTGCGGAATTAGTTACAACCTTTATGAGCAAAATTCGCAAACATCCTTCATATCGTGGATCGGTGCATACTCAATCGGTATTAACGATTACCTCAAATGTGGTTTATGGTAAAAAAACTGGTAATACTCCTGATGGACGTAAAGCTGGTGATCCATTTGCTCCAGGTGCAAATCCAATGCATGGTCGTGATACTCATGGCGCAATTGCAGCATTATCATCGGTAGCAAAATTACCCTATGATGATGCAGAAGATGGTATTTCATATACTTTTGCCATCCTACCAAATGCGTTAGGCAAAACCGATCCTACTAAAATATCTAATTTAGCGGGTTTAATGAATGGCTACTTCGTTGATGACGGTCATCATTTGAACATTAACGTATTTGATCGCGAAACCTTAGTTGATGCAATGGATCATCCTGAAAAATATCCACAATTAACCATTCGTGTATCTGGTTATGCGGTAAACTTTATTAAGCTTACTCGTGAACAACAATTGGATGTAATTGCTCGAACGATGCATGCAAAATTCTAGTCACGACTAAATTTTAACCCTACAGGTTAATTAAGTTCGCAAAATGGCGTTACTAGATTACATTTCAGACTTGCCTATAAAGCTGAAATGTAAGAAGTAGCGCCAACTTTTTGTTCATGACAAATTAAATTCTAATTAAGGATAAAAAATAATGAGTACACAAGGCTATATTCACTCGGTGGAAACTTTTGGTACTGTCGATGGACCTGGAATACGTTTCATTGTCTTTACTTCAGGCTGTCGTTTGCGTTGTCAATATTGCCACAATCCAGATACCTGGAAAATGGACGATGGCAAATTAACCAGTACGGATGAATTAATCAAAGACATTTTACGCTATAAAACTTATATGAAATCAACAGGTGGCGGCGTAACCATTAGCGGTGGTGAACCATTATTACAACCAGCATTTGTTAAAGAATTAATTGATAAACTACATCAAAACGATTTAACGGTTGCCATTGATACTTGTGGTTTTCCAGATATAAATGATAATAATGTCAAGGAAACCGTTGATGCGGCAGATTTAATTCTTTTAGATATAAAATCAATTAATCCACAAACCTATAAAAAAGTTACTCTGCAAGAACTACAAGCAACCTTAAATTTTGCAGATTATTTAAATAAAATTAATAAACCTACTTGGTTACGCTTTGTCTATGTGCCAGGCTTAACCGACAATCGTGAAGATGTAATAAAATTAGCTAAATATGTTAGCACAATGAAAAATATTCAATTAGTTGAAGTATTACCCTTTCATAAATTTGGCGAGCATAAATGGGAAATGCTAGGATTGACGTATAAATTAAGCAATACGCCAGAACCAACTAAAGAACAAACCGAAGAAATTCGCGAAATTTTTAGAAGCTTTGATTTAAAAGTACAATAAAACTCCGCCTAAAAAATAAACCCCTAGAATTAATCTAGGGGTTTTATTTGATTGCAAAACAAAGAGTTACTTTGCTACCTCAGCTAACTCTAGATCAATAAACAATTTATCCATATCCACATTAGCAATTAAGACCGTTAATTCTTGACCCGCAACATATTTAAAACCATTATTCTTACCAACTAAACAATGACGTTTTTCATCAAAGACAAAGTAATCACCACCTAATTCAGTAACATGGACTAATCCATCGATCATTAATTCTGGAATTGAAACAAATAAACCAAAACTAACTACGCTAGTCACAATTCCTAAATACTCATTGCCAATATGATTTTGGGCAAATTTACATTTATAATATGCATCGACCTTGCGTTCTAATTCTTCAGAACGACGTTCACAAAATGAAGTTTGTTCACCCATAACTTCAATTGAATGTAAATAAGCATAAGTTTTATGATGAATTACAGCTTTACACGCGCGATGCACCAATAGATCGGGGTAACGGCGAATTGGCGAGGTAAAATGTAAATAACGCTCATAGGCTAAACCAAAGTGTCCAATATTTTTGGGCGAATATTCGGCTAATTGCATTGAACGTAAAATTGTTTGCTGAATAATTGCCGTGTTAGGACGGTCTTTAACCAATTCAACCAGTTTTTGATAATCTTTCGGAGTTACCGTTTCTTGAGTGACATCAAATGGCACCGCAATTGAATCTAAATAAGATTTCAACGCACTAAATTTTTTCTCACTTGGTCGATCATGATTCCGATATAAAGCCGCATGCGCATTTTTATTCAAAAAGTCTGCCACCGATTCATTGGCTGCTAACATACACTCTTCAATCAATTTGTGGGCATCTTGGCGACTACGTGGTTTCAAGGCACTAATATTACCCTTCTCATCAAATTCAAAATACGGTTCATTGCTTTCAAAATCAATCGCGCCACGTTTATGGCGAGCTTTTAATAATATATGATAAACTGAATTTAACGCATTAATATTAGCCTCAATATCGGCTGGAATTGCTTCGACACCATCGATGAATTTCTGAACTTGAGTATAAGTTAAACGATAATGTGAATATATCACCGCATTATCTACCGCATAATCGGTAATTTGCCCCGCAGAATTAATTTCCATATGACACACCATCACCAAACGATTAACATTAGGATTCAGCGAGCATAAACCATTGGATAATTTTTCTGGTAGCATTGGCACAACACGGCGTGGGAAGTAAATTGAAGTACTCCGTGCAAAAGCATCTTCATCCAAAGCTGAGCCATGTTTAACATAATGAACTACATCCGCAATTGCCACCGATAAAGTAAAACTACCATCGGGATTACGTTCACAAAATACCGCATCATCAAAATCGCGCGCATCTTCACCATCAATGGTCACAAAGGCTAATTTGCGTAAATCTTCACGTCCCAGCATATCGTGTTCGCTAATTTCATTGGCTAATTTTTCTACATATTGTTCTGTTTCAGGACTAAATTCAAGCGGTACATTTGCTTCAATCAAAACCCGATTGACAAACACCGCATCATCACCAACATGCCCCAGTGAAGAAACTAATTTAACTTTAAAATAGGATTGTTCCGCGCTCGGGTAACTGCTTACTACGCAGCTATAGACTTCATCAAATGCCAGCGCTTGATTCACTCCATCAATAATAACTGGATAATGCCCTAACTTAGGATTATCACTAACCAAATAATATTTATCTTTGTACTGCTCAACTCGTCCAACTAAATTGGTAATTTTATGCTTAAGAATTTCGCGCACCACGCCTTGTGGTTTGCCCATTTTATCAATACCATCATTCACCACCGCAACTTCATCACCATCAATCGCATAGTTCTCGGCACCCGAATTAATCGTAATTAATTCTTTGGTTTTACTATCAATAGCAACCCCACCACGCCCATCTTTATTAGCTTGAAATTGGCACAAGCGTGCTGGCTTCATTAAGCTAACCACGTTATCTGGAGCAATTTTAATTTCTTTTTGGCTCGCCATTTTTTTAAGCAGCTTTTTAAAATCGGCTTCTTGGCTCTTGTTAACCGCCAAATGATACTCTAACTCATGAATCGACAAGCGTTTATGATGCAACAAAATCGCAATAATATCTGCGGGTTGAGGTAAGTGTTTGGTCATATTAGACTTCTTTTCTTGTATTTAATTTGTAACAATGTAAGGTATTTTTTAACAACATCGCAATTGTCATCGGACCAACTCCACCAGGCACAGGCGTAATATATTGTGCGCGCTCAAAGGCGCTGGCAAATTCGATATCACCACATAATTTACCCGTTTCAAGGCGATTAATTCCCACATCAATAGCGATGCAACCTGGTTTCAACCAAGCACCTTGAACAAAATTCGGGCGACCAATTGCCGCGATAACAATATCTGCGGCACCAATTAATTCAACCACATTGCGTGTTTTACTATTACACATTGTAACCGTTGCACCACGATTAATCAACTCTAAAGCCATTGGGCGACCAACAATGTTCGATGTCCCCAAAATCACCGCATGCTTACCATGATACTCCAGATTGATGCTATCTAACATATACATCACGCCATGTGGCGTACATGGGCAAATATTCGGGTCTTTTAAAGCCAGTGAACCCATATTATAACGATGAAACCCATCAACATCTTTATTGGGTAAAATACTATCAATAATTAATTTGCTATCCAAATGAGCTGGTAGTGGCAATTGCACCAAAATCCCATCAACACTTTCATCAGCATTCAGCTGCTGGATTAAGTTAACTAACTCAGCTTGATTAGTTTCAGCGGGTAAAATATACTCTAATGATTTAACCGCAACTTTCTCACAGGCATTTTTTTTATTGCGCACATAAACTTGTGATGCAGGATCACTCCCAACTAAAACCACCGCTAAAGCTGGCTGGCGTTGATTATTGACGCGTAAATTTTCAACTTCATCACTAACCATATCTAAAATTTGCTGTGATAAGGTCTTACCACACAAGATTTTTTCATTCATTCATTTTTCCTTAAATTTATTCTTTACCCAATTTACGTCGCAAACAACTTAAATAAATAGTAGGGTCAGGCTGCATATTATTATATTGAGCTTGCCAGACCATTTCGGCTAAACAATCCAATACTTGATGTTGAGCTTCATGCTCATCACCAAATTGTTCACAAAGTTCCAAATAGAGTGCTTTAATCCCCATCGGTTGATCAATTGACAACTGTTCCCAAATTGACATATGCATACTGAGATGCAAAAATGGATTAGTTTCGCCTGCATCAGGTAACCAATTATACTTTAGATATTTTTCTCGATCGCGCAACACCGTTTGATATTCGGGATGCTCCATGATAACACTATAAGCCATCTTCTCCAGATCGCTTAATGCTTGTTGTTGATTTGCTTTGGCAAAGGTATCAAAAAAGAAATTACGTACATCATTAACACTAGGATTAAACATATAGCTCGCTCTCAAGATTATATATAATTAAGCTATTATACCCTATTTAGGCTTGATTTAGCTATATCGTCGTAATATGAAGATAGCACGATCTCGATCTCGAGCTTGAATTTGCTAAGTAAGCACCAGCAAATGGCGCTTACTTAGATTTAATTAATGAGTAAAGATATTAGCTTTGGCTTGATTAGCAATATATTGAATCGCTTCTTGCGCACGAATACTATTACCCGATCCGTCTAACGGTGGTGAATACACGGCTATTGCAAATTTACCTGGTGCAATCGCAACTATCCCACCGCCAACCCCGCTTTTAGCAGGCAAACCAACTGAATATAACCAACTTCCCGAAGTATCATACATTCCAGCGGTGGCCATTTCAGCCAATAAGTTAGGTACTAATTCAGGTTGTAATAATTGTTTTGCATTAAACGGAGATTTACCTTGATTGGCTAAAACTGCGCCCATTTTAGCTAATTCCAATGCCGATGCATCTACCGAACATTCTCTGGTATATAAATCAACCGCTTCGCTCGTATCGCCATAAAAATGATCATAGGACTGGAGTAATTTAGCAATGGCTTGATTATGTTGATTGGTATCGGCTTCAGATTTATAAACTTCTTTATTTACACTAAGTTTGCTATCTGCATAATCATTTAAATTATTTAGAATCAAATTCCATTTATCATTGGCATTTTTAGCTTTAATTAGGCTTACCGTTGCCATTGCACCCGCATTTACCAAGGCATTTCCAGTGCGATTAGGTTGTTGTTCAACCGCGGTTACCGAATTAAAACCTAAGCCCGTTGCATTTGACCCCAATTTAGCCAGCACTTCAGCCGAACCCGATTGTTGCAACGCCAATGACAAGGCAAAAACTTTAGCTAATGACTCAAGCGGAAATTTTGCATTCGAATCCCCAGCCGTATAAACCTTACCATCCACGGTAACTAAGGCAATCCCATATAAATTCGGGCTATATTTAGCTAACGCAGGAATATAATCGGCAACTTTACCGCCAGTATTCGCTTGATATTTGGCATACGCTTGATTAACCAAGGCTTGATAATCTAGATTATCCGCATATGATGAATTTAAAGCACCTAATAACATCAAACTAAAACAAATTTTCTTCATAACTCACTCCAAATAGTTGACAATAAATGTCAAATTATAGCGGAATATAGAGCTAATTACTTGAAAACTTGCCATGCATTGCACTAAAGTAGTCCTAAATTACGCTCTCGTTTTGCGACAAATAAGACCTTTAAAACTTAAATCCGAGCTTCAATTTATAGCCGTTTTTGCTCTATTTTGACATAATTAGAAACTTGAGTATAACATCCCTACGTTTAATTATTATGCGTTTACTTAGCTTCCTAATTTCAATCTAATGCATCAAAATAGAGTGCAGCAGAACCCAATAATTGTACTTCTAGTGTATTAGTTGGTTGAATGATAATTTTCTCAATGCTTTTAGGATATGGGAATTTAGTCAACTCGGCTAAAGCAGTGTATCTATATAAATCAAAGGCTTTAGCAATTGAACCACCAATTAATATCGCCTCTGGATCCAGCGCTAGAATAATGGTATAGAATAATTTACCTAAATGCTTACCAAATTCATGACTTATCCTCAGAGCTTCCTCATTACCAGCCAGAGCGCGTTCAAAGACTGTCGCACCATCTGTTTGATAATGATTGGTAAAAAACAAGCTACTACAATAATCTTCAAACCGACCATCTAAATAAGGTATTTCGCCAAATTCACCTGAACCGCAATTCACATCACGCAGTAATTTACCATTATTGATTATGCCACCACCAACACCAGTCCCAATAGCCAAACCGACAAAATTCTTAAATTGACGACCTTGACCAAATAAACACTCACCCAAGGCAAAACAGTTAGCATCATTATTTACCTGAACGACACAATTATAGCGCTCTTGTAAAATTTGCTTCAGAGGAACCTCAATCCATGTTGGAATATTTTGGACATTATAAACAATTCCATCTTTGCGATTAACGACACTCGGTACGCCAACGCCAATCCCAATCACCCCAACTTGATGAACTTGATCAATCACCGAAAAAATGGTATTTAATACTCCAGAATAACTTTTATCCTTAGGCAATGGACTTTTGGCAATTTGCAAAATTTCACCATTTTTAACTAATGCAGCACGAACATTACTCGCACCTAAATCGACCCCAATAACCAATTCATTCTGTTGCATAGTTTATGCCTTTTTAGAAAAAATAGTTTCATTTTTAACCAATGGTCGAGCAAAAACCGCGATTCCTAGCATATAAGCTAAAGTCAAATAGACCAAACACATACCAAATTTAAGCCCAATTACATCACCCAAAACACCTTCGACAAAAGGAATGATTGCTCCACCAATTATACCCGTACATAAAATACCAGCAAATGTTCCATGATGTTTTTCTAATGAATTTAACCCTAACGATAACACTCCAGGATACATCACAGAAGTACAAAACCCAAAGGCTGGAAACGCAAACAAAGCTATGCTATATGAACCAAATAAAGCTAGACTTAACATCGTCATTCCCAACAAAATAAATATTCCTAATAAAATACGTTGATCCATTAGTTTTATCAATAATAGACCTAATAAACAGCCTAGCGCTTGTCCTGCCCAAAATAAGGCTGAAATTTGTGCGCCAACCGTATCAGGATTAGCTTGATAATAGGTATTCAGAAACTTGGAAATCCAAACTACAACGCCTTGCTCAGTGCCAACATAAGCAAAAATACCTATAAAATACACCCAGACAATTTTGCTTTTAAATAATTCAAATATAATTGTTAAACCCTCAACTTTTTCACCTGACGTTAATTCAGTTTTAGGAAATTTTATCGCCAGAACAACTACAAATAAAATAGCAAAAATTAAACCAGCAACTAAATAGAATGCAACCCAAGGCATATTTAATGGTGAAATTACAGCCAGCGCATTCATGATTACACCATTTTTCAAAGGCAAATTTGTAACCAAATAAGAATAAACGTATGGAGAGCCAAACGATCCAAAGGCAAAAATCATTTGTGCCATTACCGAGTAAAATGAATAATGTTCTTCTCCTCCAGCCGTTCTAAGCAATGGGTTTATCACAACTTGTAACAATGCCATGCCTAAACCCATAAAAAACAGTGAGGCAAGATAAACACCCAAACTTGGATATAACGTAAATATCCCACAGGCAACAATAGCAAAAAACATCCCTAATAACGTAAGAAGTTTCATGCCATAAACGTCAGTGAAATAACCAGTTGGTAATGAGCCAACTCCATATGCAATGAAAAAAGCAAACGGTAAAAAGCCAGCTAAACCTAAAGACATATTGAAACTATCATTGGCAGCAGGCATAATAGGACCAAGAATATTAGTTAAAAATGAAATGGCAAAAAATATCATTATGACTATAATAACCAGTAATGGACTACGTTTCATAAACAACTCCACCTTACTAAACAATTACAAATAAAATCTAACAAAATCAATATATAAATGTGACAGATACATCGAATACAGCTTTAAATAATTTCAATCTGCTCAAGTATCTTATTCATCATTATTTATTATAACTCACTCCAAATGGCTGACCATAAAAGTCAGATTAAAATAAAATATGGTGCTAATTAATCAAGGATTTGCCATGCATTGCACTAAAGTAGCACAAAATTAATCAGATATTTTACGATAAATAATATCCCAAACCCCATGCCCTAGCTTTAATCCACGTTGCTCAAATTTAGTTAACGGACGATAATCGGGACGTGCCACATAATCGCCATCTACAGCTTGATTACGTAGCATTGGAATATCTTTAAGCACATTAATCATCCACAGCGCATAATCCTGCCAATCGGTTGCCAAATGCAAATAAGCACCAGGTTTAAGCTTTTGACATAACAAATTAACAAACTCGCTCTGAATCAAACGGCGTTTATTATGGCGTTTTTTATGCCACGGATCAGGGAAAAAGATATGCACACCATCCAACGAATTATCCGCTAACATGTGGCGTAAAACCTCCACCGCATCATGGCGAATTAGGCGTAAATTACTAACTTCATGCTCAGCAATTTGCATTAATAATGCCCCAACACCAGGCAAATGCACTTCCACACCAAGATAATCTTGCTCTGGATTAGTCTTGGCAATTTGCCACGTGGCGTGCCCCATCCCAAAACCAATTTCAAGAATTTTAGGCTTATCGCGTCCAAACAGTTGGTCTAAATCAATTAATTCAGTCTGATATTCAACACCATAACGCGGCATTAACTCTTCTAAAGCACGCTGCTGACCTGGCGTAATTTTACCTTGGCGTAACACAAAACTTTTAATCTCACGGTGGAGAAGATTATTTTCCATATTTATTTCAATTTATTAAAAATTAGTCAACCTGAATTAAGTTGACCTCGGTTAAATAATTGAGGAATAATAAAAAATATTATTCCTCGGTTTGCTTAATTTTTAGAACATGTGCAAATTAGTAGATTAGGTTGATATCTAATCACTTATTCCGCAGCAGCTGGTTTATGTTTAGTACGTCGCCGTTTTGGCTTACGCGCTTTCCGTTTCTTTTTATATTCAGGTGGCGCAATATCGCCTAATTCAACCAATAATTCGGTGCGCAGAGTTTCATCCGCAACCATAAAGCGATTCCACCAATCAAATAATTGTGGATCAACTTGTTTAAATTCATTGCGTAAATTAAATAAATGCCACGCTTGGCGGAAGCGACCATGCACAGGAACATGTTCTAGGCGTGCAAAGCTTGGTAAATCAAAATCAACTTGCAGCATCCAAACTTCACGAATTGAAGAATATAAATTTTGCGAAATACCACTGGCAAAAATTGGATCTTTATTCCGTGCGATTGCATCCATTAAAGCTTGACGTGGATGAGGATTTTCTTCTAATTCTTGCAACCAACTCTTATAAATTGGTGGCCACATCATGCCTGCTAAAATGAAAATTAACGAAACATCTTCATTGCCAGCCAAACGTAAATCGGTTTTCTCAAGCACTTTAAGTGCAAATTCATCGGGAGTTGGATTAAAAAATAATTTGTCCAATAACGGGAAAACTTTACGCGGGATTTTTAATTCATACAGTTCACGCACCACGCTTAAAGCATTACCCGACATTAAGAGTTTTAACATTTCTTCAAATAAACGCCCTTTGGGTTCATTTAACAACAAATGTTTCACATTGCGAAAATTAATATAGGTATTTTCATCGATAGCTAAACCAAGTTTTTCAGACAAGCGAATTGCACGTAACACCCGCACCGGATCTTCCAAATAACGCTCGTAAGGATTACCAATCACGCGAATTAAGCGTTTTTCAATATCTTGAATTCCATTATGATAATCAACTACGATCTCAGCAATTGGATCATAATATAAGGCATTAACCGTAAAATCCCGTCGAAAGGCATCTTCATCCATCGTCCCGTAATTATTATCAACTAAAATTCGTCCATGTTCACTCAATGATTGCTCATGAACTTTGTTACTACGAAAAGTTGAAACTTCTAAAATATGTCGCGCAAAGCTTGGCTTACCAATTCTGGCACTGCGATCTTCATTTTTACGCTCAAAGTAAACATGCACAATTTTAAAGCGTCGCCCAATAATCATTGAGTTACGTCCAAAAATGCGCCGAATTTTTTCTGGGTCGGCATCGGTCACCAAGTCATAATCCTTGGGTTTTTTACCTAATAATAAATCACGCACCCCACCGCCAACGACGTAGCCGCTAAATCCATTTTGTTGTAATTTTTTGATAACTTGTAACGCATCTTGATCCATCATTTCGTGATTTAAACCAAGTGTCGCTGCCGAATAAATTTGTTTTGTCATTAATAATCCACTAATTCTTTGTAATTTCTAACCAGCATAAGTTGAACTAATTTATACTAAAAAATGATATTTTTCGTAAGCAATTTCTAGTAGTTCAAATGCTTTTAGCAATAAAAAAAGGCGTTGCATTCTAAATATTTACAACGCCGTTAACTGGTGATTCTAACATATTTATCCGTTGGTGACGAAACTAATCCAACATCAACACAACACCGCTGCAATGGCTATAACGACATTGCGGCATAAAGTTTATTTTTTACTATACAAAATCCCAATCGCCTGATTCATAAACAAGACAATCTCTTGCTCATAACCAGGAATTAATCCTGTAGGAATATCGCCAGATTTCATTAGTTCCCACATTTTTTGACCTAATTCAGGATTACTTTCATATTGTCCATTCGCAGAATCCATCCACTTTTGAGCAACTTCTTGTGCGGCTGGCGATGCTGGATCTTGAGCCATTAATGATTTAGCTTCCGCAAATAATTCACTCCAAACTGCATCGCGTTCTATTTTAGCTTGTTGAAAATTCATTTCAGCAAAGAAATTTACTTCATCATTAGAAAAATTACGTTGCGCCCACTCTTTAACTATATTATCATGTGTCATTTTAAATACCTCTAACATTTTGGCAATTGATTGCCATTCAATTTGATTATTTTTAGAATACAGATTTATGCTTTGCTGAATCAAAAGTAAACCTTGATTTAGCTTAACAATATTATCCTGAATAATTTTAGCCTGTAAGTTCAAAGAACTTAGCCAGTCTAATTGATTGCTTAAAAGTATTGTTTTAATTTGCTTTAAATTAAAGCCAATATATTTAAGAATACTAATTTTCTGAATAACTTGTAAATCCTCACTGGAGTAAAAACGATAACCGACAGCACTTTTATGATGTGGTTTCAATAAATTCTCCTCATCATAGTAGTGAAGCGTACGCACGGTAACACCTGTCAATTTACTAAATTCTTTTGTTGTCCAATATTTAGTCATTTTCACCTCCTAACGATAATGTAAATTATCACGTAACGTTAGAGTCAAGCCCAAAATAAATTTAATTGCATTTTTGTATAAATTAATTCCCCACCAGTAATTATTCACCAACTAAAACAATTAATTAACAAAAATAGCGTGTAATAATTTATTGTAAATTTTTTCTAAATTAGTTAGGTCGGATAAGGTTGTTGCTTCATTAATTTGATGAATACTCTCATTACGCACGCCAAATTCAATAATTTCATCACTCACCGCAATTAAAAAGCGCCCATCCGAAGTGCCACCATCGGTTTTAAGTAGAGGATTAATTCCGCAAACCTCTTTAATCGCACCACTACAACACTCGACCAATTTACCAACTTGAGTCATAAATGGTCGTGCTGAGTGGTTCCATGATAGGCTATATTCCAAATTATGTTTTTGCAAAACCGCATTCACTTGCAGTTGTAGACTTTCAGCACTATGTTCGGTATTATAGCGAAAATTAAAATTTGTCTTTAATTCGCTTGGAATTACATTCGTAACCCCTAAACCTGAATTTAAATTCGCAAATTGCAAACTCGTTGCAGGAAAATACTGATTCCCGTGATCCCAAATCTGCGTACTTAACTCTGCTAAAGCAGGCGCAAAACTATGAATGGGGTTGACACACAAATGCGGATAAGCGATATGTCCTTGTTTACCATGCACCACTAGGTCTCCGGTTAAAGAACCACGCCGCCCAACTTTAATCGTATCACCCAACTGAGTAACACACGAAGGTTCACCAACTAAGCAATAATTTAGGCGTTGGTTATTTTGTTGCAAATATTCAACCATTAATGGCGTACCATCAACCGCACTACCCTCTTCATCTGAGGTAATGAGCAATTTAATCTGATAACTATCTGGAGCGTTATTTGCGATAAAATCAGCCAATGCCAATAAGAATGCCGCAATTGCGCCCTTCATATCCGCAACACCCCGTCCAATTAATTTATCGCCAATTTGCTGTAATTTAAACGGTTCTTGCGTGATCCACTTGGTTACATCACCAGTTGGCACGACATCAACATGCCCAGCAAAAGCAAAAACTGTAGAACCAGTTCCAAGCGTGGCAATTAAATTCGTAGTTTGATTGCGCTTTAAGCGAATACAGCTCCCACCTAAGTTTTCAACAAATGCCGCAATATAATCCAAACTGCCAGCATCACATGGCGTAACCGATTCAAAAGCAATTAAATCGGTCAGTAAATCAATTAATTTTATTTTATTTGTCATCACTCACTCCTACTTTCATCGAAAAATCTTAACCTTATTTTAGCATAAAAACTTAATTTGCTCGCTGAGCTTAAATAATCTCAAGAAAAACTTGCACATGAGAATCATTCTCATTTATAATAACCCCTGTATAAAATAACGTTATTATTGAAACGATCAAACCATGACACAGAACTTAATCTCTCTCGCCAAGCTTGGCAAATCGCAACGGTGCATCGTGCGGACAATTGATGAAAAACTCTTGCCCCACAATGTGGAATTGGAAGCTGGTGAACTCGAACGACGCATTCTTGAAATTGGTATTATTGAAGGCGTTGAATTAACTGTGCTACATTTCGGTTTAATTAATCGTGATCCCATCGCAGTTCAACTCGGCTTTAATGGAACCACCATCGCAATTCGTCGCAACGAAGCGGCAATTATTTTAGTTGAATTACTCAATCAGGATTAATCATGCACCAAGAAAAACAACTTAAACATAAAACTTTACACCAGCAAGAACATAAAATCAAAGCTCATCATCAGCCACATCCGCAAGAATTACGCGTCGCTCTAGTAGGTAAACCCAATTGCGGTAAAACCGTGTTATTTAACGCCTTAACGGGTAGTCGCCAAAAAGTGGCGAATTATTCTGGGGTTACCGTTGAAAAAAAACATGGTTACTTTAGCACGCCACAAAATACCATGATTACATTAGTTGATTTACCTGGCACTTACAGCCTACGTTCACGCAGTCCTGATGAAAAAGTGACCCGCGATGTGGTATTAAATCAATTCAATGAAGAAGAATCAATTGACGTTATTTTAGCGGTCATAGATGCCACCAATCTAAGTGGCTGCTTACGTCTAATTTTAGAACTCAAACAAACAGGGATTCCACTCGTTGTAGCTCTAAACATGAGCGATTTGGCTAAACTTCGCGGTTTTGAATATGATCTAAAACAATTATCGCAAATGCTCGATTGTCCAATTATTGAAACCGCTGCGACGCAAAAACAAGGTATTTACGAACTAGCCTCAGAATTAGATAAATATAAACAACTGGGTGGTAAAAATATCAATCAGTGGCAAGAACCAACTCCTAAAATGGTGCGTAGTTATCACAAACGCGTTCATGAAATTATCCAAGCGGTCGAAACACGCCGCGGCTTACCTGCGCGCTGGTCAAATAAAATTGATAATATCTTATTGCACCCATTTTTGGGTTTAGTGATTCTGTTAGCGATACTCTTCACAATGTTTCAAGCGGTGTTTAGCTGGGCAAGTATTCCGCAAGGCTTATTACAGGGCGTATTTGACAGCGCTCAAGATTATGTCGCTAGCATTGATCCACATAGTTTTGTAATAAGCTTGCTTGCCAATGGCGTAATCGCTGGGGTGGGTTCAATTCTAGTCTTCTTACCACAAATTCTAACTATTTCACTGTTTATTATCTTACTGGAAGACACTGGCTATATGGCGCGGGCGGCGTTTCTAATGGATAAATTAATGGGTGGCGTTGGCTTGCATGGACGTGCATTTATTCCATTACTCTCAAGTTTTGCCTGTGCTATTCCTGGTATTATGGCAACCCGCACCATTGAAAATCGCAAAGATCGCATTGTAACCATTTTAATTGCGCCACTCATGACGTGTTCCGCACGGCTCCCTGTCTATACGCTTTTAATTAGCGCCTTTATTCCTGTCAAAACCATTTGGGGCTTTGCTAATCTCCAGGGCTTAGTGATGTTTGCGCTGTTTGCCGCAGGTATCTTCTCTGGGTTAATTATGGCGTTCATCTTTAAATTTTTCTTTTTCCGTGGCGATCGTCAACCGTTAATTCTTGAATTACCGAGCTACAAAACTCCAAATCTATACAACGTCTTAGTCGAATTAATCAAGCCAGCTAAAATGTTTATCAAACGCGCTGGAACAATTATTCTCTCAGTAATGATTATTATTTGGTTTTTATCCTCATTTCCTGGCGCTCCAGTTGGTGCAACCGATCCTGCTATTGATTACAGTATTGCGGGAATGGTCGGTAAATTTTTGCAACCGCTGTTTGCCCCAATTGGTTTTGATTGGCAAATTGTTGTCGCATTAATTCCTGGTATGGCGGCGCGTGAAGTTGCGGTATCAGTATTAGCAACTATTTTTGCTCTCAGTGGCAGCGAAGATGCAGTACGCCAAAGCTTAGCCACGGTCTTACAACACCAGTGGAGCATCGCAACCGCAATGTCGCTGATTACATGGTATGTTTTTGCACCACAATGTATTTCTACTTTAGCCGTGGCTAAACGTGAAACCAACACATGGAGATGGCCAATTATCATGTTTGTCTATCAAATGATCTTGGCTTATGCGGCATCCTACGCTATATACCATTTAACTCTAGCATTCATTTAAATTGGAAATAATCATGGAACACTATTTAGATATTTTAGTCATGTTATTAATTCTCTTGGGTGCAGGAATTTACCTATATAAATTCTTTAAACGTGCTCGCGCAGGTTGTGGCAGTATCTGTTCTGGCTGTAGTAGCAGTTGCAAAACTAAACCCCGTCAGTTTAAAACAAAAACCATTCAACTCAAGAAAATAGCTTAGTTCAATTTATAGTTCAAACGCTAATTATCTCAAATTAGCTTTAATTTCAAACCTGAATTGAAAAATGCCGTGTTTAGCTTAAGCTAGTCGTATATTCTATAGTATAATATACGACTGTTAATCATAATACTATCACAAAAGGTTCGTTCAGCCAACTATGCAACAACAACTCATAAAACTTAAGCCACTTTTATCTCTTTTAGCCGCAACCATCCTGCTTTTTGCCATTACCGTTTTAATTGGTCGGGTATTAATTCCCTTTATTAGCGCATTAATTCTTGCTTATGTGCTCAATCCATTAGTCGATCGCCTGCAAAATAAATATAAAATCAATCGCAAAATTAGCGCGTTGGTATTATCACTGTTAATTTTATGCATTTTTATCGCCATTCCAGTTTATTTGGTTCCTGTCTTAATTGCTCAGTTCAAAGCGGTATTAGATAAAGTACCACAAATTATTACCCTACTCAATCATGGTTTGCTCCATAAATTTAATCTTCAATTAGGTACTAATTGGCAGCTCGACTTAAATAGTCTAAAACAGATTGCATTAGCCAACCAAGCCAAAATGAATAGCTTGGATTTAGTACAGCGCGTGGCGCAAAATGGCGTTATTTTAATTGAGATCTTAGTTTATTTAGTTTTAATTCCATTTGCGCTCTTTTATTCAATTATTGGCTGGCACAACATTCTTAAATTTTTTGATGAAATGATTCCACGTTCATTTACAACTCCAATGCATATGTTAGTGCGTGATATTGATACCATGCTTTCCTCATATTTACGTGGACAACTCTCGGTAATGTTTATTATGGCATGCTACTACGCGACTACCTTAACTCTAGTTGGTTTACCATCTGGTACCGCCATTGGAATTATTACTGGTCTATTGGTGTTTATACCTTATTTAGGTGTGCTTTCAGGGCTAACTTTTGCCATGATTATTGGTTTAGCTCAATTTAGCAGCTCGGCTAATTTATTAGCCATTTTTGCTGCATTTGCGGGTGGGCATGTTTTGGAGGGGGCGCTAGTAACTCCATTTTTAGTTGGCGGTAGAATTGGTCTGAATCCAATTATGATTATTTTAGCCTTAATGGTTTTTGGTAAAGTTTTTGGTTTAGTCGGTGTGCTCTTAGCTCTGCCGTTATCAACTATCGCGGTGGTACTCTTACGCCATGCCAAAAAATACTATAAAAGCACTCATTACTATAAAGATTAGAGCATGATACAGCAACAATTACTCGATTTATTTAATCGTGAATATGAATTTAATAGCTTTATTGCGAATGGTAATGAAATTAGTGTGGCGAATTTACAAGGCTTTTCAAGTCAATTCACCCATCTTTATGGCGAACATTTAACGGGTAAAACGCATTTACTCAAAGCATGGATTAATTTAGCCAACCATAAATATCAGAGCGCGCTCTATTTAGATGCAACTACCTTACGTAATGGTGATTTACGTGGCGTTGATTTGAATTTATTTCGCTTTATTGCACTAGACAATATTGATTTACTTAATGATGAATTGCAAATTGAATTATTTGATGTGTTTAATCACATTAAATTAGCTAATCGCGATAATTATTTATTAACCAGTTCCACTGTTAATTTAAATCATTCAACACTATTACGGATTGATTTAAAAACTCGCATTCACTCTGGAATGGTTTTTGCTTTAAAAAGTTTAACTGAAGATGAGTTATTTCATGCTTTAACAATTTATGCTAATCGTGAGGGAATTAAAATTGGTGCAACTGAATTGAAATACTTACTAACTCATTATGCGCGCAATCTGGGCAAATTAATTGAACTAATTAATCAAGTTAGCCAAGCTGCAACCATGCAAAAAAAACCAATTACAATTCCACTAATTAAACATAGTATGTAATTTAAAAATAAGATAGGCTACCCAAAGGCAGCCTAGTTTGCAATTAATTAGTTAATCTATTCGCTCATATAAAAAAATTAATCGTTAAGTGCTTCACCAGCAAATTCGATCTTATTTACAGTTGCTAAAATTTTATTTTTACGTTGTTGTTCATCGCGTAAATCTAATGAGATAACCTTAGATTTTTCTTCTGCACTAACTACGTAAGTAGATTTTTGTCCATGATTAAGAGTTGAAGTTGTTTGCATAATAGTTCCTTTCAAATTTCATAAAATTGAAGATAAGAGTGGAGCTAACACATTAACTAACCTTGCAAGGTCGTTACTATAGCATGAATAATTTAATTATGCAAGCAATGAATCGACTTAACTATAATAAGGTTATGAAATTATTTTTTACCTATATTAATTTCTCGCTGTCTATGGTTGAAACAAATAAGTTAGCACCATAATCAGTTGAATATTACTCCCTAAATAAGCAAGAGAACAATATGAAACTTCAACGAATAATTGAAAAACACTGGTATCTGAAATCTGACTTATTGTTAACTATCCTACTACTGCCATTAAGTTTGATTTATGAATTGATCACAACTATACGCCGCTATTTATTTAAATTAAAAATCAAACCAAGTACGCGTTTAGCTGTGCCTGTCGTAATTATTGGTAATATCAGCGTTGGTGGTGCAGGTAAAACTCCATTAACCAAATATTTGGCACAAACCCTCAGCACACAAGGCATCAAAGTAGGCATAATTCTACGCGGTTATAAAAGTAGCACCACCGCGGCGAAAATAGTATCCGCGCAAGATGATAGTCACGAAGTTGGTGATGAGGCGCTAATTTACGCACAAGCAGGTCATCGGGTCGCAATTGGGGCCAAGCGGGTTGCAGCAGGAAAATTACTCTTACGTCAATTCCCGGATACGCAATTAATCCTTGCTGATGATGGCATGCAACATTATTATTTAGACCGCGATCTAGAAATTTGTGTAGTCGATAGCAGCCGCATGTTTGGTAATCAACAAGTGTTACCTTTAGGTCCACTACGTGAACCGATGAATCGCTTAAACCGTGTTGATGCACTGGTAGTTAATGGCAACTATAATCATGCAAGCTTGGATCAGATTTTACTGCCCTACCAAAAACCAATTTATTATCAAGAACTAGAGTTCGTGCATTTCTTTAACCCAGTAACTCAAACAATTGCGTGCGTTGCTGAAATGAAAAATACATCAATCATGGCAATGGCGGCAATTGGCAACCCTGGGCGTTTTTTTGATTATCTTGAGCAATTAGGCTTAAAAATTAATCAATGGCAAGCTTTTCCCGATCATTATCATTATCAAGCCGCCGATATTAACCCAAAATATGCGATAATAACTACTGAAAAAGATTATACTAAATTAGCTCAATTTAAAGCTGACAATATCTGGATTGCCGTAGTTCAGGCTAAATTAAACAATGAAAAACTCATTGACAGCATTAAAGACTTAATCAAATAAAGGAATTTAAACCGTGGATGTAAAATTATTAGAAATTTTAGTTTGCCCAGAATGTAAAGCCAAATTAGAATATATTAAATCAGCACAAGAACTAATCTGCCATAAATGTAAATTAGCCTATCCAATTGACGATGGCATTCCTGTAATGTTAATTGATCAAGCGAGGAAATTGGAGCATGAGTAATTTCACCGTCGTAATTCCAGCCAGAATGAGTTCAACGCGCTTACCGCGTAAAATGTTAATGGACGTAGTTGGGTTACCCTTGATTGTTCGCGTAGCTTTACAAGCACAAAAAAGCCAAGCTAAACGAGTGGTAATAGCTACCGATCACCACGAAATCTATGCGGTGTGTCAGCAACATGGGTTAGATGTAATCATGACCGATGTTGAACACCAATCTGGAACCGATCGAATTGCTGAAGTGGTTCAGTTGCTTAAATTATCCGACGATGAAATAATTATTAACGTTCAAGGCGATGAGCCATTAATTGATCCTGAATTAATTAATCATTTAGCAGAGTTCATTGTGCGCAAACAAACTGCAATTGCAACTATCGCTCATCCAATTCATAGCTCCGATGAAATTTTTAATCCCAATGTGGTAAAAACCGTGCTTAATAAAGATAATCTAGCACTCTATTTCTCACGTGCACCAATTCCCTATTATCGTGACGGCTACACTAATGCCAAAGATTTTGAAGCGCCTAAACAGCTAAATGTACTGCGCCATATTGGGATTTATGCCTATCAAGTAAGCTTTCTAAATATTTATCAGCAACTTCCATCTTGCCCACTCGAGCAAATTGAAGCCCTTGAACAACTGCGCGCACTCTATAACGGCTATAAAATAGCGGTTATGATCACTAATCATGCGCCTGCGGCTGGTGTCGATACCTTGGATGATCTAATGCGGGTACGCCAAATCATTCTTGCTGAAGAAAAATAAGTTGATTTTAACTGATGCGTGAACTTTATTATATTGCTCTATTACCTGATGACAAGCTTAGTCAGCTGTGCTTGGAGCATAAACAACAGGCACAGAATTTATTTCAAGCTCAGGCAGCATTACGTTCTCCAGCGCACATTACGCTAATTCCACCATTTAATGCCGATGAAAGAGAGCTTAATCAAATTACACTGATTATAGCTCACCTAGCTACTCAACAGCATGAACTCGAATTACAACTAAAGGGCTGGCAACATTTTGGCGTTCGTACAATTTACCTTGGTTTTGAGGCTTATTTGGCACTTAGTTCACTTAAACGACAATGTCATCAACAAATTAGCCGCATAACTAAATTACGCCAAGAAGCTGAATTTATACCCCATATCAGCATTATAAATCGCGATCTAGCTGAAATAGATTTTAATTCGGCATGGGAATATTTTAGCTCACAAAGCTATCCAGTCTTAACTAAATGTACCCAGTTAGCACTCTTAAAACACACTCCATTCGGTTGGCAAATTCACCAATGTTTTAACTTAGTTCCCGAGGTAATCCGCCATGCTTAAAAAAATTATGCTTCTACTTGGTTTTAGCTTAATCTTAACCAGCAGCTATGCCGATAAAAACCAGCAAAAAGAAGCCAAGGAAATTAAAGAATGCAGCAACGAAGCGCTAATCAATTCAAAATATTATGCAGCTATGCTCTGGTACCGTGATTCAGCCGAAATGAAAGCGCTTTATCGACAAATTTTCAGTAACGCCGAAGATACTATCAGTAATACCATTATGCATGAAAATTTAAAACCAAAAACTTGGGGCGTTGCACTCGCCTTAGATGCAACTCTACTTGATGATTCAGGTTATGCATTGCAAAAATTAAATACTTGCAATCCTGAGAGCATCGAGACACGTTATACATATGAAACAACCAATACCCTTCCAGCAACCCCAGGTGCAGCGGAACTAAGTTGCGGGATTCAAGAGCTCGGTGGTAAAGTATTTATCGTAACCAACCGCAATGGCGGTGGTGAAAGTGGCATAAACACTATGGCTGCTACTATTCAAAATCTCAACCACAATGAAATTTGTTACGATAGCGTAATTTTTGCCAATGACAGCACCGATAGTAATAAAAACCCGCGCTTCAATGCGATTACCAGCGGTGATTATGAAAATGTAATTAGCACTAAACAACAGCTAGCAACACCATTAATTGCTTATTTTGGGAGCAATATTCAAGACTTTCCCAATTTAAAACAAAATATTTTACACAATGTTAATGGTAATAATGAAGAATTTGATAGCTTTGGTGCAGAATACTTTATGCTTCCCAACCCAATTAGTGGTAGTTGGCAAGAAAATCAACTGCAATAGGCAAAAAAATGAAAAAAACTAAATTAGCCAGCGCTAAGGCAGCACAGAAAAATAAACTTAAGTCGAAAAAAACTCTTAAATATGTTTTGGGTGGCGTGAGCATAATTCTAGTTAGTAGCGTCTCTGGAGCAGCTTATTTATTTCTAAATCTCGATCACTATCGCAGTAAAATAAATCAATTAGTTCTTGAGAATACTGGCTATCAATTAAATTACACGCGTCTAACGACTGGATTTGATGATTTTGAACCCAATCTTCGGGTTAGCAATTTAAGTTTAACTAATCCCAAAACCCAGCAAATATTTTTTAAACTTAAACACATTAATTTAACTTTATCCTATAGCAGTTTATTTTACTTACAACCTATTTTTAGTGACATCGGACTATCGGGCAGCTCACTTAATTTTGAATATGATCAACACAATAACTTATTATTAAATCACGAAATTTTAACTAATTTAGCTACGCCAAGCACCAGCACATTTGACTGGGAAAATTTTCTGTTACACCAAAAAAATATTTCTCTAGCTAACATTGATTTAATTTTACTGGATAGTAAACATAAAATTCGCCCACTCATAATTGACAAATTTTATTTCAATGCGCAAAATTCAGGTTCTAACCAGCATCACTTGAATTTTAATATAAATTTCCCACGCAGCCATATGGAAGCCAAATTAGATTTTAATGGCAGCAAATTAAGCCAAATTAACGATTGGAGTGATGGTACACTACAAATCAATAATATTGGTACGAAAGGTTATTTAATTAACTTAACTGCAAAAATTGCAAATGGACATCTGAAATCAATTGATACCAAATTGGATAGCAACCAACAAAAAATTAACCCCTATACTATTCAAGTTGCCAATATTAGTGATTTTAAAGGTCGAATTAGTGTTAAACAACTTAGCTCGCAGCTCTACCAATTAGAAGCCCCAGATCTAATGGTTAAAACCCGCTATGGCTATTTATTTGAACATGCCTCAATTAGCGGCGAACTGAGCATAGGTGCTGGCGGTTATTTAAATATCAGTAAATTGAAATTAGCGGGAATTAATAATCTATTAAAAATTAGTGATATTAGCGATAAATTAACCTTAAGCGGAACGATTGACTCGGTGAATCTAAATTGGAAAGGTAAAATTTTAAAACCATATGACTTCAATTTAGCTACTGCTTTTACCGATGTATCCATCAACTCAAATGAATCAGAAGTACCCAGCTTTAATCATTTAAACGGCAGCATTAACGCACGAGAATCATCTGGTCAAATTAAACTTAAACTGACTAATGCTAACTTAAGCTACCCTAAATACATCTACCAAGCCTATCAAATCAATCAATTTAATAGTGAATTAAATTGGCAACTTGAATCACAGAATAAAGTAAATTTAACTTGGCAAAATACCAATTTACAAACCCCTGAAGTTAGTTTAACTAGTTCTGGTAGCTATCAGCAAGCGGAAAGTAATTTAAATGCCACCATTAATTTAAATTATTTACAGCTAAATAAACTCTATAAATTATTACCAACAAGCGTTAGCAAGGCTACTCTTAAAGACTTACAAACTAATTTAAAAACTGGTAGTTTAAATAATCTCCAAATTAAAATCAATGGTAAACCGCAAAATTTTCCCTTTAAAAATGAAAGCGGTAGTTTTAGCTTAAATGGTGAACTTCGCAATACAAATTATAATTTCATGCCCAAATGGCTAGGTTTAACAAATCTAAATGGTAATTTAGCGATCAAAAATCAAAATTTAACTCTCAAGCTAAATTCCGGTAATTTGGATCAATTAAGCTTGAATAATACGCTGATCAACATTAACGATATTAGTCAAAATCATCTAACTATGACTGCAAACATCCAAATCAATGGTTCACATGAAGATTATTTAGACTACTTCCGTCAATCACCATATGAACCGCAAATTACCACACTTGAAGATCAATTAACTAAACTAACAGGTAGTGCGCAAACCAACATTAAATTAAGTTTACCTCTTGATAAACCACAGCGCTTAAAACTCAGCGGTACATATAATCTTGAAAATAGTCAACTCGCGTTTAAATCACCAGCTTTAGAATTAAGTGAAATTCAAGGTAAATTAAATTTTACACAAAATGGAATTGAAACTAGCCGCATTAGCGCTAAAACCCTTAACTCAATTTTTGAATTCAACTTATTAAATCAAAATGAATTAGAAATTAGTTCACCCAATTTTGATTATGAATCTGCCGCGGCTTTAGTTGAACCACAATTAACTCAGGTAATTCGTGGTCATGCGCCAATTAAGGTCAACTATAATTTAAAGCAACAAGAAGTTCAATTCCAAAGTAATTTAGTTGGTGTCCAAATTAATGCACCAGAGCCACTGGCTAAAAGCGAATCCAATGAAATTAGTAATCTAGCAGTTAAACTAAATTTAGCACCCGACTCACATCGCACGCTTAATTTTAAATATGCAAATCAATTGGCCGCACAAGCTAGTTTTGATCGTGATTTTCAACTAACTAATTTATATCTTGGGCTAGGTGCAAATAACTTAACTCCTAAAATTAATCCCCGCGAAGAAAGCTCGCCAATCACAATTCAAGCCTATTTAGAGCAAACCCACCTCCAAGAATGGGTAACTTTCTTTAAACAGCTAAAACCAGCAGAATCAGCCAACAACAGCGAAAGCTCAGTAATTTTGAGTGCGGAAGAACAAGAACAAAATGAATCCGACACTGAGTTTAGCGCAGAGTCAGAAACATTAGCTCCACATGGGCTATGGCCAATCCACATGACACTTAACACCAATGCTTTTTGGCTGAATAATTATAATATTGTTGGTGGCGAGCTTAAATTACAGATTGATCCAGACTTAATTAACGCCCAAATAACCACCCCTGATATTGAAGGAACTGCCGAATATTTAGTTGAAGAAAATAAATTAAACCTCGACTTACAACGCTTGATTTTATCCAGTAAAAACTTCTACATCCCAGCAGAAAGCCGTAATGCGCAAAATGTAGAATCAGTAAATCAATATAGCGAATCAGAAATTATCAGCGTGTTTAACTTGGTGAGTTCCGAATCGAACCCCTTAAATGAATCCAATTTAGTTACCTACCCGATCTTAGCTAGCGTAAACCTTGCGCTGCAAGAGTCTGATCCATTAAATTATGAGGATGAGGATAGCAATGAAAATGGAGATGGTTATGAAAATGAATCTGGTCTTGAAATAAGCATAGAAAAGCCTAAAGAAGTGTTTAATTTACCGACTACCTCTCTAAAAATTCGTAATTTATATCTAGAGGATTACTACTGGGGTAGCTTAAGTGGACATATTTACCAACAAGATGACTCACTCTATTTAGAAAACTTCATGATTCGTAACCATGCTTTAATGACTCGATTTAATTTAACTAATCATTGCATGTCATGTAACGAGAGTGGTGAATATGTTGCCTTAAATCTCCATTCAGACATTTATAATTTTGCCAGCCTAGTTGTAAAATTAAATCAAGGCGATATGTTTAGCAAAGGCAGTGGCTCATTGGATCTTAGTGCGACTTGGCCTGGTGGTTTAGCAGATTTTAAACGCGATCAACTCAATGCGCGCGTTGGCTTAAATATTAATGATGGTGTATTAGTACACGTGAACCCTGGGTTATTTGGCGCCTTAATGGGGGTGATTAATTTGAGCGCTTTAAATATTTCTAATATTAACCACTTTAATTTTAATTCATTTTTTGGTAAAAGTCTGGCTTATAAAAATTTAAATGCCAATATTCATATGCAAAATGACGTAGTTGAAATTGAAAATTTAGAGTTACTCGGTGATGTAGCTAAGATTAATTCATTTGGCAATTACTATCCCGAGAGCAATACCGTTGATACCTACTTAACTGTTGAACCTCGTCTAGGTGGAACCATTGCTACCACCGCAGGAATTGTAACCTTAAATCCAATCATTGGGATGTTTGTGTATCTTGGTGAAAAATTAATTGGTGACCCAATCAACAAAGCTTTAGCTATCAGTTATCATGTACAAGGAAATATAGAAAGTCCAACCATGACCCAAACTAAGATTAGCAAACAGCTAATGCAAAATTTTAAGTCAAGCTTGGACTTCCTTCAACCAGGTAATGATTAAAACTATTTTTTACGTCTAAGCAACAAAATTAAGGCGAATAAATTACTGAGTAATAACGCAGCTAATAAAACATCATAAAGATTAAACTTTATTACCATATTTTGATAATTTAGCGCGCTATCACCGCCAATTACAAAATGAAAGATTAAGCTAAATATGGTACCTAATACAAAAAAAATAAAGAGTTTAGGCATTGTCTTGCTCCTTCTTGGTTGGTTCATAACTTGCTAATTTTTCATCCAGTTTATAACCAGCTTTAATGATACCGAACTTATGTAATGCTGCGCTAATTGCAATTTTTATTGCCGCATTTTTTAGCGTTCTAAAGTCAGGCAAGAAAATCACTTTGAAAATTAAGAAACCAATTATCGCAAGCCCCCAGTTAAAACTGCTTGCAATCGATGGATAATAATACAAATTACTTCCAGTTAAATCAACATACAACCACGAAGCACACACAAAAGCAAAATAAGCCACCACAAGATAAATTAAATCACCTAACGCACGGCTATAAACTTTATATAGATCATATAGATAAACTCCGATATAAAGCAATTTAATTCTTTTAGGTGTAACAAAACGTTGATAAATCCCACGACTATATTTTTTATCAAACAGATCATGTTTGACTATATATTTAATCAAGCGTAAAATTTTAGCAACCAAACTATTACGCATAAAATCATCACGTCTCGCAATGGTTAAAACATTCGTAATACATTTGGAACTCGGCAACAACATCACAAACCACGCCAACAGCGCAGCTAACCAGGTTAAATTAATTATATGCATAACATGATCGTAATAAACTGGTCGAGTATGCGTCGCTAAGGCTAAGTGTTCGACGGCCAAAGCAATCATACTCAAACGAAACAAAACAGTAGCAAACCAACGAAAACGATTAGAAATATTGGCTAAATATAGCCACAGCAGATATTTCATTAAAACCCTAACTAAATATAAATAAAAGGAGCTTAGAAAAGCTCCTTACATAGTAATTTCAACTGACGATTAGATAATCCAAATAATCAGTAAAACTGCTACCACTAAAACACCGAATTTCCAGTTAAAAACACGTTGACCTTCTTTAGCTTCACGTGTAAAAAAACCTCTAACTTTACCACAGCATTTTTTCTTAGCTGGAGTAGCCTCAGGAGTAGTTTCTGGTGTAGTCTCAGGTTGCATATTTAAATCGCTCATGGTAACATCCTAAAAAAATTAAACAACAATAATCATTAATACTAATCCTAGCAAATACCATATCCAATTATTGCTAAAGTTAGTAACTCTTGACTGTGAATTGTGTAAATTGTGGATTAGCCACTTAATTAACTCATTCATAATTTTACTTTCACAGATTAACTTAATATATGGGTCATTATAGCATATTTTCAAGTACTTTGTGCAACTGCAATAAAAATTATTCGCCTAAAATAAAAATGTTGTTTTACTAATAGTACTTCACAACAAAAATAACTAACTAAAACCTAATTGTAATTGATCATTCATAAGGCTATCTTCATTAGTTAATCGCCCATTCAAATCTAACATTTTTTCGACCACTGGTTTACTTTCATTGGCAACTACCTCTTGTAAGGTCTGCGGGATTAAGTCAAAAATAAATTCAAGTGGATATTGCGCATAAACATAACCGCGTTGGCGCTTAGTATTCTCATGCTCAAACATCATATCACGAGCATTTTTCTCCGATTCAAATACTTCTAATTTACTGCCGTGGCTACGGGTAATCACGCTGCCATACAATGATTTTAACAACCAACTTCCTAGCATATCTTGCTCCAAAACCAGCATAAAATAGCGTTTCTTTACGAGATGTTCCATATAAATCATAGCGTTACTTCATCTTATAACAAGTTTAATTTGTCGGTGTCTTAATTTACTTATCTAACCGAGCCAATTTAGTTTTATCTGCAATTCGTGCTTGAATTAGTGATTTTACACTCTCCCAATCTAAATCAGTTAGCGCAAACACCAATGAATCGCGAATTCGTCCGCTGGCGGTAATTGCATGACGACGTAAAGTTCCCTCATAAATAAAACCTAATTTTAACATCGCCTGTTTAGATTTTTCATTCAAAGCATCGGTTTTCCACTGCAAGCGATTAAACCCTAACTGCAAAATCAAATAATCAATCAGTAATAACTTAATCAACGCATTATAATGCGTGCCTTGATATTGTCGCGCCAACCAGCTGGAGCCTAATTCCAAACGTTTGTGACGTAAACTAATTTCATACAGCGAACTTGTGCCAATAATTTGTTGCGTGCTATTTTCAATTATCACCAACATAACCAAATTGCCTTTTTCAAATTCAGCCATTTTCTCTGCTACAAATTCCTCACAATCAGCATAATTGGTAAAAAACCATGTAAAAAATTCACGCTCAAAAATAGCCGCCAATCCAGCTAAGTCTGACTCTTGATAACGACGAATTGTAACTTCTGGATGAGTAATTTCGAGATTAGCCAAGTCATAAAATTTAAGCATTTCGTTGCTCCATACCGCTTAAAATAATCTTCAAGGTGAAATAGCCCACCAATGAAGAAAAAGTATACATTAAAACAATCGCACTTGCTGCACCCACAATTGAGTATTTAGTTACCAGCAAGTACGTCACTGCAATATTAACCAATAAAATAACAAAGGTCAAATAAAAACTCAATTTAGCCTTACCAAGTGCTGCCAAAATATTACCATTTACAGTACGAAAGGTTGCAATTATCCAGTAGCCAAAACTAATAATTTGAAATGGTACAACGCTATCGGCATAGCTATTACCAAAGATCAACAATAACAACGGTTTGGCTAAAAGAATTAACATTAAACTAACTACCGCACTAAAGATGAACATTCGTTTTGCCACAAAACGCGCTAACTTACGAACCTGTGAAGGGTTGTGGGCATTTTTGGCAAATTCGGGATAATAATAATTCACCGCAATATTGGGAATAAAATTAATCGCAAATGGAATTATCGTTGCCACGCGATAAGTCGCTAATAGCTGTGGATCTTTGACGATGTAACTAATAATAATCGTATCTAAAACAAAAAGTAATCCAGAAAAGGCGTTGGATAAAGTCGTAAAAAAAGAATAACTCACGAATTGGCGTATATTAATTTTAAACTTACTCGATTGATTAAATAAATTAGGTAATTTAAATTTCCAGCTCGAAATTACAAACATCAGCAAATAACCAAGATACGTAAAATAAACTAAACCATAGAGTTTAAAACAAGCAATTCCAATGACGTTCGCAGCTAACAACACGCAATTATTAACAATTAGAAAGCGCGCTTGTAATTTATTTTGTTGCGTGGCACGTAAATAAGCTTGGAAAATATCAATATATAAGCGCCCGACCGGAAACAACGCCATCGCCAATAAAATTGGTCGCGCACGTGGCATTGGTAACGGCATCAATAATGCATAGCCAATAATCAAGAGGCTAATCAAAAGATTGAATAGCGCTCCGCTTTTAAATGCAAAATGAAGATAACCTAGGCGTTCCTGCTCAGATTTAGCCCGACTAACGTACTGTAGGACGCCAGATGCGGCACCAAAACCATTGACCAATAAAAATAACGACACGATTCCAAAGGCAAAAGTATATAAACCAAATTCGGTTTTACCCAATAGTCGGACAAAAATCACCGAACCACTAAAAGCGATAAAGTACGAAAAAATATTTGCGGCTAGAACTAGCGCAAAATCGCCGCGTAATTTAGCCATTAATTTGTTAAGCATTTAATACAACTCAATAAATCTACGAATATTATGACTAAAACTAGCTTTTTCAAGGATCATATGATGATTGAAATTGCCTAACTTTTGATATTCAACTATATTTTGACTAAGTTGAATTGCCGCTAAAATCTGCTGCTGTAATTGACCAACCTCAGGCGCAATAAATCCATTCACTTGATCTAAAACCCATTCCAAATTAGCGGGTAAATTAGAGAGTACAGGAATACAACCGTAGGCCAATGCCTCTAATAAACTTGATGAAGTTCCATCACTTTCAGGTACCGAAATAAATAATTGTGCATGCCGATACAATTCAACTAATTCAGAATAATTTAGCATACCAACAAAATTTATCCGTGCACTCACGCTTAAATCTTGAGCCAATTGCTCTAAGTTCGCTGATTCCTCACCCGAGCCAGCAATAACCAGCCGATATTCAGTATCAATTAAGTTATTTTTAATCAGCGTTGCAAAGGCTTGAATAATTTTATCGACACGATACAATGGTTTATGCAGACGGTTAGATAAGATTATTTTGTGCTTCGACGTGACATCAATTAGCGCAGGCAAATTTTGCATGCCAAAATTAAGCGTATGAATTGGACGACTAACCTTACCTAACAACGCCGCAATTTGTGCCGACATAAATAAGGAATCGGAAGTAATTAGATCCGAATGGCGTAAATTATACTCCACCATCCGACGCATCAGTTTGCTTTGCTTCGGCAAAATTAAGACATCTGAGCCCCACGTAGTTAAAACAACTTTAGGGCGTCTGGTCAATTTACGCAATGCACGCAAGGTATGCCACGCATAGCTATTCGCTTGATGAATGTGCACCACATCGGCTTGAATTGACTTTAAATATGCGCGAATTTGTTTAACCGCATTAAAATTACGCAAGGCAAAATTGACTTCCAAACAGTTTAGATTGGCAAACTCAGACATTTTTTGATTACTAATTAGGCTAACGTCAAATTCACCTGTTGCAATTACCCCAGCGATATAGCGCTGACAATGGATGGAATTTGATCCGACAATAACAACTTTTTTCATTCGGACTTAGCCCATTCATCATAATAGCTTTGCAATTCTGGATAACGCGCTAACTGCTTTTTGTCCATTTCACGAGTATCACCGACTTGTTGAGCTGGATTACCAGCTAAAATTGCAAAATCAGGAAATTCGCCCTTAACTAAGCTATACGCGGAAACAATTGAACCTTTGCCAATTGAAGTTCCTGGCATAATCACGCTATGTGGTCCAACAAAGGTAAATTTACCAATTTTAATTCCACCACGAATATAGCCTTGATGATGTCCATTGTGTTCAATAAAATGTGCACCATACAAACGAATCGCTAAATGCGAAGAATGACTTGCCATTAACACATAAGCCCCGATTTGGCAGCCTTCCTCAATCGTGATACCGTTACTACATTCCAAAATAGAATGATGCCACACAAAAACATTATTTGCGACATCTAAATTTTGCGGATAGACCACATCCACGGTATTACTCATCCGCGTTAATGGCAAATACACGCCATCATGACGTGTATATCCCAGAATCATCCGTGGATGTGCAATATACTTATTTAATTTATTACAGATTTTCCAAAATATTTTTTTAATTTTGAGTACCCTATTATTAATTTAATACGTGATAGATTTTGCTACCAGCCTGTATTTTACCGCAATCCTTTAGTTCACAAAACATTAAAAAATCCCCACTATGAAAAAAGCTCCTGTTGACAACAGGAGCTCATTAAGAAAATACTTTTTAAAATCTAGTCAATTAATGGTTTAGCTTTGCCAGTAACCACATCAGCATTAATCGTAACTTTATGAATATCCGTTTGACTTGGTAATTCATACATCGGCTCCAAGAGCAGATTTTCCATGATTGAACGTAAACCACGTGCACCAGTTTTACGTGCCAAGGCTAATTTAGCTACCGCATCCAACGCTTCTTGATTAAAATCTAATTCAACGCTATTTTTAGAAAATAGCTTTTTATACTGTTTCAATAACGCATTTTTAGGTTCAGTTAAAATTCGAACTAAAGCAGTTTCATCCAATTCTTTTAAAATTGCATGTACTGGTAAGCGCCCAATAAACTCTGGAATTAAACCAAATTTAACCAAATCACCTGGCTCAGTATCTTTTAGGAATTCATCTTTATTTAGCATATTTGATTTGCTGGCAACTTGAGCACCAAAACCAATCCCTGATTTTTCACTGCGCATTTGGATAATTTTTTCTAAGCCTGAAAAAGCCCCACCACAAATAAACAAAATATCGCTAGTATCCAGTTGAATCATTTCTTTACCTGGGTGTTTGCGTCCACCTTGCGGAGGAACATTTGACACCGTACCCTCAATTAGCTTCAATAATGCCTGCTGCACGCCCTCACCCGAAACATCACGGGTAACTGATGGATTTTCACTGCGGCGTGAAATTTTATCAATTTCATCAATATAGATAATTCCATGACGCGCTTTTTCAGCGTCATAATCACAATTTTGCAATAAGCGCGTTAATACATTTTCAACGTCATCACCCACATAACCAGCCTCGGTTAAAGTTGTCGCATCGGCAATTGCAAATGGAACATCCAAAAAGCGGGCTAAGGTTTGTGCTAATAAAGTTTTTCCAGAACCAGTTGGTCCAATTAGCAGAATATTACTTTTAGCTAATTCAACATCTTGATCATCAACTAATTGATCACGCACGCGATGAAAGTGATTATATACTGCAACAGCCAGAACTTTTTTAGCCTGCTCTTGACCAATTACATATTTATCCAATTCTGCCGCAATTTCTTTCGGTGTTGGAATCGGTTTAACCTCTTCCACTACTTCAGCTGTAGTACTCACGTCACCAACATCAGGTGCAGATTTTAAAATTTCACCACAAGCTTTAATACATTCATTACAAATAAAGCCTTGTTGTCCAGCGATTAAATGCTTAACTTCGCTTTCAACTTTACCACAGAAAGAACATTTTTTAATTGCCATCTTATTTCATCCAATATCTAATATTTATATATTAATCTAGGCTTTAAATTGATAATACGCCAATTCACGGACAGGTACAAACCCAAGTAACTGCGCTAAATTATACGAGCCTTGATTACCCTTGCGACAAGCCCAAATCGGTTCCAAATTATGCGCCAAAGTATAATCAATTAAACGCGCACAAACTATTTTCGCTAAACCAAGTCCACGAAATTCTGGATTATTATTTTATATCAGCACGTGACGTATAAACTTTATCAATCAAACCATATTCCATCGATTCCTGAGAGCTCATGAAATTATCCCGATCGGTATCTGATTCAATTTGCTCAACGCTTCTACCTGTATGTAGAGCCAACATTTCATTAAGTTTACGTTTCATAAACAAAATATTTTTAGCATGAATCTCAATATCCGAAGCTTGACCACGAAAACCACCCAAAGGTTGATGTATCATTACCCGCGAATTAGGCAACGCATAACGTTTACCTTTAGCACCAGCAGATAATAAAAATGAACCCATTGAACAAGCTTGCCCGATACAAATAGTGCTTACATCACACTTAATAAAATTCATCGTATCATAAATCGACATTCCAGCGGTCACTGAACCACCAGGCGAATTAATATAAAACGAGATATCTTTATCTGGATCCTCAGCCTCTAAAAAAAGTAATTGCGCAACAATCACATTCGCCGTTTGATCATTAACTTCACCGACCAAAAATATGATCCGCTCACGCAATAAACGTGAATAAATATCAAACGAGCGTTCGCCACGAGCGCTTTGTTCAATTACAACTGGGACTAAATTATTCATTTCTAACATTAATTAATTACCTTTACCTAAAAGCTTACTTAAATCAGATTTATCTTGATAATGGAAGGCTTGCATCGTTTGCACAACATCGGCAAAATCAGGACTAGAGCTAAGTTGTTGAATAAATTGTTGTTGATAATACGGATAAGCATGCACCAAAACATTCGCATAAAAATTAGCGCCCTTAGAGTCACCAGTTACCTTGTGCATAATAATTTGCTTAAATAAAGCACCAGGATATGGTAAAGCATTGGCTAATTTATCAACATATTTTAATTGATCCGCGGGCGACATTACCGCATTAGTTACTTGTGAACCCGGCATGATATAATTATCTAAAACCATCATTGCCGATAACGACCAAATTGAATCACTATCCACAATTTTTTCTAAACCAGTTACATTGCTAATATAATCATCAGAATCAGTTGGCGTTTGCGTATAATTAGTTAGCTCGGTATTCATTTGATATGAATTATAAGCAAACAACAGTAAAAATGCGACTACAACACTCCCAATAACTTTGCTACCTAAACTATTTTTTAGACTATATTTTGCTGGCGCAAAAGCTAAAAATATAATTAATAGCACCATGAAATAGGCATACCATAAAGGATACTCAAGAAAGCTATGAGTTAAAATTGGTATCATTAACAATACCGCAAATAGACTTTCCAACGTACGCACTTTACGTAATAGCACAAAAATTGAATAACCAATTCCGTAAATAATTGTAATAAAAGTCCCGATAAACCCAGTTTCCGCTAGCATATTAAACAAGCTATTATGGCTATGGGTGTATAATTTCATATTTTGTGGAATATACATGAATTGCTCGGTCAGCATAATATAAATACCCTCTCGCGGATATTGATACCAACCAACCCCAAAGAATGGGTGTTGCGTAAACATTACCAATGCTTTATACCACTCATAGAAACGGCGATAAGTACTTTGACCAATCGCATCACCAGATAAACGTTCAATCCCAGTGCTAACACTGGATGGATTATTTGAAATAAGCGCTACAAACTTAGGAAATGCAAACTGAACTAAAATTAAGCCAACAAATATTCCACCAATTACCAAAGCAACGCGCTTAAACTGCGCTGATTTTTCTTGATCTTTTAAATTGCGCAACCATACCCAACCAGCAGTAAAGAGCATAATTACGTAATACAGTAACACGCCACGCCGCGCGGTAAATGTAACTGCTAACGAAAACAGTAAAGCATAAACAATAAACACAATCAGATTAATTTGTCCAACTAAGAACAAATAACACAAAGCAACTACACCAATTGAAATAAAATCGGTAAATTGATTGGGTTGTCCGATATTGCCAAAGATATTTGAACCATCGCCTGGATTATCAGGTGAAACTAAAATATAATCTGACCAATTTGCCGCTTTACCAGTATATTGTAAGTAAGCAATAACCGCTTGAATCGTCGCAGAAATAACAAGTGACCAACATAAAACTAACATCATGTTTTTAAGCGCTTTATCATCACCATCAATCATGGTAGTTATTGCAAGTGCAACTAAACCCATAATAAAGAATAACAACGCAACATAATAATTATTGCCAACAAAATAGATATGCACAAATAATGGCTGGATTAAGGCAAACACTGCAAAAGCAAATGACGCAATCGCAACTGGTGCAAATTTCAGCTGTGGTTTATTCCATAACGCCAAGGCAAATAGTAAAATTCCAGCAATTAAACTCGTTGATTCAGCATAGAATTTTGATACGGGGAAATAAGCATACGGAATGGCAAACGGCACAATGGCTATTACCGCCAATAAACCAGCAAATGCCCAATTACAAACTTTTTTACTCATTAAATTGTAAGCTCCTTTTTAAAATTAACTGCGCCAGAATGAATACCATGGCATATCTTGGAACACCCAAGGATGGTTTTTATATTGACTTTGTGGAAAATTAATATTCAAGACTTCCTGAGTTTGTTGACTCAAGGTTAACTCACCGAGTTCGCGATACGCAACAACTTGAATCGCCAAAGCCTCTTCTACATAGATAGTGTTAGGATAAGACTTAATCAACAACTGCGTACGATTTAACCCCGCAATATAGGCTTTAATTTGCATATAGTAACGCGCACGAAATAACTCACCACGAGCCAACGCATTTACCAAGCGATTCATTTTTTCACTTGAATCGGGAGCATACTTTGACTGAGGAAAACGGGTTACAACTTCAGCGAATGCTGCATAAGCATCTTTTAGGCCTTTAGGGTCACGTTCACTTAAATCTTGTTTACTAAAACGTGCCAACAAACCATTGTCATTATAATAATTAATATAGCCTTTTAAATACAAAGCATAATCCATATTGACGTTAGTTGGATAAGTCCGAATAAACATATCAATTTCAGGAATCGCTAATTCAGGCGTATCACTATTATAATAAGCAAACGCTAAATCCAACATTCCTTGTTGGGCATAGGTTCCATATGGATAAGTTGCTTCAAGCACTTCGTAAAGCTTGATTGCCTTACTCCAATTATGTTTGGTTAATTGTTCATTAGCTTCGTTGTACATCTTCTCAACCGTCCAGCCCTTGGTTTCTTCGCGAATCGGATCCAAGTTGTCAGAAGAGCAAGCTACTAAGACAATAGATGATACAATAATGGCTAATATATATTTAAGATAAGAGCGCAATTTTATGTCTTTTTCCATGACACCTGATTTCAAAATAAATATTTCGGATAACTTAGATGGAGAAACAATCGTTTTTACCATGCCAAATAGCTATATCGGCATTCGTACCGACGTGGCATTAGCCGAGATTATAACAGATTTATCCCGCAGCAAATTAACAAATTGGCTCAAAGACGGCTATATTCTGTTGAACAATCAACCAGCACGCCCTAAAGATAAAATCAATGGTGAAGAAGTCGTCACCATCATCCCACCATTTGATGAAGCCACACTTGCATTTACTGCTGAGGATCTTCCACTCAATGTAATTTATGAAGATGAGCATGTCATTGTTATTAATAAACCAGCTGGCCTAACCGTACATCCTGGTGCTGGCAATTGGTCAGGAACCTTATTAAACGCACTACTTTTTCACTATCCAGAATTAAGCTTAATCCCTCGCGCTGGAATTGTACATCGCTTAGATAAAGACACCACCGGTTTAATGGTAGTAGCCCGCACCTTTTTGGCACAATTTAGTTTAGTCCAACAACTACAAGAACGCAGCGTAAGTCGAATTTATCGTGCATTTGTTGAGGGTTATCCATTTAAACAAGGTCTGATTAATAAAAATATTAATCGTGATCCACATAACCGCATAAAAATGGCAGCCGTAGCGTTTGGTGGACGTGAAGCAATTACCCGTTACCGAGTATTAAAGCAATTTAAAAAAATTGCTTATGTTGAATGCAAGCTCGAAACAGGTCGTACCCATCAAATTCGCGTCCATATGAAGGATAAAGGCTTTCCATTGCTGGCTGATCCAGTTTATGGCAGTAAAAAAAATAACTATGATCCAGAGGTAGTTGATGCAATTGAACAACTTCAACGCCAAGCGTTGCATGCTATCAAATTATCTTTTATTCATCCAGCAACCAATGAGGTCATGAATTTTAAAACCCGCCTACCTGAAGATTTACGCATATTACTGGCTGCACTTAATTTTGGTGAAGAATTAGCTTACGAACAATTTGATGACGATGAAGACGATAGTAATTGGGAGATAATTTATGTCCCAGACCAAGACTAAACCGCTGCTGCTACAAGCTAATTGGTCGGCACCAAGTAATATCCATACGCGAATTAGTACCTGTAGCGAGGATTTTAATTTGGCGCTGCATGTCGAAGCAGATCCACAGAGCGTTGCACTTAATCGTGCCAAATTGCAAGAGTTTCTGCCAACTACGCCACTGTGGTTAAATCAAACCCATAGCACAACGGTAATTAATTGGGATAAAGAGTCTAACTATCAAATTTACGCAGCAGATGCATCAATTAGCAGTGCGAAAAATGTCGTGTGTGTAGTGATGACCGCCGATTGCTTACCAATTTTGCTAACTAATACTCGCGGAGAATTTGTGGCGGCTATTCACGCTGGATGGCGCGGCTTAAATGATGGTATCATCCAACAAACCATTGCCAAATTAGCCCAATTTGCTCCCAGCGAAATGCTAGCCTTTATTGGTCCTGCGATTGATCAAGAATGTTTTGAAATTGGTGGTGAAGTTCGTGAAAGCTTTATTCTCAATGATCCACTCAGCGCACAATTTTTCAGCGCAAGTATTAACTCAGGTAAATTTATGGGTAACTTACGCGGGATTGCTGCACACCAATTAGTTCAAGCTGGCTTGCAAAGTGCAAATATTAGCAATAGCAAAATTTGCACCCGCTGTCATAGTGATTGGTTTTATTCCTATCGAGCTAATCCACAAACCGGTCGCATTGCCAGCTTAATTTGGCGCGATTAATCTAACGGTTGACTGAGCTCGCAATCCGGGTATAGGTATGGCGTTTACCACGAATCGCAACACTATAAGCGAAGATATTTTCAGGTAACGCCATTCCAACATAACCCGCATCACCAATATGATGCAAATCAGTACCCGTCATTTTACACATTAGTGCAATTTGCCGAATTGTTGCCTCATCAGCGCCCTCTTGTGATGTACCAATTGCGGTCATTGTCATGACACCCAATGAGTGCGCATATTCGACCATGCCGCGCACAAACTCTAGCGTAACACCTGGCACAGTGCCTGGCGCTGGCAATAAAATAATATCTGCACCCGCTAAAACAAATTGTTGAATGTCTTCCTGTGTGATAATTTTGCTGGCAGCTTCACCCAAAATCCCAGCCGCATGCATTTTTCCAGCAACTAACACCAGCTCACTCCCAACGGCAGCAGAAATTTGCTGTAATGAGGCGCAAATTGCAGAATTAGAAATTCCATTACCTGGATTACCCGTCAAAACTAACATCTGTACACCTAACGCTAAGGCTTTTTGTGCATTAGCTACACTCGCTAAACGTCCATTAGTCATGCCCCACAATTGATCTTGTGATTCTCCAAAACCTGGATCAACTGGCTCCAGATTAATTCCCACTACGCGACCAGTTAAGCGCTTAATTTCTTTAACTGTATCATCACCAGTAACGCCAGCTGGTAATCCATTAATACAGGGTGCATTAACATCAAATAAATTTAGCAACAAAATATCAGCACCTTGACTGGCTGCAAATTCTGCATTGGTGATTGTCATTAACATTGGTTGCACTGCTCCAATAGTCTCACTAACTAAAATTCGTCCCTCGCTAGCATGTAATGCCTGCAATAAATCAGCTTTACTTATTTTTGCCAAATCAGAAGCTTTACAATCCAAATAACGTTTGACCATAATTATTTACCCTCAAAATTAGTTTTTATTACCTTTAAAATTTACCATCCAATACGCAACCCCAATAAATACCGCGCCGCCAATTATATTTCCCAAGGTCACAGGAATTAAATTATGCCAAACACCAAGCAAATTCAGATTAGTCAACAAGCTTGGCTCAACCTTACTAGCTAACACTAAACTTGGATCAGTTTGTGCCATCAATGCTAAACTAAAATAAAACATATTTGCCACGCAATGTTCAAAACCACCAAGAATAAATGCCATAATCGCAAACCAAATAATTAATATTTTACCCGCAACATCTTTAGCTGCCGCAGCACCCCATGCCGCTGAACAAACCAAAATATTACACAAAATTCCACTACAAACATTTTGTACAAAGGTATAATGAATTTTAAGCACCGCCACATGAATTACATAACCACCTAATGAATTGGCATCATTATGTAAAATCCCACTACCAAAAATTAACGCTGAGACCGAGCTCGCGCCAATTGCATTGCAGAAATAGATTATAACCAAGTTTGAAATATAGATATTGGTTGTAATTTTATTTTCAAGGCGCGCTTGAATCAGGAGTGTATTACTCGTAAATAATTCCGCACCACAAATTACAATTAAAATCAGCCCAACTGGAAAAACTATCGCATTAACCAGTTTACTTAGACCATAATCACTAATCCCATGACTAGCCACAAATGCAGCAAACGCACCTAAGGCTAAAAAAGCCCCAGCCATGCAACCATTAATTACACTTTGAAAAAAATACTGCCGCACACCTTTTTTTTCGCCGATATAGACATGTTCATCTAAAATTTCTTTACCACTTAAATAGTTTTTAACTTCATCAGAATGACTCATAATTACCTCAAAAAACATTTTTATTTACAGTTCTAGATTATAGCACGCCACAAAATAATTTGAATATGCTATACTTTGCACCTAATTTTTATTACTTAGCTAAATGCTCAAACATGACAAGCGATTACAGCAAGATTAATAACCTTAATTCAACTAAAGTAAACCAATTAATTTAGTTACGAATTAAGAATATGTCATTAGAATTAAACCAAGCAATAAAAATCTCACAACACATACAAATTAATAATTTTTATACAAATTCACAATGAATGTATATGTGTAAAATTATGTAAATATTTATTAGGACAAACTATGAAAACTTTAGTTGACGCTGCGATCGCACGTAAAGAGTTAAAAGGTTCCAATATGGAAATGACCTATGCGGGCGTAACCAGTTTTATGCGGCGTAATTACACCAAAGATTTAACTAACGTTGATATTGCAATTAGTGGTATCGCATTTGATTGCGCGGTAACTTACCGTAGTGGTGCTCGTCTCGGTCCACGCGCAATACGTGAAGCGTCGGTTCAATTAGCTGAGTTGCTACCGTATCCATGGGGATTTGATCCATTTGAGCGTTTGGCAGTAGTAGATTATGGTGATTGTTTTTTAGATCCACATAACCCAATGACCATCCGTGACGCAATTAAAGATCACATTAGCCAAATTATTAAACATGATGTATTTCCATTAACTTTTGGTGGCGATCATTACATAACTTATCCAATTTTATTAGCCTTAGCCGAAAAACACGGTAAAGGCATTTCATTAATCCATTTTGATGCACATTGTGACACTTGGCCAGATGACGAAGAATATTCACTAAACCACGGAACGATGTTTTATAAAGCGATTAAAAATGGGATCGTGGATCCAACCAAATCAGTGCAAATTGGCATTCGCACTTGGAATGACGACTTTATGGGTACCAACATTTTGGATGCACAATATGTCCATGATAATGGCTGGCAAAAAGTAGTTGAGCGCATTCGTGAAATTGTTGGTGATAATTTAGTTTATTTAACTTTTGATGTTGATAGTCTAGATCCTGCCTACGCACCTGGCACTGGTACACCTGTGCCTGGTGGACTTAGCTCACTACAGGCTTTAGCCATTATTCGCAATTTGGGTGGACTTAATTTTATTGGTGCAGACGTAGTTGAAGTAGCACCAAGTTATGACCATGCAGAAATAACCGCACTTGCGGCTGCACATGTCGCTCGCGATATAATTTGCTTATTAGCTAATCAACAACCATAGTTTATATTTAAAAAGGTAAGCATCAATGGCACAAACCAAAGAAACCAACTGGAATTATAAAAAGTCGAAAGAATTTTACTGCGTTGATGGCTGGGCAAACAGCTATTTTGACATTAACAAAGGCGGTCAATTAACCGTTCGCCGTGGTAAATACCTCAAGGATATTCCTGTGCCATTGGTTGATATTATAAAAGTAGCATCTGAGAAACATCAACTACAAACACCATTGATCTTACGTTTTACCGATATCGTTAAAAATCGCGTTGAACGAATTACCAATGCATTTAATCATGCACGCAAAAACTTGGGCTATACTGCAGAATATACCTTAATTTATCCAATTAAGGTCAATCAAAACAAAGCTGTCGTTTCAAGTATCGTCGAAGCCAAAGCTAATAATGGTCTTGAAGCAGGTAGTAAAGCCGAATTATTAGCCGTTTTATCGATGGTGAAAAATAATAAAACCCCAATTGTCTGCAATGGCTATAAGGATCGTGATTATATTCGCGCGGCATTGATCGCACGCAAGCTTGGGCGAAATATCACTATTGTAATTGAAAAAATGCAAGAAGCTCATTATGTAATCGAATTAGCAACTGAATTAAACATAAAACCATTACTAGGTGTCCGCTGCCGCTTAGCTCTAACCCTCGCAGGTAAATGGGCACACTCTGGTGGTGAAAAATCTAAATTTGGCTTAAGTACAACTCAAATTCTTGAATTACTTAAATTACTTAAAAGCGCTGAATTAGATGATTGTTTACATTTAATCCACTGTCATCAAGGTTCACAAATTGCCAATGTTAAAGACATTGAGCACTACATTAATGAATTAGGTCAATTTTACGTTCAACTCTGTAAAATGGGCATTAACATAAAAGTTATTGATACGGGAGGTGGTTTGGCGGTGGATTATGAAGGTAGTCGAACACGCAGCTTTAACTCAACTAATTACACTTTATCTGAGTATGCACTCACTCTGTTATCTAAAATTAAATCATTATGTGACAAAAATTATTTACCACTGCCGCAGATTTTTACCGAATCTGGTCGTGCAACCACCGCTCATCATGCGGTATTTGTAAGCAACATTGTTGAAGTTGAAAGTATCGTGGGTGAAGAAGTTCCAGACATTGGCAAAATCAAAGATGAAGATCTACTTGAACTAGATGACATGCTAGATTCATTTAATAAATTACCAATTAATGAAATTTACTCATCAACAGTATTAGCCATTGAAAGTGTGCATAATCGCTTTGCTGCAGGAGAGTTAACACTAGAGAAACGCGCCTTAGCTGAGCAGCTTTTTTCGCACATCAAATTAGAAATCATGAAACGCCTTAATCCATTGCATCGCTCACATCGTGATTTATTTGATATTCTGGATGAAGATTTAGCTAAAAAAATTATTGTGAATTTCTCATTATTTCAATCTATACCTGATAGCTGGGCAATTTCGCAATTATTTCCAGTTATGCCATTATCGCATTTAGATGAAGAGCCGACTATGCGCTCAATCATTGAAGACATAACCTGTGATTCAGATGGTAAAATTAATAACTATATGGATTATCAAGGGAATGAACCATCGCTTAAATTGCCTAAATATAACCCTGAAAATCCGTACTTACTCGGTATATTTTTAGTTGGCGCTTATCAAGAAATTATGGGTAATATGCATAATTTATTTGGCAAAGTCACAACCTTAGATATTTGTCTCGATGGTAAAGGTAACTTTGAATTTGAAAATATTCACGATGGATTTACCAACAAAGACTCACTTGAACATGTTGGCTATGACATAATAGAAATGCAGGATTTATTCCGCAAATCCTTAATTTCATTGAAATTACCAAAAGCTGAGCAAATTAAGTTAATGAACCAAATCAAAGATATTTTTGACTCACATACGTATTTAACTTAATAATTATTGCCTCAAACTGGGGTAGTAACATGAATGGCTAGTTATATACAACTAGCCATTTTTTATTACGCAGATAACAGATCAAGTGTTTAATAACTCAACTCCCGATCATTACTCAGTACCAGGTAAATTTAGTTTCGTGTCTGAGTCTTTATATTGCACCAATGGTACAACTTTTTTCACACCTTCAACACTTTTAGCTTCCCGTAACATGTTTTCCAATTGTGACTTTTGGATAATTCCTAAAAGATAAACTACACCATGTTCTGTAACAATTTTACCATCATTACTATTTACGTTTCCAGCACCTATCAACTTCATTTTCACTTGTCCAGTAATATAAGTGTCTTCGCTTGAAGTCGAAATATATTGTGGAGAAACTACTAAATAATCAAAGATTTTTTGAATACTATCAAATTCTCTTACTTCAGCAAGAGCTTTATTACGCTGTTTATCATTCACAACTTGCCCAGTTAACAGAACTCGATGATTATAAACAGTCGCTTTTACATGATCACTTTCAAACTCATCACTCATATACTTAACACCTAAGCTCTGAGTTATATACTGATCACTAGTCACCGTCGAAACAGGACGTGGATCGGTTGCCACCAACACTGCATTAGCGCAACCTGTCATGCTTAAAATCAACGGCGTTGCCAATGTTACACACAGTAGCTTCAAGATATTTTTCTTCATAATTTACTAACCCTCAGAATAATTGCAAAATTTTAGGACTTGTTAAATTATATCACAGCAAAAGTAATTAACTCAACATCAAATGCTTAAAAACATTACTAATTTAAACATAAATGCCTCAAACCCATTAAAAAATCAACTTTAATACTGATCGGGTAAGACCGCCCTCACGGGCGGGACTTCCCACACCACCGTACGTGCGTT
>ERZ724506.11-NODE-11-length-102714-cov-181.387146_pt1 | contig 102714 bp, 94 predicted proteins | sample MGYA00376039_ERZ724506 | MGnify/ENA primary metagenome ERZ724506 (study PRJEB28724, sample SAMN07190887) | wastewater metagenome | isolation source: effluent of sewage treatment plant in Hong Hong | place: USA: Christiansburg, Virginia | collected 2016-03-01 ... | reverse complement strand
GACGGGGCTAACAGCGGACTTACACCGCCTAGATGTGCGCCATGTCTGGCGCACCAAAATAAAAAGCGGATGTCAAATAACATCCGCTTAATTTAATTACTCACCTTTCTGTTCTTCACCAGGGCGTTTTTTCTTACCCATGATGACCACAAAGAAGAGCGGTACAAAGACAATCGAAATTAAGGTTGAACCGAGCATCCCACCGATAATCCCTGTTCCGACCGAATGTTCGGCATTTGAATTCGCACCATGCGCAATTGCCAATGGTAAGGTTCCCAAGATAAAGGCTAATGAAGTCATGATAATTGGTCTAAACCGTTGCCGCGCAGCAATTAATGCCGAATCAACCGTTGAGGTTCCAGCGCGCCAATGCTCAATCGCAAACTCGGTAATCAGAATCGAATTCTTGGCGGAGAGTCCGAGCAGCGTAATCAAGCTAATTTGGAAATACAAATCGTTATTTAGTCCACGCATCAATAAAATTGAACCCGCACCAAATAATGCAAATGGAATTGCCATAATCACCACCAACGGTAAGCGCCACATTTCAAATTGTCCCGCTAAGACCAAGAAAATCATTACCATACCAAAAGCAAAGGCAAAGGTTGAAGTTGCGCCACCGCTATCTTGTTGATAACTTACTCCATACCACGTTGAACTATACTCTTTTGGTAGAATTTTATCCGCCGCGGCTTGCATATACTGCATCGCTTGTTGGATGGTTACCCCATTTTTTGGTTCAACAACGATTTTGGTTGCCAAATAATCATTAAAGCGCTCAATAACATCGGGTGATGTCGTCATCGATGAATTTACCACCGAATTAATCGGCACCATGGATTCATTGGCATTCCGCACCATCAAGTTATCTAATTTCTGTGGCGAACTACGGAATTGTGAATCACCTTGCAAGGTTACCCAATACAAACCACCCATGCGATAGAAATAATTCACCAAATCTGGACCATAATTGGCCTCAAGCGTATCGTAAACATCTGACACTTGTAAACCATAATATTTCGCGCGTTCAATATCAACGAGCACGCTAAACGCTTGATTATACGGATTAAAGATATAATAACTACGATCAATATTCGGATTTTTACTTAACTCATCGGTCATTAATTTAGCATAACGATCCAAATCAACATAACTACCGTTAACCTTATCCTGAATATACATTTCAACGCCATTGGTATTACTCAAACCATCAATTGCTGGCTGATTATACGCAATAAAGCGCGCATCTTTATCACTGTTACCATATTCATTGGCTTTTTGAATTAATTTTGTAACATCTTCTTTACGACTATCCCAATCGACTAAATCGGTAGTTACCGTCGCAACATTGGTTTTAATTGCCCCCGCATGTAATTCATCGATCCCAATTAAGCTAATCGTATTATCCACATTGGCTTTATCACCCAATAAATGCGTGATATAGCGATCAACTACGGTTGAAGTACGTTCAATTGAAGCATTATTCGGTAAAGTTACCTGCGTAGTAAAGAACCCCTTATCTTCATTGGGAATGAAACCAACGGGTAAGATTGCAAAAATTACTCCAGTTAGCGCTAAGACTCCAGCAAAAACTCCCATAAAGGTTTTACGATTACTCAGGAGTAATTTAACTGCCCAAATATAGCCATCGGTAATTTTTTCAAAGCCTTGGTTAAATTTATCAAAGAATCTATTTTTTACCGCATGCTGTGAATTATCTTTAAGGAAAATTGCACACAATGCAGGCGTCAAGGTCAATGCCACAATTCCCGACAATACCACCGAAATCGCAATGGTTACCGCAAACTGTTGGTATAAAATCCCAGTTAAACCACCCAAAAAGGCCGATGGAATAAATGCACAACACAACACCAACACAATCGCAACCAATGCACTAGCCACTTCTTCCATTGAGCGAATGCTCGCCTCAAGCGCCGAACATTTCTGCTGTTCCATAATCCGCTCGACATTCTCAATCACGACAATCGAGTCATCGACGACAATCCCGATCGAGAGTATCAGCCCAAATAAGGTTAAATTATTAATACTAAAACCCAATGCATACATTCCAGCAAAAGTTCCAACTACCGCAACCGGAATAGTTAAAACAGGAATGATCGTCGCACGCCATTTTTGCAAGAATAAGAATACCACCAAAATCACCAAAATACACGCATCACGCAGGGTTTCACCCACATTACTCAACGCTTTATTAATGAATTTAGTATTATCAAAGGCAACCGTATAACTCATGCCATCGGGAAATTGTTTCGCCAGTTTATTCATGGTTTGGACAATCGCAGCATGAGCGGCTAATTGATTAGCACTTGGATCGAGGTAAATTTGTAAACCAATTGTCGAATCATGGTTAAGTTTATTGACCGTATCATAACTAAATGCACCCAACTCAACCCGCGCAATATCTTTAATTTTGATATATTGCACGCCCTGCGAACGGATAATAATGTTCTCAAACTCTTTCGGATCGCTATAATAACTTTGTCCAACCAAATTAATCGTCATTAAACTGCTACCATCACTTGGCGGCGCGGCAATTTGCCCCACGGCAACCTGCACATTCTGCTGATTAATTGCATTTTCGACATCACCAACGGTAACGCCTAATTTAGCCATTTTATTTGGATCAAGCCAAATGCGCATCGAATAGGTCCGCGCGCCAACCACTTCTACATCACCAACACCTTTTACCCGCACTAGTTCGGTATAAATTGCGCGATAAACGTAGTTACTCAAATAAACGTGGTCAACTCGTGAATCACCCTGCATTGAAATTGACATCAACACATTTTGCGAGCTCTTACGCATGGTTACACCCAGACTTTGCACCACACTTGGTAACATCGGCAAAGCAGTATTTAAGCGATTTAACACATCGCCAATTACGGCATTCAAATTCGTCCCTGTCGCAAAGGTAATTACCAGATTGTAATCACCATTACTCGACATCACCGAGTTCATATAAATCATCTGATTCGCACCATTGATCTGATCTTCAATTGGTGAGGCTACAGTTTTTTGTATCGTTTCGGAATTAGCCCCAGGATAATGCGCGCTAATAGTAATCGTTGGTGGCGCAATATTTGGATACTCCGCCAGCGGTAGATTCATAATCGCGACGAGGCCACATAACACGATAATAATCGATATTACCGAAGAAAAGACTGGGTTCTTAATAAAAAAGCGTAACATTAATTTTTTCTCCGCTTCATAATCATTACAAAAAATGCAGGTGTTAATAAAGTACCAATAAAGACTGAGCCTAAGATACCGCCAATAATTCCCATTCCGACCGAATGCTGTGCATTAGCTCCAGCGCCTTTTGCAAACACCAGCGGCAAAGTCCCAAAAATAAAGGTCAAAGAAGTCATTACAATTGGTCTAAAGCGCAGGCGTAACGAGTGAATTGCACTATCCATCGCCGTATTGCCTTGCCTGAAATGCTGCAGCGCAAACTCCGCCAGCAAAATAATATTCTTGGCCGAGAGCCCTAAGAGCGCGATCAAGCTAATTTGGAAGTACAAGTCATTAATATTGCCACTCAAAATCAAAATCAAGGCTGAACCAAATAAGGCACATGGAATCCCGAGTAATACCATCCATGGCAAACTCCACATTTCATATAATGCAGCTAAGACCAAATAAATCATGACTAGTGAGAACACAAAGGCATTGGCCGAGGTTGATTGCGATTGGCGTTGCATATAGCTGGTACCAAACCAATCATAATCATAACCTTTAGGCAAGGTAGAAATCTCTTGATCAATTACCTTCATTACATCACCGGCCGAGTAACCAGGTGCTGGATTGGCGATGATTTTGGACGCGATATAATCATTAAAACGTTGAATAATTTGTGCATCACGATCATTTTTAACTGTCACCAAGCTATTAATTGGAATCATTTTATCATTCTTATCCGAATGCACAAAAACGTTATCCAAATTACCAATCGTTGCCCGAAAACGATAATCGGCCTGCATAATAACCCACACCAAATCTTGCATAATATAGGCATAATTCACGTTATTATTACTATAAATAGTTTGAATACTATTATATAAATCGTTAAAGTTCACCCCATAATAAGTTGCACGTTCCAAATTAGGTAAAATTGAAATTTCCGCCACATTGGTATCTAAGGTTTGAATCACCGACGCCACTTCTTTATGCGTTTTCAAACGTTTCATTAGTTGCTCGCAAATTACTTGCAATTTACGCGGGTCACCAACTACCCGATCTTCAACATAAAACTCAACTCCACCCGTGGTACTTAATCCGCGCATCGGTGGTTGATTAAACGCGCGCACAATTACGCCAGGAGCATTAATCGCCGACATATTCAATTGTTTAATGATATAGTCTGCACTGCTATCTGGAGTCTTACGTAAATCCCAATCTTTTAGAGCAATAAAAAACGATGCCGCATAAGTTTTTTGATTACCGAAATCCAGAAAATCAAAACCTGTAACCGTAAGCACCGAATCAATTGCAGGATTTTTGGTTAACTTTTCGGTCATCTTATCCACCACAGCTTTAGTTTGTGCTAAACCTGATGCCGAGGGTAAATTGACGGTTGCAAAAAGCAAACCCTGATCTTCAATTGGCACAAAACCCATTGGTACCATCTTAAACATACCAAGAGTAGAAATCACTACCGCAATCCAAATCGCGATGGTCAATTTTTTACGCACAATCAAAATTGTAGCGATGCGCACATATCTCTCGGTCAACCAATCAAAGAAATGGTCAAACCACGCCAGAAACTTCGGCTTTTGCACGTTTTTCTTAAGGATTAAAAAACTAATTGCAGGTGTAAAAGTTAAGGCACCAATTCCTGATAAAATCACCGCACAGGCAATAGTCACCGCAAATTGGCGATACATAATCCCAGGCAAACCGCCCATTACCATCACCGGAATAAACACCACACTTAACACCAACATAATTGCAATGATCGCACCAAATACTTCATGGAGCGTCAACTCAATTATCTCAACCAACTTCATCTCGGGATGCTCTTCGCGCAGCCGCTCAATATTCTCGACAATTACAATCGAGTCATCGACGACAATTCCAATGGCTAAAATTAGAGCAAATAAACTCAGGGTATTTAATGAGAATCCAAGCATATACAGGCACGCCATAGTGCCAATAATCGCAACCGGAATTGAACACATCGCGATCAAACTCGCGCGCCAATTCTGCAGGAACAGAAAGATGATAAACCCAACTAAAATAAATGCGACTTTCAAAGTATCTACCACATTTATTACTGAGGCTTTAACAAAGCGTGAATTATCCACCGTCAGTCGATAATGCAAACCAGTTGGAAAGCGCTTTGACGCTTCCGCAAGTTTATTCATAATCTCAGTTTTAGCTTCAAGTTGATTGGCGCCAGGTTGTAAAAACACTTGCATAATTGTCGATGGATAATGCTTAAATTGACCTTTTTCATCACGGAAATTAACTTGCGCAATAGTCGTATAACTACTCGAACCAAGTTCAACTCGCGCAAAGTCTTTCATTCGAACCGTTTGATTATTCTTATTGCGCAGAATAATATTGGCAACTTGATCCGCGCGACTAAACATCGGCTGACCACTAACATTTAAGGTCAGTACATCGCCTTTGCCATTCGGTGAGGCATTTGCACGACCAACAATATACTCTTCATTTTGGTCATTAATCGCATTTTGCGCATCGGTAACCGATATCCCCAAACGTTGCATTTTATTCGGGTCTAACCACACCCGAATTGCATACGAACCAGTTCCAAAGACGTTAACCATTCCCACCGAAGATAATAACAATAAGTCATTTTCAACCGTACGTTGCAAATAGTTACTCACAAAAACTGGGTCAATATAAGGATCGGAATAAAAGGATGCAATCAAGAGCATATCGGGCGAACTCTTACGCGCGGTTACCCCCATCCTTTGCACGACACTCGGTAATAATGGCATTGCCGCTTGCAGGCGATTGAGTACCTCATTAATTGCGTAATTTAAATTAGTTCCGACATTATAAGTCAGCGTAATTGAAATGGTACCCGCGGAGGAGGTTGAAGTTGCCATATACATTAAATTGGACACACCATTCATTTGGTTTTCAATTTGCGCGGCAACTACTTTAGCTGCAGTCTCGGCATTCGCGCCAGGATAAGCCGCATTAATCGAGATTGAGGGTGGTGAAACATCAGGAAACTGACTAACTGGTAGGTTAAAAACCGCTACCACGCCACACAGTACTATAATTAATGAAATTACAGTAGCTAAAATCGGACGACGAATGAATATATTTAAGCGCATAGGGTACTATTTATAAAAGTCAGTTAATATTTAAATTTAAACGTATCAGTGATTGATAGCGTAAAACAACTTGCGATTATACCATAAATACACCTTACTCATCCCACAACTTACAAAGACGCTTATGACCAACCATCGCAAATAAAAGTGATTAATTCTATTTTACAATGAAAATTTTTCACGCTGCTAAAAAATAAACCCCACTAAATAGTGGGGTTTATAAAAAATCCAAGACTTAATTAACCGCAGTCTCTTTTTTGGATAAATTCATTACCACAATAAAGAATAACGGCACAAAGCAGGTCGCAATCAAGGTTGACCCGAGCATTCCACCAATAATTCCGTAACCAACCGAGTGTTGTGAATTAGCTCCAGCACCACTTGCGGTAGCTAAAGGAATGGCTCCGAGAATAAATGCAATCGAGGTCATAATAATTGGTCTAAAGCGCACTTTTGCCGCATGAATTGCCGCTTTACGGTACGACATATTTTCATTCCGTACGGCTTCAATAGCAAATTCGACAATCAAAATCGCATTCTTTGCCGAGAGTCCAATTAGAGTCAACATACTGACTTGGAAGTAAATATTATTCTCCATCCGGAAAACTAGCAAAGTTACCGCAGCACCCAACAACGCAAATGGTAACGCCATCATAATTGCCATTGGCAGCGCCCACATCTCATAGAGTGCAGCCAAAATCAAGAACACCATGATTAAACCAAGAGAGAAAGCAATTGCTGATTGATTACCTGCCAAGTTTTGCATATACGATGGCCCAAACCATTGAATTGAATAGCTTTTACCTAAAACTTTTGGCACCGCATCACGAATCACATTCATTACATCACCCGATGAAGCATGCGTAACTGGATTTGGATTAACAATAATTTGACTACCAATGTAATCATTCATCCGAGTGACTAACTCTGCACCATTTGAATATTCAAAAGTTGCCAAACTACCAACTGGAATCATGTTACCTTTATTGCTCTTAGCATACACCACGTTTAACAAATCTGGATTACTACGGTATTGATATTCACTCTGCACCATCACCCACCACAAATCATTCCACTTAGTAAAGTAATTGATATAGTATAAACCAAAGGTAGATTGCAATGAATTAAAGATATTTGCATATGGTACATCATAAATATAAGCTTTACGTGGATCTACTTTGATGTTAATCTCAGGAGTTTTCACATCGTACAATTGAAAGGCACTTCCAACGACTTGTGGATATTCTTTTTGCAAATAAGCCGCTAATTTAACCCCATCATCGTGAATTCGTTGCGGAGTACCAATATCAGGTAATGCAGCTTGCAAATAGAACGTTACACCACCTGTCGTGCTCATCCCGCGAATTGGCGGTTGATTATATGGAAATCCAGTAATCCGTAAATGTTTTGACTGCAGCTCAGTAGTCTGCTTAATCACCGAATCAACATCTTGTCCTGGTCCACGATCAGCATAATCATTCAGAATAATACTTAATGTGGAACTATTCGTTTTGGTTGAGCCATTATCGACAATGTCTTTACCACCTAAAATCGCAATCCGATCTAAAGCAGGAATATGACTCATTAAATCTTTGGATAATGCGATGGCTTCATTTACATTATAATCAATTGAACCAGCCGAGTTGACATGGATAGTATCATAATAATAACCCATATCCTCCAGCGGCACCAATCCAGTTGGAATTTTAATGAACATCACAATTACTGCTAAAATTACGACACACCATGCAATCATGGCTTTTTTGGCATTATCAATAATCTTAACCACCAAATACATATACAGCTCTTGAAATTTTGCAAACCATGTATTAAATTTGTCAAAAAACCAATAAATCCATTTTAGCGGCATGAATTTGGTAGCCGGACGACCCTCACCATGATGCACATTACGCAAAAATATGGCGCACAAGGTTGGGGTTAGGGTCAAGGCAACAATTCCAGATAACAACACTGAAATTGCGATAGTTACGGCAAATTGTTGCATCAAAATACCACTGAATCCGCCCAAGAATGCCACTGGAATAAATACTGCATTCAAAACACAAACCACAGCAATTACGGGTGCAGCAACCTGCTCCATGCCTTTAATTGCAGCCTGTACCGAATTTAAACCCTCTTCAGCCATTAAACGCTCAACATTTTCCAGCACGACGATCGCATCATCTACCACAATCCCAATTGCCAACACCATCCCAAATAAGGTCAGCGTGTTAATTGAAAAGCCGAGTGCGAAAGTACCTGCAAATGTCCCGATAATTGCAACCGGAATCGCGATTACTGGAATAATTGTACCTTTAATGTTTTGAATGAATAACATCACAACACAGAATACCAGAATAAATGCAATAATCAAGGTAGAAACAACCGCCTCGACCGACAAAATTACAAATTCAGAAGAGTCGTAATGATTATAGAATTTAATTCCATCAGGCATATGTTTAGCAGTTTCATTCAAAAGATTCATATAATCTTTTTTAACTTGCAGCTGATTTGCACCAGGAACCAAGTATAACGCTAATGCCGTAGCTGGAACTACTTTAAGTTCATGTGTGGTTGGATCGCGCACCACTGATTTAAAGTAGGTAATATACTGTTGTGCATCGAGCTTAACTTTAGCCACATCTTTAACACGAATTACTTGCGCATTACTTTCAGTTGCACGTAACACAACATTTTCAAATTGTGATTCTTCGGTCATGTAGCCCGTTGAGTTAATCAAGAAATTATATTTTTCAGGTCCCGCCATTGGCGCCATTGCATTTAAACCAATTGCATACGGCCAATTTTGATCGTTTACCGCATTTTTAATATCACCAATGCCAACATTATAATATTTCAATTTATTTGGATCAGTCAAAATCCGCATCGCATACTGACGTTGACCCATAATCGAAACTACCCCAATCCCAGGGATTTGTTCAACCAATGGATAAACATAACGTTGCACATAGTTACTGATAAATAACTGATCAGGAGTACCGGTATCCGAATAAAAAGGCGTTACAATAAACAAATCAGGATTTTGCAAGCGCATCGTTACACCCTGAGCTTGTACTTGAGTTGGTAACTGTGGCAAAGCAGTTTGAATCCGATTTAATGCATCCGCTTCAACCAGTTGTAAATTAGTTCCAGTTTGGAAATAAACATTTAAGGATAAACTATTACTTCCATTCTGACTAGCTGACTGCATATAGATCATGCCTGCCACACCTGACATCTGATCTTCAATCGGTGCGGCTACGGCATTGGCAATCGTCTCAGAATTGGCACCAGGAAATGGCACCGAAATATTTAAACATGGTGGAACTATCGATGGATATTGTTCAATTGGTGAAACAGCCATGGAAATCAAACCAGCAATAGTAATGATGATAGAAATCACCATTGATAAAACTGGTCTTAGAATAAAAAAGCGACAAAACATCTAAATATCCCTGTAGTGGTTAGTACTTACCATTGTAAATATTGGCTGAACTGTCAATTTGCACCGCACGCTGTTTAGGTTTACCCACATAGGCGGAGGCATTAACTTTGACAGGCGTTACCGCAACTGGAGCAGATGCCACGGCAGGATTATTTGGATTAGTTTTAGCTTGATCATCTTTGGCATCAACCACAACTTTATCACCAGGCATAACTTTTACACCACCGGCCGTCACAACCTGCATACCATCGGTCAAACCACCTTTAATAATCCACAATGCACCAGTCATTGGACCAGTTGAAATTGGATTTTTAGCAATTTTGCCATCTTTAACGATATATACAAATGGACCTTTGTCATCACGGAATACAGCTTCTTGTGGCACCGCATAAGAACCCTTATATGTCATACCGTTTAAGAAAACATGGACAAATTGACCTGATAATAATTGAGTTTGTAGAGTTTTATTATCCACGTACGCCCGCATATTCCAGACACCATTTTGCAAACTAATTCGTGTATCAGTAAATTGGACATGCCCCGCATTTTTCATCATACTACCATCAGCTAATTGCAAATCAGTTGCAAATTTATAAGCACTCGGCACAGTTGCCAAGCCAGAGCTAACTGCTGACTGAATCGCCAAGCGATCATTTTCAGGCATAGAAAACGTGATGTACATGTCATTAACCGAATTAATCACATTCATCGTAGTTTGGAATTGTGTAACCATATCACCGACAGTTACTTGACGTTCAGAAATATAACCATCTGCTGGCGAACGAATAATACAATACTCTAAATTTAATTTAGCTTGATTAATATTAGCATTGTCAGTTTCAACTAAACCAACAGCCCCTTGATAATTAATCGTTGCAGTTTCAAGATCCTGCTTAGATACCGCCTCAGCCGCATATAACTTCACATAACGGTCATAAATTAATTTATAATTCACCATCGCGGCTTGATCTTTAATTAACGCACCTTGTGCATTTTGTAAATCTAACTCAAATGGGCGTGGATCAATCTGATAAAGAGGTGTATCTTTTTTTACATAGGTACCCTCAGTATAGTACTGTTTAAATACCGCGCCACTCACCCGCGGAACTACGTTGTAATCTACAACACCTTGAACAATTGCTGGGTAGTCGTAAACATAAGGCACGTTATATGAGTGCACAATTGCCACATCAACATGCTTTTCTGGCACTACTTTAACTTCTTTTTTTGAACAACCCGCCAAAATCACACCTGCACTTAACATTACGATCAGGATTTTTTTCATTTAACACACCCAGTAAAAATTAATTTTATTAAATAATATCAGTTAACTAACATACAAAAATCACAAAGAATTCTTTTGCAAAAACAATCGAGCACCGTGTTACTATACAATGCACTCACACAAATAATTTGTTATTTTATCATATCTTTTAGCGGAAGATAAATATATGATAAAATTCAGGGCTTAAAGACCAATTTTTATTTTAGATCAGGTATCCAATGTCAGAAACTACTACTTTTAATAAATCATTTATTCTTATCGGACTAATTGCTTTGTTCGTCATTCCCGAGTTAAATAATGTTCACTACGATCCACAGCCACAATTTTGGGCTGAAATGACCGTTGCATGGGCAATCTTAGGCTTATTTAGCTTTATTTTATGGCGTAGTCGCGAGCGTATCTGTATCCCTTTCGTCGTGCTACCTTTAGGCTTACTGGCGCTTTACCTCTGCCTTCAACCACTAATACTCGCTAATATTGATTTCCCAGGCTTAAATTACGTAAGTGCCCTAGAATTACTCTTATGTATTTTCTTAGCCATTAGCATTAGCACTATTAAAAATACCTATGGCCTGCGCTATATGCTAACCAGCTTAAGCTATGCCTTACTAATTGGGGCAATTTTGCAAACGCTAATTGGTTTCATTCAATATACGGGTACAACTAGCTATTTTGGCGATATGATTTTCTATGATAGTTCACATCCTACCACCAATATTTTTGGTCACTTCGGGCAACGCAATCATTATGCACATTATTTAAGCTGGGGAACTTTTGGCTTAATTTACCTCTATCAACAACGCCGTTTAAGTGCAAAACTATTTTACCCACTGTTACTTTGGATGAGTTTTAGCTTAACCATTTCAGCCTCACGAAGTGTATTTATCTATTTTGCCCTCGCGCTAATTTTTAGCGGCAGCTTTTATTTCATTAAGCGCAATCGCGAGAGTAAACGCTTATTCTGCTTAATTGCCTGCGCAACCATCGCCTTATTTGCCTTTGAGTATTTCTACCCGCTCATTCATAAATTATTCACCACTCACAATAATTTCAGCTCTGGACTTGGACGTATCGATAGTGAAAGCGGCACGGGACGGCGGGGTGTTGAATGGGATAAAGCTTGGTTAGTCTTCAAAAGCTATCCAATCTTAGGCTATGGCTGGAATGGCTATGCCAAACAAAGTGTCTTACTTCATCCACTTTTCCCCAATGCCGCACTCAATAGCGGATTATTCACCAATTGCCACAATTTGGTTCTGCAATTACTTGCTGAAACGGGCTTGATTGGTGCTGGAATTGTCATATTCGGGATAATTTATGCAATTTATCGCTTACTACGCGGATCGGCTTCGGTAGAAAGTGTAATTTTATTATGTATGATCGGTACAACTTTATCACATAGTTTGAATGAATACCCGTTGTGGTATATGTATTTCTTGGCTGGATTAGTAACTTTTTTAGCCATGGATAAGCCACTAGTGATAATTGGAGTAAATAAAATCCGCGCACTCGCAGCACTGCCAATAATCGGATGTGCGTATTTAATGGTTTCAGGCAGTATTATTTTTGATACGCTGGTTAATTATTACGATACACCCGATGATCAAGCAACTTTCACCAAACAAGCCAAATATCTACAAAACATTGTAGATCACAATCAACTCTGGGCATATTTCGGAATTTATACCTTAGATAACTACATTGATGTCGATAGTGATGCAACCAATAAGCTTTATTCGCTGCCAACACAATATTACTATACTCATAAGCTCAACACCTTTCACCCTTATCCAGACACCATGACTAAAGAAGCTATGTTGGATTGGAAATTAGGCAACCATGACGCCGCGATTGCCATGGTGAAATTGGATTTAATTTCCTTTCCAGTTTACAAAGCCAGCTTTAAAGACACTTTAAAAGATCCACAATATAAAGAACTTTATCAACTGGTTAAATAGTCTATTCCTATTTATAAAAAATGCCGCTAATGCGGCATTTCTTTATTTACTACTGTCTAATTTCAACCATTTTGACTGCACATGATCCAAATAATTTTGCTCAATCTCATAACCTTGCACATAAGGTTTTACCATGCGATTAAACGAGAATTGAAAGAGCGGAATCGCAATATAGGCATCTTGTGCACGTTGTAGTGCAGCAAAATAATCTGATTGCTGCAACGCTGAATTTTGCTCAGCATCACCTTTACTCAATAATTTATTATACTCCATATCACACCAATGAGTATCATTCTGTGGATTACCACATTGATACAACAAAGTATAAGTCGTTACATTATTATAATCGGCAAACCACCCACCTCGCGCAATTTGATAGGCGCCTTTATGGCGAGTTTGTAAGAACGTTTTCCAATCTTGATTTTGCACCTCAACTTGAACACCCAAAGTATCTTTCCACATTGCAGCTAAGGCAATACTAATTTTTTTGTACATTTCATTGGTGTTGTACATTATTGTAACTTTATATGGATGATTTGGCCCGTACCCAGCTTCGGTATAAAGCTTTTTAGCTTCCGCAATCCGTTGTTGCGCTGGCCAAGTTGACCATTTATACGCCAAATCAGGATATTTACCGCCGCTAATCGTCGGTGTTACCACTGAATACAACGGTGATTTACCATCTTGGAGCACATCATTAGTTAACGCAGTGCGATCAACAGCCATCGATAACGCTTGACGCAATTTGAGATTTTTACCTAAAATTGGGTCTTGCATATTAAACTCATAGTAACCAATTGCTTCTTGCTGCACAGTATGTACTTGATCCTGGTAAGTTTTTTTTAATTGCGTATATTGGTCAACTGGTAACATCTGAAAAGTCATATCCAAATCACCTGTTTTATACGCCGCAACGGAAGCATTTAAATCAACATATGGTAAGTACTTGATATGTGCGATACTAACGCTGCTTTCAGCATAATAATTCGGATTTTTATCGGCTAAAATATAACCATTTACGACATGTTCTTTTAGCACATAAGCACCTGAGGTAACCATCTTGCCTGGATCAGTCCACTGTGCCGCATATTTTTCAATCGCTGCTTGTGAAATTACAAATAAATTAGGCATGGCAACTTTGTCGAGGAATGCGCTATCTGGCATAATTAATTTAACTACTACCGTTTGCTCATCAGCGGCATAAACACCAAGTTTATCAATCGCTTGTTTACCATCAATAATGTCTTGCCCATTTTCCACTCCCGACAATAAGAAATTGTAAGAGGAAGCAATTTTAGGATCAACCAATCTCCGCCAAGAATACACCACATCTTTAGCACTCAATTGACTACCATCAGAGAATTTTAAATTGTCGCGCAAATGAAAGGTATAAGTTTTACCATCGGGAGAAATTTCCCAACTTTGCGCTAAACCAGGAATAATTTCATTTTTCTGATTAAAATCCACCAAACCCGCAAATAAATCATACATAATCCGTGAAGAGTTTACATCTTCCGATTTAGTTGGATCTAAAGATGGCGCTTCAGCACCAACATCTACCCGTAAGGTATCGTTAGGATGATTGCTCGAATCATTATTACACGCAACCAAGCTTACACCAAGAAGACTGCCAAGTAGTAAATTTAATCTTAAGCGTTTAAAATCCATCATTCACCCCTAAATAAGTTATAAAACAAGAGTATAACAAATCCCCAGTTGTTAGCGCTAACAAACACCATTAATCTGAACAAAACGCTTAAAATATCTCATTCGGTGCATTTTAACTGTTGTAATTCATCACAAAATTTAAAGGCTTTGGTTTATTGCACGTAAAGTCGCGGCAGGTTCTGGCGCTTGAGTAATCGGACGTCCAATTACCAAATAATCCGCACCACTCGTAATTGCCTGAACAGGTGTCATAATGCGGGTTTGATCATCGGTTTTATCTGCGCTTAAACGAATTCCTGGTGTAACCGTTAGAAATTTGGCATTGGTAACCTGTTTAATTGCCGCCGCTTCATGCGCAGAACAAACTACCCCATCGATTCCACAAGCATAACTTAATTGCGCTAAATACAATGTCTGCTCGGTTAATGAGCGAGAATAGCCAATTTCTGTAACTTCCGCATCACTCAAACTAGTTAAAATCGTGACCGCAATTAGCAACGGTTTATGTTGACTATCTTGAATTGCCTGACGGGCTTTAACTAGCATTTCACGCCCGCCGCTCGCATGCACATTTACCATCCACACCCCTAAATCTGCCGCCACGCGAATCGCTTTATAGACTGTATTGGGAATATCATGAAATTTAAGATCCAAAAAGACTTCAAAACCGCGTGCATGTAACTCACGCACAATTTGCGGACCATAAGCGGTGAATAATTCTTTACCGACCTTCAGCCGGCACTCACTCGGCTGAATTTGCTCCACAAAGTGCAGAACTTGCTCTAAATCATTAAAGTCTAACGCCACAATTATTTTTGAAGTTGTCATCGCCAATTACTCCCTCTTGTAAAATTATATTTCTTTAGCTACCAAATATTTTGTTTATTCTTAATCGTCCGCTGAATCTCGGGTTTAGTCAACTGCCACACCACCCAAATTCTGCCCTGAAAGTCAAATTGGACGGCAACTGGTTCATTTTTCAGCGTATCGAGATAGGCTTGCACATGAGTATTATTTTCTTGATCACGAATTACCGAAGCTGGGCTCATCTCAACTTTTTTACTCGACAGCCACATTAAACCCAATAAATTAGTTCCCCAATTACTCGGAATTTCCTGCAAGGTAACTTGTGGATAATTGATTTTAGTAATTAAAGCAAATTGCGTGCCAGCTGGAAAACTGCGCAACACAGGCAACGGCTCAGCATTAATTTTAATGGCTAAGACCAATGCCAAACTCGTATAAACTAATTTACGCATGGGATTAATTTATGAAAAACTGAATCGAGGTTACAACCCGAACTTTTTTATTGATATTGCTGGTATCGCCAATATTTGAGCCATCGGGTGATGAAATTGTAAACACTCCTTGACTAGCTGACTTAATTTTACCCACTTGACTTTGGGTGTTTTTAGCAAAAGTTTCGGCGGCTAATTTCGCATTTTGGGTCGCGCTATCAAGCATACTGCCCTTGATACTATTCAAGTTATTATAAAAATAACTGATGCTATTATTGCCAACGATCACGCCTTGATTGACCAATTCACCCGCATTTTGACTAACTTTGGCCACCAAATCTACATTGGCGGTAGTCACACTGACGCTATTACTAATTTGATAATGCGGTAATTTGGCATTGGTATTACCATATTGGTTTGCCCAATTATCATTCACACTAATCGTACCTAATTGAATCGAACTTTCAGCAAAATTATTCCCAACTAAAAACTGACTAACTATTTTCTGATTCTGACTAACTTGTTGATATAAGTCCTTGAGATTATCGCCACTCACACTAAAATTGATGCTCCAGGTTGCCAAATCTGACTTAACACTTTGCTCTGCCAAACCCTTAACTTCCACCGAACGATCAAAATTCCGAAAGAATTTAATTCCACTTCCGACAAAATAACCGCCAGATGAAATTCCCAGAGCTAAAATTAGCGCCGCCAGAACACGACCGCGTGCTGAATTAGTTTGCATATAATTTTCCTTTTATAAAGTAGATTTAATTAACTGATTTTAAGAATAATTTTTCCAGCTTGAGCACTACTTTGTAATGCCGCAAACGCTTTGGCATAATCTGCAAAAGCATATTCATTTAATTGTGGCGCCATTTTGGCTACAAGTAGCAATTCTACCAGCTCACGTCCCATTTGTGCCAAATCAGCTTGCGATGGACCATGCTTGGCTAGATACGCGCCACCCAAAGCAACCTCATGAAAACCAAAGCCACTACTAAATTCACGAATATCCCGCGTATCTAAGATACCCACAATTGACGCAATCTGTCCATTAAACGCCAAAATATCGAGATCAAGTTGTAAATTAGCTTTACTGGTAGTTTCAAAAATATAATCAATACCTTCAGGATAAAGCTCCTTAATTTGCGCATAAATATCACCAGCTTTATAATCTAAAACCTGATCTGCACCTAGAGCACTAACATAGGCAAAATTACGCGCCGAGCATGAGCTAATTACCTGCAACCCCAAAGCCTTGGCAATAATAATCGCAAAACTCCCCACGCCACCACTACCCGCTTGAATAAAAATAGTTTTCGCGGCTTGAACATTCATTTTGCGCACCAAAGCTTGATACGCAGTTAAGCCCGCACACGGCAGCGCTGCCGCTAAACGTAAATCAAATCCGTGTGGAAGTTTAAATAAAACCTGTTCAGGCTGTACAGAATATTCGGCAAGTGCGCCGCCAAAAGTTAAATTCGCATGCAAGGCTACACGATCACCAATTTGCACCAGAGTTACTTTAGCGCCAAGCGCAACTACTTCACCAGCCAAATCCAAACCAGGAATATATGGATAATTCCAAAAAGGTGGTTGGTTGGTAATTAATTTGTAATCAACTGGATTAAGGCTCGCATAAGCAACCTTAATTAACACCTGATAAGAATCCAATTGTGTAGGAATGTCTAGCTCAATTAAGGCTAATTGGTCAATTCCAGCACCACGTTCCAAAACAGCAACTGCTTGCATAATCAACCCCACAAAACAAATATTCAATCAACTCAATAGAGTATCTTACGATTAAAGCGATAACTACACACCACAGTCAAAGCAAAAAATCCCGATACCAGCACCAAACCAGTTAACGGTTGACGGGCAAATAACGTAACCAATGAGATAGCCAAACTACTTACCGCAAATCCAATACACATATTTAAACCCAAGGCTTGAGCGCTATTTTGCTCAAAATGACTCATAATGCGAATTTGAGTGGGTGGATTAATCAACGCATTGGACGAACGCATAAAGAGCACACCTGCCGTAACCACAACCATCGCTAATGTTGGTGATGGAATAAACCAAGCAGCCCCCACTACTACGGCACCTACAAACGTCGCATAAACACCGAAACGAATTATTTTAACCGACGACACATGTTTACCATTTAGATACTGCATAATTTGATTACCGCTTAAATAAGCGCCTGAAAGCCATAAATATAATAAAGAATAGCGTTGTGGTGACATATGCCAATGATCAATATAGAGATAGCTAGAAATTCCAATAAAGGTAAAATAAGCAGCAACTCCAGCAGCATAAACCCCAGTTAACGCCAAAAACATTCGATTGGTTAGAAGTTGAAAGTAAGTTTTTAAATAATAACTCGGGCGTTGAAAATGTAACAATGGATTACGATTGGTTTCAGGTAAAATAAAATAGCCCCAAACCACCAAGATAAGCCCTAAAGTTCCACTTGATGCAAAGCAACTCCGCCAGCCCCAAAATTTAGCCAAATAAGCACCAACAATCGGAGCAACCGCTGGCGAAATAATTAACCCCATTAGTAAAATTCCGTTAGCAGTAATTTGCTCGCGTTCATCCATGCAATCTTTAAGCACCAGACGTGGCACAATAATAATTACCGCACAACCAAAAGCCTGAATAACACGTAACACGATTATTAGCTGAATTGATGGCAAAATTGCAATTAAAAACGCCGCCACACTAAAGCAGAGCACCCCCAGCAATAAACAGCGCCGCCGCCCAAAACGACTACTAATTTCGCCAACAAATAACACCGCAAAAGCCACGCCTAAACTGTAACTCGATAAAGTTAAATTAATCACGCTTGGTGACGAATGAAAATCCAATACCATTCGCGGTAATGATGCAATATAAATATCGGTTGCTGAAACTCCGACAAAAAACATTATCGTCATCAACAACATAATCTGAAATTTTTGCTGTTTAGTCATAATTAAATTACTCAAGTCGTCCTCGCTTCAAAACTTAATACCATTCTATTTCTTCCCCCAAGTGATATTCTCTAATGATTTACCGCGTGTTTCAGGAATAAACAAACTAATTAAAAGATAGCAGCCAACAAAGCCAGCCATGATTAAGAATAAGTGTGCATAACCAAGGCTCGCACTCAAGCTGCCAAACCACGAAACAAACAGCGTTCCAACTAAAGCACCAATAGTAAACGCAATCGAAATTGCAACGCCACGAATATTAGTTGGCAATAATTCAGTTGAAATAACTAAAATCAACGCACCAGGACCAAAGGCAAAAAAGCCTACCACCAACACAATACCAGCTAAGGTAATATAACCAATTAACTCACCAGCAGGTAACAAAGCGTGTGCCGCATAGAGCATCAATAAACTCAATAATAAGCCACTCGTGCCAATGATGAGAATTTTCTTGCGCCCAATTTTTTCTACCAAAAATAGCGTGGCGGTCATCGCCGCAAAATTGACCAAACTAATGCTAATATTACCTAAAACTCCCACAATCTCTGAAGATAAACCCGAGTCTTTTAAAATTTGAATACTATTTTGCACAAAGACACTAATTCCAGTTAATTGATTTAGGCTCACTGCAGCTAAAATAATCAAAAATGGAAGTAAATTTCTGCGTTTCCATAATTCACTAACTCGCGCGCTACTACCTTGTTGTGCCGCGCTAATTTCACTTAAAATTAACTCAGCAGAAGCTGGATTATTTGCAGTTAAAACCCTGCGCGCTTCATCAACTCGTGATTTAGCCACTAACCAACGCGGTGACTCAGGTAAACTTCGCAAAATTAGCATAATCCAAATTGGAATCAATAACGCCACAGCAAAGGCCCATGAATAATAATCCACACTAATTGCCAGCCAAATTAAACTCGCAACTAACGCTCCACCAGTGTTTGCCATCTTAAATGCGGTAATAATTTGCCCACGCCAACGCGTTTCTGAAACTTCAACCAAATATAACGGCATCACAATTTCACACATACCATAGGCAATACCCTGAATAAAGCGCGCAGCATACAGGTGATAATAACTTTTAGCGAAGATAAAATACAGCGTTCCTAAAATGAAAATCACCATCGTAACAAAAATAACTTTCTTGCGCCCCAAATAATCACTCAGGCTCCCAGTATAAATACTCGAGATAAAACAGCCTAATAACAAAGCACCAGCCAATAACGACACTTGCTCTTTAAGCATATAACTATGCTTCACCAAATTAGGTAAAATTAATGCAATTACGCCTAAAACATAACCGCAAATAATCCCACTTAGAATCGTTAGCGTAATAATCCGTTGTTTATAATTATTTTCCGGCATATAGAGCTCCAAGGATACATTTTTGACTAGCTCCAGTTACCGTTTCATAATTTGCGGGTAATTTTTCAACTCGACGTTTGGCAAACCACGCAAACGCAATCGCTTCCATTTGATCAACATCAATACCAAGCTCTTGGGTGGTACGAACTTTAATTTGGCTATTTGCCGCAATTCGCTCGAGTAAAAACTGATTATATGCACCACCGCCACACGCATAAATGGCTTCAACTTGGACTGGATTAATTACCGTTTTAATCGCATCGGCAACCGTAATTGCCGTTAATTCAACTAGACTCCGTAAAACATCGCCAGCTGCCGCATCCGCCAAATTTAAGGCTTGTAAATGTTGTTGAACCCAAGCTAAATGATAAATCTCTTTGCCTGTGCTCTTAGGTGCCGCCAAACTAAAGTATGGATCTTGCAACATCCGCGCTAATAATTCTGGAATAATCTGCCCATTGCGTGCTAAAGCACCATTTTCATCATATTTCAGTTGATAACTATCTTGCATCCATAAATCAATTAAGCAATTTGCTGGACCAGTATCAAAACCAATTACTTGTTCACTACTTGGATCCAAAACGGTTATATTGGCAATTCCGCCCAAATTTAAAATAATTCGTGCCTGCGTTCCTTGTAAAAAATACTTATGAAACACTGGGGTAAGTGGCGCGCCCTGTCCACCATACGCCATATCCATGCGTCTAAAATCACAAACCACATCAATCCCAGTTAATTGCGCCAATTTATTGCCATCAACCAACTGTAATGAAAATGGGTATTGATTATATGGATCATGATATACGGTTTGCCCATGGCAACCAATTGCGCTGATGTCACTTGCATCGAGTTTTGCTACGGCTAATAATTTAGCCACCGCAGCGGCATAATTAATTGCCAAGCGCACTTCAAGTTCACCTAGTTCACGTAAATGCAGCGTAAACTCGCGCAGTAATTTTTGCAAATCAGCCTGCAATTGCGGCTCAAATGGCAATGAATGCTTGGCAATTAACTGCACTTGATTATCTGCGCTAAATTCACAAATCACCGCATCAATTCCGTCTAGACTCGTTCCCGACATTATCCCAATGTATTTCATTAATACCTCCAAAACCTCAAACTAACAGCGTTAATAAAAAGAGCTGACTCATTCAAGTCAACTCTTTTTATTATTTCTTCCAAATATCGCGTAATCCGACGGTTTTATTAAACACCAACCGCCCATTTTTAGCATCACAGTCATAGCGATCAGCAACAAAATAGCCAACCCGTTCAAATTGGTAACGATCCTCTGGCTGAACATTCGCAATGCTCGGCTCAATATATGCGTTAATCACCACTAATGAATCTGGATTAATAAACTCGACAAAATCATGCCCTTCAACATTATCAGGCTGTAATTCAGTAAATAAACGTTCATATAAACGGACTTCGGCCTTCAACGCTTTAGTTGCACTCACCCAGTGAATTACGCCTTTTACTTTGCGCCCTTCTGGGTTCTTACCGAGCGTCGCAGGGTCAATTGAACCACGCAATTCGGCAATTGAACCATCGACATTTTTGATAATTTCATCACATTTAATTACATAACTATGCCGTAAGCGTACTTCACCCCCCAACGTTAAGCGTTGGAAACCTTTTTCAGGAACTTCTTGGAAGTCATCGCTATCAATATATATTTCTTGGGTTAATTCGCACAAGCGTTTACCAAATTCGGGGTGTTGCGGATGAAAATCGGCTTCACGTGAGCCAGTTTCTCCAGCCGCAAAATTAGTCAAAACGAGCTTAATGGGTTTTAAAACCGCCATAATTCGTGGTACGCTATTTTCTAAATCCTCACGAATTGCCGTTTCCAACATTGGCACATCAACATGATTCGGTGATTTAGAAATTCCGCAACGTTGAATAAATAAACGAATCCCAGCAGCCGTATAACCACGGCGGCGCATTCCAGAAATAGTTGGCATCCGTGGATCATCCCAGCCAGCAACCAAACCATCATTGACCAGTTGGTTTAATTTACGTTTGCTAGTTAAGGTATAACCTAATTCCAAGCGTGAAAACTCAATTTGGCGTGGACGAGCTGGCAATAAGCCGGCACTAAATAATTTATCCACCACCCAATCATACAACGGACGATGATCTTCAAATTCCAATGAACAACATGAATGTGTGATTGACTCCAGCGCATCCGAAATACAGTGCGTATAATCATACATCGGATAAATGCACCATTTATCCCCCGTGCGAATATGATGAAAGCGTTTAATCCGATAAATCGCTGGATCGCGTAAATTCATATTCGGCGAACTCATATCAATTTTTAGGCGCAAAACTTTGGCACCATCGGCAAATTCCCCCGCACGCATCCGCCGAAATAAGTCTAAATTCTCCGCTACCGTGCGCGCACGATAGGGACTATCTTTACCCGCACGAGTTAGTGTGCCACGATATTCACGCATTTCTTCAGCGTTTAAATCATCGACGTAGGCTAAGCCTTGCTCAATAAACCATTCGCCAAATTGATAGAGTTTATCAAAATAATCCGACGCATATCTAACGTCGCCATTCCAAGTATAGCCCAACCAAGCAATATCAGCTTGAATCGAGCGCACATATTCATCATTCTCTTTTTCTGGATTCGTGTCATCAAAACGCAGGTTACATAACCCAGCAAAATCTTCGGCAACGCCAAAATTGTGACAAATCGCCTTAGCATGTCCTACATGCAAATAGCCATTGGGTTCTGGTGGAAAACGCGTAATAATTTGGCTATGTTTGCCTGTATTCAAATCATCTTCAATTATCGCGCGAATAAAATTACTCACTGGCGCGATGTTATTTTCTATTTTGTTCGTCATTTTTGGTTTATTCCTCTATAAATCTTTTTATTCTGTCAATTAAATTTCTAATATCTGGAAAATCTGCAAAGCGATCATCACTAAATATTTCATCAAAAAAAGCTGCACTAAACTTACTTTTCTTGCCCATAAATTTAAAAAATTCATGGAAAAGAAATTTATCATTTGAACTTTCCAAATAATCTTTCTCAGCGGCTTGTCTTTGTTGATTAAAGTCTTTGATTAACTTAACAAACTCTCGCAATAATTCGCCATCATTTTCAATAAATAGTGTTTCTAACGCTCTTGGCGCTGGCTCAGTCCCCGAAATATAATATTTATCAAAATTAATATCTAGCTGCTCTAATTCTAATTTTTCTTCTTCATATTCATCAGGACTATCATCTAAATCAAAATCTTTGATAAGTAAAACGCATTCAATTTCTTTTTCATCATAGTTAAGCTGATTTTTTTCATCGTATACACAATTAATAATATGATTTTTAATGTATGGCTTGACAAATGGTTTACCTTTAACTTCAATTATCCTAGTATTTTCTAACAAATTAGTATGTGCTTTTGAAATTAGCCAATTAATAAAAGTTAAATCACCAGAACCCTCTAATATAATCACTTTAGTTATCATTAGTTGCTACCTAATATCTGCTGACTTATCGTCAATGTACTGCATTATTTTTGTTCTATCCCATTGCATTACACCACCATCAAATTTTGGATTCAAACGATATAATGATAACTCACTAAATCCATCTAAATTACGAATAAAGTCATTTGAATGTGTCGTAATAAATAATTGAACATTTAACTCGTGAGATAAACTATCTAATGTTCTTATTAAGTCAGCAAATTTCTTGTAGTAAATTCCATTTTCTAGTTCATCAACCAATAAAATACCATTTCCAGAATTTAACATATAAATTATTAAATAAACAATTGATATAATTCCAGTTCCAAGATAATTTATTGGCAATAATATATCTTTACCAATATCGACCGAAAAATCTTCATTAATTAATTCAATATTTGAAATGTTACTATCAAATAATTGTAATTTCTCAATTAGTAGGTTCTTATTCTTATTCTTTACAATATTAGAATATAAATTACCAATAATACCAATATCTTTTGTCTGAAAATAAGTAACATCATAGATTTTATATGGATGTTTAATTCTAGTTGACATTAATCCATTATCATTATCAACAACAATTGCTGATTCATTTTTAAGATTACCATCTATTGTTACTTTATAATTAACTGATTGTTTAATCAAATTATGCTCTGATAATAGCACCTCTTCAAGTAAATTAATTTGTTGACTATTAATTTTATTATCAACACTTATTGATATTACCGTATTTGGTGATATCCCACTTCCTGTAATTGCAAAAGTTGCTTGCTTAGACGGTATATTATTAAACAGATAGTCCTCAACACTTCCCAGTAAATCAAATCTTTGCCTTATTGGCATAGTTCTACGCAGAATATTTCTTGATTCATCAATATTACGAACACGTAAAGATCTCTGGAGTGAATTATAAAAATCATTTGTACTACAAATTTCTATTGCTTCCAAAATAGTCGATTTACCAGAGTTATTATTGCCAATAAATAGATTAACTCGGCTAAAATTTTGTAAATCTAATTCGGCAAATTTTTTAAAGTTCTTTATTTTTATATTTTGTAACATTTTAATCTCACGCAAATTTGTATTAGGATTATTATTTTGCCATAGGAAGACCAAACCAACTTAATGGTATTTCATCATCTAAACGCGTTTAGCTTATTTAATTTTATGAAAGCAAATTTTACTTATTTTTGAAAAAACCAATGAACTAAATTTGCCTACGGACCGTCCGCTAGTTGTTATGGCTCAGCTCTTCAAGCTAAGGAAAATCAAAAATGAACCAAGCACGCTAATTAGTTGCTCCAGAAGCATTAATGCTAGCCTCCGCAGCTTCACCCTCCAAAACCTCTTGCACTAGTGATGCTTTTAATAAGTGCATCGTTTTAGCCAATTTATGGCTAATAAACTGCAACTTAGCCAACTCAAGATCATGCAAGCTATCATTACTAATTGAATTAATTTGATTTTTAATCGTGGTAACTTGCGTTGAAAGTGCACTAATTTGCTGATTAAACTGCGTAATACTTAAATTATGCTGATATTTAAGCACTCTAATTTGAGCGGTAATATTTTTACGCTGCAACGCGTAACTGCTTGGACTCGCCACATTTAACGAATTAAGTAAACTCGACTCAATTTGTGGCGCATAATCTAATTGCTTAGCCAATTGAATTACGTCAGCTTTACTCGCCATAAAATTGTCTTTAGTGAGTGCTTTTAACGCGCCAATTAATTTGTCATTACTCGCTTTGTGACTACTAATCATATTTGCCGATTCTTGCAATTGATCAAGTTGCTGATCCATTACCACCATTTCTTGATAGACTTGCTGAGCTACTTTTTTACTATGTTCATGACTATAGACCAAATAAACCACGATTAAGGCCAGAATTAATGTAATAATTTTTAACGGATTACTTTTAGCAAGAGTCAAATATTGGTTAGGAGTTGTCATATTACCTCGAAGATTTATGTAAAATAGATTTAATAGCGTTAATACTTGGCAGTTCAAGCCAATAATAACCCGCAGCTGCCAACAACGTGGTCAGAATTAACGTGCTAATTTTCACCAATTCCAGCGAATAGTTAGCCAGAAATAAATAACTTAGCACATACAAAACTGGCAAATGAAACAAATACAGTGAATACGATATTTTACCGTAGAATCTAAAGGGTAACCAATTTAACAACCATTTAAAACCCTTATTATGCAGACCACTCAGTAAAATTAAACTACTTCCCAAGGCAATAATGATTTCATGCAGCAAACGACTACTAATTTTGCCAAAAAGTAAATAATTGCTAAAATATAACCCACACCCAATAATCAAAAGCCATGGATTTGCCAAAAATTTGATGCGCTCATGACAACGAAACAACAGTAAACCAAGTAAAAAATACCAACTATAATAAACTAGACTTTGCCAAGGATTGCCTAATAAATCACCATTTTTCCACCAATAAAAGCTCAGCCACGCTAATAAACACAGTGATAAGCAATTAATCAATTGATGCCAGCGCCAAAAAGCCAAAACCAACAGCGGAAAAGCTAAAGATAACCACACTTCGTAAAATAATGACCACGTCACCACATCTAAGCTATTTCCCTCATGAGAAATTATACTCAACGAACCCCACAGCATAGTTTTGTCGAACGCAGTTTGCGACCAAATATAAAACCACTCGGTTAAACCATGTCCATCTAGAGTCGATGGAAAATAAGCTTTAATCCAAATTAACAATAATGCTGAACTTATTATTGCCACATAATAGGCTGGGTAAATCCTAAAAAAACGTTTTAAAACAAATTGACCATACTCAGGAAATTTAAAATTACGTAATTGGTTACTTAGGACAAATCCGCTTAATACAAAAAAGAAAATTACCGCTTCATGCCCCGCGCAAAAAAACAACCATGGGCGCAAGCGCTCATCGGATGGATGATTCATTTCCCAGAAATGTTGGAAAATCACCATCAGCGCGGCAATTCCGCGTAATGCATCTAATGCCGCAAATTTATGCGGAGTAGCTTTAACTGGCAGCATCGCTAGTTTCAGCATCAATGAAAGCTAAGCTACGTAAATCCTGCATTCTAAATGGATATAAAATGCCATCTAAATGATCACATTCATGTTGCATAACACGGGCAAAAAAACCAAAGTCTTAGCCAGAATGTAATTCGCCAAACTGATCATAATATTTATAGGCAATCCCCACTGGGCGACTTACTTCACCACGCAATCCAGGTAATGACAAACAACCTTCATTAAAAACCGCGTGTTCATCCGTTAAAAATTCAATCTCTGGATTGATAATTACGCGCAATGGACAATCACCGACATTAGCGTAACGGGTTATATCACGCTGATAATATTCAATTAAAACCACACGTTTATTTACGCCAATTTGTGGCGCCGCAATCCCAACCCCACCTAAATGGTGTTGTGTATCCCGTAAATCTTGGATTAGTTGTAAAAGCTCAGTTTGATTAAAGTCACCGGCAGCAACTTCAGATGAACGAACTAATAAACATGGATCACCCATTTTACGAATTGGAACTATCATTACTCAAGCTTACCTCGCAAATTAATTACTGTTATAATAACCCACTAAACCTTTAATTATAACAGAATTACGCCAGCATTATTAAGCGATAATTCCAATTACTCTACGGTTGTAAACCATTTATGAAACTAATTTTTATCTCCGACTTACATCTATCACCTGCCACACCAAAACATAATCAACTATTTTTTGAATTGTTGAGCAAATGGCAAGGACAAATTGATGGTTTATATATCCTAGGGGATTTCTTTGATTATTGGCTCGGCGATGATGATGACAATTACTTTATTAGCGCCATTCGGACGCAGTTAAAGCAATTTAGCCTACACACGCCAATTTATTTTCGGGGTGGCAATCATGATTTTGCAGTCGGCAAAAAATTTGCTAAACAGTGTGGAATGCAGTTAATTCCAGATATGCACACACTTAAAGTGGCAGGTAATACCATTTTACTTAGCCATGGCGATACCTTTTGTACGCTGGACGTGGGTTACCAAAAGATGAAACGCATCTTACAAAACCCGCTAGTCATGTTTATTTTACGTAAAATTCCATTGAAATTGCGCTATAAGCTCAAAGAGTCACTGGAAAATAAATCCCATGCAACGACTAATTCAAAACCAGATTATCATTATATGGTCGTAAATGAGAGCGTTATTAACTACGCAACTCAAGCCAATGCCAACATTATCATCCATGGACATACTCATCGACCAGGTAATTACTCACTGAGCTGCAAAAATGCGACACTTATTCAACGTCATGAAATCCCCGATTGGCAAGATCGCCCCCCAGGTGGCTACATTCAATTAAATGACGATCAAATCAACATCATAGAACATGACAACATCACTCGAAATAACTAATTTGAACATGCCTTATGAAACTATTTAACAAAATTATTACAAATATCTTGCACTGCACAGTGTTTTTGGTGTAGAATAACGGTTAAATGTACAATCGTTTACATTCAAAATAATCAACGATAATTTATATATAAATTATTATATTTCACTATTTAACTTTAAGGAAACTTATATGAAAAAATTATTAGCTGTATTAATCGCTGGTGCTTTCGCAACTTCTGCTTTCGCTGTTGAAGCTTCTGCTCCTGTTAAAGCTTCTGCAAAACCTGCTGCATCTGCACATAAAAAATCACACAAAAAAGCGGCTAAAAAACACGCTTCTAAACCAGCTGCTGCTAAACACGAAGCTTCTGCTGCTAAATAATTATCCACGTTCTAACGAACGTATAATTAGATTAGAAACCGAGGGTTACACTCTCGGTTTTTTTATTTATAACTAGGCTAATTCATTTAGGCAATTGATTTACTTCAAACTATTTCCAAAATAATTTATCTTAATGCTAATAATTTAACCTCTTGAATAGAATTCTTTAATAAATAAATTCGCCTATTACCTGGCAAAATAAGCCAGCTTAACCAATTTATAGCACAATGAATTTAATTATATAAGAAATTTAACCAATTTAATTTAAATGGAAACGATTTATGCAAAAATTTCCTATGACTCCCAACGGAGCAAAATTACTCCAAGAAGAACTTGCACGCCTAAAAAGTATCGAGCGTCCACGTGTAATCCAAGCTATTGCTGAAGCACGCAGCCACGGAGATCTCTCTGAAAATGCAGAATATGATGCGGCTAAAGAAAAACAAGGTTTTGTTGAGGGACGGATTGGCGAAATTGAGTCTAAATTATCTCAAGCGCAAATTATTGACCTAAGTACCGTTGATAGCGATGGCAAAATTGTTTTTGGCGCAACGATTGCCATTCTTGATTTAGAAAGCGATGATGAGATTAGTTACCAAATTGTTGGTGATGATGAGGCCGATGTAAAAGTAGGTAAAATTTCAGTCAATACCCCTGTTGCACGGAGCCTAATTGGCAAACGCTGTGGTGATGTAGTTGAAGTACGCGTACCCAATGGCGTGAAAGAATATGAAATAATGGCGGTAAGCTTTTAGTTCAGCACTAATATACATAAAACCTCAGACTAAAACCTGAGGTTTTTACTTAACAACATATAGCGACCGCGAATGATTAACTACTACCTTTAAGTATCATTGGCATCACCGTTTGTAAACCTGCAATAATCATTTCAAAAGCAATGGCAGTCACCACCAAACCCATTATTTTAGTTATCACTACAATTCCAACTTCACCGACTGCTTTGGCAATGTAATCCGCTAAAATAAAGGTCACTGCAATTATCGAGGCTAATAAAGCCAAAATAAGTAAAATAATAAATTTACTAATCAAATTAGGCGCATCCTGACTATACACGATCACCAAAACGATACTCGCAGGACCAACAATCATCGGTAAGGCTAACGGACTCACCCCCATCGCTTTAACATTTTTTACTTCAAAGGGCTTATCAATTCCACTACGATCATGCGCAGCATTATCCCCCAAAATAATTTTGATACCTAAAATTAATAAAATAATTCCACCACCCAAGCGTAATGAGTATTCATGAATACTCAATCCCTCCATAATGTATGTACCAAGGAACAGAAAGCTTCCCAAAATCCCAAACACGCTGAGACCACAAACAATCGCAATACTGCGTTTAGCTTCTTTGCTCATACCATTAGTCATATTAAGATACTGACTCAGCGCTAAAATTGGATTAAGCAAGCTTAATAAAGTAATAAATATCTGAAAATAGATTGACATAATTTTGCTCAAAAATATAAAGAATCAGGGATTATAACAAACTCCATACGGCACGAACTTATTTAAAAACAGGTTATCCAGTTAGTTACACAGGTAAAAAGCAATGTATTTAGATTACCAATAAATAATACGCATAACCTATATAAATATTATTATTCTTCGTCAAAAAACATACCATCATCTAAATTAATTTTATCTCCATTAAGCACGCTTTGAATCCGCGAAATGATCATTTCCAACGCGGCTTTATTCGAGCCATTTGGGATAATAATATGCGCTTTTTGCTTAGTTGGTTCCACAAATTTTTTATGCATTGGACGCACAAATTGACTATACTGCTCAATCACACTATCCAAAGTTCGATTCCGTTCGCTAATATCGCGTTTCAACCGCCGCATTAGACAAATATCACCCGCGGTATCAATAAAAATGCGGAGCGCCATCTGCTTACACATTTCTTCATTATACAACCCAAAAATGCCCTCCAAAATGATAATTTTAGCTGGCGTTACGGTTTTAGTAGCGGCAAGCCGCGTATGAGTTGTAAAATCATATTGTGGCATTTCAACTGGCACACCATTAGCTAAATCATCCAATAATTTAGTCATTAGCGTCCAATCAAAGGCCGAAGGATGATCAAAATTCACCCGACTGCGCTCTTCAGGAGTTAAATGTGAACGATCTAAATAGAAATTATCTTGAATAAATACCGTTACTTTTTCAGCGCCAACCGCATGAATAATTTGTTCGGTTACTTTCGATTTACCCGAGCCAGAACCACCAGCCACACCAATAATAAACGGCTTCATCTTAGACCTCTTCAAAATAAGTAGAAACTGACAATTCCTCATGATTAATCGCGGCACGAACCCGAGCAACTAACATTTCTAACGCAGCTTTGTTAGCGCCATGAGGAATAATGATATGCGCATTACGCTTGGATGGTTCAATAAATTGGCGATGCATCGGGCGCACCGATTCTAAATATTGTTTAATTACCGATTCGGTTGAACGACCACGCTCAACAATATCACGTTGCAAGCGCCGAATAAAACGAATATCATCCGCCGTATCCACAAAAATTCGCAGTGCCATATATTTACGCATACTCGCATCTAATAACGCAAATAAGCCCTCAATTACAATAATTGGAGCGGGCAAAACCGTAATCGTCTCAGAGCGCCGAGTGTCACGTGAATAATCATAGGTTGGCATTTCAATTGGTACACCATTAGACAAATCATCAATTTGTTTAAGCATCAACTCCCAATCAAACGAATCTGGATGATCAAAATTTACCTTACGGCGTTGCTCAGGAGTTAAATGCCCTAAATCCACATAATAATTATCTTGAATAATCACCGCAACCTTATCGGCACCAATTGCACCAACAATATGTTCAGTTACCGTTGATTTACCTGATCCTGAACCGCCTGCCACACCAATAATAAAACTACTCATTTTCCAACCTTTTATAAAATCCTATGTGCTCTAATTCTAATTTAACCCTAATCCGTATCTAACTTTTAAACATTAAATCCCGCAATAATTTCAATTCATCACGACATTTTGCCGCCGCTTCATATTCCAAATTCAAAGCATGTTCTTTCATGCGTTTCTCAACTTGTTTAATTAACTTAGTTAAATCTTTCTCACTCATATTTTCAGGCAGTTTAATTTCAAATTCATTCTTGGCAGATTCTTTATATACGCCATCAAGAATATCATTAATCGACTTAACTATCGTTTGCGGTGTAATTCCATGTAACAAATTATGCGCAATTTGCTTTTCACGCCGCCGTGCGGTTTCATCTAACGCAACTTGCATCGCGTTGGTAATTCGTGCCGCATAAAAAATTGCCATGCCATCGACGTTGCGTGCTGCACGACCAATAGTTTGAATTAATGAGCGCTCCGAACGTAAAAAGCCTTCTTTATCTGCATCAAAAACCGCGACTAAACTTACCTCTGGCATATCGAGACCTTCGCGAAGTAAATTTACACCCACCAACACATCAAAGACGCCTAAGCGTAAATCACGAATAATTTCAACCCGTTCGACGGTATCAATATCTGAATGTAAATAACGAACTTTCACTCCATTTTCGGCATAATACTCGCTCAAGCGTTCCGACATTTTTTTAGTCAAGGTCGTCACCAAAACCCGTTGCGATTTGGCTTTACGTAAGCGAATTTCATGCAGTAAATCATCGACTTGCGTTTCAACTTGGCGTACTTCAATGACCGGATCCAGTAAACCCGTTGGGCGCACCACTTGCTCAACTAAATTATCTTGATGCTCTGCTTCATATTTCCCAGGCGTCGCGGAGACCATAATCGTTTGCGGCATCTTAGCTTCAAATTCGTTAAAGCGTAACGGACGATTATCCATTGCAGATGGCAAACGAAAACCATAATCGACCAAATTCTGCTTACGTACCCTATCTCCGTTATACATTCCTCCAATTTGCGAAATAGTAACATGCGATTCATCAATAAACATAATTGCATTGGTTGGTAAATAGTCAATTAAGGTTGGTGGCGGACCACCAGGTGTGCGCCCAGTTAAATGTCGCGAATAATTCTCAATCCCCTTGCAAAAGCCAATTTCACTTAACATTTCCAGATCAAATTCGGTGCGCTGCTTAATCCGATAAGCCTCAATAGTTTTGCCTAATGCTTCATATTCTTTAATGCGAAGCTCTAATTCGCTTTTAATGCCCTCACAGGCATTCATCACCGTTTCACGTGGCGTGACATAATGCGAAGACGGAAAAACCGTAAAGCGACTAATCCGCTGCTCAATTTTACCCGTCAAAGGATCAAATAAAAATAAACCATCAATTTCATCATCAAAGAGACTAATGCGCACTGCTTTATCATAAAACTCGGCGGGAAATACATCAATCGTATCACCGCGCACGCGAAATGATCCGCGATTAAATTCGACATCTGCGCGTTGATATTGCATACTGACTAGCTGGCGAATCGCTTCGGCTTGCGACAAAATTTCTTTTTCTTTGAGGTGCAAAATCATCTTCTGGTACGCCGCTTCATCACCAATTCCATAAATGGCTGAGACGGTTGCCACGATAATTACATCATTACGTTCCAACATTGACTTGGTCGCCGATAAGCGCATTTGCTCAATATGTTCATTAATCGCTGAATCTTTTTCAATAAATAAATCTTTATGTGGAACATAGGCTTCAGGCTGGTAGTAATCATAATACGACACAAAATATTCAACTGCATTGTCTGGAAAAAAATCGCGAAATTCAGCATATAATTGTGCGGCAAGAGTTTTATTATGCACCATAACGATCGCTGGACGCCCCGTCTCGGCAATAATATTAGCCATGGTATAAGTTTTACCACTCCCAGTTACACCCAGTAGCGTTTGATATTGTAAGCCATCATTCAAACCCTCGACTAAGCTTTGAATTGCCTGCGGTTGATCACCAGCGGCTTCAAATGGTTTGAGTAACTTAAATTGATTGAGGTTTTTTTGAATAATATTCATCTTTATATACAAAAAAAGACCGCCAACAACTGGCGATCCATTCAGATTAAATTAATTATCTTCTGTTACCAGATAAAGCAATAATTATTTGCAAGAGGCTGGTAAATAAATTATACAAACTAACATAAATACTTAAGGTTGCTGAAATATAATTAGTTTCACCACCAATGATAATTTGATTTACTTGCCATAGAATCATCATTGACGAGAAAATAACAAACGCACCACACAACATTAATTGCATCATTGGCGTATGGAAGAAAATACCAGCGATCATCCCAATCACAATTACCACCATACCAATGGCCAAAAAGTTAGTTAAAGCTGGTGTTTCACGTTTAATCGTAAAGGCCATTGCGCTCATTACAAAAAACACCGCTGAAGTTAGTAATGCCGCTAATAAAATTAACTGACTACCATTTGGAATGCGTAACGCCATTTGCAATAATGGACCAAGTAAGCCCCCCATAAACAAGGTGAAGCCCATCAACCAGACAATTCCTGCAAAGCTATTGCGATTCTTTTGTACCATAAACATTAAGAAATACATCCCGCCAATTAACATGATAGTTCCCATAATCGGGCTACCAGCTAAAAACATAAACGACATATTTACACCAATCAAAGCCCCAATTGCAGTTGGAATCATTGATAAGGCTAATAACAAGTATGTGCTACGTAAAACCTGCATCCGTAAGCTTTGTGAGGGTGCAGCCATCGCATATTGTTGTTGTTGATAATTGTAATTCATTGAGAGTGTCCTTTTAAATAAACTCGTTTTCCACGTCTATTATATAGTATCTTTATGCTATAAATCAAGTTAATAACATTATTTACTTAAACTTGTACCTTAATAATTTAACTGCCTACCCAGATACAACTAGATAAACGTTAAAATTGGTGACATAAAAGCCACCAATTGAAGAAAAAGTTGGCTTATCCAGCACCGAAAAGATAAGCCAGCTTTATAAAGAATACTCCAAAAATTAATTTTGCAAATCAAATCTGCCTAACATCATGGTCTTATTCCAAGCTGCGACAAAATCGTTAATGAATTTTTGTTCATTACCATTTTCAGCATAGACTTGAGCAACAGCTTTAAGCTCTGAATTAGATCCAAAGATTAAATCCACTGAAGAAGCTGTCCATTTTTGCTTACCTGATTTTCTATCATAACCAATATACTCACCATCTTTAGCCGATTTTTTCCATGCCGTTGACATATCGAGTAAGTTAACAAAGAACGCATTATTTAATTCACCTGGTGTTGAAGTTAGTACACCGTCTTTTGAATCTTTATAATTAGCATCCAATGCACGTAAACCACCAACTAGAACGGTCATCTCTGGAGCATCTAGATTTAGCATACTAGCTTTTTCAACTAAAGCCTGAGGAAGTTTATTCGCACTCACACTGCCATCCGTGTAGTTGATAAAGCCATCCGACTTAGTTTGCAGGTAATTCGTTGAAGCCACATCAGTTTGAGCTTGCGTAGCATCAGTTCTACCCGAAACAAATGGAATTTGCAGCGCATAGCCAGCTTTTTTAGCCGCTTGTTCAATCGCAGTATTGCCACCAAGAACAATCAAGTCAGCCAGCGATACTTTAGTACCATCTTTTTTGCTAGTATTAAAATTACTTTGGATCTTTTTAAGCTTAGTAATTACCTTATCAAGTTCTGCTGGCTCATTCATTGCCCAATCTTTCTCTGGAGCCAAGGCTATTCGCGCACCGTTTGAACCACCGCGATAATCAGTTTTACGGTAACTAGAAGCTGATGCCCAAGCCGTTTTCACTAGTTCAGAGGTAGTCAGTCCAGAATTTAAAATTTGTTTCTTCAACTGAGCTAGATCTTGCTGAGAAACTGGCTTATAATCCGCCTTAGGCGTAGGATCTTGCCAGATAAAGTTTTCTTGAGGAACCCAAGGTCCCATATAACGTGATTTAGGCCCCATATCACGATGAGTTAGTTTAAACCATGCCTCAGCAAAAGCTTGTTTAAATTCTGCTGGATTCTTATAGAACTCTTGAGCATATTTATTATAAATTGGATCTTCTTTTAAAGCCAAATCGGTAGTAAACATAATCGGCTTGTGATATGAATTTGGATTCTCTGCATCTGGAACCTTAACGCCTTTAGCAGAAATTGGTGTCCATTGATTCGCACCCGCTGGGCTCTTAGTTAATTTCCAATCTAAATTATATAGATTGTTTAAGAAATCATGATTCCAAGCAGTAGGCGTTGAGGTCCAAGAACCTTCCAAACCACTACCAATTGCATCATCACCGACACCGGTTCCATAACTACTCTTCCAACCTAAGCCTTGTTGTTCAATTGGCGCTTTATCTGGAGCAGGCCCTGAGTATTTATTAGACGGTGCCGCACCATGCGTTTTACCAAAGGTATGACCACCAGCGATCAGAGCAACGGTTTCGCGATCATTCATCCCCATACCGCCAAAAGCTTGACGAATATCACTTCCAGCCCCAACTTTATCGGGCTTACCATCTGGACCTTCTGGATTTACATAAATTAATCCCATTTGAGTAGCTGAATATTGGGTTGCTAGCTTACCATTTCTAACATTGCTTGAAAGTTCTTCTGGGCTAAGACCCCAGTTAGTATTATCTGACTGCCAATCATCTTGACGTCCAAAGGCAAAACCAATTGGTTGCATTCCCATTGACTCCAATGAGACAGTACCAGCCAATACGATTAAATCTGACCAAGAAACTGCATTACCATATTTCTGTTTTAACGGCCAAAGTAGCTGTCGAGCTTTATCCAAATTAACGTTATCCGGCCAACTATTTAAAGGCGAAAAACGTTGTTGACCACGATTTGCTCCACCACGTCCATCTGAAAGACGGTAAGTTCCAGCATCATGCCAAGATAAGCGAATAAAGAATGGTCCGTAATTACCAAAATCAGCTGGCCACCAATCTTGTGATTGGGTTAATAATTTTTGCATATCTTTTTTAAGCTGATTAACGTCTAATTTTTTAAATGCTTCGTGATAACTATAGTCTTTATCCATCGGATTATCAACAACATTTAAATTACGTAATGGAGATAAATCCAAACTTTGCGGCGAAACGCTAGTATTTTCTGGAGTTATACTATCAGCCATTGCATTACCAACAGATAGCAATAAACCTGATACACCAAGTACTACAACAATTTTCTTTAGCATCTTAAAATCCCTCATGATGTGGTTATATAGAGTAAAACTAACTAAGTAACTATTATAGTCTAAATCACAGCATTAAGATAATTGATTATTTCTATTAGTTTAATAGCATTAATTTATCATTCAACCATGCATAAATTATCAACTAATTCATTGCTAACAATTTGCTTAACTTTCAGAATTCCAGCGCGCTTAAATGTCAACTGACTAGCTTCACATAACAAACTGTGCACATCAATACAGAAGTATCTTTCAGCCATTTAAATAACAAATAACCCGTACGAGTACGGGTTATTTGTTATTTAGTAGCCTCTAATGCAGCTTAACGCATGCCTTTAGATTTTAACAATTCTAACATGGTTGTACCAAGTTCAGCAGGTGAACGCGTGTAAGCAATCCCTGCTCGTTCAAAGGCTGCAAATTTCTCTTCAGCAGTACCTTTACCACCAGAAATAATCGCACCAGCATGTCCCATGCGTTTACCAGCAGGAGCTGTCACCCCAGCAATATAACCAACCACAGGTTTAGTCACATGTGATTTCACATATTCCGCTGCCTCTTCTTCGGCAGTTCCACCAATTTCACCGATCATGATAATCGCTTCAGTTTCTGGATCTTCTTGGAATAATTTCAAACAATCAATGTGTGACGTACCAGGAATTGGATCTCCACCGATACCAATACACGTTGATTGACCTAAACCTAATTTAGTAGTTTGCGCAACTGCTTCATAAGTTAAAGTACCTGAACGTGACACAATCCCAATTTTACCAGGCAAATGAATGTGACCAGGCATAATTCCGATTTTACATTCGCCTGGAGTAATAATACCAGGACAATTTGGTCCAATAATGCGTGAACCGCTTGATTCAGCATAACGCTTAATCTTTAGCATGTCTAAAGTTGGTACACCTTCAGTAATAATCACAATTAATGCCACTCCAGCATCAATCGCTTCAATTGCTGAGTCTAAAACAAACGGTGCAGGTACATAAATTACTGATGCATCTGCAGCCGTATCGCGTACAGCTTCGCGCATAGTATTATAAACAGGTAAATCTAAATGAGTCGTGCCACCTTTACCTGGTGTAACCCCACCAACTACCTTAGTTCCATAAGCAATGGCTTGCTCAGAATGAAACGTACCGTTTTTACCGGTAAAACCTTGTACTAATACTTTGGTATTTTTATTAACTAAAACACTCATGGTTAATCCTTTGTAATCGATTTGGAATTAAAATTTAGCTAACTTAACTATGGCTAATTTTTTAACGCCAATTTCATAATTTCATTACGTAATCGTATTTATTTTAAAGTTGCAACAACTTTCTGTGCTGCATCCGCTAAACCTTCGGCAGGAATCAAAGCTAAGCCAGACTCTTTAAGTAATTTAGTACCTAATTCAGCATTATTACCTTCCAAACGCACAACTACTGGTACAGTTACGTTTACTTCTTTAACTGCATCAATAATCGCTTCAGCAATCATATCGCAACGCACAATTCCACCAAAAATATTAATCAAAACTGCTTTTACATTGCTATCGGCAAGAATTAATTTAAAGGCTTCAATAACCCGAGCTTTAGTTGCGCCACCACCAACATCCAAGAAATTGGCTGGTTGACCACCGTATAACTTAATAATGTCCATGGTCGCCATCGCTAAACCAGCACCATTAACCATACAACCAATATTACCTTCAAGAGCTACATAATTTAAATCATGTTCTGAAGCTTTTAATTCACGTTCATTTTCTTGGGATTTATCACGTAAGGCTAATAAGTCATGATGACGGAATAGAGCATTTGAATCTAAATTAATTTTAGCATCAACACATACCAAATCACCATTTTCACGCACCGCTAATGGATTAATTTCAAATAATGCGAAATCATTTTCCACAAAAGCTTGATATGAACCAAGCATCATTTTAACAAAATTAGCAATTTGACTACCAGTTAAGCCTAATTGAAATGCTATATCACGCGCTTGACACGGTTGTAAACCAACCAGTGGATCTACCACAACTTTTAAAATCTTTTCAGGCGTTTCATGCGCTACTTTTTCAATCTCAACACCACCTTCGGTAGATGCCATAAAGGTAACCCGACGACTAGAGCGATCAACCACTGCACCTAGATATAATTCACGTGAAACTGGGTATAAATCTTCAGAAACATAAACTGAATTAACTGGTTGACCAGCTGCATCAGTTTGATAGGTAACTAAATTTTTACCAATTAGACTTTCAGCAACTTCACGCGCTTCTTCACGTGATTTCACTACTTTAACCCCACCAGCTTTACCACGACCACCAGCATGAACTTGCGCTTTAACCACGGCAAATTTACCACCTAATTGATCATAGGCATCAGCAGCTTCATGTCCGCTACTGGCTAAAACACCACTTTGTACACGCAAACCATAGCGTGCCAATAATTCCTTGGCTTGATACTCATGTAGATTCATTGTATATCCTTATAGATAATTAGACAAATATAACTCAGGTATTTTACCATACTCCGCGTATCCAAATTACGGCTAAATTTTTAAGCTACTTTTTTAACCCATGATAACTAGAAAAAGATTTAATTTCATCTTGAACACCAACAAATGGCGTACTATCTACTCGTAACTGTCCCTGAAATGGCATATCCATCTCCAAAATCAACCAACTTGAGGAGCTCATAATCAAGTTTTGACTCATTATAATAAATAGCGTAAAACGAAAATTGCGGGTATTAATAAACCCAGTCCAGAAACAACCAAGAAAGATCATCATAATGAAGAAGAGTAACAACGGTCCATTCAAATTTCCCGAGAGAAATCCTAAGCGATTCTCACGATAATTAGATAAATCAGTCACTTGCTCTAAAATACGATTATAGCGTAATTCATCAGATAATTGAGGTAATGGCTTATAGTCATAAATAGATAAAACTAAATCACGAAATGCGACATTCGTCTTAGAACTTTCTTCTCCATGTGACAAATGTGGATACTCATCCTCAACAATTAAATTTAGATAATTTAAAATTTTAGTTTCAAAAAATGGACTCTCAGCACCGCCTAATGAACCAATATCATTATATAACTGCGCCACCGAATTAGCTTCGCGAATGGTGGTTTGCTTAAGCGTACCAATGTTGCTCCAATTAGTCGCTATCCAAAAAGTAATAAAAATCGTACTAAAAAATAGCACAGTTTGCCAAACTACTTTAGTCACAATATCTTTATTATCTACTCGCGATAAAAAGCGATGGGATACAAGATAACCAAATAAACTAACGATATTGCAAACCAAAAAAATCAAAACCAATGCTACGTAAATGGGCAAATGATAAAAAGAATCTGGCATCTTCAATTCACCTAATTAAAATATAAAGTAACAATTACCTGTTTCAAATTATATTTAACTTGATCAGTATCTTTTAGCTCTACCGACTTCATCGCAATCGGTTGCTTAGTTTGTTGCTGTAGATAATCGTGAATTTTACCCGCTAAGGTTTGCATTCGCGTTGGATAACTAACTACGGCACGTTTAATTCGTCCTTGATTAATCCCATCGGCAATATTAGCTAACTGCGTTTTATCAAAACCAGTAAAGAAAACTGGCGCCCAGCCACCAACCATAACTGGCTCACTAGCTGCACTTTTTACTGGCATCGAAGCATTTTCTGGAGCACTCGCAATTTTACTTACCGAGACATTAGAATTTGAACTACAACCGATCAGAAGGAATCCAATTAATCCAAGCATAACTTTATTGAGCATATTTAAGACTTTCTTAATTTCTAATTATCTGAATTAATCGTATCATCAAAGCGTGATTTACCATTGCTTGACACTAAATAAACCTTAGAATCACGGCGCACTACCCGACACTTGGTTTGTTGATTTAAGCAAATCCGGACTGAATCTGGTGGCACATCATTTACACTCAAATTGAACATACTGCGTAACAACGGTGAGGTAAGTAAATCACTCGCCACAAATGCGCCATGTTGATCCATATCTGGACTATATAACAACGGTGGTTGATTCAATAAATTTTCTGCTGCACTAGCTCTGAACACGCACAGACTCCACACTGCAGCCAGCAGAATGATTTTTTTTAACATGAGTACCCTTAATCTCCATATAAGTATCTGTCGTAAAACAACACAGATATTTTTAAATATAAAACTATTCTCTGATTCTATTTGAACTTAATAATTCGTTATCTCTTTAATCATTCTGATAAATCTTAACTAACACACAAGTACGTTAAATTTACATTTACACAATTCTAATATTTTAACACAACGCGAATTTATCCATAACTAAAACACCTCAAGTCGTGATTATACCCCCACAAAGTTGCAGCAGGAATTTATTTATTAAACTAACTTTGAGCTTTAATCTAGTCAGCTAAAACACTGCGATAAACAGCACTGTCAACCTTAGCATAAACATTAAAAAACCCCGTGTACCATTGATTAAATGACACGCCATGCTGTTTTGATGCTAACAAATCCTGATTAGTTTCAATTCCACCACTCCGAATAATATGAAATTCATGGCTAGGTTGCAAGCGTTGCAATTGATTTGCGGCCTCCGCACACAGCTCAAGTGATTTTTGCTTAAGTGGAGCACCGCTCACACCACCACCAAAATTAGCCGTAAAGTACTCAAATAACTTACGTTCGGCAGGCGTTATTTGCGACAAAATTGATGAATAATCGGTAGAGGTATTGCCTAGGGTGATTCCATCATATTTAAGACTAATTAACTCCTCAAGTATCTCCGCTAAATCGCGTGGATTCAAATCATTTGATAACTTGACAATTACTGGTAAATGATGCTGACGTTTAGCTATAAACTCACTTGCAATTCGTTGCAAGCGTGGAATTATACCTGCAACACCCAATTTAATATTTGGGCACGATTCATTAATTTCAATAAAATCAATCTGCGGATGATTATGATAACGCCAAAGACTTTCAATTAATTTAGTTACGCCTTCGTTTTCGGGTAAATCAGGCGAACGCATCAAACTCCACCCAATCGGACACCCTACAATTTTATTGCTGGTAATTGATTGTGTTGCGAGAATTTCATCACCACGATTTGGCAAGCCCAGCCAATTAATTGCCGCTTGAGATTGATGCAGTCCGATAAAGGGTAATTTGACGCCATTTTTCTTATTGCCCACGCGAGGATTAAAGGTTGAAGTTCCGCCCAAATACGCGCCAGCACCTAATTTGGCAACCACATCATAACCATCACCATTCTTAAACATTCCCGCGGCATTGCCCAGTTGGCTCTGAAATTTGATTCCCCATAATTCGCAGGCCTGTTGAGGCTCAGGAAGATACTCTTTAAATTGCCGATAATTAACAAAGTGCTGCATAAATTGTTGCCGCCCATAGGATGCTAATTGAATTTGCTGTTGTTTTGGCAAGTAATTAATTAATGGGCTAACTTTGTCATAAACAATACTTAATATTTGTGGGTTCATTTCATACCTTATTTAATGTTAAATTGAATAACCAGATAATTTACTAGCTTAACTCGGACTCGGCTGGTTTAACTAGTCTAATTGGTATACTTCGCTAAATACTTAGCTATTAGAGATGCAGCATAAACCCACACTAAAACGAATATAAATTAAGTTAATCACCGAATAACTTGCACCTTATCACACTAATCGGTTATAGTTATTAACTGTATTCGATTCAATAATTTACTAACCACATAGGATCTTGCTATGTCAACGCAAACCGCTAATTTCATTACTAATAATTTCCCATTGTTCATGTGTGGTCTAGCAATTTTATTTGCGCTAATGATACCCGCAAATTTTAATCGGCGCTTTTTTACCTGTATGTTGTTTTTTGTCATTGGCCTCGGTGGAGTTTGGGATTTCATACAGCACAACCCTCTGTTACAACAATTTACGCCACATGCGACTAATTGGCAATCAAATCCACTTGAACTACCTTTTGCCTTGGCGAATTTAGCCCTAGGTGTCTCTGGACTAATTGCCGCATTTGCCAACTGGGCGTATCGTGCCGCAATTGTTAGCATCACCAGCATCTGGCTGTGGGGAAGTGCAGCATTTCAAATTGATCAGATGGTTTACGCTCAAAATTTTAGCCTACCTAATCATAGCTCCATCTTCTTAACTAATTTATTAATTCCTTTGATTTTAATTATTCTATTAATCATTAGCTATGAGAAAAAAGATACTAACACAATTTATTACTAAGCAAAGCCACAAATTTATAAAATAAAAACTATTATTTAAACCCAAACCACATCAAATTAATTATAACTTGCGACAATCAATCAAACGTTGCTGAGTAAAAACATACCGTGGGAAACCAGTTAGATTCATCCCCACAAATGGCGTCCAATGGCATTTACTTGCCATTTGTGCATCATTCAGCTCACGATAATTGACAATATCGACTAAGACTAAATCATCATTGGCGGGTAAATTAAAAATCTGCTGAGGATTATCATGGGTTAACGCAACTAGTTTAGCCAGCGAAAGTTTATTCTCACGCCAAGCGGTGATTAGCAATGGTAAGGTAGTTTCAATCCCAGGCACACCCGATGGACATTTACACAACGGTTGTTCTTTTTCATTGAGTTGATGTGGCGCATGATCCGAGCCTATCGTGTCAATTACCCCCTCATTAAGAGCTTGCCACAAAACATCCTGATCAATTTTGCTGCGTAAGGGTGGATTCATTTTACCACGCCCATTTAAATTGCTATACTGACTATCATCTAAAAATAAATAATGTGGACAGGTTTCAATATAAACCATTACTCCGCGCGCTTTGGCGGCTTTAACTAAGTCTAATTCACCTTGTGTACTAACGTGCAAAATATACGATGGAACTTGATATAATTCGGCTAATTCAATTACCAACTGCACCGCTTTAACCGCAGCTTGCGGCTCACGAATAATCGAATGATATTTAAAATCCGTTTGATCAGCATATTTCGCCGCATTATTACGAATAATTAATTCATCTTCGGCATGCAGGGCAATTAATAAACCATGGGCTTTAGCAAGTGCATACACCGCATGCAATGAGCTCTCATCGTCCATCAATAAATCACCAGTTGAAGCGCCCATAAAGACTTTAATTCCAGCAATATCCGCTTTAACTTTGACTATCTCATGAAATTGATTTTTATCGGCACCAAAAAATAATTTATAGCGTAATGACAAACCAACTTCAGCCAATTGTCCATCAATGATGGCAAATTTATTTTGTAAGCGCTCTTGCGTCGTGGTCGCTGGTTTAGTATTTGGCATATCAAATACCGTGGTAACCCCACCTTTTAACGCCGCCACCGAGGCATGTTGCCAATCTTCTTTATCTTCCAAGCCAGGCACACGAAAATGCACATGTGGGTCAATTAAACCCGGTAAGGCTAATAAATCCGTGCCATCAATGGTTAAATCTTCAGGATAGTCACGGGTAAGAGTCTGACGAGTTTCATCAGGCATTAGAATATTCGTAATCGTTAACATTAATTTACCTCATTAAACGCTTAATAACGCGGGCTTGGTTTTTTTATGCATCCGCACCCAAATTTGTTTACTAAATGAATTGGGAACCTCACGTTCCTCAATATCAAATAAATGTGGCTTAGCTTTAACCAAATCACCAAGTTTGTCATAGCCATAATCACGTTGATCAAAATCAGGCTGTACGCGCAAAATATACGAACCAATTCCGCTTAAATTCGCCCAACCATCGTCTTTACTGTTAGCTTTAATCGCTTTACGGAATAATAACAACGGGAACTCTTGCTGGATAACCTCTTGAACTTCTGAATTATTAACTATTTCACTAACCGAATTTAAATCAGAATTAAGCTCATTATTCTCCGCATTAGCCGTGCGCGCACTAGCATTGGCAGCATTATTTGATTTAGCTGGCTTAGAATTAGATTTTTTGGTCACCTGATTGCGGCTAATTTTTTCAGGTATCACAAGCGCAGTCGTATCTTCAGGAACGCTATCTGGACGCAAATACTCGGTGCGAATAAATTTATGACAGGCATTGCGAAAGGCTTCGGGAGTTTTATTTTCACCAAAACCATACACGGTTAAACCCTCTTCGCGGATTCTACCCGCTAGCCCCGTAAAATCACTATCGCTTGAGACGATGCAAAAGCCATCAAAACGTTGGGTATAAAGCAAGTCCATCGCATCGATAATCATCGTGCTATCGGTCGCATTTTTACCGGTGGTATAGGCAAATTGTTGGACGGGTTTAATCGCAAACTTATTTAAAACTTTCTTCCATTGAGCGCTATGTTTGCTGGTGAAATCACCATAAATTCGCTTAACCGTTGCCTCACCATAACGCGCAATTTCGGCAAAAAGTCCTTCCATTACCACCGCTTGGGCATTATCGGCATCAATCAACACCGCAAGGCGCTGGGTTGACTCTTCGGCTTCAATTCGATTTAATTGTTTGGACATGACGTCCTCCATTTCTTAATTTAATAATCACTCAGCGAAATATCTAAGTGTTTTAATAACGCTTTTTGTGCACGCGTTAATGGTTTCAGTAATTCATCCACCAAGGTGCTAATATGACCATCATCTAAACCCGCATAAATCGCCGTAATCAGATGCACCAATTGTAACAATTGAAATTCACCCGCTTTTAATTCATCATATAACGGCAATAAATCCGCCAAAACTTTCTCGCCAACCAACCAATTATATTTACGATTATCATCATTTAATTCAATATTCACCAAAATTGACGAACCAGCCATTGAAAATTCAACAATGTCATCCATCCAAAAATCTTCCAGCTCTTCAATATTTAAGTCTTCAGGATCATAACGAAACATCAGCTGAAAATCACCGAATTTGCTCATATAAAACATTACATCAAAGTGTTCGGCTAATAACGCCTCAGCATCACCACTAAAATTTCCCGAATTATAGGTGTATTGCACGTTATGTGTACCAAATTTGGCGTTACTTGAAATCGCTTGCATTTCGGCTTGACAAGCTTTAGATAAGGGTTTATTTAAACTATAAAATTCGTAATATTGATATTCACTCATAATTTTTACTTTCATTTAATTACAAAGAATAATTTTCATTAATTATTCAAACAACATTTCTTATATTTTTACCACTGCCACAAGATAATTGATTTATTAACACAATATCGTTAACTCAGTTTCAAATCACCAGCTTAAATCAGCAACACACTAATCTATTTGTGAATTTAAGTCACTCAATTGATGTCTTGTCTATTTATTAGCGACTAAAGGTATCCTATACAGCCTCTTTAACTAACTTTAGCGATAAAAAATTTAATGCGTAAGTATATAGCTAAACTTTATTAAACTATAAATTCTTTTGCAAAGAGATAATATGTTGCTACATCGTATTTAAATTATGTAGCAACACCACTAAATTTTTAAATTAAGCACCCTCAAAATGATACAAAGTGTTAACCTGATTGGTCATATCGGTGATAATTTGATTAGTTAATTTATCCACTTCACCAAAGACTTGTTGCTGGGTTTGGTTGGTAAAATTATCTAACAACTGTTGTGCCGCTTTGGGATCTTTGGCATAGGCTTTAACATATTGCTTTTCAAAATCTTTTTGCTGTTTCTCAATCTGTTGATTTAATTCAGCAAAACCAGCTTGGACAATTGGCGCATATTTCGGAAAATTTTGCATCGCTAAGGTTTGCAATTTACGGAATTTCCAAAATGCCGAAGTATCATCCGCTTTATCACCGCCAATTTGATAATAATCAGGGATAATCGCACCTTGATAAAATGGCACATAAACACTCAACGCCGTCATACCCAGATTAATATAGGCAACATTCGCAATTGGTGCAGGTAGTTTCTCACGCACTTGCATTACATGCGATTGCTGAGTTCTAAACACCGCAATTGGACGATATTTACTTTGCGGATTTTGGCTGGTATATGGATCCATGCTGGTGCCTTGATAGTAACTTTGTAAGCCACTTTCAACATCGGCTACGCTTAATTTATGTTCAGGTTTTAAGAACACCGCAAAATCACCATTGTTAACTGGGTGTTTCAGTGTGCTTGGAGTATATTTACCCTGTAATGAAATTACGCGTTGATAATTATAGGTTATGTCATTTTTATAGATTGATGGATTGGTGGTATCATTTTTACCATAAACTTTATGGAAATTAAATTTACCATCGGTTTTCGGATTATACAAACCATTTTGCTCGGCAAATGTAATTAGATTTGGCGAAGCTAAATAATTTTTGCTATCCTTCAAATTAACTTCACCCAGACGCGACTGATTGCCGCTCACAAAATAAGCATTATCTGGCACACGCACCGCTAACCACTGATGCCCACCTGCATTTTCCAAATACCAGGCTTCTTTACTATCGACAAAAACCACTCCAAAACCTTCGCCAGAGCCAGTGGTTTCAATAATTTTGCCTAACATTTCAACGCCTTGGCGCGCGGATTTAATTTGCGGTAATAAAATCGATGGAATCGCTTCTTCAACTATGCCACTTTCATCCAAATAGGGATCGACTTTAAGCGTTTGTGAATTACTAAAAATAGTTTCCGTCGCCGAAATACCAACTCCAGCATCGTTAAAACCAACCTCTTCAAAAGTTCCACCGCCAGGAGTATTACGCGTGCCCCAATCAGGCATACCTGTATAACCCATCAAATTATCGGGTAATTGATAACTATATTTGTTCTCTTCAACACTGCTAAATAAATAACCTTTCGCACGCGGCTGATGATAAACCAAATGCGCTGGACTATTCGCACTGCCGCCATCATCATTGCGCGCAACCAAAATTGAACCATCAGTAGTTGCATTTTTACCCACGATAATGGTGGTACACGCAAAGCTACTTGCCACGCTAGCTAAACTCAGCACTAAAACTATTTTTTTCATAAGTATTCCTAAGTTAAATTTAATTCACAGCCGCAGGTGACAATAAATAATTTTTGCTCTTGGAGCATAGCCGCCAAAAGTAGCCATAACTCATTGCAAAAACTAAATATTAAACTCGTTCATGGCTTTAAGATCATAATTATGCTCGCAATAATGGCAGGTTGCAACTAAATTATCATTATTGGCGCTTAATTTGAACAGCGAACGATGTTGATGTGAAATACAACGATGATTTGGGCAAATAATAATATTCGCAATCGTTTCAGGTAGCGTCAATTGAAATTTACGCACCACTTGATAATTTTCAATTTCGCTATAGGTCGCACCATACGCAAAAACACTCACGGCTTGAATCTGTTCGGCACTCAAACGATAATTTTCGACTTTAACCAAATCTTTCAAACCCATCCGTTTACTAATTAAATTTAAGCCTATCCCCACTGGATATTTACGTTCCAATTTCAATAAGCGTAAAATATGCCACGCATTACCCTGCGGAATATGATCAATGTTAACTCCATTCGCAATTGCGCCAATTTTCTTATCCATGGTAACCTCCAAAAATCATATCCAATAATGCTTGTCGTACAAATAAGCCATTTTGTGCCTGTTGAAAATAATACGCATGTGGTGTATCATCGATAGCAACGGGTAATTCTTCCAAACGTGGCAAAGGATGTAAAATCCGTAAATTCGGCTTAGCGCGTTCCAATAACTCCAAATTAATCCCATAGCTGCAATTTAGCTCACCACTAAAACGCTCTTTTTGCAAACGCGTCAGGTACAAGCAGTCCAATTTATCAATTACTTCCTCAGCGGTCGAATGGAATGAATAACTAATTCCATGACGTTTAAGCTCCATCAAATTTTCATTCGCAATGCGTAATTCAGGTGGCGCAATTAAAAATAAACGCATTTTAAATAATTTACTCGCATCAATTAGCGAATGTATCGTGCGACTATATTTTAAATCCCCCATCAAACCTAGATTAATCCCATCCAAATAGCCTTGGCTATCTTGAATTGAGAATAAATCGAGTAAGGTTTGGGTTGGGTGTTGATTGGCACCATCACCAGCATTAATTACGGGAATGGTCATAATTTCCGAAGCTAAGCGCGCTGCACCATCATTTGGATGACGCATAATTAAACCATCGGCATAGCCATTTAGCATGCGCAAGGTATCGACAAAACTTTCACCTTTATTGGCTTGCGAAGTGGCGCTACTGTCGGCAAAACCAATCGTTTTACCGCCTAAATGCGCAACTGCCGATTCAAAAGATAAGCGGGTACGCGTTGAGGCTTCAAAAAAACATGAGGCTAAAACTTTGCCTTCCAGAGTATTTTTACGTAAGCCATTTTTAAACGCGGCAGCATGTTGCAGTAATTCCAAAATATCTTGCTTGTTTAAATCTTGAAGAGCAACTAAGCCCTGTTGAGTTAAATTAACCATGGTTGGCTCCATTTAATAATTCACGATACGAGTGTACAGGAATAGCTTTAGCGTAAAATTCAGCCAAGCTTTCCAGTAAAATTTCACTAAGTTGGAAATTAGTTACCAACGGAATATGATAATCAATCGCTAAGCGGCGAATGCGGAAACCATCAGAATTATCTTTGGTATTAAACGCATCTTGCGGTAAATTAATAATCAAACCGACCTGTTTATGAATAATTTCTTGTTGAATATTCGGCTCAACTTGTTCCGAAATTTTAAACACAAATTTAGATTGAATCCCGCTATTTACCAATAAATCATGGGTTGCGCCGGTTGCCACAAATAGCCAACCTTGATCGCTCAAGCGCTTCACTAATGGCAAGAGTTTTTGTTTATATTTATCATCCAAGCTCAGTAGAATTACTTTTTTATCGACGCGTTGACCAACTCCGAGCCATGACATATAGAAAGTCTCCAACAGATCATTGCCAATGCAGGCAACTTCACCCGTCGAAGACATCTCAACTTGCGCCACTGGATCAGAGCCCTTAAAGCGATTATATGAGAATACAGGACTTTTTACACCGATCACACCGCACTCAAGAGTGTTATATTTTTGGCTAATTTCTTCACCAAGAAAGACTTTCGCCATTAATTCAACCAAATTTTGCCCAGTTACTTTGGAGATAAACGGAAATGAACGCGACGAACGCACATTACACTCAATTACTTTCAATTCATTATTTTTGGCAATGAACTGCATATTAAACGGACCAGAAATATTCAAGGCTTTGACGATCTTACGTGCACTTTCACGTGCACGGGTTACCGTTTTGAGATACAAGCGCTCAGGAGGGAAAACTAGCGTCGCATCTCCCGAATGTACCCCTGCATTTTCAACGTGTTCACTAATGGAATCAATAATAATCCGCCCATTTTGCGCAATCCCATCAATTTCTAATTCTTTGGCATTTTCAATGAATTGTGAAATCACCACGGGATGATCATTCGAAATTAGCACCGCATCACTCAAATAACTGGCGAGAGTTTTATGATCCGAGACCACTTTCATCGCCGCACCCGATAACACATAGGATGGGCGAATTAAAACTGGCAAGCCAACTTCACCAATAAAGGCTTGTACTTCTTCACTACTTTTGGCATTAATCCAACGCGGTTGATCAATATTTAACTCATTCAACATCGAAGAAAATTTGGCACGATCCTCAGCATTATCAATGTCTAGCGGTGACGTTCCTAAGATTGGATAGCCTAACTTATGTAATGGCAAAGCTAAATTATTCGCAATTTGTCCACCCACACTCACGCACACGCCTACCACATTTTCAAAATCGAGAATATCACAAACCCGCTCCAAACTCAACGGCTCAAAGTACAAACGATCCGACTCATCATAATCAGTTGATACGGTTTCTGGATTGGAGTTAATAATAATAACTTGCTTACCGTGCAGGCGTAATTGGCGAGCTAAATTTACCGTACACCAATCAAATTCTACCGACGAACCAATTGAATACGGACCCGAACCAATAATTACATAAACTTCTTGCGCGGGGCTAATATCATGATAACGTCCATGATAAGTGGTATATAAGTAATTGGTTTGCGCCGCAAATTCGCCAGCCAAGGTATCAATTTGTTTCACCATCGGACGGATATTATGTTCATGGCGCAAATGACGAATAGTTAATTCGGCTTGTTCGGTTAGTGTCGCTAAGCTTTTATCACTAAAACCAAATTGTTTTGCGGTGCGTAATGTGTTCGGCGTTAACTCGTGTTTGACTTGCAAGGCAACTTCGGCAATTTGTTTAATTTGGTTCAAAAACCAAAAATCAATCCGCGATAATTGCTGCGCTTCGCACAAGTCGCCACCCGCATAAAACCATTTGTACAAGGCAAAAATCCGCCGATCAGTTGCGAACTCAATTTCACGGCGTAAATCATGAATTGGCCACAAATAATCATGCAGACTTGAGGCACCAATATTCAACATTTGCACGGCTTTTTGTAGCGCTTCAGGGAACGTCCGACCAATCCCCATAACTTCACCGACCGATTTCATTTCGGTACCGATATGGCGATCCGCCAAACGTAATTTATGCGTATCCCAACGTGGAATTTTCACCACCACATAATCGAGCGCTGGTTCAAAAAAGGCGGTAGTTTTTTTGGTAACTTGATTAGTTAATTGATTTAAGCTAAAGCCCAAACATAATTTTGCTGCCACAAAGGCTAACGGATACCCCGTGGCTTTAGAGGCTAATGCTGAGGAACGTGATAAACGTGGATTCATCTCAATTACGCGATAATCGCCATTGGCTGGATTTACCGAAAATTGGATATTACATTCACCGACGATGTTAAAAATCTCGGCACAACGTAAGGAAATATTACGTAAATTCTGATGTTCTTCATCATTCAAAGTTTGCGCGGGTGCAATTACAATACTTTCACCAGTATGAATTCCCATCGGATCTAGGTTTTCCATATTACAAATCGTCAAGCTATTGCCTTTGAGATCGCGGACGATTTCATATTCAAATTCTTTCCAACCCGTCAAATATTCTTCTAGCAAAACCTGTGGTGCACCACTTAAGGCTTTACCCGCTTTATCAATTAAATCGGCTTCGTCAAAAACTTTTCCCGAACCCAAGCCACCCAATGAAAACGCCGCACGTAACATCAAAGGGTAACCAAATTCTTGCCCAACTGCAATTGCTGCAGCAACACTGGTTGCGGATTTACTTTTCGGAGTTTTTACCGCATTTTTTTCTAAATAGTCACGAAAAATATCGCGATCTTCGGTAGCTTCAATCGTAGTCACGCTTGAACCTAACACTTGAACATTATGCTGGGCTAAAATCCCACTATGATGTAACTCCAGCCCCAAATTAAGCGCCGTTTGTCCACCAAATCCCAAGGCAATATAATTAATCTGCTCTTTGGCAATAATCGGTGCGACAAACTCTTGTTGTAGCGGCACAAAGTAAATTTCATCTGCCATCGATTGATCAGTCTGCACTGTCGCAATATTCGGATTAACCAAAATTACGCGATAGCCTTCTTCTTTAAAGGCTTTAATCGCTTGTGAGCCAGAATAATCAAATTCGCCAGCCTGACCAACCCGTAAACCACCCGAACCTAAAAGTAAAATATTTTTCATCTTAGTGACCTGCTCCTGCGACGATTTGCGAATAAAACTGTTCAAATAAATAAAAGGTATCTTGCGGTCCACTTGAGGCCTCAGGATGGAATTGCACCGCCGAAAAAGGCTTCGTTTTATGGCTAATTCCTGCTACCGTATTATCATTTAAATGACGGAACGTTACTTCCCAATCCGCGGGTAAAGTCGCATCATCGACTGCATAACTATGATTTTGTGAAGTTAAGTAACAGCGATCACGACGCAAATCAATACACGGCTGATTATGTCCACGATGCCCATATTTCAACTTATAGGTATTCGCGCCAATTGCCAATGCCATTAACTGCGAACCCAAGCAAATCCCAAAGATGGGCTTATTGCTCTGCAATGCCTTGGCTAAAATCGCTGCCGTAGTTGCACATTGTTTTGGATCACCTGGCCCATTGGATAACATCACACCGTCATAATCTTCATGTGTATAATCATAATCAAATGGTACGCGTTTGATGGTTAAATCAAATTGCTCTAAACAACGCAGAATATTTTCTTTGGCACCACAATCCACCACGATAACTTTATGTTTACCATTGCCTGTGGTAACTACTGCTTTTGGCGATACCAGTTCCACCCAATTTAGCGCCATACTATCCTTAAACTCCGCGACTAAATCAGGATTAACCGTAATTACGCCACTGAGTACCCCATATTCACGAATAACTTTAGTTAATTCACGGGTATCAACTCCACAAATTAACGGTATATTATGTTCTTGCAACCAAGCTAGAAAACTTTTTTGCGCCGAATAGTGGCTCGGAGTTTCAAAGACCGTTTCACAAACCACACCTTTAACATGAATTTCGGGCGATTCCCAACGTTTACCATCCGACACGCCATAATTGCCCAAAATGGGAAAAGTAAAGGTTAAGATTTGCCCCGAATACGATGGATCGGTCAAAGTTTCCTCATAACCCGTCATCCCAGTATTAAATACCACTTCACCATAACTATCCTGAGTTTGCCACTCAGGTGCCAAGCCTTCAAAGACTCGTCCATTGGCTAATTGCAAATAGGCTTTTTGCCATTTAATCATCTTATGCTCCTATCAATGCTTCAGCTCGAGCTTTATCATCCGCTGAAATTTTGCTATGTTTAAATAAAATCTCTAACACTTGATATAAATCAATAATGCTATGTAATTGATAACCTTGTGCCGTTAGGCTTTCACGTCCGCCTTGATTACGATTAATAAAACACACAATATCTTTAACTTTAATCCCAAATTGCTCTAAAACTAGCGTCGTTTCACCAATACTCATGCCAGTGGTTACCACATCTTCAATAATTAAACAGGTATCACCCTCAGCATAAACCCCCTCAAGTATTTTCTTAGTGCCATACTCTTTGGCTTCTTTGCGTTTCAACAACATCGGAATTTTATGTGCATAAGCAATACCGCTGGCAAAAGTTAATGCCGAATACGGTACGCCACAAATTGAATCATAATTTAGTCCATCCATTTTGGCATAAATCAAATCACACAACGTGGTGAAAATCTGTGGATAAGAAATCGCGGTCCGAATATCCGCATAAACATAGGATGACTTGCCTGATTTAAGCGTAAATTCACCAAATTTAATCATTCCAACATCATACATATCCAAAATTAACTGTTCTAACATTCTATGTTCCTTACAAAATCGAATTGGCAAAAAAAAACCCACTAAAAAATAGTGAGCTTCAAATAGTAATCTGGGATTGAGTGGCAAATACAGCAGCAAAACACGTGGCACGCTTGGTGACTAATTTAGTTATTTTACTGGTTTTTAACATTGCATTTCCTCAAAAATCTGCGAATTATAGCATACTCGCAGCATAAAGTAAGCAAATTATTCCACCCTTAATAACCCAGAAAATTAATTCGTTACGTAATCAGCGCTACCTTTTTGTTCCAAGTTAACCACCTTATTTACATTACTAATTGAATAAATACCTTTTATAGCTTCATCCAAGGCACTCAAGTTACCAATATTAGTACCCATAATGTAAACCACATTATCCACCGTAGTCACCGTAATTGCGGTTGGCTCAATATCATATTGCATTGAAATACGCTTTGTAGCGTCACTAGTTATAGATGAGTTCATATTTAATGACGGCTGCGCATTCACCGTTAGATAATTAAAGATTTTTTGTGTACTTGGCCATTTCTTACAAATAGTTTCGGCCGTGGCTTTATCGGTATTGCTCGCAACTTGTCCAACCAACAACACATTATAATGATCAACCACAACTTTAATTTTATTAGTCGGAATTTGGGCATCTAAAACATCATCCAAGCGCTCAGATAAAGCTTGCCCATCATCTTTTTGGTTCTCACTATCGGTAATATATGGTGCAGTCAACGAAGCGTTAACCTTAAATGGTGCTTCGGTTGAGCAGCCTGTTGCCAACAAACCTACTCCAGCTAGCAGGGCGAATAAATAACGCTGTTTCATAATTTTCACAATTCATGTATCCTAAAATATTTTTGGCATTTTATCATAAATCACCCTGCTTAATCCAGAATTATGCCTATTTGAACCATCCGCTGAACGAATTAATGAACTAAACTATTTCCTAGTACCGAATTAAGCAATTATTTAATCCATTAGTATAAATAACTTAGCATTACTTGCGCCTGATAAGCACCATTACCATCTTCATTTACATTGGTTAAATAACCATAACCACCAAAAACAGTCAAACCTTTTATTTCAGGAATCATATAACTAATTTGTAAATCATACTCTGAACTCGCAGGAATGATAGTGGTCGCATAATATTGATAACTTGGTGTAATAACTAGATTATTGTCTAATAAACTTAATGATGGTGCAATTTTATAGGCTTGTCCCGAAGAGCGTTCTACCATACCTTGAATCCAACCAGTGGTGTATAGCGGATCTGTTGCATATTGATAGGTATAAGGCGAGACTAATTCACCTGATTGATAGCCATCACTAGGCCCCCAAATATTATTGTAGCCCAGTTGTAACCCAAGTATTGAATAGTTAAACCCGAATTGAGCCCCCAGCATATTGCTATTTACGCTATTACCATAACCACTCGTGTTTAAAATATTGCCGTTTCCATTCGCTCCCTGGAGCGCACCCTGAAAACCAACAGTAAATCCTAGATCATCATTAAGCGGTAATTTAAGCGTTGTATCCGCATATGCCATATCCGCATAATCGGTAAATTGGTAACCCCACAAACGTGCATCTAACATTCCACCGGAGCTAGTCCAGTTAGCTCCCACGGCGAATGTGCTTGGACTACCCGCATTGGCGATATCACCAGTTCCTGTACCAAAATCAAACGTGCTATTATACATCGTTTGCTGGCTAAAACCAGTTTCACCAAGTAATTGAGCACCATTAATTGCAAATGCGCTTAACAGCCAACCAGCGCCAGGGTTAACATTAACCATCGCACCTTGATAAGTCACTAGATTCAACGCATTATTTTGATAATACGTCATCCATGGACTATTACTAATCCCAATCCAACCAACATCAGCTTGCAGCAGATGGTTATATTGATACTCTAGAAATAACTCTTGTGGGGTAATTTGTTGGTAAATGGATAACCCTTGTGCTTGATCCGCAATTTCACTAGGGTTCAGTTGACCACTAAAGGCTGGATTCATGACCGTCATTAAACCACCGACGGAAAACCCACCCAACTGCCCTGTTTGCGCGAAAATATTTGCCCCATAGCCATAATTGTTCGCGCCGTTTTGATTGACATAACTTGCCGCACCCAAAACATTCCAACTCCCGGTTGTGAAAATTTTCTCACCAATACTCATTAACGCAAGTTGACTCTCGCTAATATTTTGTGTACCACCACCATTAGGCATGCCAATATATGGGTTTTGCAAATATGCCTGACGATCAATATAATCAGTGCTTAACTCAACCGAACTCTCGCGTACTTCTTCGGTTTCCGCCGTTAAATCATTCAAGCCAAATGCAGAATAACTAAAACTACTAAATGCGCCAATTACGACAAATTTTCTTAACATCCAGACAACCCTTTTAAAATATAAGCTAATTTTGCAGAGTAGATTATACATGAGAACGATTCTCATTCGCACTAACTTCTTCAAACTAACCAATCACTTTTTGCAATTATGGCACACAATAAAAGAATCATAGTACTGACTAAATAATGTCCCTGACCAAAACACTATTAAATAAAATAACACCGCAAGAACCTACCACAATCAATATCTTATAGGATACAAACTTAGTAATCAGCAAATTTTATTTAAATTAAAATAATAATTGTTCGACAGTAACTAATGTTAATAAAATTAATGTTATAATAGCGTTAATAATAAACAGAAAATTATGTTTTTGACATATTTACTTCGATAATAATACGTAACCACGGTATAAAATAATCATGAATGGTCACCATCTAGACCTTGAACAAGTCATAGAATTTGTTCAAGCAACAGAAAAAAATTCCTTACATCAAATCTGTGATACAAATTTCAGATTCAAGTTTGTTGGGGAAAAATTGGCCAATAGATTTGGTTATACTGCTAATGAAGTATTAAATAAAAACCTTAGCGAATTAGACACCCCAGTCACACCTCTTTGTCCTGAATATCGAGACATTCATCAAAATATGATAAAACAACCACATTGTCATTTAAACTATATAACCATAATTCCAGAACTTAACTATACAATTATACAAAATCAGGTCATTCTATTAATGAATAATAATATTTTCAATGGCCTATATATAAAATCGAGAGAACTTAATTCTTTGAATACTTTTATTGCCATAAAAGATTTTATAAATAACTCTGGTAATAATCAAGCAAAAATCATTAATCTAACAAAGCACTCATATAATAGTACCTTATCAGAAAAAGAAGAGCTTATTTTATATTTAATTATTTTTGGCAAATTTGACAAAGAAATCGCTGAAATCTTAAGTAAAATTTATTGCTGTACAATTTCTAGAGATGGCATCACCAAATGTGTAACTCGGCGTCTATATACCGAATTTAACGTTGTCAACCGCAGTGAATTAATTATGGCCGCCTATAAAAGTGGAATATCCAATCATTTGCCCAAGTTATTAATTCAGTTTAATAGCATTTTATAAGCATTCAATCATTGGTTAGCTGTCAAATAAGCTGGATTGAACTACCGCCAAGTTTTACAACAGTACTAAAAAAATAGGGCAAACTTATAAATGTCTGCCCTATTTATCTAAAACCCTCTACCAAAACCTGATTCCGGAACCAGCAGTTCTGCTATTTTTTAAATTAAGCGGTTTAGCTTTGAGGATTATGGCTTCAGTAGTTTTAACTTTTCCAGTCACCCGATCTACCGGAGTAATCACAACGTTAAATTCAACACCAGCATTAGCAACAAAAGAGCCCTCACTGAAAACCTTGATTTTTTTAATTTGATCATCGGTAATTCCAATTAATTCACCCGGTAACCAACTACTATATTTTAGATAGTTATATATCGAATTAGTTGATTGCCAGTAACTGGGAATATTTTTATCAGTGAAACTTCTGAAAGGTACCGAAGCATTCCCATTCGCATACTGATAGGAGCGATATTTACCAGTTGCCCGTGATTGAGCCAAATAAACTGAAACGATTACCTCCTCGTGCGGTTTTAGCTCAATTGTTTGTGGCGGTATAGTATAAGTTTCAACTGTCGTAATGGTTTTTGAATCAGTAGAGCTGCTATTATATTCACCACTTACTTCAACGGCAACCTCCCCTTTGGAAATAAATGGTATCTCAATTCCACCTTTAACTGTAACTTTATTGCCAATTTTCCAGCCTCGCGTAGTTGAGGTAGTTACGCTATTACTGATAGACTTACTGTAGGATGACGTAGTTAATTTTTGCGGAGTATCCAAGTTATTGATCAAAGTATTTTTACCAAAATAAATCGAACCAGCATCCGAATAAGCTGCTTTTCCAACAATTTCTGCCAGCGAACCATTTTCATCCCCATTAATTTCCAGCGTCGCCTCACCAGCAATCCAGCGATTGGTTCCTGATGGCCATTTATAATTTGGCCAATCTGGAGCCTGCCATCGTTGTGGATTCAGCCCTGTTTCAATTACCGTTTTGATCGTATTTTCATCCAGTAAAATCCCTTCGGCGCCGGCATAGTTTATCACGCAGCACCAAAATGTACTTGCCATGATAAATTTTAGACAGCGGTTAATTTTCGAGTACCTAGCCATATTTTTCATAATTTTCTCCAAAATTTATAATCCTCAATCAAGGTCACCCCCTATATAATTGGTGACCTTTATGCTGGACATATTATCTAGTTTTTAATTCAACATCAATTGACCAATCAAAAGAACGATCCCCATTAGTGACATAATTAACCAACCATGGAGCATCATCATAGATTAATCCAGAAGCATCAAACAACAGCGTTTGGAATGAGTTAACTCCAGTACAGGGATTATCGGCATACATTTGAAGGTAGCCAACGGTAGTTTTACCACCGGTCCGCGGGTCAACATCCACTAAAGTACAGCTAACATTCACCTCTGGGTGATCTGAAAAATTATCTTTAAAGTCAAGATGACCGGTTTTGTCACTGTCTATCGGAAAATCGCGGTAACTGATTTCACGGCCCTGCTTGACATCACGGGAACACTGCTCAATCCTTAGATGATTATTGGCAAAGGTTTTATTTGCCAGATTGATATGAATATACTCATTTTGCAGACAATTTAATTGCTCAGTTTGTGCTGAGGCTAGTGCCGGGATGGAAATAAATGCAATTAACGTAATAATTTTTTTCATGATAAGATCCTTTAATAAATAAAATGACTAAAGTTAAAATATATTTGCTTAATAAATGACGTTACGCACTCTGGTTGTTTCATAGTTTGATTTCAACTAAAAACTGAAACCAAACTCTAAACATAATACGCCAGATGTAACATCTGTTAATAATTCTATACATTTGGCACCTCCTTTCATAAATGATAAAAACTGGCAGCATTAATACAACTGGAAACTGGTTCATTTTTGTTATAGCGCAAATCTCTCCACCATAGCACACCATCTTGCAGCGAGAAAATTGCAGGCGGATTCACGGTTAAATTTCGGGTTAAATCTGGATTTGGCAGCATACCCTGCATAATTTTCAGGTTGTCCTGACTTAATTTAGAAAACTCTGTAGCACTGAGAAGAGCACGCTTTTGATATATGTCATAAATTTGGTCAACGCCAGTTTGGAGAGTCTCAATTAACAGCTGTTTATTCTGGGCATTTCCTGAGGTAAAGAAATATGCATCGCCCAATGCCACCCACTGCTTTCCATTATTATTAATCAGCGTAATTCCAGTTTTATTGCTGAAATCATGGGCTTCTTTTACCAAAAGTCCACCAAATTTACGCCCTTCTACTTCATTTTGACAACGATCCTGAATCTGCTGCTTTTGGGTTCTGGTATGTCCGGCAGCAAATGAATCACTGCCAAAGTGTGCAGCAAATCCTTCATAAGCATATGCCAAGGTTAAATTCCCGGCATAAGCAGTCTTTAGTGCCAAACCATGCCCAGCCAAATAACTTTGAATGGCATTATTATCAAAATGATCATTACTGTTGTTGGCTAATTGAAGATAAACTCCCAGAGAAACCGGAATATTTCCCACACAAAGGCCTCCAGAAATTTCGTTGAAATCACAGTTATCCTTATCGCTGATTTCAAGTGGTCGCTGATTTTGTTTATTAAACTTGTTTCGTTCATCCATGCTGCGGATTTTTGTCAGATATTTGATCAGATAAGTCTGATAGGTTGAATTATTGTAGGCATCAAAATTAACCATAAAATTAGCTTCTCGTTGTGCTAAGTCTGCCTGTTGCCCAATATTACGACCAGGATCTGGATTACCAATATAGTCGCCACTTAAACGTACCATGTCGGCATATGACAAGCTGATTACTGGCAACTTCAGTACCAGACATTTATTACCATTAAACTGACTTTCTATACCGTTGCAGTCGTGTAATTTTACTTGTGATGCGGCATCATAGTGTTCCAGTGTTTCAAATTGTAATGAAGGAGTGCCATTTTCTGACTGGAGCGCCATATTTGATAAATTTGCACCACTATTACAGGACATCAAAACGAGTGAATTTAAGATCAGTAACAGTTTTTTATTACGCGGTTTCATTGCAAATATCCTTGTAAGATGATTTAAAATAGATGTAACTACTAGACTTAGCAGCGGCTTAAAGTGCTGCTTCACTGCTAATTAGTAAAATAAGGGTAAGTTAAGATAGAAATTGCCAGATAAGTAATTATGGCAGTGCAATATTAGCCTGACTAATATCAGTATGAAGAGTAAATGAATTTTTATATTGGTGGCTAAAATTATTACGTTGATGAGATATATTAAATTTCAAAATAAGTAATGAGCGGTAAGCGGTTATTAATGATTTAGCAAGAACAATAAGGACAATATTATTTAGCCCAATTTGGCGAACAAACGCATCAATAGTGAATAATAAGTGTAATTGTTTGTGCAAATGAAAATAGCAAAGCAGATTCTCTGGGTTCAAGTGGAAAAAATAATTATGCCCAACCTGTAATAAATGACATGTAGTATTTAAATTACCATCACATAGATAGTCGATCAAAATCATGCCGAATAAACCCGTAATTATTCTGTATAAATTTATTCTGACTGACGATGTTTTCATGATTGACTTATTAAATATTATTTTTTAATACTCGCTATTCTAGCTAGTTACCGATAAAAGAACTGTCCCATAATGGGACAACACGTTAATAAAGATATTTGACAGCTAAAATTCATTGATATTTAAAACGCGCCAAATTACAACTATAGTTCACTCTATAATTAGGACAATGCCAATAGAAACAAGTTAAGATAAAATAATGTAAATGTAACTTGTAAAAAGGATTAAAGAAATGGCTAAAAGAACTAATTATGAAAATAGTAGATGAAACCCATATTTGTGTATTAGTTCACAAGATATGGTCAAATGATCAAAGTAATGGCTCACAAATGTCCTTTTAAGAGACAATATTCATCTTGCTATCTAGATAAAATAGTGTAATTAAATTATTTTCTCAAACAATCATGAAAACACAAAAATACGGAATTACTATTATTCCATGGCTATTATTTATCGTCATCAGTATCTTATCAGGGGATTACCTAGGTGATGGCAATTTTAATACAACCTATCATATCTTACAATTTAGCCATCATTATATCTTTAGTTTAAGACTTGATAATTTATGTGATCTGTTTCATCTCTATAAGCAATTTCTAATCGAAATTGAATTAATAGCATTGCACCTGCAATTTAACAATTTTATTATATTTATTACTGTATTAAGAACAGTTGAAACATTCTATTCCTCTCAGACTATAGTCCAATCAAATTACTTTACCCTTTTTCATCAAAATAATTTTCTCAATCAATATAAAAACTCTTTTGAATTACACACCGATATAAGTCGTGCCAACATCTCTTTCCCATAATCAGTTTCTCTAATTTATACCCTAGTGTTATATCTTAAAAATCACAGAATATAATTATCTTGCAAAGAGTTAGATAATATAATTTAAACTCAAGGAAAGTAAAATGAAAAACAATAAAATAATCCTCTATGCCGCTATATGTCTTAGCGGACTAATTAGCGGTTGTGTTGGTGATTCTAGCACAGCAAATAAAACACTTAATAAGGTTGCAGTGAGTCTGGGATGGTCTGGATGTACCCTTGCTGAGGCACAAAAGATGGAGCTTAACGGACCAGACACGATTGAAATCGGTGATGTCATTAGCTATCAGGCAGCACTGATCTGTAAAAATGGTGACACGGTCGATATCTCTTACGACAGCAACTGGAGCAGCAGTAATTACAACATAATTGATATCAATAATCAAAGTGATAAGGGTAAGGCTACTGCCAAAACAATAGGTAATACTAGCATCAACATTACGTACCAAGGACAGCGGATCGCCAAATCAGTCGCCGTTATCAAATCATATTGCGGAACTGGCTCTAGCCTAATTAGTACTAGTGTTGAACCAGCAAATATCGTCTCATTACCTGTTGGAGGAACAGCGCAACTTGCGATGTATGCCAATTGCTCAAATGGCAGCAAAGTTGATATTACTAACTCAGCGCAGTGGCTATCTTCGGATCCTTCGGCAATCAATATCGATCGTGCACTACTTACTGGTGTCGCTAAAGGATCTTCCACCATCACTGCAAGTCTAGGAACCAATAAGGTTTTTGAACGAAATATCATCGTAGATCGGGTACTAGTTAAATCGCTGAATATTTATGGTGACCCTAAAATAGCAAAAGGGAACAAAAATAATCTGCTAGTCCGCGCCAACTATGCCGATGGTTCTATCGCCAATGTTACTAACATTGTCAAATATGCCGTGATTTATGGTCCGGTAAAAATAGATGAATCTGGAGTCATTACAGGTTACGACACCGGTAATTTTGAAATTCAAGCGCAATTAGATGGAGTTTATACAATGCTGGATGGTGAAGTTACTGCCGCAACGATGCTGGCAATTAACTTAAGCAAAAATGACTTTGTACTCACCCCTTACATCAACTCAACAGCCAAAATAACTGCTACGGCCTCATATTCTGATGGCACCATAACCGATATCCCACCAGATCAGCTAAGCTGCGATATCAAAAGCCGCGCAGATAATCTAAACCAGACTGGATGCACATTCCAACAGGTTGCAGAAAAAGAAGGGCAAAATCTGATAAATGTTAGCTATATACCAAATCCGCTAATGACTATTGCGCCAGTGACAATTGCGGTGTCTTTATCGCCACTCAAATCTCTGGAACTGACCGCCGATAAAAAAGATAAGTATTTTGTAGGCAATGAGATTAAATATAAAATCAATCTACTCTTACAAAATGGCTCCAAAGTAGATATCACCAAAAACATTCCTTTACAAACTGCAGTTAATGGACTAGTAACACAGTTCTCTCCGACGATGCCAATTGTATTTGATAATAGCAATGGCGTAATTATCTTTAACAAGGAAATCGGTGAACTGACAACCTATAATGTTTATGCGCAGATCGGCACAATAAAATCCAATCAGCTCGCATATAGCAATGTTGCCATTAATCAGCAAAATATCTATGATTTTAATAATGTCATGGTTAATGCTTTTCAAAACCGGATTTTACAAACTGTTAAAAGTAGCAATTGGACTCCGTTACGTTATTCCAATAATAGTTTAAGTGATTATCCACTGGTTAAATCGTTTTTTAATAACAATAATTTTAAATCATTGTTAGCTACATCCTTGTCTAGCGATACGTTCAATAAGGTTTCCTCGACATTTGCCAAGCAAGTTGACTATGATGTTAATGACCCGAATTATCAGGTGCAGCCCGTAATTAGCAGAGACCTAGGTAATCGAGCCGACACTATCATCTTGACTGAGTTTTGCAATAACACCAATATAGATCAGACTTTCAATACTGCATCAATCAGTTCGTCAAGTACCGAAGGTTACTCATGGGGTCTTAGTGAAAAAATTGGTTTGGATATTGCCGCCAAATTAGGCGCAGACATCGCTGGATTTAAAGGCGAGGTTACGGCAACCAAGAAATATGAAGTATCTTCCTCACAAAACTGGAACAGTAGTAAAACCGAAACCTTTAATATGGGAAATGCCTCGATCAAAGTATCACCAGGAAAACATGCTATCGTGGTTTCAACCGTAGGAAATAGTGATTTCTTCTATAAAGGAAAACTTCCACTAAAACTTACTAGCTCTTTCCCGATCATTTTTAAATTGAATGATTCGGTTAATAAAATCTCTGCCGTTGGAAAAGTGGGTCTGGATTCAGTCTATCAACCAGGTACTGTAGCCGATCAATATTTTGAGCAAGCAAAAACTGGAACCATCTATTTAGATGTTAAACCACAGGTTTTATCCACTGGTGGCAAGACCTATCGTACCGTTTCTCACTCCGTCTATTTTGTCAATGATAGTGCCCAAGGTAGTTTAACCTGCGTTTATCCAACTGCGCAACAAAACTCTTTGCAAACAACCCTAAAAGCGGCCAGCAAGACGATTCATAACAATGAGTTATCACAACTACAAAAAGAAAATGGCTATAGCTTCTTGAATAAGAAACCGGATATTATTTTACCGCAACAGTAATATATTTGGCAGCTAGAACAACTTTAATTATTCGGCTGCCTAATCACAATGAAAAGGATTATTATCATGAAAAAAATGAATACACTGAAACTAATTTTACTACTCTCATGTTATGCCATAACTAGTCATGGAATTTCTGGAACTTTCTACAATAGTATTGCCAATCGAACCAGTAATTCATTCTGGTCTGGACTTGAATACCAGATTGGTACCGATCGCTGGGACAACTGTGGCTGGTGGGGTGAATATAACTGGGGATACTACAGAACAGGTTCCGATTGTGATGGTGGTACTGGCAAAGTGATTGGTCAATACTCAGTTATTGGCCAAACTGGCGGTCATGAGTCCAGATATGGTCGCACTGCCGCTAATCAAAAATTATATATTGATTATCCATCTGGAACCAGAGGGCTACAAATCACCAATGATGTAAATGGTTCCGATAGTGAGCATATTTATATAAAAACCTGGTGCAAGAACAAGCAAGAATGGCAAGATAAGGAATATGTAGGACAAAGTATGACAACCTTCCAAAAAACTATCATCTTACCTTCGGCAAATGGTGGTTATGATGTAGCCTACGCTCTCTTTGAGTACAACCCACAGTACGGTGCAACTCCTGATGAATATGTAGATTTCTTCGAGTCCAACAAAGGTACTGCAGATTTAATCTCCGCCCGCTATGTAACTCAATGTTTCTAATGTTTTAGTAATTGCAAAAACAGCCATTTTACACATGGCTGTTTTTCATAAAGTTACTCTACTTTCGCCAAATCAAGCTGAATAACTTCAATCAACTATTTCAAGAAGCATAAACATACACTGCATGATCTACATAATGATCATATAACCATTCATGTTGCGGTAAGATATTTTGTAGAGTAAAACCCAGTTTTTCGGCAACCGCACGGCTTTTATAATTATCTACCGCCGCTTGAAGAGTAATTTGCTTTAAATTCAGTTGCTGAAAACCATAGTTAATTAATTGTTGGCAAGCACATTGAATAATGCCTTGCCCTTGATAGGATTCTGCTAACCAATAACCAATTTTAGCCACTGGCGCAAAACTATTAAATCCACAAACACCAATAAAGTTATCACCATCCCACAGACCCAAGGTTAACGAAACACCACTAGCTTCATCAATCTGAGATTGTTGAATAAAAACCTCATAATCATGGATTGAACTGATATTATCTAACCACGGTAGCCACTCACGTAAATACGCGCGACTGGCATCCACCGTGCTAAAAACTGACGCAGCATCACACAACATAAAACTTCGCGCGATTATCTGCGGGGTTATTTGCAAGCGCACAATCTATTCAACCTGAACCAAATAATTCAGCATAACTTCCGATAGCGACAAGTGTAGTACTTTGCTCTTCTATTTTAACATAAACCAGCAAATCAACAATTAAAGCTAACTCTCGATTTACTTTTTGTCATGCTTATATTTTTTAAATGCTTTTTGAATGATGATTTTTAGAATAATTTCAGCATATCAAACGCCTAATTATTTTTTAAACATTCAACGAAAATTTCTTCTGAAATTTCAGATAATGCAACCTCGATTTGATTAGGTTTAATTATGGCGTTGAGTCACTTTTAGGTGCATAAAGTACACAAATACCTAAGACCATAAATATACTAATAAAATTAATAACCATGACACCACACCTAGAACATGAAGAATCAAAATTATCCGCAATCAAAAAGCCACTCGATATCCCCAGCACAACAAGCGCGCCTAAAAGCCATAATACCATCGATCTTTCTTTTAAATCAATTAATTTACAGACGGTATAATAAAGAGCAATAATAACACCAGCCGCGGCATTGACTAAAAACATTGTCATAATAAGCTGATTATCGACAGGAAAATCATAAGAATAAGGGTGAACAGCTATAGAAACATTTTGATAAACAACCAATATGAGACCAAAAATCATTAATCTAGTTATAAATGCGGTAATCTTATGCTTTCCCAAAAAGGCTGGAAAATGATCAAAAATACTTAAATTATCAAAAACAAATGAATCATAAGTATATAACCACAAAGAAAAAATAGCTATGAATATAAAATTATCTGCAATTTTATATTCATAGCAATATGCACCAATAAAAAATATTGCGCCTAGGATAAACAAAAAACTACTTTTAATAATCAGATTTTTATTTTCAGCCCCTTTTTTATTTATGGCTAAACATATAAAATATATGTGTACCGCTAATGTGATAATAATTGTAAGATAATACAAATTAGCATATGAACTACTACTGGGTGACGCAACTGCATTAAAACTCATATTTTGGCAATATGGATTATAATCATTAGATATACACAACATATAATTAACTCCTCGTCTGATTTTAAAATAAAACTCTAATTACCGCCATTCAAACCGTTACTAAATTGATTAACGCTTTCAATATAAAAATTATAATCGGTATTTGTTTGAATAACTCCAAATTTTTGATTTACATTATATTTTGATCCATTTTGTTGAGCTGACAAATATTGAGATTTATTTACCTGACAATTGTAAATATCAATTAAATAATTTATATTTACATCAATTTGTAGATTATAATTAATATCAAAGTAATCAGTATTATTGATCATTTCTAAATAATAAGCATTTGCAGTAACCATTCTATTCATCATAGCATGAAATCCAGCTCCATTTAAATTCATTGTGGTTTTAGCATAGTTATTAGTTGCATCATAGCAATACATATTACCAGCACCTCTATTGGTAAAAGTCCATAGGCTGCCATTAGTATTAACACCATATGTAGCTTCACGACCAATTGTAGTTAATGGAGTAACCGTTGAATTAATGCCATTTTGATTTAATAAATAAGCACTGGTTAAATCCATTGGTGCATCACCGTATATATTGCCATTTAATCCATATGTCCAACCCCAGTTGTTAGACATATTATTAAGAGTAGTCATTTCACCTGTTTGAGTATAACCATCTCCATAGTAATTATTGCCAGTTGTAGTAATAGCAGCAAAACCACCACCAAATTGAGGACCCATATAAGTATTTGCAAGTGTTTTAGTGTATGTATTGGTTGAACTATTATAATTAATTGTATAAACATTAGCTGTATTAGCTACTGAATAATTATCCCAGTAGGTTGAGCCATCCATGCTGATAATATTGCCCCCAAGGTGATTAGTCATAGCAGTATAACCATTTAAATCGTTTGCTTGATGAGATAAATTCATTAAGTTAAATTGTAAATTTTGGTTATTTGGTAAGCATATATATTTACTACCATCACATCCTGCATCCTCACTAAATCCTTGACTTCGACCATTATGATTAATAACAAAATCATACTTCATTGCAAATTTAAAATTTGTTTCAGCTGTAATATTTCCGCCCCATTGAGCATCAAATTTATAAGCACAAGATTGCCCCGCTGCCAATACATTTTTTTTATTAATGATATTCAAACAATCTGATTCAACACCACTAATTGCATTATCATATTTCATTGCATATTTAGTCGGGTTGATTGGATTGCTCTCAATTGCAGTATATACAAAAGCAAAGAACTCAGAACTAGGTCCACCTAAGAGTTTAATTTCTTCAGCATTAGTATTTTTAACAATCATATACCAAACTTGGTGACTGCCAACTTTATTTAAGCTTGGAATAATATTTTGAGTAATTTCCAAAGGTTGAACTGCAATAATTGGTGTGGGAGATGGGCTAGGGCTAGGTGTTGGGCTTGGAGTATCTCCGCCAGAACTACCACCACCGCCACCATTACAAGCAACTAAAGCTAATGTTGATAATGTAATTAAGATTTTCTTCACTGAATTTGAGTTTGTCATTTGCTTACCTTTTATTAATTGAAGTCAATATCGTCTTTATTTGATGTAGTCTTAACTCTTGATTGGGTTAAAGTTTATTTAAATAAATTCAGATAAATACCTTTGCATCGGTAATGATTATACAACATATATATTGTCAATATATGTATTGTAGATATATATATGGTATTTTTATACAATCTAGTATGAAAATTAAAACACCTACCAAACCCAAAAACACCGATCCAACAAAATCTAAAACAATTGCATTGTTGGCTAAAAATATTAAGTATTACAGACATGAACAATTAATTAGTCAGGAGTATCTAGCTGAATTAGCTGAATTACATAGAAATTATATCGGGCAAGTTGAGCGCTCAGAAGTTAATATCTCAGTCATGAATTTAGAGGCAATTGCGCAAGCATTGAACGTAAATATTATTGATTTATTGCAAAAATAAAGTGTGGTAAAATTACCACACTTTATTTAAATAACCTAGTCAGCAACTACGCAAAATTTATTCTACTTTAGCCAAATCCAAGTGAATAGCTTCATTACTCATCACACCAATGCCATCCGCAATGATTTTCTCAGCAATGGCTTTAGCCTCAGGCAACGAATGCATTACAAAAGTTCCGCATTGATACTGATTAGCTTCAGGAATCTTATGTACCTTAACGATATCGTGCATTGAATTTAACCACGCATTCGCAATCCGTTCTTCAGATGGACGACCGATTACACTCATATAAAAACCCGTGCGACAACCCATCGGCGAAATATCAATAATTTCACAGCCTTCATAATTAAGATGTTCACGCATAAATCCAGCAAACAAATGCTCCAAGGTGTGAATGCCTTTTTCCGACAAAATAGCTTGATTCGGCTGACAGAAACGTAAATCATACACGGTTATTTCATCACCATGTGCGGTATGCATTTCTTTGGCTTTACGCACCGCTGGAGCAGGCATAATCGTATGATCTACAGTAAAACTTTCTAATAATGGCATTTTTAATCCTTTTCTAATTAATTTTCAATAAATACACTTCATCATTTCTCTTAACCGCCAAATAATTTACCCAGCGCATTAGTTACACCTTTACTCACCGCATCTACCGCTTGATTTTGTTGCGTATTTTGCGGTGTATTCTGTTGTTGATTACCTTGTGGATTACCAATAATATTATTAATTTGCTGTTTCACCACATTTTGAATTTGACCTTTATTATTTTCAACCATGTATTTCAGCAATTGTTGTTGGATCGAAGCCCAATCCAAACTCGCACTTGGATTATTAATCGTGCCGCTAATCGTCGATGGGAACACCATTTTTTTGAAAATTGGATTAATGCCGTTGGTTAATAATTGGCTATTCACTTGATAATTAAGCGCTTTACTCACTAAATTCAGTGAACCGTTGCCATTTAATGCCACACTTGGTCCAACCAATTTAAACTGCGATGGATTAATCACGCCATTCACAATTGCAACATTCCCATTAAACGTACCTAAATTAGTTACTTGGCTCAAATCACGTTTGCCAGGTTTACTATATTTTTGTACATCATTTTTCATATTATTCACCGCCTGCGCGACTTGTGCCGAATTTAATAATAATTTCACCACATTATCATTGCCTTGCCCCGAGCTATTAATCGTATTATTCAGTTGCATTACCAATTTATCCAAGCTCACGCCCTCAACCCGAATATTACCAATTTGAATATTTTGTTTACCATTGAGGGTCGCAAAATTCAAATTACTCGCAATTGACGAATTCCCACTCAGTTTAAGCTGTTGCATCGGCACACGATAACCACTCACATCACTAAAATCAGCCACATCAACTTGATCAATGGTTAAATTTTCATTAAACACGACCGGCGCAAATGAGCTCAAATTAAGATTACCGCTTAGATTGGATTTTGCTAATTTAAAATGCATGCCAGTTAAATTCAAACTATTTTTACTTGCCACAAAACCACTATTTAAAGCAAATGTGTCCAATAATTTAGGATTAGATAATGCTGGTGGCGTCATGCCCAATTGGCGCATCACATTATTCAATGAGAAGGTCGGTAAATTAATATCGCCTGCAACTTTGGGATTAGCAAAATCTTGAATCGCAAGCTTACCTAAGCTAGCACTTAAATTATTGCCAAAACTAGTTTTAACATTGCTTAAATTAGCCGCTGTAGGCGTTGCATTAAATCCGCCGCTAAACGCAAAACTATTTAACAGCGGTTTATTTTTACGCTCTGCAACCGCAATTCCCAAGCCATCCAGTGTTTTATTCAAATTAAACGTTGGTAAATTAATATCACCACTAACACTTGGCTTGCTAAAGTTTTGCACGGCTAATTTACCCAATGTTGCATTAACTAAACCGCCAGCACTAATTTTTACATTGCTTAAATTCGCCGCAGTAGGCGTCGCATTAAATCCCCCACTAAACGCAAAACTATTTAATAACGATTTATTTTTACGCTCTGCAACCGCAATTCCCAAGCCATCCAAGGTTTGATTTAAATTAAATGTCGGTAGGCTTACATCCCCACTAACACTTGGATTACTGAAGTTTTGTACTCTCAACGTGCCAAATGAAGCTTTAAGGCTATCACCAGCGCTAATTTGCAAACCTTTCAAGCTAATGTTTTGCATATCCCCACTAAACCCATTGCTACTAATCGCAAAATTATTTAACAATGGTTTATTTTTACGCGCCGCAACGGCAATATTCAAACTGTCAAGTAATTGATTCAAATTAAACTTCTCTAAATCCAAACTACCACTATAACTTGGTTTAGCAAAGTCTTTTACCACTACGCTAGTTTTACCCTTGAGTTTATCGGCAAAATTAAAGCTCAAATCTTTCACGGTGAGATTATTTTTGTCACCGCTCAAATTACCCTTAAAGCTAATATTATCGAGCAAATGCAAATCTTTCCGTGCCGCTTGCGCAATTTTAAACTGATCCAACAATGCATTTAATTGTAACTTACTAAATTCAACTTCACCTGCATATTCTGGATTAGCCAAATGTTGTAAATTAAAATCAAATTTACCTACCGCCAAATCATTATAATTGAGCTTAACTTTGTTTAATTCCAATTTATCTGCGGCTTGGTCAAATTTAATTACTCCGCCAAACTCGGTATCGACCACCAAATTGGTGTTATCAACGCCATAATGCTGTTTGCTATCAAAATCATCAAAATGAATGCTTGAATTATGTAAACTAAAGTCTTTCATTTCCAATTGAAAGGCTTGCGGCGCGCCACCGGCTACACCAGCTGGACTTGATTCAGTCACAGGCGGAGTAAACGTCCAGTTATTAACTCCATTTTGCTTAATTAATGCCAAATCCAACCCATCAATCGCAAGAGTTTTGACCACCACATGATTGCTCAAAAGCGGAATCAACGCGACTGAAACATCCGCAGAATGCAGCGCCACTAAATTTGGCGTTTTAAAGCCATCGGGATTACTCAAACTAACATCGCGCACGGTTACGCCAAGATTCGGATAAATCTTCCAGCTAATATCACCAGTTAAGGTTAGTTTACGCCCCGTTGATTCATAAACGGCTTTTTCAATAAAGGGTTTAAAGCGATTCGGATTAACCAAGGTAACTAATAAAGTTACGCCAATCACCGCAAGTGCAATTAGGCTAATTAGACTAATCAATGCATATTTAAGAAATTTTTTCATAATTCCATTCCATAAAAGAACCTAAGCGGTGTTTAATTTTTCAATGTAAAAAATTGACAAAGTAATTAGTTACTCTGTCAATTAATATATCCGTAATCAGGTAATTAATGATTGAATTGGCAGTTCGCAATTCGAGAAAAGTCAATATACTTAGGCTTATTTTTCACCTTAACATACTGATCATTAATTAGATACACATAGTTTGAAGTTTGGTTACAATTCGCTAACCTAAAATCAGGGGCGGCACTCTCACCATTATCATGAGGCGCAACATTTAAATACTGATATTGTGCGTATTTATTACCACAAAAACCAAATAAACGGTATTGACTAACTCGACCACTGGCAGGCGCTTTAATTGCCGAATCTGCAGCTAACGCTAATAAACCAAATTTATCAATTACAATCGGGTTAATACTTTTGTCCGTGCTAATCATCACCACAAAATTATTGCTTTCTTCTTCAAAGGGTAAAAACATAATATTCGACTCAACTTTACACATGCTTCGTGCTGGCAGAGTAACTTTATTCGCACTCTCCGCAAAATTTTTAACTTGGACTACCGTCTCTTGATTGGTTGAATTCTGTAAATATAGATTGTTCATCGTAACTGCCATGCCTGTTGCATGCGCAAAAATTGGCACTACGCATAAGTAGAGTAATTGGAAATATTTCATTTCATCATCCTTTATTGTTTAATGCTCTATAATAACAGTTTAAACTCCAAAATGCAAGCCACACGCGGTATATGGTACAATTAAGTCTCTATTTTATTTGCAGATAGAAAGCTGATTATGTTCGAGTTTATCAACGATGCCTTTAGCATTAAAACGATTCTCTACCATTTCACTTTGGGTAATGGCTATGATCTATCGTATATCGAAGCGATTGGAACAGTTTTTGGATTATTATGTATTTGGTATGCCAGCCAAGAAAAACGTTTTAATTTTTATTTTGGCTTAATCAATGTTACGCTATTTGCCATAATTTTCTATCAAATTCAACTCTATGCCAATTTATTGCTGCAAATATTCTTCTGGGTAATGAATGTCTATGGCTTATATGCTTGGGGACGTTCAAGTAGCGAAGCAGAAAATCTAAAAATTCGCTGGTTAACCTTACCCCAATTAGCGCTAACCATAATCGGATCGCTGCTTGCCATTGCACTATTAGCGCTTTATATTAATCCATTTTTCAATGGTCTAACCATCATCGCCGTCAAATTAATGCAATTCGTTGTACCCAATCTAACTCTGCCAACTTTGCAAGCCGATCCTGATCCATTAATGGATGCCACGGTTACAGTTTTATCAATTGTGGCTATGGTACAAATGACGCGTAAATTAGTCGAAAACTGGCTCCTGTGGGTCTTAATTGATTTAATCAGCATTGTCCTTTATGCCAAACAAGGGGTCTATTTCATGGCATTAGAATACGTTCTTTTAACTTTTATCGCATTAAACGGCAGCTTGGCATGGATTAAAGCCGCCCGCCAGAAATAATTTGGAAAGATCAACCAATGAAACAACCACACATTAATTGTAATTCTCAAGACGTGCAAGATTTAGTCATTGTTTGTGGAGATCCAGCACGTGTCACGCGGATTGCCGCTCTTGGTTCTAACCCACGACATATTTCAACCAATCGCGAATTTACCGTTTATGAAACCACCTATAATCATCATTTAATTACCGTTTGCTCAACAGGAATTGGTGGCGTATCAGCATTGATTGCCTTAGAAGAATTAATTCACTGCGGCGCAAAATCAATTATCCGTGTGGGTAGTGCTGGTGCACTCCAAACTGAGCTTAAACTGGGCGATATTATTGTTGTTGAGGGTGCGGTACGTCATGATGGCGCATCGGCTGCCTATATTGAGCCAGCTTATCCAGCGATTGCTGATTTTAGTCTCAGTGCAAAACTCAGCCAATATTTAGCCAATCAACAAACTCGTTTTGCCAGTGGTTTAATTCGCTCACATGACTCATTTTACACCGATCAGGAACAACAAATTTGTGCACATTGGTCAAAAATTGGTCTGCTTGGTGCTGATATGGAAACCAGTGCCTTGTTAACTTTGGGGCGCTTACGTGGAATAAAAGTTGCAGCGGTTTTATGCACTGTCGTTGAATATCAAGCGGATTTAGAAGCCTCAATTGCCGAATATAAAGATAGTGATCAACTATTACTGCAAAGTGAAACCAATGCTTCTTCTGCCGCCTTAGCTGCACTTACAATGAGTTAAGTATGAAAACATCTGAATTATGCTGATTAACAATTCACCAGTTAGCCAATTTCAATTCAATCAGCGCACGATTTATGTTAAACGCGATGATCTGCTTGATCCCAATTTCAGCGGTAATAAAGCGCGCAAGTTGGCCTATTTTTTAACCCAGCCCAGCGCTGACATTGATACTTTGATTAGTTATGGTGGCAATCAATCTAATTTAATGTATTCACTCTCGTGTTTAGCTAAACTGAAGCATTGGCAATTTATTTATTATACCAATCAAATTTCCAGCCAAGCACAGCTTAATGCGGCTGGAAATTTAGCCGCCAGCCTAGCTAATGGCATGCAAATTATACCGACTAAAACTAAGTTAAATTTACTTGCGCAAGACTTAGCGACTAATTTAGCCAGCAATCAATTACTCATTCAACAAGGCGGCGCGCAAAGCGAAGCCGAATTTGGCATCCAACAACTTGCGTCTGAAATTCGTCAGTGGGCAGCCCAGCAAAATTTTGCCCAATTAGCCATTTTTTTGCCCTCAGGTACGGGAACTAGCGCTTTTTATTTACAAAAACAGCTCCGCGAATTTACGGTTTACACCACCAATTGTGTCGGTAGTCCTGAATATTTAGAGCAACAATTCCAGCAACTTGATCCGCATGCGAAGATCTATCCAACTATTTTGCCCAATTTAAACTATCGTTTTGCGACTCCATATCAAGAGCTCCTCACCGCCTATCAGCAATTATCCGACAGCAGTCAAATTGAATTTGATTTGGTCTATGATCCAATTGGCTGGAAAATTCTCAGCAATAATTTAACGCAAATTAGCGCTCCCTTACTCTATATTCATTGTGGTGGCTTAATCGGTAATTCCAGTATGTTGAGACGCTATCAATATGCTTTTCCAGAATTATTTGCGCATTAGTCCTTAAAACGTAAAAGCCTCAATATTTGTCTATTGAGGCTTGCTGCAAAAATAAAAACTATCAGAAAAATTTAAATTGAGCAAATAATTCCAGGTTTTTATTAATTAATTCTTGTTGCCGTTGGCGTAAACTCGCAATAAACTTCTCATTTACTTCCTGAATGTTAACTAAATTTTTAACATCACTGATTTGCTGCAGATAATTAGTTACATCCTGATTAATTCCCACAATGCTCTCAACAAATGAGTTCGATAATTCCTGATTGGAAGTACTGATTTTTTCTAACATCACTTTAATTGAATCTAGGTTTGGCGAAACTAATAAAGTTGCACTTTTAGTTACTACCTCAGGTTGAGTTTTTTTAGCTGGAGCTTGAACTTTAGTTGCTTCAATTGGTGCTGCAACTGCTTTTACTTCTGGTATAACCGCCGCTTTGACAGGTTGTACAATAGCCTTGGGTGCACGTGGTGCAGCATCTCGGCGTGGCGTAGCTGGTTTAGCTGGCGCAGGTTTTGTGGCAACTGCTTTAGGTTTAATTACAGCAACTTCTTCAATTCCGGCTTGTTTATCTTCCACACTTTGTTTTTCAGCCGAAAGAGATTTCCGCAATGATGAGGTGAGTTTTGAGGCCATGACAAATTCTCCAATTTATAAATTTATAATGAATTATACTTTAAATTAAACTAATATAGCTAAAATTTCGGCAACTAAAGCATTTATTTCAGATTTAGCTTTTGGATTATCTAAATCAAGGACAGTTCCGCCAAATGCAGCCGCTTGACGATATGCCGTGCGCTGATAAATATCCGTGTTAGTTTTCGGAAAATCAAATTCATTAATGAGCGTCAAGGCTTCTTTAGAAATGCTAGCGTTACTTTGGCACATATTCGCCACCAACCGCGCAGTCAATTTTTCATTAATTTCACTAACGTTACTGATTAATTTTTGAATCCCAATCGCCGCCCATAAATCCGTTGGACTAGGCACAACTGGCACTATGGCTAAATCCGCCACTAGCAGCGCCGAGGCAGTAAAACTATTATCAATTGCCGGTGGACAATCAACAAAAATATATTCATAATCGGCTAAATACTTCTTAATTTCACGATTAACTTTATCTGTAACATTGGCTAAACTCATTACCGCCGTTGGAAAAGGTTTTTCATCGCTACTACTTGCCGCCCAACGACTGGCGCTACCTTGTGGATCACCATCAATTAAGAGCACTTTAAATTTAGTGCCAATTACCCCAGCTAAATTCATCGCCAGAGTTGTCTTGCCACAACCACCTTTTTGATTAGTTAATAAAATTACTTTTGCTATCATTTTGCTTACTCAATATTTTTAAATTATTTCAATCGACTTCACATAAAATCGCCAAATTGTATACATAAATCAAATTTCTGGTAACTCTAAAAATAGAAATTTGTTTAAGCTGGCTATTTTCAATTGATTTGAGTAGCTATATTACCATATTAGCCGCAGATTTATCTATTTAGGCTAAGCAATTCCAGTCGAAATAAGCGCTAATTATTGTATGAGTAAGTCTGTGACAAGAACCATTATAATTATCAAGAATACACTTCTTTTTACATCAATTCGTTCGACTACAAACTTGGAGTGTTATAATATGCCACTGCAAATATTGTTATTTACTTTAGTTCGCCGTACTAATTTAAAGCAACAACTAGAATCTACGGCAAGGAATATTATTATGCCAAATTTAGATTTTCTCATTGAAAAATGTCAAAAACTTGGACGCATTCCTGCTGCCATCGTTGATCCACGCTCGGCAGTTGCGCTTAGTGGCGCACTTCAAGCTTATACACAAGGTATCATAGAACCAATTTTAATTGGCCCACAGGCTGAGATTGAACAAATTGCCAAAGATAACCAACTAGATATCAGCGCATTAAAAATTGTAAATACCGTTGATGACATTTCAGCTGCCGCTACCTCGGCACAAATGGCAAGTAATGGCGAAGTGCATTGCTTAGTTAAGGGTAGCTTACACACAGATATAATGATGCATGCAGTGCTACAACCCGAATATAATTTGCGTACTAAACGCTTGATTAGCAGTTGTTGCTTAATGCATTTGCCAACTTACAATCGCCTCGTCTTTCTTGCTGACATGGTGATGAATATTGCGCCAACTCTTGAACAAAAAGTTCAAATTTTAGAAAATGCGGTAGATATGGCACGCGCGCTGGGCTGGGAAATGCCGAAGGTTGCCATTATTGCCGCCGTAGAAGTAGTTAATTTAAAGATGCCTGCAACGGTTGATGCCGCAATTATCGCCAAAATGGCAGATCGTGGTCAAATTGAAAACTGTGTCGTCGATGGTCCAATTGATTTAGATATTGCAATTTCACCTGAAGCGGCTAAAATTAAACATTTTAAATCACCAATTATGGGCGATGCCGATATTCTAATCATGCCCGATTTACAAGCTGCCAATGCGCTTTATAAAGAAATGATTTTCATGGGCAAAGCCGATGCCGCGGATGTAATTCTTGGTGCCAGCGTACCAATTATTGTCACTAGTCGCGCGGATGATGAAGAGACCCGTTTACATTCAATTGCCGCGGCAGCACTAATTGCACATAATAAAATCAAGCGAGATTAACATGCAACAATCTGGAATTTTAATCTTAAACTCAGGCTCCACTAGTCTAAAATTTGCACTCTACCAATTAATTAATGCCGAGCTAAATGTAATCGCAACAGGCGCTTTTACTGGTATGCCGAATAATGCCAACCTTAAAATAAAAGCCCCAACTGGTCAAATTTTAACTGACCTAACTTTTACAGCACAAGACAATGTCAACCATGAAGTAGCGCTAAGTAAGTTATTGCCCCTGTTGCACGAACAATTTCCCGACTTAAATATCGCCTATGCTGGTCATCGCATTGTATTAGGTGGTGAAAAATATACCCAAGCTATCAAGCTTGATGCAGAAAGCCTAGCTTATCTCGAAGATCTCAGTAAAATTGAACCAACTCATCAAGCTTATGAAGTAATGGGTGCACGCGCATTAGCCAAAATATTTCCTGAAATAAAACAAAGTGCAACTTTTGATACTTCCTTTCATCGCACAATGCCAGCGGTTGCTGAGTTTTATCCCGTACCAGCAACAATTACCGCTCAGGGTGTTCGTCATTGGGGCTTTCATGGTATATCTTATGCTTATATTAACCGCCAAATTGCTAAAATAATACCGACCGCTAAACGCGTTATCGTTGCTCATTTAGGTGGTGGTGCAAGTTTATGCGCCATGCTTAATGGTCAAAGCATTGATACCAGCATGCAATTTGGTGCAATTACAGGTTTACCGATGGCAACTCGTTCGGGTGATTTCCCTGCCGATGCGGTATTTTACCTACTCAAACAATGTAATTATACTGCTGAAAGCTTAGAAGCTGAACTTGAAAAACACAGCGGATTACTCGGTGCATCCTTGGGAATTTCCGATGATATGCGCACACTAGAGCAAAGTGACGATTTACACGCACAACAAGCTTTAGCTTATTTTGATTATGCGGTACTAAAATATATCGGTGCTTACACTGCCGCTCTCGAGGGGCTGGATACATTGGTGTTTACCGCTGGAATCGGTGAAAACGATGCGCAATTCCGCGCGCGAATTTGCACTAAACTCGCATGGTTAGGAATCCAACTTAATCCTGAGGCTAATCTTACTGCGGTTAATTGCGCCCAAGCCCATAAAATTAGTCAAGAAAGCTCAAAAGTTGCGGTCTATGTGATTCCAACTAATGAAGAATTAATGATTGCCCTTAATATTGCTGAATTATATAATTTAGTTCCAAATAGCAATAACTGAACCAATTTAATTGACCTCTTCAACATTTAGTATAATAAGTTGAATTAAAACTAATTTTAATTTCTCAAAGGAGAACTTCATCATGACAAATTTATTTTCAGACCCCACAATACTACAAAATAAAATCCCTTTAAGCCCTGCAGCAAAAGAATTTCAAGACTATTTAACCGATTTCAGTCAACGCAGTGTTTTATTTATGGATATCATGCGCAAACGTGGCAATCAAGCGGTTGAAATGAGTTCAAATAATGGCGCAACTGTGCTTAGTTTTGACTTTGAAATTTTAATTGACGGCGCAACGTTTTCACGACCAATCAATTACTGGCTGGCAAAAATGCAAGCACCAGCTGGCGTAGTTACGGATGATAAAAAACGTCCATTTGTAATTCAAGATCCACGTGCGGGACAAAGCCCAGGAATCGGTGGCATGAAAAAAGACAGTGAAATTGGCGATGCGCTTAAAAATGGGCATCCCGTATATTTTGTGGGATTTAATGCCGCGCCAATCGAGGGACAAACCTATGAAGATGTGATTAAAGGTCAAGTGGCTTTTTATGAGAAAATTGCTGAATTGCATCCAGAGAGTCCCAAAATGTGTGCCATGGGTAATTGTGCCGCAGGTTATTTAACCATGTTTAACGCGATGCAACGCCCTGATTTATTTGGTCCAATTGTAATTGCGGGTTCACCTTTATCTTATTGGAATGGCGTACGCGGTAAAAACCCGATGCGTTATGCAGGTGGCTTACTTGGTGGTTCATGGATAAATTCTTTACTTGGCGATCTCGGCGGTGGTAAATTTGATGGTTCTTATCTAATTGAGAATTTTAATAATTTAAATCCTGCCAATACATTATGGTCTAAGCAATACAATTTATTTGCTGATATTGATAATCAAGGCGAGCGTTATTTACAATTTGAACGCTGGTGGGGTGATTTTATTCAATTTAACACCTCTGAAATTAAATGGTTGGTTGATAAATTATTTATTGGTAATGAATTAACTACTGGTAATTTAACTCTTGAAGATGGAACTGTGCTTGATCCACGTGCAATTACTTCTCCACTCATCACATTTGTCTCTGATGGCGATAACATTAGCCCTCCGGCTCAATCCGCAGGCTGGATCGCTGACTTATACCATGATGCCGATGAAATTCGCGAGCATGGTAAAACAATTATTTATTGTTTAAATCACAAAGTCGGACATTTAGCCATTTTTACCGCCAGTAAAGTTGGTAAGCGTGAAGATGAATTGTTTGTTGAAAACATTGATTCAATTGATATTATGCCACCTGGGTTATATGAATTAGTGATTGATACACCAGAAGGTCAAGAGGTTAGTGGTGAACTGCGCTCGCATTATGAACCACGCAGTATTGATGATATAAAAGCACTGGGTTGGAATAATCAGGAAGATGATCGTGCATTTGCCACTGCTGCAAAAGCCTCACAATCCATTAGCCAAATCTATGACAAAATGGTACATCCGCTCTTTAAAAACTTTGCCACACCGCAAATTGCAGCCTTGATGAAGAATTTACATCCTCTCCGCCAGAGCTACAGTATATTTGCCGAAAGCGTAAATCCATGGATAAAAATTTTTGCTGATTTAGCGTCAAAAGTAAATGCACAACGCGTCCATATAAATCCAGATAATCAATTTTTAAAATTACAACAACAATATTCTGATGCAATTGTGCACTATCTGGAAACTGATTCCGCCAAGCAGGACTTGAAACACGAAAAGAAATTTTTTGATATTTGGACCAATCCACTGGTGCAAAAGTTTTGGGGTACCGATAAAATCACTCCCCGCCTAACGCCAAGCATAACACAACTTGATCGCGAACAAATTACTCATGAAGCTCAGCAACGTGTCATTGATAATTTGCCTGTGACGAATCAAATTCAAGCCATGTATCGTATTATTCGCTTAATCATCGCATTTCGCGAACAAAAAATCGTACCTGAACTCTTGGTTCGCGTATTAGTTCAAGAAGCACACAAATTAGAACCAACGTGGAATGACCGTGAAATTCACGAAGTAATTCGTAATCAAGCCATTGTTGTTGCAGAAGATACCGATGCTGCAATTGCGGCATTAAAAACCTATTTAGAAACTAACGAAAATGGACATGCTATGATTGAGATCGTGCGTGAAGTTAGTACTAAATTAGGTGGAATTAAGCAGGCCGATGTGCATGAAGCTCTAAAAGTATTGGTTGATAAATTAGGGCTCAAGATTTCTAATCCAAACCACAAAAAATAGACTTTTTGCGGTAACTCAAAATTTCAACTCACGTAACTAAAAAGCTAGTTTAATCAACTAGCTTTTTTATTAACTCTCTGCACAACGGTTATGCTTTAGGGGTTGCTTTAACCGCGGCTAATGCAGTTGACACAATACCAGCAATATCGGCTAAATTTTGGGGCAAAATAATCGTATTGCCTGCTTTGGCTAAATTACCAAATTGTTCAATATATTGCGCCGCCAATTTTTGATTAACTGCTAACTCACCTTTTTCATTGCAAATTGCTTCGGCAATTAATTTAATTGCGCCCGCATTCGCTTCAGCAATAGCTAAAATGGCTTGTGCCTCACCATGGGCGCGAGTTTTCAAGGCTTCCGCTTCACCAATGGCTTTATTAATTGCAGATTGTTTATCACCTTCCGAGCGGCGAATCGTTGACATGGTATCACCCTCAGCATAGTTAATTTTCTCTTGACGTTCACCTTCCGAACGTGCAATTTTGGCACGCTTTTCACGTTCGGCTGTAATCTGTTCTTGCATGGCATTTATAATATGTTGTGGTGGTTGAATATTTTTTAATTCATAGCGCAAAACTTTCACACCCCAGTTTAACGAAGCTTGATCAACCGCAGCCACCACATGACGATTAATTTCATCACGTTCTTCAAAGGTCTTATCTAATTCCATTTTACCAATTACCGAACGCAAAGTAGTTTGCGACAATTGTACAATTGCTGCCATGAAATTATTGGTACCATAGGTGGCTAATTTGGCGTCGCTCACCTGAAAATAAACGACACCATCAATTGCCAGTTGCGTGTTATCTTTGGTTATACAAACTTGTTCTGGCACCACCATTGGAACTTCACGCATATCGTGTACCACCACCAAACGATCAATAAATGGCAATAAAATATGCAAACCCGGGTTTAATGCCGAATGAAATTTACCCAACCGTTCAACAATCCCAACTCGTTCTTGGGGAATGATCTTAATACTGGATTTAACAAACATCACAACAACAAATATAAATGCAATCAATAAGCCATAATTTATAATTAGGCCATTTAAGGTTTCAACATTCATTTAATTTTTTCCTCTTCTAATTCAAGTTCATGATTACTAAATTTGCTTATAATTAAGCGATCGCCAATTTTAATTGACGTAAGGTTTTTGGCTCGCGCCTGCCAATAAGTACCACTATACAGTACTAATAATTTACCATGCTCATCACATTCAACAACTTCAACACTTTGTCCAAGATGCGTCACCAACATTTGCACCGTCTGTTTTTTACCTTTGTGTTTACTTAATAAATAACAGCCCACAAGCGACAAAATCCCTGCACAAAATGTAGGAATAAACCAATCGTGCAGAATCAAAGCACTAAAGCTTGCAATCACACAAGCAATTCCAATTAGTAACAAATAAAAAGTTGTCGTGACTAACTCTAATGCAATTAAAGCCAGTCCGATAAACAAATAAAAATAAAAACTTAACACCATACAATCCTTAACCTAAAGTTACTCTCGCGGTAACTCATTGAAAAACACCGCAATAAAACTATGCTCACAGACCTATGCGCATAATTTAATATACCAACCAGTAGCTTAAATCTAATTTAACTTCTCTTCTAGTTGATTATGCTTACTCGGCTAGCGTGCCAATCAAAACCTAAGCAAGCTTAATAAAATGCGTTAAACAGCACAATATCACTACTCAGATCAAGCACTCTAAACGTAAGTAGTTGGATTATAACACTCTTAGCTACAATTTTATACTTAATCACTACCAACAAATTCATCCTGCGTTAGAATGAAGATATTTAATCGCGAATTGCGATAAATATTTCAACTTCGGCAGCCTCTAAATTTTGGGAATTCGCTCCATAAACTTCAAAATCTGCAGTATACGCCCGTGGAATATCCAGCGCCCAAATTTCTTGCCATTTCGCAAACACCGCGCCCTCCAACAGGTTGCCTTTAACCAGATAGTTATTGTATTTACCACCCGCAAACTGCTGAGCAACTAAGCCAGTGGGAAGACTTACGGACTGCAAAACCGTAGCGGCAACTTTACAACCAAGTAATGCCGTATAGGGCTGCGTATGATCACCTGCATAGTCAGTATAAACGCAATAAATGCTCTCATCAATTTTATCGGGAATCTGTTGCGCTATATTTTCTGCAATAAATTTGCCCCATAAACTCTGCATCTCATGGGTTAATTTTTGAATGTCACTATTATCCGTACGTACCGTAATACCAACAATACTAAAGGCCTCAAGTTCTAAAGTTTCCACTTTCATCTTTTCATCCAATTCTAAGTCTGATTAAATATTAAGCGCTCCAGTTTAGTGCTTGCTCTAAATCGGCAATGATGTCTTCTGGATCTTCTAAACCAACTGAAAAACGAATTAATCCATCGGTTACACCAATTTTAGCGCGCTGTTCGGCTGCCATCATGACGTGCGTCATTGAGGCTGGATGGGTAATTATCGTTTCAGTAGCACCTAAACTCTCAGCTAAAGTACAGAGTACAACCGTGTTCATCACATGCAAGGCATGCGCATAACCACCAACCACCTCAAATGCCAGCATTCCACCATGATAACCACGATGTTGGCTTGCAGCCAATTCCTGCTGGGCAAATGAGACTAAACCTGGATAATAAACTTTACTCACTTGTGGATGAGCTTCTAAAAACTCGGCAACTTGTTGCGCGTTGCGTGAGTGTTGTTTAATCCGTAAATCTAGAGTTTTAATCCCCTGCATGGTCAACCACGCATTCATTGGCGCTTGAATATTTCCAATGTTTTTACGCATATAATCAAAGGCTTCCAGATATTTTTTATCATTCGCAAGTAATGCACCACCAACGGTTGCATTATGCCCATCAATATATTTCGTCGTTGAATATAATACAATGTCCGCACCAAGCTCTAATGGACGCTGCAAAATTCCCGTTAAAAAGGTATTATCCACGACCAAAGGAATATTTTTTGCCCGCGCAATTTGACTAATTGCTGCGATATCATTCAATTTCAAGGTAGGATTAGCTGGCGTTTCCAAGAAAATCAAGGTCGTGTTCTCTTGAATTGCCGCCGCAATATTGGCAGGATCAGCGGCATCAACATAACTAATACTAATTCCAAATTTATTAAATACCGTATCAACTAAGCGCACCGTGCCACCAAAGACTACATCCGAACACACGATGTGTTCGCCAGCTTTCATTAAGCTCATAATTAAAGCCGTGGTCGCAGCCAAACCCGTAGCAAAAGCAATCGCACCAGCCGCATATTCAATTCCAGCTAATTTCTTTTCCAAAGTTGCCACCGTTGGGTTGGAAGAACGGCTATAAGTATGACCTTTATTCACCCCAACCGCTTCTTGTGCATAGGTTGCGGTTTGATAAATTGGTGGCAAAATTGAGCCCGTGACAGGATCTGGCTCGACACCAAAATGAATATTACGGGTGGCGTTGCCTGCCGCGGCGAGTTTTTTATGTGCATAACGACTGCTCATGGTACTTCCTTTAGCTAAAAATATCCGCAAATCTTATCACATTTTTAAACAGATCATACACCTCGCTGTAATAAATCGAAAATAAATTTGACAACTAGTTTAAATTTGAACTATTATTACGCCAGCGTAGTTCAAATTTGAACTATATCCCTAATCAAGAGGTCAACATGCATTTCATAAAAACAATTCGCGAATTAATGAATATCATAACGCTATTTGAGAAAATTTCTGCGCCACATTTGCGTTCACTCAGTTTAACCACTGGTCAATTTGATGTAATTGCAACGCTGGGTAATCAACCATCCATGAGCTGCAAAGAATTAGCCGAAAAAACCCTCATGCTTAAAGGCAATTTGACGGTAGTTTTGACTAGTTTACTCAAAAAAGAATTAATTAGCCGCACAGAAAATCCCAATGATGGGCGCAGTACTCTAATTGGCTTAACGGCTGCTGGCAATGAGCTATTTAAGCACGCGTTTCCAGCGCACACTAAATATTTACAGCCACTGCACGACCAATTTGACGTGGCAGAAATGAATCAACTCCGCAATGAACTCTATGCGATACGACTAAAATTAGAAGACTATTTAAACACTAACTCAATTGAAAGGAACTCAAATGTCTAAACTACTCGTTATCACCGCTCACCCTGGTGCACGTGATTATTCAAAATCTCAACAAATTGCCGAAGCTTTTTTAAACAGCTACCAAAGCGCTAATCCAAGCGCACAAATCACACATCTGGACTTGTTTAACCTTGATGCACCAGATATAGATGCAACCGTTTACAGTGCATTCGGGCATTTAATGGGCGGGGGCGCATTTAGCGAGCTAAGCGCAGAACAACAACTCGCACTCAGCAAACGCCAAGTCATAATCGATCAATTTATTGCTCATGATAAATATGTTTTTGTCGCACCGATGTGGGAATTTAGTTTTCCTGCAGTTTTGAAAAAATATCTCGACATAATTTGCGCCGCACGCCAAACCTTCCAATATAATGAATTTGGCTTACCGATGGGATTACTCAAGAATAAAAAAGCCGTCTTTATTCAAGCCAGCGGTGGCAATCATACGCCAGAGGGAAGAGCTAAATTCCGCCCAATTCTAGCGGCAACGCCACAAGCCGATACAACTCTACCAGTTTTTGATGTTTTAGGTAACTATGGCGATCCAATTGTACGCGCAACTTTGGCCATTATGGGGGTTCTTGACTATCAACATATTATGATACACTCACAAGCTATGCCTGATTACGCAGCTCCAGTATTAGCCAGCGCACTAACCCAAGCTCAACAAATTGCCACAACTTGGTAAGATTTTTAACTTTAATTTGAAGGAATAATCATTATGAAAAAACTTTTATTAACTCTTGGTTTAGTGGGTGGATTTAGTAGTCTGGCTCTGGCTGGTGAAACTTATACTTTAGAACCAACGCATAGCTACGTTGAGTTTCATTACAATCACTTAGGATTTTCTAATCCATCGGGTAAATGGTATGCTACGGGTAGCCTAAACTTTGAATCACAAAATATTGCCAAAAGCTCAGCCAAAATAAATATCCAAGTCGCTGATATTGCAACTGGACTACCAAAATTGGATAAGCATTTGAAAAGTGCCGACTTTTTTGATGTTGAAAAATACCCGACCGCTACTTTTGTCAGTACTAAGGTTACCGATATCAAAGCCAAGCAATTTAACTTAGTTGGGGTGTTGACTTTACACGGGGTGTCTAAGCCAATTACTTTAGCAGTTACGCAAAATGCTGATCAAGCTAACCCTAATAATGGTGTGCAAACGGCAGGATTTAGTGCAACGGCTAATCTTAAACGTTCAGACTTTGGCATTGCCAATTATGTACCTAAAGTAGGCGATGAAATTCAACTTAACATTGAAATTGAAGCTATCAAAAGTAACTGAATTACCTAAAATAATGCATCAATTAATCGTTAAATGATATAATTCTAGCAACCGCAAATAGCTCAACTAAGAACTCTTTTAGTTGAGCTATTTGATAAACTTATGATCAAAGAGGCAGAAGCCTAATTAATTCCAACCATGGAGCGTCTCATGACAATACAAGCACCCGAGCAGATTACTATAAATAAAGAAAACTCAGTAAGTTACCCCGCGAGTGCGAAATTTTTTCACTGGGCCATTGCGCTGATAATCTTACTTAACTTGATTACAGGTGTGATTCTAGTTAACTTTTACTCGCTGAGTAAACAGCTAAATTTATTCATAATTCACGAACAATGCGGCGTAACGGTATTAATGCTCGCAATATTACGCCTAATTTGGCGACTAACCCACAAATACCCAAGTTTAGATGGTTTAATTGCTAAGAATGAGATACTTTTAGCTAAATTTGGTCACTTACTGCTCTATGCTTTAATGTTTGCAATTCCAATTTGTGGAATATTACTCAGCCAAAGTTCAGGCAAGCACCCTGGTTTACTCTGGTTTCAATTACCAACCTTGATCGAAAGAGATTTAGATCTAAGAGAACAACTCTTTAATCTTCATAAATATTTGGCCATTCTAATTACAACCATCGTAGCAGGTCATGTAATTGCCGCATTAAAACATCATTTCATCGATAAAAACCAAATTTTGACGCACATGCTGCCGTGGTCGAAAAATAAATGAGATTTTTTCTATTTTGGCGCTTATTTAAGAGCAACCATATCAAACCTAGGCATAAAAAATACATTTTCTTAGCGATGAGTGTTATGTGCCTAGAGTGTTTAGATATTATTGTTTACATTAGCAATGCAAATAGCATAACCGAAATATATCTTCCAGCGCACATTGAACATTTTATAGGTCTAGTTATTTTATTATTTATATTATGGATCTCAAATTTACTGGGTCGTACCATCTACAATAAAGGTTTACACAAGTTTCCACGGGTGTTTTTAAGCCGTCTAGGATTATTAATTTCAGCATTTAGCATCGCCATCTCATTAGGGGTACTCAGTTGGATCGTTATATATTTATGTGCCACCCATTTTTACAGAGCCTTATTTTTAATGCTAATTTGTCGTTTAATCTACCAAACCAGCTTAAATATTGTAATTCATAATACCTATGAATCAATTTTAGCCATGCCAGATTTGGCCAATGAGTTTGTCGCGCTAATTGTCAACAGCTTAGAATTAAGCTTATTATTAGGCGTTATTGGCTACAAAATAATTGAGCATTTACCTTTCTCAAAATTAGATTCTTTAATGACATTTATTCTAGCGATCGCCGTTGCATGGGCGGTTCTAGGGGTCGTAATGTACCTTAATTCTCCACCGCAAACTAAATTAGCCACGTCAGAAAAGCCAATTACAGTTGAGATGATGACACATTTTAACTCTAAAGATTCCTTAATTTCCACTCTTCTAGTTGGTATGAAAAGCAGTCTCAGCATAATCGGCGTAATTTATATGCCTACTTACTTAATGCACAACTTAAATTTGAATTCACACTTAGCGTCCTACACGCTGGGAGTTTCAAGTTTATTCGCCCTCCTTTTAAATATTTGGGTGAATCAACATTTACATAAATTTGATTACATCAGCATCGTTAGATATGGTCTATCTGGTGTAATCATCGCGAGTATTCTTAGTTATTTACTGTTTATTTTTCACATAGCTCCGCTTATCAATGTCGCGATTATCATTATATTTCACAGCTTATTTACCTTAGCTTGTCCAATAATACTCGGTAACTTGTTCTCACCCCAAACACGTGCCGTAGCAATTATTTCCTGCTATCGTGATTCATTCTTTATCTTTTCATCAGTTACTTTTGCGGCAATCATTCTATTTACTCAAGTTCTGCAAAATTATATTTTTCCGCCAGTAATTTTTTTACTAATTATTATGTCCGTCTGCTATGTTTGTATGTTATTAGTTAAAAATCATCAGTCACAATTAACTTAAATGCACATAATGCCATCAACTACAGATAGCGTGAACTAAACTCAAATCAATCACGTTCACCATATACCATACTGAACTATATTAATAAAATCACCATGCATTCTATTTGGTAAATAATTAACATTTATCTCAATTGCACTATCAAACATAGAGTTGGTCAAAATACACCTGATTGTGTATAGATAGCTACGTTTTAACGTAAACACCTTAAATCATCAATTAATATCACGCCACAAAACAAAATGGCCTTAGATTCTGGATAAAACTTATCACAATCTAAGACCACACAACACAATCCGTCAAAAACTAGCTTATTTAGCGCAAGCCAGCATTTTCGCAGATTTAATTAAAACCGGGCTATTTGGTACATCTTGATTCATACCAACTGTACCAGTTGCAACTCCAGCAATTTTATCCACAACGTCTTGACCTTTAATTACTTTACCAAATACCGCATAACCTGGGTTACTTGAAGAAGCATTTAAAAAGTCATTGTAATTAACATTGATGAAAAATTGAGCAGTTGCCGAATTAGGATCATTGGTACGTGCCATTGCAATGGTATATTTGTCATTATGTAAGCCATTAGTTGCTTCATTTGCAATTGGCGCTTTAGTTGTGGCTTCTTTCATGTCTTTATCAAAACCACCACCTTGAATCATAAAACCAGGAATTACCCGATGAAAAATTTTATTTGAATAAAATCCTGATTTCACATATTGCTCAAAATTAGCCACGCTAATTGGTGCCTTAGCTGGATTTAATTGAATATCGATTTTACCAAAATTAGTGTCTAATTCGGCAACTGGGTTAGCACATGCCGTTGCAGCAAATGAGTTAGCCGCGAATCCTGCACTAGCAATAAGAATTAATAACGATTTTTTCATTAGATGACCTATTAAAATTGATTAATAAAATACCTCAAACCAGTATAATTACCTCAAATTGATTGCAACATTTTCCCGCGCTAAATTAAATCTTTACGCTGCGGAACTATCAATCTAATTGAGTATAATCAAGGCAAATTAAACTTTGCAAATGGCTCGATAAACTAAAACAAAAAAATATTATAGCATATTCAGGTGCTTGCTTCATAAATAGTTAAACGCCACACATTAATGCGCTACTATAGCTTTAATAAGCATAACTCACCCACAGCACAGGGCTATATAAATCTCCACCTAACATTGCGGGTTGCTGTAAATATGAAAACTCGGTTGTAAAGACCAATGCACCATGAAAATTAGGCATGACATATTGAGCGGTAAAATCAAATTCGGCGGTATCTGGATAATTACTGACCGCAGCAGTTAAATATTTGGCATACGAACCTGTAAATAACAAGGTGCTATTTAAGAAATTGGTATTTGCAGCTAATTTATATGCACTACCCGCTGAGCCACGCTCAACCATCCCACTTAATAATGATGACGTATAAAAAGGGTCGGTGACATTATATACGGTATAAGGAGAAACAAAGCCACCATTACCATAACCAGTACCCCAGAAATTATTATACGCGGCAGTTACACCCCAATTCGCAATATTGACTCCAAGTTTAGCTCCAGCCACATTACTTTGCGGCGAACCAGCAATATACGCAGGCGAATTTACACTTTGTTGTCCAATTATATTAGCGCCATTCGCTTGCTCGATAGCTCCTTGCAATGCCATGCTTATACCAATTAATTTACTGGCTTGCCAATTATAATTGGTATCAACATAGCCCAAATTAACATAGTCATAAAATTGATACAGCCAAACATCGGTCTGGGAAGCCGAATTGGGGTTAAATTGTGCCCCAGCCGCTAGCGCTCCTGATGTAGCTTGATTCAGATTAGTAAAAATTGAAGCCTCTGCATTGTATTGAAAACTCCGCTCATAATTGGTGGTTTGACTAAATCCATTGGCATCAATTGGCTTAAAATAAAAAGTCCTCAATAATGTAAAAGTCATATCACGAGTAGGTTGCCATTGAGCTTGTAAACCCGTGTAAGTATTGGGTGCAACCGAAACCGAGGTTGGATAAGCGACGTCAGTTTGCATAAATGGATTGGTCACAATGATATTTCCGCCCAGCACATCCAATTTATCTTGATATTGGTAATCAATATAGGCTTGACTTAAGGTGCCTAAATTATTCGACGGAATAATGATTTGATTCGCACTTGATAGTGGATTTAAACTACTTGTGCCTAAATTAGCGACTAAAAAACTTCCACCGAGAGCAAAACCAGCACTGCGCCCAGTTTGCCCCCAGAGTAATCCAGAATAACCACCACCTGCCGCCCAGCCGCTGCTGGGTAATGCCGAATACATATAACCCACATTGGCATAGAAATTCCACGCACCATCTTCAAAAGAATGTGCCCAAAAATCATTATGTTGGCTAACCGAACTTTCTTCACGAAAGCTGCTCATGTAGAACATATTGGCAAAAGCTTGTTGGGTATAATTATTATTCGCAATATAATAACTCGGAGAAGTAGGGGAACTGGTGTAGTGATTTTGCTTGGTGGGTGCTGATTCTAAGGCTTGAGTTGAAAGCAAAGAATTTGACTCAACTTGACGCAGTTTATTGTCAGTTACGGTTGTATTTTGCGATTCGTTAACATCATAAACTTCTTTAGCGCATGCCGAACCAAGCAAACAACACAATATGCCAAATAATTTCTTCATGACTCTCTCCAAACATCACGCATGCATAAAGAGTTATTGTAACTTAAATCAAGCAATTAAAATTAAAATTAATAATGTCTTTATATTGGCGGTAAAAAATTCACCAACCACCTTAGCAATAAAGCTATAATACAAGTTCGATATATGCTTTCAGTAGATGTCCAGCAAAGGTTATAGCTTGTCCAAAATTAACAACACCATAGTGCAGACACATTACATATGAAAGTTTAAAACAAGCTTCAATTTATTACTCACGAAACTTTTCTGCGATGTTCTTTGCAAGCTTGAATAAAGGCTTGAAACAAATAATTATGCTCATTATAATGTTTACACGAACGCTCAGGATGCCCCTGCATACCGATCATAAAATGCTCAGGATCATTACTCTCAACCACTTCAATTAAACCATCTTTAGCAAAACCAGTTGCAACTAAGTCTTTACCTAGCTGCTTAATTCCTTGATGATGAATGGAGCAAGTTAAAAAACAGGTTGAACCAAAGACTTCATGGGCATGCGAGCCTTCATTAATCATGATTTCATGATCAGGGATGATTTCATCAACTGTGATGGTGTGCAGCACGTCTTGAATCGGAATTTCTTGAAATAAATTACCACCCTCAGCTACATTAATCAATTGATAACCACGGCAAATCCCAACAACCGGTAATTTACGTTGCTTCGCCGCTAAATATAAGCCTATTTCAAACTGATCTCGTTCGTAATTAGGCTTATCACGCAATGGACGTTTATACGGCGTGCCAGAATCCAACACTTCATGATGATAATCAATTTTACAAGCTTCACCATAGCAATTTGAGTCTACATCTTGACCACCAATAAATAAAATCCCATCCAGCCGTTCAACTAAATGTTCGGCATCAATTTGACTCATTTTACTATTTATAATTAGTGGAATTCCACCATTTTCTAAAATTGCACTTACATAATTTGCGCGAACAAAAACAAATTCATCGCTATTATTACTTAGTGCAGTGATATTTTCAACATTCGAAGTGATTCCAATCAGTGGCTTACGCAAAATAAATTCCCCAGTTAAATTCAATTATTTATATTCGTCTATTACATCTAAGACGCTACTAACGTCATTCATTAAAAAGAAATGCACACATGGCACACCAGCAGCAATTAGCTCACGCACCTGAGATTTAGCCCAGTCAAGACCAATTTGCTGCGCATTTTGTGGCGCAGCTAATAATTGTGCCACCAATTCATGCGGTAAATCAACATGAAATAGTCGTGGCAGACTATTAATTTGATTCGCACTCTTTAAAACTTTAATTCCAGGGATAATTGGCACCGTAATTCCTGCTTGACGACAGGCTTTGACAAACGCAAAATACTTTTGATTATCAAAAAACATTTGCGTAATTACATATTCTGCACCCGCTGCAACTTTTTGTTTCAGATACTCAATATTTAACTCTTGATTTGCAGCTTCAAAATGTTTTTCAGGATAACTGGCAACCCCCATACAAAAATCTAAGGCCGGATATTCGGTATCACCAAGAAATAAGCCTTGACGCATTTTTGCCACTTGCTTAACTAAATCTACCGCATACTTATTGCTTCGTTCACCCTCATCCAGCTTACGATTATAATTAAGGTTATCACCTTTCAGCGCGAGGATGTTTTCAATGCCCATATAATTTAATTCAATTAATGCATCTTCAGTTTCTTGTTGTGAAAAACCTTGGCATAAAACATGCGCTACGGCATCAATGCCATATTTATTTTGAATTACGCCACAAATCCCCATTGTACCAGGGCGTTTTTTATGCACGCGTTTAATGATCGAACCATCGCTTTTTTCAACATACAACAACGACGAGGCATGGGTGGTTACATTTATCCATTTGGGATCATAAGGTAAAAGTTGCTCAATAATGGCAAATATTTCGCTAATATTTGTCGCACTACCACGCACAGGCGGCACAATTTCATAGCTAAATAAAGTTTTTGTCGCCGCTTTAAGATGATCAATAACGCGCATTATTTTTTCTTTTAAAATATTTCAAATTAATCGCAAAGCAAATTTTAACTAATAAATAGCCAATTAGACTACTAGCTAAAACATCTAACGGCCAATGCCAACCCGTACAAATTCGTGCTAATGCAGTTGCAACTACTAAGGCTAACATTAAGAACTGCAAACCTTTTTTATTAGAGAAAAATAGCATATTCATACTAAAGGCAAAAACTGCCATATTTCCCGTATGTCCCGATGGAAAAGATAAATATGCGGATTTAACTGCATTTTCATACAAATTAATCCAGAAGAAACTTCCCTCCGGTAACACCATATACGGACGCGCCTCACCAATTAGATGCTTAAGCCCAGCAAAAACTGCATAATACACAATAATCAATAAAATTACATTAGCTAATTTATCGCGGCGCCAAACAAAAGTTAAAACAATTAGCAACGTTGGCAGAATAAAAAACTTAGAATAACTAAGTAAATTAAATGCTAACCAAAATTGAGTTGGCATTAAAGCATGCTGCTGATTAATCGTAAGAAATAACCCGTGGTTACTTCCAGTTAACCAAATGGTCAGTCCAATAACCACACTTAGCACAAAAGCTACCCCACTATATGCAGGCAACAATCGTTGTGTGAGAGTTGTTATCAAAACATTATTTTTCATCAATAAACCTTTTCAAATAGCATAATTATAAATAAAATCAAAAATTTAGACACAAGTCAACTCCATAGAGTAACTTATAATTCCACTAAGTTTTCTTACCAAATCATCCATTAACCGTTTCTAGTCTAATGCCTCCAGCAGTCAGTTAGCTACCAACTTGTTGGGCTAACGTAATGCGATCAATGCCCGCATAATCTTGTAGCGTGGCAATTTGCACTAACCCAGCCGAACGAAAGATCTCTTGCACCGCATGCGCTTGATTATAGCCATGCTCAATAATTAACCACCCATTTGGATTGAGAAACTCGCGCGCTGAATTCGCAATCAAACGAATGCAACTTAAACCATCAGCAAAATCACTCAATGCAGTTTGCGGTTCAAATTGCAAAGCTTGCAAATGCGGATCATCCGCCTCTATATAAGGTGGATTACTCGCAATTAGATCAAATTTACCGCTTAAATTAGTAAACCAATCACTGTGGATAAACTCTACTTTAGCGGCTAAATTTCGTGCATTTTCTTGCGCGACTTGCAGTGCTGCGACAAATTTATCTACCGCAATCACTTGTAAATCAGGACGCTCCAATTTAGCACTAATTGCCAGACAACCGCTCCCTGTCCCCAAATCCACCACGCGCGCATTCGGCGTAGCTAACTCAAGAATTTTTTCTAATAACAACTCAGTTTCAGGACGTGGAATTAACGTAGCTGGCGTAACTTTAAATTCACGCGAGTAAAACTCTTTCTGACCCAAAATATACGCAATGGGCTCACCAGCCAGCGCACGCTGCACCCAATTCTGATAAAGTTGCAATTGCTCCACACTTAATTCATAATCATCACGACTAATCAATTGCGCGGTTGTAAAACCCGTAATTCGACTCAGCAACACACGTTTATCCAGTCGTGAAAGATCTTGAAGCTGGAATAGCTGACGCAGCGTGGTCATTTGCTCGCAGGCACACAGTGTTCGTTAATTAAATGATAGTCGCTATGACACTCGGCACAACTGGCTTTATTCTGTACAAATTGGAGTTTTACACCACATTGACACACCCAGCCAATTTGCCGCGCAGGTACACCAACCATCAGCGCATAGGCTTTAACTTCTTTATTAATCACTGAGCCCGCACCAATAAAAGCATATTCACCAATCGTGTTGCCACACACAATTGTCGCATTAGCTCCAATGCTAACCCCGCGTTTTACTAAGGTTTTCCTATATTCATGTTTGCGAATTACGTGACTCCGCGGATTAAACACATTAGTAAATACCATTGATGGACCGCAAAACACATCATCTTCAAGATAAACTGCATCATAAATCGAAACATTATTTTGAATTTTTACGTTATTGCCAATTTTTACATCATTGCCAACAAAGACGTTTTGCCCCAATGAACATTTTGCGCCAATTTGCGCTCCGCCACACACATGGCTAAAATGCCAAATTTTAGTAGCTTCACCAATCTGCGCGCCCTCATCAATAATTGCCGAACTGTGTGCCTGATAAGTCATTTAAATTTCTTTCCTTTAGTTTTATTAACTAACCCTATACTTTTAATTGGTTCCTTATTATTTTGAGAGTTAAATTTCAAATTAGCAAGAGCCAAAGCTAAAAACACAGCAATATAATCCCACAAAAAAAACCTAGCCGCAGGAACACCAAGTACAAGATATAAGCTAACCAGTTGTAGTATTGAGGATAAAATTATCATTAATGCTAAACGACTCTTCTTATACCATAAACAATAAACCAATACTAACAAATTACCTAATATTAACAATAACGCATTAAATGTTCCTAATGTTCTACGCTCTTCAACTATAAGATTAGACAATTTAACTTCAATATTACTTGGATTATTAATAGATAAAGGAGTCCACCACCATTGTGTAAAAACTATTGTGGATAAAAATTTAGCACGATACACAGCATAATCATCAAGATTACTCAAAACAACATGTAACCACGTATCACGAACTTTTTCAAACTGAACCTCATCAACTCCGTCCATGTTATAATCAAAAATCGCTGGATTATTCGCACCACTCCAATTTGGCACCATCAACGGCTCATAGTTACGATAATTAATAAAAAATTGATTGCACATTATACCGCGACGATCATCTGCTATAAAGTACTCATCAGGAATAACTTCACTGCCAGAACTACATTCTATATTAGCTAAATCATTGTACATCACCATTAATGAGGAATGTGATTTCTTTGCATCAAACATACTATACGTAATTACATTATTGGCAACAACACATAAAGCATCCACACTAAGAGCAAGCAATAATATACCTATTGTTGTATAAATGGGCTTAATTCCTAACCTATTCAATTTTAAATCCTGCAAGACTAAATATACTCCAAAAGCCAACATTGGATATACGGCAAAAAAACCATTATATTTAAAACCTATTGCAAGAAAAATCACACAAAAATAAGCAGTCCATAAAACTATTCTCAATAATTTAGATTTATAAACTTGCAATGCAAGCAGAATTGCAACCGAAAGAATTAAAAACCCCGTATATGGCACATCTTTTAAAAGAATCACCAACTGCGTTGCATATAAAGGATAAAAACAAAATAAAATCAGCAAATTATTTTGCCAATGTAGTTTCTTACGATACAACACATAACTAATATAGATTAACCCAGAATAATAAAGCACCATATTCATTATAAAATCTGCAGCTTTAAAATGAAATAAATGCCACCAAAGGCTATAAATTGGCGGCTGCCAATCAGAATAATTACCTGTTATAAAATTTTGGTAAATAAACGTAGTATCATCTTGTGGCACTCCAGGATAATAAATAATTAATGAAAATAAGGCTAAACCAATTAAAAATAAAGGTTGAGGAATTTTCGCAAATTTTTGCAACATAATATATATAATTATTACGCTAATAACAACTAAAATATCTAACATTCTAACTAAGCTCCACGATACTGCAAAATATATAGCGCAATTGAAAAATACATTGACAATGCAGCCAGAACCACAAAAATATGCCAAACCATATGCGAATATTTAAACTTACTAAACGCATAAAATAATGCGCCAACCGTATAAATTAGTCCACCTAGAATAAAAAATATTACCCCTGCGGTAGATAATTTAGCGATAATTTCTGGTAATAATATTATCGAAAACCAGCCCATTAAAACATAAATCAAGGTACCAATTCGTTTGAAACGACCCGCATAAATAGCTTTAAATACAATACCAACCACGGTTATAACGAGTAATGCCGCGTACGTCATATAACCACGTGGAGACTTTAACAAACTAAACACATATGGCGTATAAGTCCCCAAAATCAAGATAAAAATCGCCACATGATCCATACGTTTAAGTACATCACGCGCTGTATGATGAACCATCGAATGATAAACCGTGCTCATGGTGAACATAAAAACTATCGTTAAACCATAAAAAATAAACGCAATGCCATCAACCCAATTCCCATAGCGACCAGCAATCCAAGCGAGGCTAATTAACAAGCCAATTCCCATTAATGCACCCACGCAATGACTAACTGCATTGCCGATATCTTCACCAAGACTATAAGGAAAAAGCCGCGAAATTTGCTCTGGGCTATATTTGCTTGGCTTGCTTTGATGTTGTTTCATATTTGAAGAATCCTTAACAATTTTCGTATAATTTCCCTCGCGGTAAATTCGGTTGGGTTTTAAAGCGTTTGTGCATCCATAAATACTGATCTGGATGTTTCATAATCATAGTTTCGATATAACGATTCATCGTCGCTACATCAGCTTTGGTATCCCCAGTTGGGTAATTTTCTAACGGAGCAGCTAATTCCACCACATAATGATTACCTTCACGATAAGTTGCCATTGGAATAATTAGCGCCTCAGTTAATTGAGCTAATTTGGGCAGAGTATCCAAGGTAGCGCAGACAGGATGGGCAAAAAAGGGTACATACAGCGAATTTTTTTCATCCATATCTTGATCGGGTAAATAATAAAACGGGATCATGGTTTGCTTCATTTTACGCACAATACTGCGTAACCCTTCTTGGCGCGAGAAAATTTCACCACCTTGATCTTTAATAAAACGTAGGCGCGCTGCCTTCATACGTTCATTTAAATAAGCGCTCCGTTGCGCAGAATAAACACTATAGCCAGGTGTTTCAAGAGTTAGGCGATTCGCACCAATATCTAGACCCAAGAAATGTGGCGCCAGCAAGATTACTGGGTGCTTCCCACGAATCTTCGTATAATGCTCTAAGCCCCGAATTTTAATCAAACGGCGTAATTTATTTGGGCTAGCATAAAAAACCCATCCATAACATAAAGTTGAACGCATCAATTCTTTAAAGTGCTGCAAAATGAGCTTTTTCTTATCTACCTCACTCATTTCAGGAAAGCACAGCCCCAGATTTACTAAGCCAACATTGCGGCGTTTTCTAATGCAATGATAACCTAAGAAACCCAAGCCGCCACCAAGCAAATCAATAATCGGCATCGGTAAACCGCTAAATAAGCGCAATATCCCTAAACCTAACTTAATCAATAATTTATCTACGATCATCTAAAGCTTATCCTCTATTATAATTTTTGAATTAATTTCCTATTCAAGAACTGATGATGATGTTCTTGCTAAGATTTTGTACGGTAAATACATACCTTTTTTGCACGAATATAAACTATTTAACTACCTAATTCTATTTATAAATTGCAATGATTTAATTACTTAACAATCTTCATAAAGCTGCCCACGGGGTAAATTTGGCTGTGTTTTAAAGCGTTTATGAATCCATAAATATTGACTCGGGTGTTTAATGATCATTGCCTCAATTTGACGATTCATAAAGGCAACATCAGCATGTACATCGCCACTTGGATAATTTTCCCACGCTGGACCAAACTCAATCACATACTGATTACCCTCACGATAGGTTGCCATCGGAATTACCACCGCATCAGCTAACTTCAATATTTTAGGTAGCGTATCTAAGGTTGCACAATTTGGATGAGCAAAAAAAGGCACATACACCGAGCTTTTCTCATCCATATCTTGATCGGGCAAATAATAAAACGGCAATTTATTTTGCTTCATTTTCTTGACTATTGTGCGTAATCCATCTTGACGCGAGAAAATTTCGCCACCATTATGAATCATAAAGCGTGTGCGCGCTTGTTTAACTCGCTCCGACAAATATTGATTGCGTTGTTCTGAAAACATGGTGTAACCCGAAATATCCATGGTAGTGCGATTACCACCAATATCTAAACCAATAAAATGCGGCGCAAGTAACACAATTGGGCGCTGCTTATAATATTTTTCAAAATTCGCAAATCCACGATACTTAATTAAACGCCGCATGCGAAATTTGCTCGCGCCAAATAATAAACCATAATCCAAGCCAATAATAAATAACTCAGCAAAGTGTTGGCGTAAAATCCTCTGTTTCTCTGCTAAGCTTTTTTCTGGAAAACACAAATTCAAATTAACCATACCGATATGACGGCGCTTAGACATTAGAGCATAAGCGATTAGACCCATCACTGTACCCAGTGCGCGAGTTAGCGGCATTGGCAATAAACTAATTAAACGTAAAACCCAAATTCCAAGACTGATTAGAAATTTATTGAGCATTGATTACCTTTTTACAAATGAGTGAAAGAAGGTAGTTGATGCTAGTAACTAACGAATCACAGTTTTAATCGAATAGCGGATGCTAGGCGTTGGGTTTTGGCTTTGCCTTCTCTGGATGACGAAAACGATCATATGACCAATAATATTGTTCGGGAGCCTCACGCACTAAGCTTTCAATTGCAGCATAGAGTTCTTGCATAATATCGTGCGTTTCGTCATTACTCGGTTTAAATGGAATACATTTAGAACTAAAGCCAGTTTTCGTGCGTAAGCTTTGCACAATTACCGCATGCGTATTTGGCATTTGGCAAATTTTAGCCGCTAATGACGTCGCATAGACATCTTGTCCAAAAAATTTCACCCATTCACCATCACCGCCCGATGCTACATTATCGGGTAAAATACCTAAACAACCACCATTTTTCAGATGTTTGATTAAACTCAAGACACCTTTACGCGTGGTGGGTACTGGGGTAATATTAGTTTCAGTGCGTCCAGTTAACATAATTTCTTCAATTACTGGATCTTTAGATGGTTTGTACAAAATTTGAATGTCCATTGGCAAATGATACGCAAAATATTTGACCGCAACTTCAAAATTCCCAATATGTGGCGTCAAAAAAACCACATTTTGCCCAGACTCTAAGAGGCGTTTTACCACATAGAAACTCTCATCAACACTCGATAATTTATCGATTAGCTTACGATCTTTGCGCCAAGCAATTAATGCCGCCTCGGCTAAAGTCATCCCCAAAGCTTTTGCGGTCTCACGAGTCATTTGCTCAACGGTTTCAGGCGTCGCCAAACCCGTAATCAGCAAATTATGTGGTAAACGTTTGGCAGATTTATTCGAAAAACGCAGCGAAATTAAACCAATATTGGCACCAAGCCAGCGAATCGCGCTCAACGGCAACTGAGACAACAACCAGAGCAAACTGTTAATGATGATTTTTTTCATAGGCTTTTATAATTTTAATCCAGTTAAAATAGCCCTTGATTTTACCATAGGTAATTACGCCACATTACGTGTAATTAACGCTAATTTAATGTGTTACTCTGAAATGCTATAACAGATTAAAATAATTACCTAATTCTGTATTCAATAATGAATATTATGCTTGATGTAGTATTCTAACGACACCAGTATATTACGAATTAGTGCCCATGTTATAATGGTATGAAGATATTTGTATAGCAACACAAACAATAAATAATTATAGGATAAACTAATACAAAGAGCTAAAAGTCTAAGAAAGTTTATTTCTAAGTTAGCAAATGTCCGAAAACTTAGACATTTATTCTATCTTATCTGTGCTAAAATCGGGAATTGGGATTTTGTTAACACCGTTATTACACGCAAATAAAGCTACGTGTCTCTTAACAAGATGTCTATATACCAAAGTGCTTTAACTAACCTATTTCGGGAGGATTCAAATGCGTAAATTATTACTACCATTGTTACTAGTTTCTGGTTTTGCAATTGCCAGTGACTTGGATATGAATAATTTAACTTGTGGAGATCTAAAAATCAACTCTGCAACAACGTTGAAACAAGTACAGGATAAGTGTGCGGTACACAGTCAAGCCATGATTACCGATGGTTTATACTTAGGAATGTACGAAGTAAAATTCACTAATTCAGCGACCAACGAAAAAGTTACTTGTGATTTTCCTCGTCAAGAACCAACTCAAGTGGTAAATGGCTGTCGTTAATCGCTAGTTAAATTTTTTTAAATTTATCTAGAAATAATCATTTAGTTTAGTCAGTTATGGAGGACTATTATGCGTAAGTTATTACTGAGTTTATTAATGTTGCCAATGATTTCATTTGCAAGTGACTCATTGGATATGAGTAATTTAAAATGTGGGAAATTACAAATCTATTCTTCAACTACTCTACAAGAAGTTCAAGACAGTTGTTTGATTCGTCGACAATATCCACACACTAAAGCTATTGCGGAAACCAAACAGGATTTTGATTGGATTGATAGATTTCCAAAGTTATATGAAGTGCAACTCTTTGCAACCACTCCAGCTAAAAACAACCTAGTACGTTGCGACTTTGAAAGTCAAGATCCTAAAGCTGCGCTAGTTGGATGTCGTTAATTTAACAGAGGGTCATTTAAAATTAATTTATTAAATTAACCCTCCGTAGATTGTTAAGCCCCTGATAAAATCAATTATCAGGGGCTTAATTTATTCTAAATCAGTCAAATTTAATATGTGTTAACTAACCAAACATAATTCGACTACCCAAGATAATGAAGATGAAGCCAACTAAGATATTAATAATCCGCTCTTTCTTCAAATATGCATCCTGTACCTTAGAATAGCTAAAAATTACACTAACCACACTAAACCATAATAACGCCATTATAGCTTGCCCAATTACAATCGCAGCATTTGTCGCCAAATTTGGATGTTGTTGTTCGGTATAAGTTAAAATTGCGGTCGATAAGGTGTATAGTTTTGGATTTAATAAATTAGTTAGTAAACCATTTTTAAAATACAGCCATAATTGCGCACCGCTTTGGTGCTGCCCAGAAATATGTTGATGTTGAGTTTTATTCCGTATGCTCATAAAACCAATATAAACTAAATAAGCCCCGCAAATCAAGCTAAATAAGATTTTAATTAGATGATAGCTAAAGAGAATTTTTAGTCCAAACATTACTAATGTAAACGATAGTAAACAACCACACGCAACACCAAGAGCTGAAATTAGACCAGACGTTTGACCATAACGTAGTGAATTACGCAAGACCATCACAAAATCAGGGCCAGGTGAAATCACGGCTAAGAATAATACAAACAAGGTTTTTATTAATAATTCAAAATCAATTAACATTTTGTTCCTATGTTAATGTGTCAAATTTAATTTACCAAATCTGACGTTTTAAAGTAATCT
>ERZ724506.7-NODE-7-length-140622-cov-142.862614_pt1 | contig 140622 bp, 110 predicted proteins | sample MGYA00376039_ERZ724506 | MGnify/ENA primary metagenome ERZ724506 (study PRJEB28724, sample SAMN07190887) | wastewater metagenome | isolation source: effluent of sewage treatment plant in Hong Hong | place: USA: Christiansburg, Virginia | collected 2016-03-01 ... | reverse complement strand
TGATTGTTTTTACTTGTTAAAGATCTGTTTTAATTCGTTTTTTTGCTGCCAGCCTAAGAGGTTGATTTCTTGGTTGCAGGTCGTTATTATCGCTCTAAATTAACTCTACTGTCAACATTATTTCCATAAATAAATAAATGCCCCTAAATTTATCCACTAAAAAGCTTGAATATTTATTATATATTTCAAATAGATAACTACTAGTAAAGATAAAATAATTAATTTGCTAAATTTTATGATAATAACGCATTTTTTCTTCAACTCTACGCTGAGCACTAAAATTATCAATCAATTTAAGATAGCCAATCACGCGAGTTGCATGCTTTACACTCGTAGAACTACAAATTGTACAATAATCTAAAGTTAATTTATTCACCGCACCACATTCACAACAAAAAGTAACTTTAACATTTGTCGTCCAATAATTACAGCCAGTAGTTGCGGCGAGATTAAATAATTTTAAATACCCGTTAACCGTTAAATAATTATCCGTATTTAAGTGAAGCGCAGAACCGCCGTCTAAATAACGTGTCATTTCGCGCCCATGTAGTAAAAATTTATCAACTAAATTTACTTCATTCTGTTCTACTGGATAGAAATAGCTGTTATAACATTCGCGTTTAACTAAATAGCCAGCATGTTTATCCCATTGTGCATTTTTCACACCTAGATTCTCAGCTGGAACAAACTCAGTATTAAACAGGTAACCATATTCTTTCGCAGCACACCTATTCTCTTTGTAAATAATCTCTAATTGAGCTTGAACAAAATTCATATACTCAAGATTATTTCCTGGAAGCAAACCTTGGCTTTCGGCTGCCTCAAGCATTCCATTAATTCCAATCGTCAGAAACTGCTTATTTAAATTGATATAACCAGCCGTATATGCGGGTAATAAATCAGCGGCTAAAAAGGCTTCGACAATTTTACGGTAGGCTACGTGATATTTATGAATTTTACGAATCTCATTAAGCAAATCGCGATTATCTTGAACCAATCGATTCATATTTAGAGTTATTACATTAATGGAACCAGTTGCAACCCCACCTGCTCCAGATGTATTTGAAAATGTATTGTCACTTATCTCATTCCGTAATCGACAACACGAGCTAAGACTATCCACACTTTCGGACATATAGATAAAGAATGAATTGCCAGCCTGCATTTGCTCTGCACACATGTATGCAAAAACTTTATCTTTAGGCTGTTGTTCGCTAATTAACATTGCCGCGGTCACGATTGGAAAAGTTAAAATAGCCTTGGTACGTTCCTGATTAAACCATGTTAAAAAAAACTCTTGTAATTGTAAAACTGACGCAAAATTAGGCTTTTCGCCATCTGGAAAGACAAATTCAGCAAATAAGGATTGCAAAAAATCGGTATCAAAAACTGAAATATTCCAAAAAACACTTTGATAACCGCGTGCCGCAGCAGGTTGGTTAAGTGCATACACCACATGTTGTAAATGATTCGCAACTTCATTTGCATGAGTAGTTAAGTACTCTGCACCATAATCACGACGAGCAAAATAATCAAAATATAACAAAAACTCAGGTGTCCCACAAGCGCCTGCAAACTGAGCTGAAATAGCAAAAACTAAATTAACAAAAGAACCACAAAAACTATCGAGATGTTTAGGCGCTAATGATTCACCACCCAAGGTAGTTAAACCATTTAGTAAAAATGGATATAATGTAATTGAGGCACAATAAGGAAAAAATGGGTGCGTCTCATCGTGTTTATAAATTTCATGGGTTTCAAGTTGTCGTAAATATTCTTGAGCTAATTCAGCATCATAAAGCTCAGTTATTTTTTGCGTCATCAAAGCGCGATTTAGTTGAATATTAATATCTTTATGAATTTCCTGAGCTAACGTTGCAACATTTTTATGTGCAATATTCGCGTTAGCATCAACCGTAGAGCCATCGGCCGGATTGTTAGACTTAATATAATGATTGATAAACTTTAATTTGGCTGCAACTTGTGCTGCACTTAATTTCATAATTAAACTCATGACTATTTCCTTTTTTCTGGCGCTAATTGCCAAAATTGCGCAGTTAAATCTTCTCCGCTATTAACATTGATGAATTTTTGATTGGTAGTTGGTGAGGATAAACCGCCTAATTTTTCTTGATAAGTGCCAGTTTTTAAATAATCTAAATGCTTAAGAATTGAATCTTTAACTCGACTTAAGCCAGTATAGAGACACGTTTTAAAGCCAAGCTGATGTGCAAGTTTTAATTTGCGGATCAACTCAAGCGGATGCCATTCACCACCATAAAATAAAACACAGCTTACCAATCCTCGATAGCGCTGAATAGTATCAGTGAATAGCTCATCATCTAACTCATAAGTAGGTGCAGAACGTAGTTCTTGCCAAAAACAAGCACTACAATTTAAGCGGCAACCAACAATTGCAAAGGTCAGGCTAATTTCATCTGGTACATCAGCTAAAACCACATCACTACCATAATAGCGCATAAATCACTCCATCTAGTTATCAACGAGTAATTATACCACTAGATGTAGTTTGTCATTAATTTTTTTATGGTTTATTTGGTTATGCAAAATAAAAACCTAGCTATTAGATGCTAGGCTTTTATCAAGATTATTTGATTAACGCAGTTAAGGTTTCAGCGTAATACTTTGCCAATCTTGAGGAACGCTAATTCCATTTTTTAGCCAATCTTGTTTAATTACTTCACGAATTGGAATATTAGTATCTTTTAAATCAGTTGCATGACTAAAGTCAAACCCATCACCACCACTAGTTAAAAAGTTAATCGTTGCTAATGAATAAACCTGCTTAGGATCTAAAGGTTTACCATTGACAAGTATTTGTTCAATTTTACCGGTTGGCGTTAAATTCAAATTAACTCCAGCAAAAACCGCAAGCTGGATTTTACCAGTTGGTAAGCTATGTTCAACTAGTTCACGTAAGTATTTCCCAGTGATGTTAACTGTCGTAACCGTATTATCAAATGGCATCGCTTCGTAAATCATACTGTAGGTAATTTCACCACTTGGTAAACTGCGCCGAATACCATAAGTATTTTGCAAGCCAATTTCACTATGAGTGATTTTACGCATTACATCAGCAATCGTATAAGTAAAATTGATATTATATAAACCACTTTCAGGCATATTATTTAACACTTGTTTAGAGTTGGTAATCGGTTGATTTAATAACACCTTGTTTTGTTGGTAATATTTATCAATAATTTTATCCACCACTGGATCAGCAGGTAAGTCTTTCGTTGCCAACGCTAAATCAATTATCTCTGGAGTGACTTTACATTGTGGCTGAGTGTGACAATCATAATGTAACACGCTAATATCTTTGCCTTGGCTAGCACCTTGCACAACCGCAACACCATTTAAATATCCATCAACCTTCATATGGCTATGTCCAGTTAAAACCGCACTAATTCCTGAAACTTTTTTTGTCACAGAATTTATTTCACTGGTGCCTAATTTTGAATTACTGTCATAGTAAATCTTACCGCTAGATTCTTGCTCGCTGGGAATATGCGTTAATAAAACAATCGTATCCGGCTTGCCCAAACTATTTGCCGAAGAATTTAAAAATCTCACCCAATCATTCGCAGCCTGAGCTGGATTAGTAAATTTCAATCCTTGGATGTTATTAGCACCAGTTGTTTCAGGCGTTTCCAAGGTTGCTAAACCAATAAAGGCAATTTTTTTGCCACTTGGTAAGCTAGTTTGAGCATATGGAACAGCATACTTAAAAATAGAACCAGTTGAGCCATCAAGCACATTCGCGGCTAGAAATGGAAATTTATTGATTTTTGACCATGATTCAAAGGCGGCTTGCCCATAATCAAAATCATGATTGCCAATCGCTGAATATTTAACCCCAATGTGATTAAAAAATTCATTATCCACTTGTCCCCATGAGATATTAGAAATTGCCGTACCTTGATAATTATCACCCGCCAGCACTACAATCGTATTTGGATGACTAATACGATATTGTTGAATAAAACTACTAATTTTACTCGCGCCAACCATGGTTTTATTGGGCTGCATTTGACCATGAAAATCATTTAACATCAAAACGGTTATATCATCAGCAGCATATGCACCTTGCATAACACCTGCAGCTACTAAAACTAAACTAATTTTTCGCATACTACCTCCTAAAGTTTAATTATTTTAAATAAATCAAGAATTTGCTTACCTAATTGACGATAACCATCAAGAATGTATTGATTATAACTAGCAAAAGCTATGCTCGGAATATCTAGTGGATAATGAATTTTCTGTGCATTAATAAAAAAATCACCAATAAAATCACGACTACACAAAATCACCACCACATCAACACTCTCTGGATCTATAATATTTTTGAAAGATTTTGAATGTTGTAATGAACAATCAATTTTCATTTCTTGAAGAACGGTTTTAACAAAATAATTAACGCCACCACCATTACAGCTACCTGCACTTTCAACGTGAACATTCCGCCCCAACCAAAAATAGCGCGCCAAACCTTCGGCCAACTGACTACGAATAGAATTAGCCTCACAAATAAACACGATTCTTTTCATACTCTATCCCCCGATAATAACAGTCATTATCCTACCACAAAAACTTAGTAAATAAAAGGTTACTTACTCACTAAAAATACACCTGACTCATAACTATTCGCTGAATTTACTTAATTGTAAGGTATAATTGTGTCTGTGAAAATTATATTTTAACTTTACAAGGAATACTATGAAAGCGATTAATACACCATTTGCACCTCAAGCAATTGGTCCTTATGTTCAAGCTAATCAACATGGCAACATAATTTATACCTCTGGTCAAATCCCATTAACTAAAGATGGTGTGCTTGCTGGTGAAGACATTAAAACACAAACGCATCAAGTAATGAAAAATATAGAAGCGATTTTAATTGAAGGCGGTTCTGACATGACTCGCTTAATTAAAACTACCTGTTTTTTATCTGATATGAATAATTTTGCGGCTTTTAATGAAGTTTATGCAAGCTATTTTGAACGCAACTTGCCAGCTCGTTCTTGTGTTGAAGTAGCGCGTTTACCACGTGATGTTTTAGTTGAAGTTGAAGTAATTGCGGTTATTCCGCTATAAGTGAAGTAAAAACTTGATGCTAAATTGATAATAGCAGATAAGCTTTAACTGAGTAAATTTATAAATACATCAGTTAATTATTAACTTCAGATAAATAGTTTCTAATTTAGACAACTATATCTGCGATAATAGAGTTAGCCTACATAACTAAAAATGCAAGCGTAGATGTAAATAAAGTGCCTAATTAACTCAAGGCACTTTATTTATTTTCAACACTTAAATTACTTGAAATACATTCTTTCCGCCTAATTTAATGATGTGACAGGTAGAAATTCATTGAAAAATGAATTAGTGTTTAAAATGACGAATTCCACTAAAAATCATCGCAATACCATGTTCGTTACACGCATCAATTGACTCTTGGTCACGTAATGAACCACCGGGTTGAATAATTGCTTTAATTCCAGCCTTCGCACATTCATCAACACAATCTCTAAATGGGAAAAAAGCATCAGAGGCAAGAACGCCACCATCTTTAGCACGTTCAATCGCTTGAGCGGTTGCCCAAATTCGATTGGTTTGACCTGCGCCAATTCCCTTAGCCACACCATTTTTTGCCACGACAATAGCATTTGATTTAACGTGTTTAACCACTTTCATGGCCATAGTTAAATCTAGCATATCAGCTTCACTCGGAGCATTTTTGGTCATTAATTTTAAACCATCAGTAAAATCACGATCACGCTCTTGAACTAAAATCCCACCATCCACAGTAACATACTCCAATTTACCTTGTGCTTGAGTCGTATTAATTTGAATTACCCGCAAATTTTTCTTAGTTTGTAATTCAACTAACGCAGCCGCGCTAAAACTTGGTGCCATCACAATTTCAAGGAAGGTTTTATTTAATTCTTGTGCAGTTGCCAAATTAACTTCGCGATTAATTGCAACTATACCACCAAAAATTGAAACTGGATCACTCGCGTGCATTTTATTATACGCATCAAAAACGCTGTTTGCAGTTGCCACACCACAGGGGGTTGAATGTTTAACTCCACAAGCTGCCACTTCATCAAATTCAGCCACAACTTTCCAAGCTAAATCCATATCGCGAATATTATTAAACGATAATTCTTTACCGTGCAATTGAGCATAATCTTTCAAAATACCACTGGCAGTAGTTGCTACATAATACGCCGCACCTTGATGTGGATTTTCGCCATAACGTAAATCCGCCATTTTTTGATAAGACATACTCAAGTAATGCGGGAAATCTTCATCAGCTAACAAGAAATTACTAATTGCCGCATCATAAGCAGAAGTTAAATTAAACACCTTACCAGCTAATTTTTTACGCGTGGCTAAACTTACATCTTGCGCGCTAACTAACTCTTGCTCAACTACCGCATAATCCGCAACATCACTAATTACAATTACATCTTTAAAGGCTTTAGCCGCCGAACGCAGCATAGTTGGTCCGCCAATATCGATAAACTCAACTTTTTCTTCAAAAGAAATGTCTTTCACTACTTCGTTGAAAAATGGATATAAATTCACAATAACCATATCAATCGTTTCAATTTGACTCGCAGCAATCGCACGCATATGTTCAGGATTATCGCGCACTGCTAAAATACCACCGTGAATTTTAGGATGCAGTGTTTTCACGCGACCATCCAGCATTTCTTCAAATTGAGTAACTTCACTAACTTCGGTAACCGCTAAACCTTGTTGTTTTAAGTATTTGTAGGTTCCACCAGTTGAAATTAATTCAACTCCTTGCGCAAGTAAAAACTTGGCAAATTCAGAAATACCTTGTTTATCATAAACACTAATTAACGCACGTTTTAACATCCTAAATCCTTTCAGAATAATTAAGTAAATTTAAGGTTCTTATCGTATTTGCAATAAGTTAATCGCTCCAAGTCGATCAAGTTCCATTGCCATGCAATCTAAATTAGCAACTCTGGCAAATTGTCTAACCAATGCTCACCAGCAGTACTATAAATCGCTAGAATATTGGTTTTAAATTAACCCATATCTGCCCTATTAATAGCCTTCACCAGACTTTAAATCACTTATGCTAATAATTTAGCGACTACCATAACCAGTAACTGATGTTCAAAGTGCAAAACTTTCTGCTGTAAGAGCTCCGCCGTGTCATCTTCCGCAATAGCTACCGATTGTTGTGCAATAATTGCACCACCATCAATTTCTTCACTGACATAATGCACCGTACAACCTGATTCGCTATCAGCAGCATCAAGTGCCGCCTGATGAACTTTAAGCCCCCACATTCCAGCCCCACCATGTTTAGGTAGTAACGATGGATGGATGTTGATAATTTTATTCGACCAATTTTGAATAAACTCAGCATTTAAAATAGACAAGAATCCAGCTAAAACAATTAGGTCACAATCTAAGGGAATTAGTTGGGCAATTTGCTCAGATAAATCACCACGGTGTAGCTTACGATCAACTAAATACGCTGGAATACCTGCTTGCCGTGCTCGCTCTAAACCATAACAATCACGATCAGCAATTACTGCAACAACTTGTGCAGAAATGGTTTTATTTGCCACAGCATCTAAAATAGCTTGTAAGTTACTCCCGCCACCTGAGACTAAAACGACTAGCTTAGACATATTTTTTCAGCACCAGCAGTAATCGAACCAATCACGCGCGGATTTTCGCCGTGCTCGCGTAACACCGTCATAACTCCATCAACATGCGCAGGATTAACCACTAAAATAAATCCAACCCCCATGTTAAAGGTGCCAAACATTTCTTCACGTGCCACACCTCGTTTTTCCAATAAAGCAAAAATTGGTAATACTTCAATTTGACTACTCTCAATTGCAGCACATAAGCCATCAGGAATAATCCGTGGTACATTTTCATAAAGTCCACCACCAGTAATGTGCGCCATGCCATTAATTGCAAATTGTTCTAACACGGCTAAGACTGGTTTAACATAAATTCGAGTTGGCGTTAATAAGGTTTCACCTAATGGTTTGCCTTCAAATTCAACATTCAAATCGGTAATTAAGCGGCGTACTAATGAAAATCCATTGCTATGTAAGCCACTGGATGGCAGCGCAATAATTGTATCACCAGCTTGAATTTTTTCCCCAGTAATTACCTTGGCTTTTTCAACTACACCAACGGCAAATCCAGCAATATCATATTCACCAGGTTGGTAAAAACCAGGCATTTCAGCGGTTTCACCACCTACTAATGCCGCTGTTGATTGCATACAACCCTCGGTAACGCCAAACACGATTTGTGCAGCTACTTCGGCATCTAATTTGCCACAAGCTAAATAATCCAAGAAAAACAATGGTTTTGCACCATGACATAAAATATCATTAACACACATTGCCACACAATCAATGCCAATCGTGTCATATTTGTTTAAGGCAAAAGCAATTTTCAATTTAGTGCCAACGCCATCGGTACCTGACACGAGCACGGGATTATCATACTTGCCTAATTCATACAGCGCGCCAAAGCTACCTAATTCAGTCAATACATTTTTAGAATAAGTGCGTTTAACCATATCTTTAATTAAACCAACGCTTTTATAACCTTCTTCTTTGTCAACACCTGCAGTTTTATATGTAATCATTTAACATTTATCCTCTTGATGATTTTCAATATCTTTAATTGGGTAGGTTGCAGTAAAGCAGCCCTCACAAAATTGTTCGCCACCTAAAATTTTACGTTGATTAGTAATCGAGAGAAAATCCAAGCTATCGGCACCAATCTCACGGCAAATTTCATCAACACTCATCCGACTGGCAATTAATTCTTCTTTACTTGAAATGTCCACACCAAAATAGCATTCGCTTTTCACCATTGGTGAGGCTAAACGAAAATGCACTTCGGTAGCACCTGCTTCGCGGAGTAGTTTAATCAATTTTTTGGCGGTAGTTCCACGCACTAAGGAATCATCGACTAGAATCACGCGTTTACCTGCAATAACCTTACGCATTGGATTTAATTTAAGCTTCACGGCTTGTTCACGCAAGCTTTGGCTCGGTAAAATGAAACTGCGTCCCATATATTTACTCCGCACCAAGCCCATTGAATATTGAATGCCACTTTCCTCAGAATAACCAATTGCCGCAACAATTCCAGAATCAGGAACCCCCACCACTACATCAGCCTCAACTGGCTTTTGGTGCGCCAAATAACGCCCCGCAGATTCGCGCACATGATAGACATCAAGTCCATCCAAAATACTATCTGGACGAGAAAAGTAAATGTACTCAAACGAACATGAGGCACGCTCATTGGTTGGTGCATATTTAAAGGATTTAAACCCAGTTTCATCAATAATTAACAGTTCACCAGGTTCAATGTCACGGACTAAATCAGCACCGACGATATCTAAAGCACAGCTTTCTGAGGCTAAAACATGAGTTTCAGTGCCACGAATTTTACCCAAACATAATGGACGAATCCCCAATGGATCACGCACTGCAATCAGTTTATTGCCGATCATCATTACCAAAGCGAAAGCACCGCGAATAGTAGTACAAGTATCGCTAATCGCCTTTTCCAAACCAAGCTTGGCACGCTTAGCTAATAAGTTGAGAATTACCTCACTATCGCTACTGGTTTGGAAAATTGCGCCATCCACCTCAAGTTCATAACGCAACTGATTAGCATTAACTAAATTACCGTTATGTGCTAAAGCAATTGCCCCCATCACCGATTGAGCAAATAAGGGTTGCGCATTGGCTAAGTTGGAACTACCTGTCGTTGAATAACGCACATGCCCAATTGCAGCATTCCCAATTTTATGCGCTAATTCATCAACATTAAACACCTCATTAACCAAGCCCATGCCCTTAATGGTTTCTAAATGACCAAAATTGGCAATGGTAATTCCAGCACTTTCTTGACCGCGATGTTGTAAAGCAAACAAACCGCAATATGCCGCATAGGCTACATTATCAATTTGCTTGGTGTCATACATCGCAAACACGCCACACTCTTCTTCCATTTTATGGCTTGGAATAGCAACATTGCGAAGATTATTAATCGGATGAATCTTAATGGTTTTATTTTGCATAGCTTAATTAGCTAACCTCTTTAAGACTTCGGAATAGGCTTCTTCAACGCCGCCTAAATCTCTTCTGAAGCGATCTTTATCTAATTTTTCTTGCGTAACACTATCCCACAAACGACAAGTATCCGGACTAATTTCATCCGCCAAAACGATTTCGCCTTGTGCATTTTTACCAAATTCAATTTTAAAATCCACCAACGTTAAATTACGTGCCGCAAAAAATTGTTGTAACACTTGGTTAATGTGCATCGTTTGACGATAAATTTCTTCTAATTCGGCATAAGTTGCCGCACCCAAAGCTACTGCATGATGATCATTAATTAATGGATCGCCAAGAGCATCATCTTTATACGATAATTCCATTACCAAATTCGCTGGCTTAGTACCCTCAACGATATTTAAACGTTTCGCCATTGAACCTGCGATTAAATTCCGCGTAATCACTTCCAAAGGAATAATATTCACACGATCGCATAATTGCTCACGTTCATTTAAACGTTGATGAAAGTGGGTTTTAATACCGTTTTCATGCAGCAATTCAAATAAGCGAGTGGTAATTTGATTATTCATAATTCCTTTATCTTGAATCGTGCCTTTTTTCAAATTATTAAATGCCGTTGCATCGTCTTTGTAACGAATGATAATTAAATTAGGATCATCCGTGGTATAAACTTGTTTAGCTTTACCTTCATATAGAAAATCACGTTTTTGCATGATAGTACCCTTTCTTGTAAGTTGATTAATTTCAGACTATATTTGCTTATATTTTCATAACGTAAGTTTTTGAATAGCGTTCAACGTATTTTGAAAACTTGGCGATTTATTAAATGTAAATTCATTATCTATCGTCAAATAAGGCGCAATACGTTCAGCTACTTCATTTTTTGGCAAATTATCCAGTTTTTCATAATCGGGAATAATTTCTTTCAAGCGCTCATTTGGAGAATGAATTATATCCACATCTCGAAATTTACTACTATTTTGATATTTACTCGGTTCAAATCTTGGATACGCTCGCTGAATAGCATTCATATCACCTAAAAACCACGCTTCTAACTCTCGACAAATAATTCGTATCAAATATGGACTCTTACATTTATCCTTAATAATATCATTGATTTGCTGTTTCAATTCTAAACAATTATAAAGATCTTGATCACGTGTAATTAAAATCCGCGAATTAGGTATTTTACTAATGGTGGGTAACGTAGTACGCAACGCGTGCATCAAGTCATCTTTACCTTGATGCGCATAAACTCTAAAATGAACATTATCAGAATTTAACAATTTTGGTAAAATCACATTGAAGACTTTTTCTATCGAGGGCTCTTCAGTAAAAATATGCAGATATATCACAAATTAGCTCCATGAATATACTTATTGCGCCATAGCCAACCAAGCTGATTGTCTTTGGCTAGTTCAACGGCTGATACGTCTTCATTTACAGCATAAATATGAGATAAACCATTTTCTTTTTTAATATAAAATAACTCGTCAATCTTTAGACCATTTACAAAGTCAGGTGAATGAGTTGACACAAATACTTGCCCACCACGTTCTGAATATTCCCTTATTTCCTCACACAATTGCAATAATAAATCAGGATGTAAGAAGTTCTCTGGCTCTTCAATACACAATAAAGGATGAGGTTCAGGATCATGTAATAAAATCATATACGCAAACATTTTTATCGTGCCATCAGATACATAGCGCGCGACAAATGGGTCTTTAAAATTTTCATCCTTAAATCTTAAAACAATTCTTCCATCTTCAGTTTCTTTGGCTTCAACTTGAGTAATACCTGGTATTCTACGCGGTAATTTTTCTAACACGTCATTGAATAACTTTCTATGATATTCATACATGTATTTAGTAACTTGCGCTAAATTATCACCAGTTATGGATAAATGATCTGAAATACCGACATCTGAAATACTCCGCCCATTATCGATTTTAAAATTTGAAACATACCATTTCTCTAATAATTCACGAAATTTACTAACCACTCCAAATTGTTCAAATTGCCCTAAGCCTTTAATCGCTAGAATATCTGGGCTAGACATTTTATAACTAGAGCGCTCATGTTCCACAATATCTGCATCTTCAGTATAATAATTAAGGCGTCTAGCACCATAGTAAATCTCTACATTACCTCGTTTATTGATCAACTGAATCAGTTCAACTTGATCAAATGACTCATCAATACTCTCCTCCGTATCCAAGGTTTCTTCATCAAGGTATATATGTCCATCAGTAAATCCAATAGCTAAGTTATACGTTCCACGAATAAAGTTCTCACTCGTCTGAACTTTATTATTCAGTAAAAATTTTATTTCAAATTTAATTAAATCCTTAGCTACATCGCATCCTCGAGTAATAACTTCTGCAAAACCACCACGTTTATTTAAAGCTATTGTAACATTTTGCTGAAGCGCATCACTCAGAAAACCAAAAACATCAAAAAATGTACTTTTACCAGAACCATTCGCACCGAGTAGCACTGCCATTTTAGGCAATGATTTAAGCTCAGCATCTTTAAATGCTTTGTAATTTTCTATTTTGATACTTTCAATTTTCATGCTTCATCTCACAAATATTTCACTGATTATTTAAAGTAATTAACGCCATTAGTAAATATGTCTTGTTGTTTATCACCAACAATATTTTTATATAAATCTTGTCCCATCCGTTCAGAATGCCCCATTTTACCCAAAACTCGTCCGTCTAAGGAGGTTAACGCCTCAATCGCATAATCTGATCCATTCGGATTAAAATACGGATCAAAGGTTGCTTGCCCATCTAGATCGCTATATTGACACGCAATTTGACCATTCAGAGCCAATTCTTGATATAACTCAGGACTAATGATTAAACGCCCCTCACCGTGTGACATCGCAATCTGTTTGACTGCACCAATTTCAAATGAACTTAGCCATGGTGATTGATTATTAACAATCTTAGTCGGTACAACCCGTGAAATATGGCGACCAATGAGATTGTATGTCAAAGTCGGTGACTGATTAGTTAAGCTACAGATTTCACCATACGGCAGCAAACCAGATTTAATTAGGGCTTGAAAACCATTACAAATTCCCAAAATTAATCCTTCGCGCGCTAATAGACGCTGCACCGCATCAGAAATTTGTTGATTCCGCAAAATTGTTGCGATAAATTTTGCCGAACCATCGGGCTCATCACCGGCACTAAAGCCACCAGGTAACATCAAGATTTGTGAATTATCAATAGCTTGTGCTAATTCAGCTAGCGATGCGTTAATTTTTTGTGATGAAAGATTATTAAACACTAAACTACGCGCAGTTGCACCAGCTTGTTCAAAAGCACGCGCGCTATCATATTCACAATTAGTACCAGGAAAAACTGGAATAATTACCCGTGGTTGCACAAATTTTTCAGCCGATTTAATTGCAATTTGAGGGTTAGCACTTGGCTTAACGGTCAATGAAACTGGCGTTGTTTTTACTTCAGCTGTAGTCAGTGGAAAAACTGGCGCCAATTTAGCTTGCCAAAGTTGAATTAAATTCTCTAAAGCTAAGCTCTGCTCTTGATAAATAATTTTAGCCGTTGCATTGGTGCGAGCAATTAATTTCAAGAGCGGCAAATTCAGCTCAGTCTCACTCGCAATGATTATTCCACCGTAACAAGCTTTAAATAAATCCAATTGATTTTGCTCAATTTGTACCCCAATTTTATTACCGATTGCCATTAAAAACAGTGCTTCGGCAATTCCGCCAGTACCAATTGCACGTGCGGCATGAACGCTATTAGCATGAATCAATTCACTAATTTGAGCATAATCACAACCTAATTGTGCAAGATCTAACATCTGTTGTTCATCTTGTTCTGGAAGATAAGCATAAATAAATTGGGAATTGGTTTTAAGTTCTGGGCTAATAATTTGGCGGGCATCACAAGGAGCAACCGCAAATGAAATCAACGTTGGTGGCACATTTAACTCATTAAAAGATCCACTCATTGAGTCTTTACCACCTATGGCGGCTAATTCAAAACCTTGTTGCGCGGTATAAGCACCCAGCAATGCCGCAAAAGGTTTACCCCATTTTATTGGATCGCTACCTAAGCGCTCAAAATACTCTTGGAATGAAAAATAAATCTTATTGCGTTCACCACCAGCGGCAACAATTTTTGCCACCGAGTCAACTACCGCATAAAACGCGCCATGATAAGGTGACCAACTTGATAAATCTGGATCAAAACCAAAACTCGCAATACTCGCAGCATTAGTTTGCCCAGTTAAAAGTGGCAATTTTTGCACCGAAACCTGTGTTGGCGAAAGTTGATATTTACCGCCAAATGGCATTAGTACGGTTCCTGAGCCAATACTGGCATCAAAGGCATCGACCAAACCTTGTTGGGAACAAACATTTAAATTTTGGACTAATTCTTGATATTGACTAACGAAATCACTACCTTGCGTAACTTTAAAATTATAACCATTTGACATTGGGCTATTTAATTCAATTTGTGCGTAAGATTTTGCGCCATTCGTATTTAAAAACTCACGCGCTAAATCGACAATTTTAACGCCACGATATAACATAACCATGCGTAACTCAGTCGTAACTTGCGCAACCACCAGCGCGGCTAAATTCTCAGTCTCAGCCAAAGCAATAAATTTATCCGCATCAACGGCACTAACTACAACCGCCATACGCTCTTGCGACTCGGAGATCGCCAACTCAGTACCAGTTAGGCCATTATATTTAGTCGGAACTAAATCTAAATTAATCGCGACACCATCGGCTAATTCACCAATCGCAACTGATACGCCACCCGCACCAAAATCGTTACATTTTTTTATCAAGCGCGTAACCGCTGGATTTCTAAACAAGCGTTGAATTTTACGTTCAACAACTGGATTACCTTTTTGCACCTCAGCACTACATTGAGTCGCTGAATTAACATCATGCTCTTTGGAAGAACCAGTTGCTCCACCACACCCATCACGCCCAGTTTTGCCTCCCAAGAGGATAATAACATCTCCAGCAACTGGTTGCTCACGGCGAATGTTTGCATAGGGTGCAGCCGCAACTACCATGCCAACTTCCATTCGCTTAGCCCTATAACCTGGATGATAAATCTCACGAACATGTGTTGTCGCTAAGCCAATTTGATTACCATAACTCGAAAAACCATGTGCCGCTTTAGTTGTAATTACTTTTTGCGGTAATTTCCCAACTAACGTATCTTCAATTGCCTCCAATGGATTCGCCGCACCACTAATGCGCATGGCTTGATAAACATATGAGCGCCCAGATAATGGATCACGAATTGCACCACCGACACAAGTTGATGCGCCACCATACGGTTCAATTTCGGTTGGATGATTATGGGTTTCATTTTTAAATTGTAACGACCATTTTTGTGGAGCACTGTCGACTTCAACATCTATAACTAGTGAACAGGCATTAATTTCATCGGTAATTTCAACATCGGCTAATTTACCTTGTTTTTTAAATTGTTTAGCACAAATCGTCGCCAAATCCATTAGCGTAATCGGTTTAGAATCTAATTTAGCATCATGAACAAATTCACGACTAGATAAATAATTAGCTAAGCTGTCATTAAATAAATCTTGGTAAGCACCCTGTTTAATGTTGATATCAGTGAGATGGGTTTCAAAAGTGGTATGCCGGCAATGATCCGACCAATAAGTATCTAAAACCTTTATTTCAGTTTCAGTTGGATTACGCAGCTCAGTGTATTTAAAATAATCTTGGATGCAAACTAAATCGGCATCACTCATGGCTAAACCATGTCCACGCCTAAAGTTGACTAATTCGGCTGGACTAAATTGATTAAAATCATGATAAACAGGAACCGCCATAAAATTATTTTCCTGAACATCAGCTTGTAACACATCTAAATCTTTGTTCGTCATCTCGAGTGGATTAATATAGTAGTGTTTTATTTGCTCTAACTGTGCAGAACTTAACTCTTGATCAAAAATTAAAATCTTGCCTGTGGTAATGGCTAAATCACTGGCATTAATGGCTAACAGATTAAGCGCCTGTAACGCGGAATCAGCACGTTGATCATATTGCCCCGGCAAAGGCTCAACGGCAAACCATGTTCCAGCAACTAATTCAATCTCATCACTTAAAATATCCACAGTTGGTTCGGCAAAAACCACATATTTAGCACGCTCTAATTCTTCGTTGCTGACATTGAATACATCATATAAATTTATAACCCGCAAGGTTTTTAAATTCAAATGCAAATTCTGATTAAAGCTCAACAATAACTGCTGTGCCTCGACGTTATAGTTTAATTGTTTCTCTACAAAAATTCGGAAATTTGCCATATACCACCATATGCTAAGTTAATTAATAATTGTGCGCTGCATTAATAACCCCAGATTATACACAAAAACCTCTTATACAATTTATTTTTTAACCACCACCCCCCCCATAAAGAAGAATCCCACAAATAAATTGCGGGATTGCTAAATTAGAGCGTAATAGTTTGATTAATATAGCCAATCGCAAAGCTATTTTTATCGGTATGAATTGCCGAAACGCTCGATGCATGCGTAATATAGCACGGCTTCAGCCCAGTTTGCCGCGTAACATACTTAGCAAATATCTCACCATGCTCGTAGCTATCCGTATGGACAACCGCAATTGATTTAACTTTATTGTGCTCTTGCTGTTTCTTCAATAACTCGGTTAGTTTCTTCCAACCACCTTTTCGCGTGAATGCCGCACCAATCACCTTAGGTTTATTAGTCTGTGCATCCATATGCAGCAAAGGTTTAAGGCGAAGTAATCGAGCAATAAAACCCATCGACTTAGACAAGCGCCCAGAACGAATTAAACCATCTAAAGAATTAAGCATAATTAGCACATTGGTTTCTTTACGTGCTGACTCTAATTTGACTACAATTTCTTCATGACTAATTCCAGCTTCAGCTAATTGATTGGCATACGCAACTAATAAACCAAGCGGTGCTGAATTCATTTGTGAATCTACCACACTAATTAGTTTATCTTTATATTTGCGCGATTGATTCACAATCACATCATAGGTTGAACTTAGGGCTTTACCGACTGGAATAACAAGAATTGATTCGTAATGTTGCTGCAAAAACTGAAAACTCCGCGCAACCAGTGCAGCCGATGGAGCTGCGGTTCCAATCCGATTTTCAGGATTACTCAAATAAGTGAACGTTTGCGGTAAACTAATAGAAAATTTATCCAAAAAAGAATTGCCATTAATTTTAACTTGGAGTGGAATGCGATAAATATTATGAGCTTGAATAAGTTCTAATGGCAGGTCAGCCATCGTATCTGCGACAATTGCAACGCGAGTTTTACGTGGTAAATTAGCGATATTATACTGCATCAACATATCATCAATTTTTTGATATAAAATATCACCAATTTGTGCTAACAACTGGGTAACCGCTTCAGGTTGATTGGTATGAATGTGCAATTTTAACAGCTGTGCACCACGCCCAATCACAATGCTATCACCCATTTGCTCCAATTTAACTTTATGTGGTTCTAAGGCATTTTCATCTTTAGCCCGAATTACCGTCTCAAAACAATAGCGAAAAATTGGCAACTCATTCACATCTTCAAACTCATGACTTAATTGCGCTAAATTATCCACTACACTTTGTTCGGCTAAAATTAAAGCCCGCTGATCTTGACCTACGCTGAGAAACTTTAACATCCCCTCAATAAAATTAACAAACCCCTGTGCACCAGCATCCACAACATGATTCAAACGTAAGACTTCCAGTTGATTCATAGTTTCACTTAGTGCTAATTGAGCCTTAGCAACACTGGATTTAAATCCCTCAACCATGTTCAAACGAGTATTTTTAAGACTCTCACGATAACCTTCAACCCATTTTTCCATAACCGTTAAAATAGTACCTGGTTTAGGATTACTCACTGAGTTATACGCACAAGTGTAGCCCAGCGCAATCATTTCGACAAAGTCATGTAATTTTACTTTAGTTTTTTCTGCCACATGGTGTTGAGTCAAACCGTAAAAGAATTGCGAAAAAATTAACCCTGAATTACCGCAACTCCCAACCAAACCATGTTGTGATAATTGATGTAATAATTCTTGGGTATCTTTAGTTATTGAGAGGTTATCCACAATATAACGCATCATCGTGGCTAGATTTGTTCCCGTATCGCGATCGGCTACAGGGAAAACATTTAATTGATTTAACTCATTTTCATTATGAATTACTTGTTTTGCACCAGATAATATCATTCCATAAAATAACTCAGTCGATAGCACATCACCCATTAACAACCTCCAACTAGTTGATTTAAATTAAATTAACCCAAGTAACTCTGACACAAGCTAACTAAAAAATTATTTAGCCAACATAAAAACTAAATTAACTACGTAATGAAATTATACCATAGACTCTTTTGCGCTTAAATTATTTTACAGTAGCCCCTGATTTAACAATTCAAACCCACCACGATCAGTTCTTCTAACCATGCCAATTTTTTCCAGATGGTTCATAATTCGTGCGGCTTTATTATAACCAATGCCAAATTGAGTTTGCAAAGAACTAATCGAACAGCGCTTAGAATCAATGATGAATTTCACCGCTTGATCAAACACACTATCTTTTTCAATGCTATTGCTGTCCGCATTACTATCATCTTCAAAACCAGGAATAGCGATATCACTTGCGCCAGTTAAAATCTCTTCATTATAGTCTGGAGCACCCTGAGATTTAAGATAATCAACCACTTTATTTAGTTCATCATCATTAACGAAAGCCCCATGAATTCGACGGGGAAAACCCGAACCAGGATTGAGTGACAACATATCCCCTTGACCAAGCAACGTTTCAGCACCCATCTGGTCTAAAATGGTTCGTGAATCGATTTTACTTGAAACTTGAAATGAAATTCGCGCAGGAATATTAGCTTTAATTAATCCAGTGATAACATCAACCGATGGCCGTTGAGTGGCTACAATCAGATGAATTCCCACCGCACGTGCTTTTTGGGCAATCCGCGCAATATATTGCTCAATTTTCTTACCTGCGACCATCATTAAATCTGCTAACTCATCAATAATAATCACAATGTATGGCCATTTGTCTAATTGTTCGGGCTCACTAGGATCAATGCTATATGGATTTAATAATGGCTTACCCGCATTAATTGCAGCTTCGGCTTTTTGGTTAAAACCAATAATATTTTTGGTGCCCATTTTCGCCATAATTTTATAACGTTTTTCCATTTCACCAACCGCCCATTTTAAGGCATTTGCTGCCTGTGACATATCGGTTACCACTGGAGCTAATAAATGCGGAATTCCTTCATAAAAAGATAACTCAACCATTTTTGGATCAATCATGATGAATTTAACTTGATCAGCGCGCGCATTAAACAGAATCGATAAAATCATCGCATTCACCGCTACCGATTTACCCGAACCAGTAGTTCCAGCCACGAGCAGATGCGGCATTTTAGCTAAATCGGTAACAATCACTTGACCAGCAATATCTTTACCTAGCGCTAAGGTTAAGAGACTATTATTATTGTGGTAAACTTCAGAATCAAAAATTTCTTTCAAATAAATTACTTGACGTTTAGCATTCGGAACCTCAATCCCCATTGAGTTTTTACCTGGAATATTTTCCAAAATGCGAATATTATTCAATGCCAAAGAACGCGCAATTTCTTTACTATAACTCGCGATTTTGTCACCACGCACACCTTTGGGCGGAACTAATTCATAACGTGTAATCACAGGTCCGCTCTCAACATTACTAATCGTAACCTCAATGCCAAATTCGGCTAAGGTATTTTGAATTTGATTTGAAACATATTCAATAATTTCTGGAGTAACACCTGCGGCTTGAACTTTGGGTAAATTAAGTAATTCTGTACTCGGTAAACCCGTTAAGCCATTAGTTACAGGATTAACTTTCGGGTTAAGCATCGTGGATAATCGCGCAGAAGCACTTGACGCAATAATGGCGGCAGTGTCTTTGATTGGTTCAAATTCTCGATCAAGAGCTTCTATTGCGCTGGAATCAAACGTGGAATTAGCTAAAGTTTTTTGCTCACCACTTAATTGACTAAGTGGTTGTGTAACTTGATTGTCTAGCGCTAAATCTGTTTCTTCTACAGCATTTTCTTCGCTATCATTCAACAGCGGTAAATCTAAATCAAAATCAGGAGCATCAGTGTGCTGTAAATCAGCGGAAAGCTTTTTGTGACCAAACAATCTTTGTGCAAATGAAAGCTCAGTTTTTACATGGTTATCTTGCTGCAATTCATTTTCAGCTTCAGCTTCGGCTTCATTTTCATCAGCCTCTTCTACTTCTTCTAACTCAAGCAAAGTATTTTTATTTTGCACCACCGGGCGCTTGGCTAATTCATCCTCAAAATTAGAATCTTGATGACGAATTGGACTGATACTAGCGACTTTACTAGCTAAAACTGGTTTTGCTCCAAGCTCATCATCGTTACGACTAACTAACGCAGTTAAGCCAAAATAAATAAACTCCAAAACTGCACCAATTTTCTCAGCAATTAGCAACCATGAAATTTTAAATGAAAATGATAAGCACATGATAGCTAAAACCAAGCTCAGGATGGTAACACCAACTTCGCCAATAAAGTGATAGCTATTATTAAAAATAAATGAACCAAAGCTCCCACCAAAGCCATCTGGCAATGTGGATGGTTGCTGATAAAATATAATATATTCAAAACTAGCCGAGCTGGCAATTAATAAAATATAACTAACTATCCGGTAAATATGCGACCAATTGCCAGTTGGAATTTTATGCCGATTTATCTTAAAAAACCCCAGATAAAACACCCCAGCCACCAACCACCATGCAGAATAGCCCAAAATATACAAGAAAATATCTGAGATCCAAGCACCAACCACACCCAGTAGATTATAGACGCTCGCTGAATCAACGCTTTTTGACCAACAATTATCATTTAGTGAGTGACTGGCAAATGCCAGAGCCAACATGATAGCTAGTGCAAATAATAAAATCGCAATACTATCATTTATAAAACACGCCACTTTGGACGGGAAAATTGTTTCACGATTGCGCTTAGCATATTTAGTTTTCGGTGAACGAAGATTTGGTTTCATAATTACATTTATAAAAATTAATATTAAATTAGGCTAAATTACGAATATTCGCAATTAACTGTTGATGACTTTCGGCAAGCAGTTGGCTATTTTGAGTATCTTTGGCCACTAAACCTAAAAACACATAAACATCTAAACTCGGCTTCAAATTACTACTCGCCTCTAAGTAAGCTTGTGATTTGGCAAAACGTTGTTGGTGATAACTTAAAATCCCAAGTGCGAGCAGTAAATTAGCATTGCTTTTATCGGCAAATAAGCTCTTTTCGGCGATCAAATTTAACTTATCAACTTGAACTTTATCTTCTAATTTTTTACTCAACGCTAAAATTGCGTCGCTATAAATTAAATGCAGCGTCTCAACTTTTAAATTTTCCGCTAAAAACTCAATAGCCAAAGCATATTCAGCTAAACGTAACAAACCATCAAAATAAAGTTTAGCATATAAAAAGCTCACCTTTTCATCACGCGCAAGCTTATTATAATAACCGCTTAACTCTTTGGCGCTAACCGCTGCTTTAAACAGACCGCTAATAACGCGCGCCTTGTATTTTGAAGCTTTATATTCACGCAGACTATCATTTTTGAGTAGCCAAGTTAAAACCTCATAGGCTTTGCTATAATTAGCCAAATTTAAATAAACTTTCAATAACATACGCCGTGCTTGGTTATGCTTATGATCTAGTTGCAACACCGCATTTAAATTATCAATACATTGACCAAAGCGTTGTTCATTATACAGATTTTCGGCAATCACCAAATGTTTCGCCAACTGCCATTTAGGCTCACTAAACTGATTCATTTCTGCCGAAATTTTGGCTTCTTTCTCATTATCACGCATAACATTTGCCGCGCGAAAAGCTAACATATACGCGAGAAATTTATTATCTGGATTTATCTCGCGCTTCATTGACTTCAAGGCATTATCATAGCAACTACGATATTTACCCTCAAAATAGTGCAAACCTGCATCATTTAAATGCCGCCGACTGCTAATTAAAGTATTGCGCGCACGATTACGCTGAATTCGATTCGGCAAACGGCGTAAATTAATATACAGCCGCAATAAATAATAAATTACCGCAAAACTAACCAACCACACAATCAAAAGTAAATTTAAACTTAAGATGGCTTCATAGTTACCTAAATATAACGTTACCGAGCCTGTATTAAAACGACTAAATCCAGCAACGGCAAGCGCGAGTAAAAACAAGAGGCTTACGCGAATGAATAGTTTCACAATTATTTCCCATCATTCAATTGTTCAAGCTTAATCAGAGCTTGCATAGTTAAATCTAAATTAGCATTTGCGCCATTAAAATTAATTTTTTGTAATTGCTCTAAAATAACGCTTAATTTCTGGCTAGTTAAATCAACCACGAAATACTGTTGCAACATCGTACGCGCTTCTAAAATACTGCCCGACCACAGCGCTTGATTGCGGGTTAATAAAGCCTGTTTAGCATTCATTAAGTCAAGTTGTAAATGTTGGCGTACCACCATTTCATTTTCTGGCACTAAAACCGCTCCAGCACTTGGATTGCTTTTAACGACCTTAACTAAACCGAATAAACTGCTTTTAAGGTTTTTAACTATTTTTTGCCACGTTGAATCATTAACCGAGGTGCTGGTATCGGCTTGAATTGGTGCAACTATGCTTAATTGATTAAGAAGTTGATAACTATTGTCTAATTCTGTAGCCAACATCGTTGAGTCAAAATTATTCTGCGCTTGCAGATTATCTAAATCGGTGGCTAAACTAACTTTTAATTGACTAAATAACGGGCTATCACTCGAATTTAAGATCTGCTTGGCATAGTTTAGTAATTTAATTGCCGCCACATAATCATGATATAAAATTAAACTTTGATTCGCACCACTAATTAGACTATTTAATTGATAAATGATCAAACTGGTCTGAGTTGGGCTAACCTGATGAAACTCATCACGCAAACTAAGCTGTTGGCTTTCAAGCTGATTTATACGATTTTCTAGCCGTGTATTAATAATTTGCAATTTAACGAAACGTTCATTTTGCATATTATTTATTTTCATCTGATTGAGCATGCCATAACTGCCCCAGATACCAGCATAAGCTAAATAACCGCAGCTACCTAAGGCAACCAAAGCCAATAAGGTTGCAAACTTAGCGCCACCACCAGTCTTATTCGCTGGTTTTTGTTTAATAGTTACATTAGCAGCATTCTCAACACCAACTTGGCTTAAATTTTCATGATTAATTTCGCTCATTTTCTAGATTCCTAATAATATTTAAAATTGCTAAATTGCCCGCACTCGCGGTTTCAACGACATTCTGCAACTGATGTTCAGCTAAAAAAAGACTAATTTGCGGATGGATAGTTATTAATTTAAGCTCTTGCAGACGCGCTAGAATTAGCGGACTTTGCGTAGCACATTCAAGTAAAAATCCCGCAATTTGGCAACTCGTAATTACTATTCCACGTAGCGCTGGATTCATAATTAATTTCTCAGTAGCAAATAAGTTAGCCAATCCACAATTAATTCGCTGATATAAATTAATAAATTGATATAGAACTTTTTTTTGCTCTAAATATCTAGCCAAGCGTGGATTCAAATTGTCTCCACCAACTAACGCTATTTTACCTAGATTGGCTAACTTGGATTCAAGAATTAAATTAGCCACGCCACTACCATGCTCTGGATAAATAATTTTAGCCTGAGGGACGTATTCCATTAATAATTCGGCACTGGATAGACCACTGGTAATTAGGTTTAATTCAGGGCTTAATTGCGCTAAACGTGCACCTAATCCATCAATGGAGCTGGGCGACAAAAACAAAACACTCGCGCATTGATTTATCTGCTCCAGCGCCAGCTCCAGCGCCACAACATCATAAATAATCTCCACCAGCGGTAGATATTCGGCAGTAATTCCATTACGGCTGAATAAATCCAGCAGCTTATCCGCTTGAGCTTTAGGACGCGCAACTAAATACATCTAGTGTTTCGCAAACTTAGTCACGATACTCGCTGCACCTTGCGCCAAAAGCTGTTGGGCGCATTCTTGACCCAACGCAATATAATCATCCAGCGCACCACTCGCACTTGCCGTTAAATAAATACCTGCTTGACTATCAGCAATTAAGGCATTTAAGTGTAACTTATTTTCAACCAATTCCGCAAAACCCGCAATTGGTAAATTACAACTAGCTTTTAAGAAACGCCCCATTTCACGTTCCGCCCCAACTCGCGCCGCACTAATTGAATCATTCAGCGGCAACAGAAATTCTTTCAGTTCAGAACGATCAGCACAGATTTCAATTGCTAACGCACCTTGTCCAATCGCTGGAATAAATTGCTTAGCGGGCAAAACTTGCGCAATTCGTGCTTCCAACCCAAGCCGTTCCAACCCAGCTACGGCTAGAATAATGGCATCATACTCGCCATTGTCCAATTTATTGATCCGCGTCTGCAAATTACCGCGTAACAACTTAGTTTTTAACTGCGGATAATATTTATTTAATATCGCAACACGTCGCGCACTCGAACTACCGATTAAACTTCCCGCAGGCATGGCATCTAAACTAACATAGTGATTTGACACCAGTGCATCAAATGGATTCCCGCGCGGCAAAATTGCCCCAATCGCAAATTCACTTAACAAATTAGCGGGTAAATCTTTTAATGAATGCACCGCAATATCTGCGCTGCCTGCCAATAATTGATACTCTAATTCTTTAATGAATAAACCCTTGCCACCAATTTCATCGAGAGCTTTATCTAAAACCCGATCTCCCTCGGTGGTAATACCAATAATCTTCACAGCTAACTGTGGATAATGCCGAATTAACTTGGCTTTGACCAGTTCAGCCTGCCACATGGCTAATTTACTATTGCGACTAATTATTCGAATTTCTTGCATAATTACTTTCTCTGATTGACTACTCGTTGACGTGACATCTCAAATAACCCAATTGTCGCAGCCATCGCTAAATTCAATGATTCAGCTCCACCCAACATCGGGATTGAAATTTGGGTTTTAATTTGTGCCAGCAGTTCACGACTTAGCCCACTCCCCTCATTACCTAACACCAAAGCGGTGGTTAACAGCAAATCCTGTTGATATAAATTTAAATTTTCCTGTGGCACCATCGCTAAAACTTGCCCACGATATTGAGTTAACCACTCGGCTAACTCAATTCCTGTATAAATTTGCAAACCAAACTGAATTCCTTGCGAGGCGCGTAAGACCTTGGGATTGTAGACATCAACACTTTTAGGCGATAAAATTACTTGGCTAATTCCACTAGCATAGGCCGCACGCAAAATAGTCCCCAAATTCCCTGGATCTTGAATATTTTCTAAGACTAAACTGTCTTGAGTTAAACTCGGTTCTGCTAGAGTTGGCTTAATTTTAATTAGCGCTACAATTTCAGACAATGAATCTAGGATATTTAATTTACGCATAATCTCAATTGGAACCAATTTAATCGCCTGTGGATTAGTCAGCGAATTAATTAGATCTTGGTATTTCGTAACGGCATCTTCAAGAATTAGCACTTGTTCAACTAAGCCATATTTAATGGCTTCTTGTAGCAAATGCTCACCATAAATGACTGCCTGTGCCTCACTGTGGCGAAATTTACTTTCATTTGCCAACCGTACAATCCGCTTAACTAAGGGATTATCTTTCGATCCAATATGATTAAACGCTAACACAAATCTCTTTCTTGAGTCACACTCACAAAAAATACCCACACAAAGGTAGGTATTTTAACAAATTTAAGCGCTGATGATTAAATTAAAGAATTCGGATCCACATAGTTATAGCCTAAATCACGCGCAACTGCGTAATAGGTTACATTACCACGGCAAATATTTAGACCGTTCATTAAGTGTTTGTTTTCTAAAACGGCTTGTTTCCAACCTTTATTGGCTAAGTCAACCACAAATGGTAACGTTGCGTTAGTCAATGCCAAAGTTGAGGTTTTTGCCACCGCACCAGGCATATTTGCCACGCAATAATGCACAACATCATCCACGATGTAAGTCGGATTTTGATGAGTGGTTGGCATCGAAGTTTCAAAACAACCACCCTGATCAATCGCCACATCAATAAGAACTGCGCCTTTTTTCATTTCTTTTAGCATATGGCGTGAAACTAATTTCGGCGCAGCAGCACCCGGAATTAAAACTGCACCAACGATCATATGTGCCGAACGAATGGCTTTTTCTAAGTTCATATGATTACTATAAATGGTTTTAATTCGACCATTGAAATCATTGTCAATTTTCTTTAGGACGTTTAAATTGCGATCAAACACGGTTACATCCGCACCTAAGCCAGCTGCCATGCGTGCAGCATTCATACCAACCACGCCACCACCAATTACTACCACATTAGCAGGTTTAACCCCAGGTACACCGCCCATTAAAATTCCGCAACCGCCCTTATGATATTCCAAAGCATGTGCTCCAGCTTGAACTGCCAAGCGCCCTGCTACTTCAGACATGGGTGCTAAAAGTGGAAGCCCACCATTATCATCCGTTACCGTCTCATAGGCAATGGCAACACAATCAGAATCGAGTAAACCTTTGGCTAATTCTTGATCTGCCGCCAAATGTAAAAAAGTAAATAATAATTGTCCTGAACGCAGCATTTTATATTCGCTGGCTTGTGGTTCTTTAACTTTAATAATCATTTCGGCACGTTCAAAGACTTCTGCGGCTGATTTAGCGATTAAAGCACCAGCTTTGATATAATCTTCATCACCATAACCAATTGCCAATCCAGCATTTGTTTCAACCAAAATTTGATGTCCGTAACGAATTAGTTCATAAACTCCAGCAGGAGTCATTCCAACCCGATACTCATGGTTTTTTATTTCCTTAGGCACACCGATTAACATACTTATCTCCCAAAATAGACGGAATATTTGCAAATTTCAGCGTAGATTAACGCTTAATTAAATTAATTTCATAGCCAAATTTACTCCATTCAGCCAGTTCCTCGTTCAAAGAAAATAACGTTAATGGGTTATTGATTAACCATTCATTGCTAACTACTAAATCATAGCCAGTCTTATGCGCTTTTTCAACTTGTATAATTTCCGACCAATTGATATCTTTACGACTACGATTAAAAATCACCGCCAAGCGAAATGAGATTAATGCAAACAACGAGCGATATTTAATTTTGTCATTAAACATTTTACATAATTTGTCATAAACTTTCGCGACACTACCACGATGCGAACGGACTAATTCGGCAATAATGGTTTGCTCTGGCTTGGAAAACCCAGCTAAATCCGAATTTTGTAAAATATATGCACCGTGTTTATGATAATCATTATGTGAAATTGAAAGTCCGATTTCATATAATTCGCAAGCCCAAAGTAATAATTTCCGACGCTCATGATTGGGTTTTTCAACTGAGACTATTGAATTTTGTAGAAAAATCGCAAAATTAGCCACACGATTACTTTGCTTAATATCTAAATCATAACGCTTTTTTAAGTCAACGACGGTAACCTCGCGCAAATCTGAATCACTTTTACGCCCCATTAAATCATACATCACACCCTCGCGCAGTGCACCATCGGCAATGGTCATGCCGCCAATTGCTAACTCTTCAAAAATCGCCAGCATAATTGACAAACCACCAGGAATTACCGCTTTACGATCTTCTTTAATTCCACCAATTTGAATATTTTTAATCGCTTTGGTTTTAATTAACATTTTTTTGAGGGCTTGCATACCCTCATAAGTAATTTCGCTCGATAAACCATTTTCCACACACATGTCATAAATAGTTTTCGCCGTACCTGAAGTTCCAACCGCCAACTGCCAATCTTGTTTGGCAAATAAATGCTCCATTGATTGAATTTTACTCCGCGCGGCTAAAATAGCATTATTAAAATTAACTTCATTTAATATTCCATTAGCAAAATAACGCCCAGTATATGACACGCAGCCCATAGTTACACTTTCCATGATTTCAGGGTTATAACCACGTCCAATGATAAACTCAGTTGAGCCACCACCAATATCAATTACTAAGCGTTTTTCATCGGTAAATGCCAATGAATGCATTGCACCCAAATAAACTAAACGCGCTTCTTCTTTACCAGAAATCACTTCAATTGGAAAACCCAAGGCTTTATTTGCAATAGTTATAAAATCTGCCGCATTATTTGCAACTCGTAAGGTGCTAGTTGCAACTACGCGTACTTCAGATTTTTTAAAATTACTTAACCGTTCACTAAAGCGTGATAAAACTTCTAATGCAAACATTTGTGAGGCCTTGGTTAGATTATTATTCGCATCTAAGCCGCTGGCTAAACGTACAGTTTCTTTAATCTGATCAATGGGAAATATCGTGCCATCATTATGTATTTTACCAATTAGCAAACGAAAACTATTGGAACCTAAATCAACCGTTGCAAGTAAATCCTGAGTCATAAAATCATCCTCTCTGGCAATTAACGCTTAATAACTTCAACTTGACCGTTCGCACGCCCAAGCACCAATTCATTTGCGCCACGAGCAGCAAACAAACCATTTGTAACCACCCCAACAATATTATTTAATTTTTGTTCGAACTCAACTGGATTCAAAATCTGTAAATTATGCACATCAATAATCCAATTACCATTATCGGTAAGCACATTTTCACGCCAAACTGGAGTTCCACCCAATTTGACAATTTGCCGTGCAACATAGCTGCGCGCCATGGGAATTACTTCAACAGGTAGTGGAAAAGCACCTAATACGCCAACATATTTACTTTCATCAGCGATACAAATAAATTTTTTAGCCACTGCTGCAATAATTTTTTCACGGGTTAGAGCTGCACCACCACCTTTGGTCATGTTTAAATTATGATCGATCTCATCAGCACCATCAACATAGATATCTAATTTATCAACACTGTTTAAATCATAGACATGAATCCCGTAGGATTTTAATAACGCGGTTGAGGCTTCTGAACTTGACACCGCACCTTGAATTTTGTGCTTAATGGTCGCTAGCGCATCAATAAAATATTTTACCGTCGTACCCGTGCCAACCCCAACGATCATATCATCATCGTTAACGTATTTCAAAGCATACTCACCAACTAATTTTTTTAAAGCATTTTGATCCATAATATTCTCCATTTTATTTAATTAATAAAACTACCGCTTCGGCAATCGCCGCCTCACCACGTCCAACTACACCAATTTTTTCACTAGTTTTAGCTTTGATGCTAATTTGATCAATCCGCAAATCCAACACCTTCGCCAAGCTTGCACGCATTAGATCAATATAATCGCGCAATTTAGGCTGTTCCAAAATAATCGTACTATCAATATTATTAATCTGGTAACCAAGCTCACTAATTTGTTGATAAACTTTTTTCAACAAAATCTTACTATCAATATCTTTAAATTTACTATCATTATCGGGAAATAATTTGCCAATATCCCCCAACGCAACCGCACCAATTAGTGCATCAATAATAGCATGAATCAAGACATCAGCATCCGAATGACCTGCTAACCCATAATCATAAGGAATTTCAATCCCACCTAAGATTAATTTCCGTCCAGCAACTAAGCGATGCAAATCAAAACCTTGTCCAATTCTAAACATCAGCGTGACTCCTCTAAACGTTTATTTAATAAAAACTCAGCTAATTTAAGTTCATGCGGATAAGTTATTTTAAAATTCGGGTGTTGAGTTTCAACTAAGCACACCGTTTTACCCGCTAACTCCATCGCGCTCGCTTCATCCGTAACCTGTTCCAAATCTACGCTATTTAAAGCTTGGATTAAGTCTGCTAACCTAAACATCTGTGGCGTTTGTGCTAAATAAATTTGCCGCCGATCTAACGTTTTGGCAATTAGATTTGAATTGTTCAGGCTTAATTTAAGCGTATCCGTTGCTGCAGTGGCTAAAATACCGCCAGACACAGCAGCAGGGCTACTCTCTACCTGTTTAATTAAATTCTTTAAATCGACTAAGTCTAAGCAGCAGCGCGCGGCATCATGAACTAAAACCCAATCGCTTGGCGGGTTTAGTGTTTGTAATACATTCAAGCCATTTAAAACACTTTCGGCACGACTACCACCACCAACGGCAATAAAACTTACTTGCGGATATTTAGATTTATAATTGCGAATATAAGTATCATTTGGAGCATGAATTACATTTAGCGATTTAAATTTGTTTGCACTAAGAAATAGCTCTAGCGTCCATTCCAGCACAGTTTTACCCGCTAACTGATTATGTTGCTTGGGTAATTCAGAACCAAAGCGGCTACCACTACCTGCGGCAGCAATTAAAACATGCATGTCACTCATTCGATGAAGCTTTGGAACGATTAAACCACAGGCTATTGCCTTGGCTGGCTTTGTCTAACTGCTGTAAATAATCGCGGTGCAATTGTTGTTCAACTTCACTCACACTCACTGGTGCAAAATTATATTTTGAACTATCAATTTTGGCAAATTTACGCAATTCACCATTTTTTCCATTCGGATCTTCCGCCAGTAAACTAATTTGTTCACGGGTTAAACCAATATAAACATACCACAACAACTCGCAATCAATCAGCGCGCCATGGTAACCCCGGTTAGAACGATCGACACTAAAACGATCACAGAGTGCATCTAAATTATTCCGCGCCCCAGGAAACTTAGTCCGCGCCATGCCTAAAGTATCAATGACACTGCTGGCATAACTGAGGGTATTTTTTTTACCCAGTTCGGCAAAATGATGGTCAAGGAAATTTAAATCGAATTTGGCATTATGAATAATTAACTCAGCCCCCTCAATAAAGGCAATAACTTCATCAACCCGTTGTTTGAAGGTTGCTTCATGTGCCACATCCTCTAATTTAATCCCATGCACATTAGTTGCAGCCTCGGGTATATCCCGTTCTGGATTAAAATACAGATGTAAGGATTTACCAGTTAACTTACGATCAATCATTTCCAAAGCGGCAAATTCAATAATTCGATGACCTTCTTTAGGCTCAAAGCCTGTGGTTTCGGTATCGAGTAATAATTGACGTATCTTCATTTAGAGAACCTTAAAGCGGTAAAGCCAATTGCGACAGCGTAAACAAACATAATAGCGTAATTTACTACGCATACCAAATAACCCAACATGTGAAAGATGTTCGGCACCGCAAAAACTGCAACAAACTTGACCATTTTGATAAACATTCGGATTGGCAGTGAGATAGCTGTCATAAGTTGGTAATTTATTATAACGGAGATATTTAACTCCAGCCATTACAATATAATAAACTAGGCCAAATAAAATCACCCAGACTAGATTTAAACTAAAAAAGATAATCATTCCACCAAGTAAGACTACAACCAACAAAAAACCAAAGCAGCCAAATAAGCCTGGTAGTAATAACAAGCTTAAAAAGCCCATAAAACCAAAAAACATCAAGCCACCAATAATTTCTAAGATTAACATCATATTTTGTACACCTTTTAATATGCCCCGTATTTTAACACCTTATGGAGCTTATAACCAATAAAAAAACCACGAGTTAAACTCATGGTTTTCATTAATCCAGAATTCTATAGATTCGGACAAATCCCTGAATTCGTGCCCGAGTTCAATTGATTCTCAAAAGTACACAACGCAACAATACTACCTTGCACAAACATATCCGCGTGGTCATACGGAGTACCTAAGCTCGCACCTACTGCATTAGCCGTCCAAAATTTCGAATTTGCCAGTGAGTTTGTGGTTGTAGCATCCTCTAATGGTAAAACTTGAAATAAATTATTCGTCAATTGGAAGTTTTGAATAATCGTTGACTCAATTAAATTACCACTCGCAGGAGTTGTACATGGCGCTAAAGAGCCAACCATATTTCCGCTACCCGCAAAACTAACTCCATTTTTCATGCATGAATAAGCTTGATGAGCATTAATCACGGTTACCGCCGAATCATATACCATATGAATCAAATTAATCGGTGAATGAGATTGCCAATTATAGGTTGAACCATTGGTTAAAATCCGAATGAAATCAGGATTAGTTGAAACGCCTTGATTAATAAACAAGGTTCCCGCACTATTCGTACCATAGTGGCTGGATTTTAAGGTGCTGGATTCATTGCCAAAAGGCGTAAACGCAGTAATCGTTGGACTTGATAATGGATCATAACCATTAACCGTAAAGGTATTTGCCACAATCGCACTACTAATTTGCGTACCAGTATAGATGCTGCCATAAATACCAGAATATAGCTGATACAAATTAGCCGTGCCACTACCACCAACAACCGCCATATTAATTCCCGACCAGAAGGCTGGATTCATCGCATAATTATATGCCCCACTCACATTATGGAAACTATAGTACATAGCCGCGGTTAAAACATAGCTAGTTAAAACGGGTTTATACATAGCCGCTGCTGGTGCTGAGACAATATTCCAATTATTCATCGCTGACACTGCTGGAGTAGCCGATTTACTTGGGTACGCCTGCATCATATCAAGATTACCACAATTGTAACTCGGATTAGATGAGCAATTAAAAAAGCCATCATTGTTATCATTAAAGGCAAAATTCATTTGATCGGTTAATGAATAAGCACCCTCTTGTGGTGAGGTAATTTTAAGTGTCAGATTATTTTGTGTCAACAAATTCGCCGCGCTACTTTGTGCAACGCGTGAAGCATCCAATGCATAACCACCACCCTCTGAGTATCCCGTAATAAAGAGCGGTAAATTTAGGCTTTTTGGCACATTATTGTCCGCCAAAATTTTACGCATTGCTGGCAGCATATTAAGCGCTGACCAAACATTATTTTCTGGATAAGCAACATAGGGGTGAACATTATTATAATCAACACCTTGACCAACATAATCAGGCGCGACCACCACAAAACCACGCGCAGCAAATACCGCAGCAAGCATTGCAAAAGTTGCCGCACCGGTATTACCCAAACTAGTTACATTACAATAACTTGGCACATTGGCAGACATATTAGTTGTACCAACAATTGGACCAAGACAGGATGGAACTTCATTTTTACCAAAAGTAGTTGGGTGAAAATACACCACCACTCCACGCGGCGTAATATTTTTAGGGATAATAACTAGTCCCGAAGCGGTACGAATAATTTGGCTTGGCGTGGTGTCCGCACCCTGCCCTGGTGTAGCATACTGAATAGCATAAGCCCCAACACTACTCGCTTTAAAATAACTCGGAGTAGTCAACGGCGCTAGCGGTGGAAAATTATACGCGCTCGCAGAATTTAAACTATTCGCCTTTTGATAATCTGATTCCGTGTATCCAGAGCCACTAAAGCTGGCAAAGTTTCCCGCTTGCAGCATAATTGGATAAAGTGCTTGCTGAGTATAAGCATAATTACCTATATTTTGCGCGCTTTCGACGAGCAGAGCCCCATAATCCGCGCTAGCCGTTGGAGCAGCACTCCCACCACCATTACAGGCAACTAAACCCAATGCCATTAACGCCGAGCAACTACTTAGAACAACTTGTTTTAATTTCATATGACAACCCTAAAAAACACGCTAGGTTACGTGTAAAAATAATCAGCTATTATAACTTGTTAGATACATCATGACTAACAAAATTAATTCAATTTAACGTACCCGCATACCTGCTTGTGCTCCAACATGTGGCTCAAGAATGTATAATCCACAATCTTTATCCTCAAAGCTCGCGGCTAACACCATTCCCTCACTCATGCCAAATTTCATCTTACGCGCCGCTAAATTTGCAACCATTACAGTATGTTTTCCAACTAAATCCGCTGGATCATACGCCGATTTAATCCCTGCAAATACATTGCGCTGTTCATTACCCAAATCTAAAGTTAACTGAATTAACTTATCAGCACCTTTAACGTGACTAGCTGCAACAATTTTAGCTACTCTAAGATCAATTTTACTAAAATCATCTATGCTAATGGTTTCGGCAATTGCCTCATAACTAGGTTTTAATTCAAGCTCTGTTTTAGGTGCATCTTCAGGCTGCGCAACAACTTTATTTAACTCAATCAAATTATTTATTTGCGCTGCTTCAACCCGCGTAATTAAATGACTATAATCATTAATCGGATGATTAAGCAAGAGGCTATCTAAATCCGCCCAATTTAACGCAGGAATATTTAAAAAGGCTTCAATTTTGCCAACTAAACTTGGTACAACAGGCTTAAGGTAAATACTCAAAACTCTAAAGGCATTAATTAAGGTTGTACAAACTAAATGTAATTGCGCCTGCTGTGCTTCATCTTTAGCTAATAACCACGGTTTAACCTGATCCACATACTGATTAACCTCATCCACGGCACTCATGATTAATTTAATTGCTTTAGAAAATTCACGACTTTGATACAAATCGGCTAATTCATAGCGAATAACCAAAATTCGCTCAACAATGGTTTGATACTGCGCAAGATTATCTGTTGTAATGTAAGTTGCAAGTTCACCAGCTAGTTGATTATTAAAGCGTTTTGCCATAAAACCCGATGAACGAGCGGCAATATTAACAAATTTACCCACCAACTCTGAATTAATCCGTGCCACAAAATCATCAAAAGATAAATCAATATCTTCAAATTTGCTGGTTAATTTGCTCGCAATGTAATAACGGTAAAATTCAGGATTGATTCCGCTGTCTAAAAAACTTCGTGCGGTAATAAAAGTACCCCGTGATTTAGACATTTTTTGTCCATCAACGGTTAAAAAGCCATGCACAAATAAACCGTTTGGTGTGCGATAACCAGCGTCATGCAATACGGCTGGCCAAAATAAAGCATGGAAATATAAAATATCTTTGCCAATAAAATGATAAATTTCGGTATCTTCAGCATTCCAAAGTTGATTAAAATCCAAACCATTTTGGGTGCAAAAATGCATAAAACTACTTAAATAGCCAACAGGTGCATCTAACCATACATAAAAATATTTACCTGGAGCATCGGGAATTTCAAACCCAAAATAAGGTTTATCCCGGGAAATATCCCAATCTTGTAAACCACCTTCTAGCCATTCCTGCATTTTATTTTTAGCTTCGCTCTGTAAGCGCCCGCTCGTTCCTAACCAACTTGCGAGGAAATCACCAGCACCACTGAGTTTGTAGAAATAATGCTCAGATTCACGCAGAACAGGCGTTGAACCTGATACCACTGAAAACGGATTAATTAAATCGGTAGGTGCATAGGTTGTGCCACACTTCTCGCAATTATCGCCATACTGATCTTCGGATTTACATTTCGGACAAGTACCTTTGACAAAGCGATCAGGTAAAAACATCTGCTTTTCTTCATCAAATAATTGACTGATGGTTTTTACCGCAATTTTATCATTGGCTTTTAATTTATTATAAATGTCATAGGCAACAAATTTATTTTCAGGAGAATTAGTGGTATAAAAATGATCATAAGCAATTCCAAAGCCAGCAAAATCCGCCGTATGTGCTTTATAATAAGCCTCAATCAATTGTTCAGGAGTAATTCCCTGTTGTTCAGCCTTTAACATAATTGGCGTGCCATGTGTATCATCGGCACAAATAAAATAGCAGCGCCGTTGGTGCATTTTTTGAAAGCGTACCCAAATATCGGCTTGAATATGTTCGACCATATGCCCTAAATGAATGTCTCCATTAGCATACGGTAACGCACAGGTTACAATTGTTGTGTTTTGCATTTTTTACCTTTAGAACTAAATACTTTACTAAATTCATCAACTTTTAGCTATTAAGCAGCGATTTTGATATGCTAAAATAGCGTTCGTAAACAATTTTTATAATTTATCCCACTACTAAAATGAGGATTAAACTTCCATGAATTATATGACTAATAAACCTAAGATTATAGCACACAAGATCAAGCCCGGCTTAAAACGGATCGCAAATATCAAAAACATCATTGCAGTTACCTCAGGCAAGGGTGGCGTGGGTAAATCAACTACGGCGGTTAATTTAGCCTTAAGTTTAGCTAAATTGGGCGCCAGCGTTGGCATTTTGGATGCCGACATTTACGGACCATCCTTACCGATACTCTTTGGCGCAACAGGTTATAAACCTGAGGTAAGTAGTAACAATCGTTTTATTCCACTGGAAAAATACAATGTTCAAGCGATGTCATTTGGTTTCTTGGCTGATCCTAAACAGGCGACTATTTGGCGTGGCGCAATTGTAAATAAAGCCCTAACTCAATTACTCAACGACAGCGAATGGAATGAATTAGATGTTCTCGTGATCGATATGCCGCCTGGCACAGGCGATATCCATTTAACTATTGCACAGAATTTCCCAATCACCGCCACACTGGTAGTAACTACCCCACAAGATATTGCGTTACTCGATGTTGGCAAAAGCATTAATATGTTTCAGAAACTCGATATTCCCTGCCTTGGTGTCGTTGAAAATATGTCCACCCATATTTGTGAAAACTGTGGGCATGAATCAGATATTTTTGGACTGGGTGGCAGTGCACGTTTACAAGAAGAATATGGATTGGATTTATTAGCCAAGCTGCCGCTTAATTTGGCGATTTGTCAACATAGCGATTTAGGGCGTCCAATTGCAAGCTTGAGTGACAATAAAATTGCTGATATTTATATCCAATTAGCAGGGAAGGTTTTAAATCAGCTCGCCACATTAGGCAAAGATTATTCGAGTTTGATTCCGCCAGTCCAAACCATTAAATAAAAACTACAAACATAGCCACGGATCATACGTGGCTAAACCACTGACTATCCGTTTGGGCGCGAGCCATAAACGTTCATAGCGTTCGGTAATCGTTGCAACACCCAAAAAATGTTGATTCGCATAAATTTTAACTTCTTGCTCGAGCAATAATCCATCTGGTAATTCGTTTAAATGCACGGGATTGCCAAATTTAATTGACAAATATTGTTCAGGCGAAACAGTATAATCCACTAGCTGCTCACATAAAATCGCAGGAGATAGTAACTGTAATTCAGACAAGTCAGTTATTTGTTCCAAATCTTCCAAACTACAGGCATCCGCCAACAAAAATTGATTGGTTTGCGTACGCCGCAAAGCAATTAATGATGCACCACAACCTAATAGGTTGCCAATATCTTCGGCTAAGGTACGGATATAGGTTCCTTTACTAACTTTAGCGCGAAAAGTAATTTGTTGTAATTCAGCGTTATAGCTGATTAATTCTAATTGATGAATTACCACTTGACGCACTTTTCGTTCAATTTCAATGCCCTCGCGCGCATATTCATAGAGTGGACGACCATTATGTTTCAACGCCGAATACATCGGTGGAATTTGACTAATTGCACCCGTAAAGTGCTGCAACGCCGCCTGAATTTTAGTTAAATCGGTATCGACGGGATTAGATGCAACTAATTTACCCTCGCTATCCCCACTATCGGTAACGATACCTAGTTGAGCAGTAGCAAGATATTCTTTATCACCATCCAGTAAATAATTGGCAAATTTGGTCGCCTCACCCAAACAAACGGGCAATAAGCCAGTGGCTAATGGATCCAAGGTGCCTGTATGCCCAACTTTTTCGGCACTTAAGATCCATTTAACCCGTTGAATAGCACGATTACTGGATAAACCCAATGGCTTATCGAGCAGCAACAAGCCATTAATTTGATTGCGGATTTTCTTCATCATCACTTTCATCACTAAAATCATCGGCAACTTTATTAATCAAGCTCAAAATGTGCGAGCCACGTTCCAAAGATTCATCAAAAATAAACTTCAATTGCGGCACGGTATAGGTGGTTAAACCTTTAGATAATTCCGAGCGAATAAAACCCTTGGCACTTTCGAGAGCCTTAGCAATACTAGCTTTATGCTCATTTTGCATTACAGAATAATAAATTTTAGCTAAAGAATAATCATTGGGAATTTGCACATCATTAACCGTAACCCAATTAATTCGTGGATCTTTAACTTTAGTGCGCAAAATTGCCATAATGTCACGTTGAATTTGATCGGCCATCCGGGTGGCGCGATTACTTGCTTTTTTCATAGGTTTAAACTTTATAAATAGCAAAATTTACCAGCTAAAAAACCGGTAAATTCTTAATCTATATTCAAATTAATTGCTCTAACTAGACAGATCTGCAAAATTAATCTTGCCACCGCTAAGAGTAAAAATACTCACCAACTAAGGGCAAAAACTTGCAGACAATCATTGCTAGAACTCAATTAATTCAAATATAACTGGTAACGCCCTAAATTATTCAGATTTAGCTTAATTTAGGGCGCTTAATTATAGACTACGTTGAATTTCTGAAATTTCAAAAGCCTCAACGATATCGCCTTCTTTAATGTCATGGAAATCTTTAATTGATAATCCACATTCATAACCAGTCTTAACTTCCTTAACATCATCTTTGAAACGACGTAAGCCACTTAATTCACCAGTATGAATTACCATGCTATCACGAATAATCCGAATCCGCGAACTGCGGCGCATAATACCATCCAGTACCATACAACCCGCAATTACCGATTTGTTAATCGTAAACACTTGGCGAATTTGAACATTACCTAAAATTACTTCACGTTTTTCAGGTGATAATAATCCAGTTAATGCCGCTTTAATATCATCAATGATTTCATAAATAATATTGTAATAACGAATTTCAATATTGTTACTCTCAGCTTGTTTTTTGGCATTATTGTCAGCACGTGTATTAAAGCCAATCACTACCGCATTCGACGCAATTGCCAAATTAATATCCGATTCATTAATCCCGCCCACCGCAGCATGTACCACTTGCACTTGAACTTCTTCATTCGATAAACGTTGTAACGAATGTGTCAATGCTTCATAGGAACCTTGCACATCTGATTTAATGATGATATTCAAGTTTTTAACTTCCACACCACCGCTTGCCGCAAATAGAGTATCTAGTTTAGCTGCTTGTTGACGTAATAAGCGCGCTTGTTTAGATTTTTCTTCACGGAAGGTTGCAATTTGTCGAGCTTTACGTTCATCCATAACCACGATCAAATCATCACCAGCACTCGGTACATCGGCTAAACCTAAGATTTCAACAGGAATTGATGGTCCAGCCGAGACAATCGATTTACCGTGTTCATCAATCATCGCACGGACTTTACCATAACTAGTTCCAGCCAAAACAATATCACCTTTACGCAGTGTTCCTGATTGAACTAAAACAGTTACCACCGAGCCACGACCTTTATCCACTTTAGACTCAATAACCACCGCTTGAGCTGGGGCATCAATTTGAGCTTTTAGCTCTAAAACTTCGGCCTGTAATAACACGGCTTGCAACAATTCATCAATCCCCATCCCAGTTTTAGCTGACACAGGTACGCACATAACCTCACCACCAAAATCTTCCACCACTACATCATGAATCGTTAATTCTTGTTTTAACTTCTCAGGATTAGCACCAGGCTTATCCATTTTATTCATGGCAATGACAATTGGCACACCTGCAGATTTAGAATGGTTAATCGCTTCAATAGTTTGTGGCATAATTCCATCATCGGCAGCCACCACCAAAATCACGATATCGGTTAACTGCGCACCACGTGCACGTAACGCGGTAAAGGCTTCATGTCCTGGTGTATCCAAGAACGTTACCATACCATTTTCGGTTTTAACGTGATAAGCACCAATATGTTGGGTAATTCCACCAGCTTCACCAGCGGCTACTTTAGCCTTACGAATATAATCCAATAATGAAGTTTTACCATGATCGACGTGTCCCATTACGGTCACAACTGGAGCACGATTAATTAATTCACTCGAATTATGTTCAACTACATCATCCAAGAAACTCTCAGGATCATTGGCCTGCGCTGCAATTGCAGTATGACCTAATTCTTCAACTACTAACATACCCGTGTCTTGATCAATTGATTGATTAATCGTTACCATCATACCCATTTTCATTAATTTCTTAACTACTTCAGAGGCTTTAACTGACATCTTATGTGCTAAATCCGCAACGGTAATTGCTTCTGGTACCGAAATTTCTAAAACCTGAACTTTAACTGGTTTTTGGAATTCCTGAACTTTTGGCTGTTGTTTATTTTGTGCTTTATGACGATGATCAGGTTTTTTATGATGCGGACGATGTTGTTGATGATACGGTGCAGCAGGTTTAGCCACAGGAGTTTCAGCTACTGCAACTACTTCCACGCTTTCAATTACCGCTTCAACATCGGCGAATTCACCATCTAACACACCATCTTCTAAACTAGAGTCCGAAACACCAATTACTTTCATCTTATGTGATTTTTTAACTGGCTTCGCGGTTTGTGGTTTAGCAGGAGCATTGTCAAAGGTTTTTTTAGCCACAACAGGCGCGACATGATGTGCAACAAATGTTTCAGTATCTTCAGGTTTAGTTTCTGGCGCAGCGTGATAAATCCGTGCGGCAGGTGCTGGCTCTGGCGTTGAGACCAAAGGAGCTTCTAGTTTAACTTCTTCCACATGTGGTGCAGGCTGTTCAGGTTGTTCACTTGCTGGTTCAACATTTACTGACACAGGCGTAGGCGCAACTAAACTATCATCATCATTGATAGTTTTTTGAAATACTTTTTTACGTTTAATTTCAACAATCGTACCACTCGAACTAGACTCGCTTAATTCAGAGTGTACTGCTTCATCATCTTTTTTCTTACCTAAAGATAATTTTCTTGGTTTTTCTTGGCTCGCACCACTTAAAAAGTCTGAAAATTTAGCTTTTTCCGCAGATGACAATTCGTCATTAATGGTTTTAATTATTCCAGCCCGATTTAATTTAGTTAATAGCTCATTTTGCGAGATATTTAATTCTAGAGCAAATTCTTTTATAGTCATACTTATTCCTTACTCTTGAAAATATCCGCATACTTCACGAGCTTTTAAAATCAATTTATTGGCAGTTTCCGAATCAATGCTAATCATATCCATTAATTCATCACCAGATAAATCGGCAAAATCATCGATTGAGGTGATATTATTTTCCACTAATTGGAGTAATACATCACGTGAGAATTTAACCACATTGGCTAATCCTTCGGCTAACACATCCATTTTATCTTTAAACAAAATGGTTTTAGATAAGAGTTTATTTCGAGCACGCTCTTGTAACTCTTTAGCCACATCAGCATCAAAATCTTGAATTACCAATAATTCTGATACATTTACATAAGCTACTTCTTCTAATGAAGTAAAGCCGTTGTCGATTAATAGTTCTGAAATATCATCATCAACATCCAAAGCATCATTAAACATCGCGATTAAATCTGCTCGTTCATGTTGTTTTTTATCTTTAGCTTCAGTTTTACCGAAGATATTAATCGTGCAATTAATTAATTTACTTGCCAAACGCACATTAATCCCATCAGGGCCAATTGCTGAACCTAATTTATCATCATCAACGATTACATCAATTGAACGTTTTTCCTCATCAACTACTAAACTTGAAATTTCAGCAGGAGCTAAGGCATTTAACGCAAATTGAGCTAAATCATCACTATATTCAATTACATCAACTTTTTCACCAAATAATTCTTTGGTTACACTTTCAATCCGTTGATTTCTAAAGCCAATTACCGCACCTTTGGCATCAATTCGTTGATCATGGCTAATTACCGCAACTTTAGAACGATTTCCTGCATCACGCGCAATTGATTTAATTTCAATTCGTGCATTCGCAATTTCTGGCACATTATTTTCCAACAATTTAGCCAAAAATCCAGTACTCGCCCGTGAAATACTTAAACGTCCGTTTTTAATTATTGGCTCAGCTTTGTCAAAAAAGCCTTTAATTACATCACCAGGTTTTAAAACTTCTTTGCTAATCAAATCAGGTTTCATGATAATCGCTTCAACTTTACCGCAATCCACAATTACGTTACCGCGTTCAATTTTACGAATTTTACCAATAATAATTCCATTATTACGCGACAAATATTCAGTTAAAACTTGCTCACGTTCTGCATCTTTAATCCGCTGCGCGATAATGTTACGCGCGGCTTGCGCTGAAACTCGACCCAATTCTTGATTTTCTAGCTCTTCTTCAACTACATCACCGATTTTTAAATCTTGTCCATAGCGCGCAGCATCGGCAGCTACATCTGATTCAGAAAGCTCTTTATCATCATCATAAAAATCAATGTCTGACACAACGCTCCATTTACGAATGGTTTTATATTTACCAGTTGCACGATCAATTTGAACGTCGATTTCTGGAAATTCACCCTCAAAGCTGCGTTTAGTTGCAAAAGCCAAGGCTTTTTCTAAACTATCAAACACCACTTCTTTATCTAAATTTTTTTCTTTTGCTAGCACATCTACCAGCATTAATACTTCTTTACTCATTGCCTACCTCTCAAAATTATTTCTTTTTAGGGTCAAAAATTAAACGTCCACGACTAATAACATCATATTCAACACTAAATAATTGTTTATTTTCCAATTCAAGCGTAATTTTTTCACCATCAACCGCCTGAATAACGCCTTGAAATACTTTTTGTTCATCAAATAGTTCACGGGTTTTAATCTTAGCTGTCCGCCCAATAAAGCGCACATAGTCTTGAAGTTTTTTAAGCGGACGTTCTAAACCTGGTGAAGAAATTTCCAAGCGATTATAATCAACTTCTTCGACCAAGAAAACGCGGCTCAAATGATTGGAAACGCTCACGCAGTCCTCAACCGTTACGCCGCCCTCTTTGTCAATAAAAACGCGAATAATTTTAGCTGGGGTAATTTCAACATCCACCAGCTCGAACCCCAACCCGGGGACTGTTTGTTCTAAAATTGTTTGTAAATTCATTTTCAACCTAACAAAAAAGTGAGCCCAAAATGGCTCACTAGTTTATTTATACTTTATATATTAGCTGAATTATACCACGATTAACTAACACATAGCAAGCAAAACCACAAAGATTATTCCATGTTATAATTCGGTTCTCATTTTAACGGATTAAAACTTAGACCAACTATGAATAATTTCAATAAACTAATTGACTACATCAACATATTACACGCTAAAATCAACCTACTTTTAAGCGATGGGGGAAATATTAGCGTTTTAGCGAGTATTTTTGGCATAATTTTTATCGCATGGTTCATTACGCGGCGGATCCGCAAGCACTTCTTACAACAAAAATTTCCGCTTTCGTTATTCAGTAACATAATCGCACCCAGTATTGTCTATGCTGCTTTAAGCATTATTAATTTAGCGTATTTAATTAAACATTCCAGCAGTAATTATCTAATTTCTTTCTTTAGCTGGTTGGCGCTAGCAATGCTGTGTATTCGTGCGATTAACGGAATTTTAAGCCATCTTTTTGCCAATAAATCCTATATTCAGAGTCTGACTAAAATTATCCAACTTAGCCTCTGGCTCTGCGCTTTAGTGATGATTACCGATAGCAATAATGACATTATTGTACTTTTAGACAGCATCACTTTTCACTTAAGTAAAACCAATGAAATTTCAATATGGGATATTTTACATGCTATTGCAACAATAATTATTGCTATCGTAATAGCTATGCTCACCAATCAATTTATCGAACGTAAAATTAGCAACGTTCAAAACATTGATAATAATTTACAACAAATATTTATACGCTTAAGTAAAATTTTAATTTTCATTGTTGGCTTACTAATAACGCTACCAATGGTGGGAATTGATATTACTGCCCTCTCGGTATTAGGTGGCGCAATTGGGGTTGGGATTGGCTTTGGTCTACAAAAAATTGCCAGTAATTTCCTGAGTGGTTTCATTATTCTTTTTGATCGCTCAATTAAAGTTGGTGATAGGTTGATTATCGACAATAATGCAGGACTAGTTGAAAAAATCACCATGCGCTATGTCGTTATGGAGCGTTTTGATGGCACAGAAGTTTTGATTCCGAATGAGATGTTTATTACCAATAGCATTCAAAATCAATCCTACTCCAACACCAGTCTGCGCGCTGAAATTAGCTGTAATATCGGCAGTGATAACGATATTTTGCATGCCATTGAGCTAATCACACAGATAATTAAAAATGAACCTAACACTTTAAACGATAAAGTCAGTGTCAACATTACACGTTTAATTGATGGTGGCGTTGAAGTTAAAGGCTATTTCTGGGTTGAGAATCCAAGTTTAATTAATGGCGTCAGTAATAGCATTTATGTCCAAATTTTGGAACTATTCAAACAACAGGCGATAACACTTCCTGCGACCAGTCAAAGAATTGAGCTGATTAAAAATGGCTAAGCTGCCAAAAATTCGCCCACAATTTCGCGCCAATCTGGCAGCACAAGGAATTGCCTTTATTTTAAATATAACATTATTTGTGCTAACTAACAATTACTTTTTTATCTGGACCGAGTTAGCTTGTTTTTGTTTTTTTGGCGGTCATATAGCCAAAAGTCCAACATTTATTGACCGTAACATCTTAAACCATTTTATTAGCGTGATGGCATATTATCTCATTTCTTTGCTAATTGAATTCAATAATACGCTTTATTTATGTCTAATTTTTAGCTTTACTTATGTTTATTTTATCCTGAGAAATAACGGTTACCATAAAAGTTTCAACTTATACATGTATATCCAAGCGCTGCTAATCGGTACAACCTTTACCAGCTATCCATTTCATGACAAAATATTAGCTACTATTGTTGCATATATTGAGGCACAATTAATTCTTAATTTAGCATTTAAATTTACCAAAGTTCGCGCTGTTCATGAAACAGAATTACGCTATCACCACGTGTTTAAAGTTTCGGCAATTAGCTGGTTAGATTTTCAGCGCCCAGAAGTACGCTTAGCAATCCGTGGTGCATTTACCGCGGCAATTTTATACGCGCTGTGCTCATCTTTTCATGATATGAAACCCAATTGGGCGGTAGTAGCTGCGCTTTCCTGCCTCCAGCGCGATGATTATACTGCTAGTTTACGCGCAATTAAAGGTGTTGGGATTGGTTCATTACTGGGTTGGCCACTAGCCGCTGGTTTAATTTATCTTTTAACTGATCATATCGAAATTAGTACGGCACTAATCTGGATATTTATGCTCAGCGCCATGGTTTGTTCATTCGAATTATTTATCCGCCCGCGGTTATGGTTACAAATTCTAAATAGCGTTCTCGTTTTAATATCCGTAATTTGTGTTGGTGTTTCACTCCAAATTAAAGGCTTGGGTTATTTAGATTTAAAAGTCTTAAATTCATTAATTGGGATAGTGGTTGCAATGGTAACATTATTGATCTGGCAAAAAATGCATAAATTCTTTGCTGATGTCAGAGTTCGCTAAATTTTTATTGAAATAGATTTATGGATAAACGGCTTATCAAGATGGCGAAATAACTGGATTAAAAACAACAATTAATTTCGCCGATCATGCCGAATAAACTAGTAAGTTAAACCAATTGTTGCCATTGTTCCAATTTGATTTTGTTGGTACAATTGATATTGTTGTGCAGATGTTGGTGAACCAGTTAACGCATTATAAGTATAAAACGCTTGCAGACCTATCTGTAATTCATCCCAAACATTAAATTTAGCCCCGAGAGTCGAGGTTAGTTGATAGTTTGATGCCGAAGTATAAGTTGCGGTTGGTTGTGATTGATCAGAATTATAAAGAACATTTTGATCAAAATAGACATCAAAAACTTTGTTAATCCGATATTCTACGCGTCCACCAAGACCACCAGTTAAGAAGTAATCCTGTGTTACATTGGCAGTTAAATTATTAACCCCACCTGAACTAGATAAATTATTATTCAATGAATTCGAGGTCAAATTAGTATTTCTACCCACTAAAACATATGGTGTAACTAAAAGTGTATCGACTAATACTGGGAACGCATAACCTACTTTAACGTTTAGATCACCAATTGCTGGATCTTGCCCTAAAGGTCCAGTTGTTGCATTCGGATTGCTTGAGTTATAATTACTATAACCTATCATCATTGAACCATCAAAACGAGCCCACAAGCCCATATCAAATAAACGTTCAATCCCAAACCCAACAAACGTAGTTCCATAATTAGTATTTTGTGCGTAAGAATTAGTTAAATTACCGTAATTAGTCCCAATACCGATATAATATTGATTATCAAATTCTTGAAAAGCATAATTTTCAGCCAAAACTACACCACTTTCAGCAGGAGACACCGCTAGAGCCAAACTTGAACTAAGAACTAAACTTAAACTTACTATTAATTTACGCATATGCTATCCATAGAATATTTTATAATTCGAGGTTAAGCTATGGCTATCCCAAAACTTAACCTCGGTTTAAAGGTTGTTACTTACGTGTTGAAATATAATGCTGAATAAGCGTCGTCGTTGATGAATCATGATTTGAAATCGCACCACCTTCAATATCAGCCAACACTTTTTTAGCCAGTTGTTTACCCAGCTCAACACCCCATTGATCAAAGCTATTTATCTCCCACATTACACCTTGAACAAACACCTTATGCTCATATAAAGCAATTAACATACCTAAATAGCGTGGGCTAATTTCTGGTAAGACTAACATATTACTTGGGCGATTACCTGCAAATACCTTGTGTTTAGCAATTTCACTAGCTTTAACCGCATCCATTCCTTGAGCTAATAACTCAGCCTCAGCAGTGGCATAGGTTTTACCGGTCATAAAGGCCTCGGCTTGAGCTAGTGCATTTGACCACAAAATATCATTGTGTTCTTGATTACTAAATTTATCTGATGCCGCAATAATAATGTCCATCGGCACAACTTGCGTACCTTGATGTAATAATTGGTAATAGGCATGTTGACCATTAATGCCACTATCGCCCCAAACAATTGGGCAGGTTGCATAATTGACTGAATCACCATTTGTCTTTACCGATTTCCCATTACTTTCCATTTCCAATTGTTGAATATAGGCAGGAAAACGTGTCAAACGCGTGTTGTATGGTGAAATAACTAAACTAAGATAATCAAAAAAATCAACATACCAATAGCCAATTAAGCCGAGAATTACGGGTAAATTTTGGCGTAAGTCAGTAGTTTCGCTAAAATGCTTATCCATCGCATTTGCACCAGCTAAAAACTCAGCAAAATTATCCCAGCCAATATACAAAGCAATACTCAAGCCAATCGCTGACCATGAACTATAGCGTCCGCCAACAAAGTCCCAAAATTCAAACATATTTTCAGCCGCAATACCAAATTCAGCAACGGCTTTGGCGTTAGTAGACAGTGCAATAAAGTGCTTGGCAATTGCTGCGGTATTATTATTGGTTTGAGCTAAAAACCAATTACGCGAACTATGCGCATTAGTCATGGTTTCTTGAGTAGTGAACGTTTTTGAAGCCACAACAAATAATGTAGTTTCTGGGTCAATATCTGTAATAATATCATTGAACATATAACCATCAACACTAGAAATAAAATGAATATTAATTCCAGCTTGACGATATGGTTTAAGCGCTTGACAAATCAGGACTGGACCTAAATCAGAACCACCAATTCCAATATTGACAATCGTGGTAATTTTTTTACCAGTATAGCCTAAATGTTCACCAGTATGAATTTTACGACAAAATTCCGCCATTTGAATTTTTACGGCGTGAATATCATCCATAACATTATGTCCATCCAGCAACAAGCTTGTCTTCTCACTGCGTAAAGCGGTGTGTAATACGGCACGATCTTCAGTATTATTAATTTTCTCAGCATTAAACATCGCTTGAATTTTAGCTTGAATGCCCTGTGCTTTAGCCGCGTTCAACAATAAATCCAACGTTTCTTCAGTGAGTTTATTCTTAGAAAAGTCAAAGATTAATCCATCAGTTTCTAAGCTTAATTTTTCAGCCCGTTTAGAGTCCGCGTTAAACATCTCTTGTAAGCTAATTTTTGCAATTTGCTGCTGATGCGTACGCAATTGATCGAATAATTCTTGTTGCATTACCATACTCCTATGAATGGTTTAATTGTACAATTTATTTAGTGCTGGAATATCTTGTTTAGACTGAGCACTTTCGCCAAGGTTATGAACTTTAATAAAATAATCAAAAAACTGTGGATCACTCGCTCTTAAATTAGCCAACTCGGTGCGGTGTGTCGCATCAGCTTGAGTTTTAATTTGTTGTGCGGCAATATAACTACTCTCTGGACTCAGCAAATTACTATTATTTATATTATTTAATTTACCATGCGGCGAAATAACTGGCACGGCAATTGGATTTAAACTCACAACCTGGAGATTGATAATTTTAATGCCTAAGTTAGTTAACGACCAATTCTTAAGCTGCTCAACATTACCTTGAAAATCTAAATTACTCTTTGCATTCACGGCAAGCGTACTTAATTTAGTCAATACCGCTTGAGATAATTCACTATCAAAAACTTTTACTGAATTGTTATTAAGATAGTGTAAATAGCTTTCGGCTTGGGTTACTTGCCAATTAACCACTACTTTGCTAGTGAATGCCTGCCCAGATTCAACGGATAAAGCTTGATTCATCGCAACATACGAACTGCGCTGATTAGTATAAACATAGCTCAATTCGCCATAAAAAGGAACTTTCCAATGTAAACCAGGTGGATAGCTTTGAATAGGTTTATTAGCAGAAAAACTAACCATGCCTAATTCACGCTGATCAACACTAAAAAAGCCACTGAATAAAAAACCAATGAGAATTAAGCCAAGGATTAAGCTATTGCGCATAATTTAGCTCCCTTACTGTATTGCGTTGACGATTTACACTTCGATCAACAGCACGAATATCGCTACGCGAATCAGCACCAATTGAGCTTAAATTTTGCGTAGGATTTTGTACTAAGCGCATAAACTGTTCCTGGGTTAATTTTAATAACGGGTATGACTCCGCCGTTGATTCTGCAGGTATGCTACTTAGCATTTTATAATAAATTAATTCAACAATCGCGGATTTATTGGCACGATATTGCGGAAGTAACTGTTTATATTCCAGCATCATCGATTCAGTTTTAACTTGACTAGTTTGCTGATAACTTAAGGCTTGTTGCATTAGTTTAGCACTTAATGGTAGATTTTGAGTTGCGGGTGAACTTTCACTAGCTGCGCTCACGCTAGGTAAATTGCCAATACTTTGTAATGTCACAATGTTAAATTTATCGAGTTGTAAACCATAGTTAGCTAACTGTGACGTACTTTGCTGGCGAATTTCATTGGCGAGCACAATTGAGCTAGCGTTCAGCAATTCAACACTGTTATAATGCAAAAAATAGCTTTGGGTGTTTGCCATCACTAACCAAGCAATTTTTTGATTCAAATCACTAGTTTCTTGATAGTAGCTGGTATAATATTTTTGCGGATCAATTATTGTATAACTTAACTCAGCCGTCAATTGCAAAGTTTGATTATCTTGTGTCGTTAACTGAAAAAGATTGCCACTTTCTTTGCCAATCGACAAATTATTAATCCCAGCATCCAAAGTTTCCACGTTTGATAACGGATACGGCAAGGTTATACCCAAATCCATCCCCTTAACGCTATGGGTAATTTTGCCATTCCTAAAAATCAAGCCATAATTATCCTCAGGAATATAATAAACTCCCGTGAGCCCCCATAATAGCACGATCATCCCAACGACAATTAGGATAAAACGCCGATTACTTGGCACCACAGGCGCAACTTTTGGCGCTCGATTCGCGGGTTTTTTACCCATCAAACGAGCAAGGACGCGATTTAAGCGTTCGACTAAACCATCATTATTTTGTGGGTCTTTATCGATCTTTCCATGGCTCATAAATTAAATCCTGTTGCTTGTTATTATTATGTTGACGAATAAACTCTAATTTTTCAACGATGGCTTGACGTAATAAATCAAGACCTAAATTCTGTTTAGCTGAAATATACACCGCAATTGGTTCTTGTTCGGCATTGTAACTGATTTGAGGCAGAATCTCTTCATCATCAGTTAAATCAATTTTATTATAAATAATTAATTGTGGAATCGTATCCGCATGGATTTCTTTAAGTACTAAATTTACATCTTCAAGATGCCGTTGATAGGTTGCATGGGAAACATCCACCACTTGCAATAACAGATTAGCGTAAATAGTTTCTTCCAGCGTTGCACGAAAGGCGGCAACTAATTTAGAAGGTAGATCACGAATAAATCCAACCGTATCGGATAAAATAATTTCATTACCCGCACTGATAAATAGATGGCGTGAGGTAGTTTGTAAAGTTGCAAACAAACGATCTTCAGCATAAACATTGGCTTTAGTTAACAAATTAAACAAAGTCGATTTACCCGCATTGGTATAACCAACTATCGAAACCGAATTAATTCCACTCTTTAAACGTGATTTACGTTGCGTATCGCGCTGTTTAACAATTGCATCCAAACGACGACGTAACACCACCACTTTATCGGCAATGGCGCGTTTATCCAACTCAATTTGTTTTTCACCAGGTCCACCAGTCATACCAAAACCACCACGTTGACGATCTAAGTCTTTCCAACGTCCCACTAAACGAGTAGCTAAATACGACTGCTGTGCTAATTCAATTTGTAAAATACCCTCATTGCTCGTAACGCGCGCAGCAAAGATATCTAAAATTAACTGAGTCCGATCAACAATACGAATGACCTCCAACTCATTATCCAAATTACGCTCTTGAATCGCTAAGATATTATGATTGATAATTAATGCATCAGGTTCGAGTGCTTCACAAATTGCTTTAATTTCATCTAATTTACCCCGTCCAACAAATAATTTAGGGTCGGCACGCGGACGATTCGCCGTAATAACTTGTTTAATTACATATCCAGCCGACTCAACCAAGGCAATCGCCTCAGCCACGTCTTCTTCAAAATCAGGATTACGGTTGATATTTATCGCAACGATGACGGCACTTAAGGGTGCTTTAGACAGTTTATCTCTCATTGATTTTTAGCCAAATTAGCTTCAGCATCAAAAATATTTGAGACAAAACCGCGTGATGGAACAATTGTTGAAATGGCATGTTTATAGATTAATTGATTTACCGTACCCTCACCGTCACGCAAAACAACCACATACTGATCAAATGATGCCACAACTCCAGATAATTTAATTCCATTTATCAAATAAATCGACACACGAATTTGCTCTTTGCGTAAACTATTTAAATAAGGATCTTGTAAATTCACTAATTTCGACATTAACTCTCTCCAGAATAACTAATTTAAGGCTAAATTAGGATTAAATAGATGCACCAAGACTAACGCTATTTAATTTCAAATATAAATATCCGCACAAAAACCTGACCTGACAAAACATCTTAGTTTAATTTAGCAAAACTACGACCATAAGTACTTTGCACTTAATCCATACTGACAGATGGATCATTGTCAGCAGGCATGGTTTGATTCAACGGCACATTATGCTCATTAGGCAAATTATTATTCATATCACTTTGATAACTCGCACAAGAATTCAACCATAATGCGCTACTAAATAATAAGCTGAACCTAACCAATTTTTTCATAGTATCACCAGTATTAAATATTAAAATTCTTGATTCCAATCAAACACATATCACACAGAAATAAATTCGATTAAGCCCAGCAACTGTAACAATCCTTATTTTTTATAACGAACTGTCGGTTTACTCATTTTTTGTTTTTGTACTAAACCAGGTTTCAAGAAGTCATTGCTCTTAGTTTCAAATGGATTATCGCTGTTTTTATATTCAATCCGTAACGGCGTACCAACTAAATCAAAAACCTTTCTAAATGAACGTTCAAGATATTTGGTATAGGCCTGTTGTACAGATAATAAGCTATTGCCATGAATAACCACAATCGGCGGATTTGAGCCACCTTGATGCGCATAACGCATTTTCGGCCTAAAATTACCTTTAAAGGTTGGTGGTTGACGATCGACAGCTTCTTTTAATACCCGAGTTAATTTTGGCGTTGAGAATTTAACAAATGCAGAAGTATAAGCCGCAGCAATCGAATCTAATAAATCATTAGTACCTTTTTTATATAATGCTGAAATATAATTATATTTGGCAAAATCTAAAAAGTGCAGTTTTTCTTTTAAATCAGATTTTATCTTCAGACGTTGATCATCATTCAAATTATCCCATTTATTTATCGCAACCACGATTGACTTACCCGCTTCAAGTGCATAACCAACAATAGTTGCATCTTGTTCAGCAATATCCAAATGCGCATCAAGGACTAAAACTACTACCTGAGCCTCACTAATTGCTTGAATGGCCTTTAACACCGAAAATTTTTCTAATTTATCGGTAACACGTCCTTTACGACGAATCCCAGCGGTATCTATAATCGTGTATTTTTGCTCACCGCGTTCAAAATCAATATAAATACTATCCCGCGTCGTGCCTGCTTCATCAAATACAACCACGCGCTCTTCGCCCAAAATAGTGTTGACTAAGGTTGATTTACCAACATTCGGACGACCAACCACGGCAAAAGTAATTTTATCTCCCTGTTCCTCATCCTCAGTTACGTTTTTAAAACCACGTAAGACATCATCAATTAATTTGTGCACACCATCGCCATGTGTAGCTGAAAGTGGGTACATGTTTTCTAAACCCAACTCGTAAAAGTCACTCACCGCGATAATTTTATCAACGCCCTCAACTTTATTAATTGCCACATAAATTGGCTTATTCAGTTGACGGAGTTTATTGGCTATTATGCGATCTTGTGGCGTCATGCCACCACGACCATCAACCATAAAGATAACCGCATCAGCTTCATAGGTAGCTTGCTCAGATTGGCGCGCCATTTCAAACATGACACCATTATCAATTAGCGGCTCAAAACCACCAGTATCAACTAAGATATACGGCTTATGCCCAACGCGACCAATGCCATAATGGCGATCACGAGTTAAACCAGGAAAATCAGCGACTAAAGCATCACGGCTACGGGTCAAGCGATTAAATAACGTTGATTTGCCAACATTTGGTCTTCCGACCAATGCTATTGTAGGCTTCATATAATTCCTTAATAATTTTTAATTTGTACTATGTAACCATTTGCTGATTGATAAATGACACCATTATCACGCACTAAAGGCTGTGATACGCCATACAGCAATGAAGTTCCAACACGAGCCATTTCATGGCCATCATTTCGATTAAACATATGCACATAACCATCATTATCAACAACGAGGACTCCATTCCCTTCCAATGCAGGTGTGCTAAGTTTTCTATACTGTAAAGTTTTATTTTGCCAAACTGATCCGCCAGTATTTTTATCAAAGGCATAGACAATCCCATCTTGTGAGACGGCATACACATTTTGTTCATCAACAACTAAACCAAAGGTGGTATTGAATTTTTTTTGCCAAATAATGTTACTAGACAAGGCATCCAAACAAGCAATTTTGCCATTATAGGTTGCGACACATAAGGTTTTATTATCTAAAACTGGCCGCATGCCAATATCGGTAATTTTATCTAAATCGGTTGATCCCTCAGGCACGGCAATATAATTTTCCCAAATCGGCGTACCGGTGTGTAAATTAATCAAAGCTAATTTTCCACCAGGCAAACCTACTGCCACTACTTCATTCCCAATAATTTGAAAGCTATTTTGTACCCGCAAAGTTAACGCTGGAATTGGTTTTTGATAAACCCATACAGGGCTACCATCAGTTGCACTAAACGCCAAAACTTCGGCATCATTAGTGCGCACAATCACAATATCATTGGTAGCTTGAGGTGCTTCTAACGCCAAGGTTGGCAATTGTGCCTGCCATTGAACCTTACCAGTCCCCTTATCAACGGCGAGTAAATAACCTTTCTTGGTTGTCGCATAAACATAGGCGCCTGACACACCTACACCACTTGCCAGCCGTTGATGGGTGTTAAATTGGCTAATTAAGCTGCCATCACCTGGATCAAATTTATAAATATAACCACCGCTATCTGCGGTAAAAATTGCGTTATCAAAGATAGTCGGAACAAAGCTACCTGCGCCACTATTTTGTAAATCACTCACCGACCACCCTTGTTTTAAGGTAACCTCATTTTGCACTTTAGGCATCGGTAAAGGTTGCGGTGTGTTATCCGAGGCACAAGAAATCAAAGCATTTGCAAGCAGACCAGCACTACAGATGACTAAAGTTTTCTTTAACAATGGACTATCCTCCAATTACGTCTAATTTCATCTGAATTGCTTGTTGCGTTGATGGATCATTTGCAGCTTTTTGTAAGCCTTCTTTATAGGCATCACGGGCTTTATTTAAATCACCCATTGCAATATACATATCACCACGACCTTCATAAAATAACCCATCAAAAGCTAAATCATGTTTAATTTTTAACATTTCACGGGCTTTATCAAATTTTTGTTGATCGATATACACACTAGCTAAACGCAAGGCAGCAATACTTTGTAAGGCTTTATCTTTCGAATTATCTTTAGTCCAAACTAAATACTTTTCAGCTTGAGGGTATTTTTTTTGCCCAAAGGCTAATTTAGCCGCTTGTAATCCAGCTAGCGGTGCATATTCAGTGGCTGGTAAATCAGCAATTAATTCATCTGCGTCTTTCAAAGCTTTTGCCGAATCATTGGCGGTTATAGCATTGCTAAAATCTAGATAAATTGCCGCTGCTTTCTGCGCTTGATTTTGTTGATGCCAACTATACGCAGTACTACCAATATAACCAAGAATTAAAATAATAACCAAAGTTAATAAATATTTACCCCAATCACGCCAAAAATATTTTACATTCGCGATTTGTTCTTGTTCATTTAAATCAAAATGTGCCATTATTATCCTAAGAATTAAAAAAATTAGTTACATATTGTGATAATTGAGCGTGTGCAATTAACTCTTGCTTTTGTTCAGCCATCAATTTTAGCACAACTTGATTTAGCTTAACCTCGTTTTCGCCAATTACTAGACTTAACCTAGCTCCAGAACTATCGGCTTTTTTAAATTGAGATTTAAAACTACCACCACCCAGATGTTGAATTACCTTATAGCCAAGTGTGCGTAATTCTTGAGCCAAACTAAACGCAACTTCAGCCGCACCGAATCCATCATTCACAATGTAGATGTCACAATCTGGTTTAATTATCAGTTTATTCTGTGCCTCTAGGCTCAATAGTAAACGTTCAAGTCCAATCGCAAAGCCAATTGCATAATTTTCTTTGCCACTTAATTCCGCAACTAAAGGATCATAGCGTCCACCACCACAAACGGTTGATTGTGAACCCAAATCACTACTAACCCATTCAAACACCGAAAGATTATAATAGTCCAGCCCACGCACTAAGCGTGGATTTTCAACATAGGCAATACTCAACGCGTCCAAACCAGCTTTCCAACCAGTATAATGCGCTTGGGAATGTTCACCTAAATAAGCTAATAACTTAGGAGCATCGCTAACCAATTCCTGCATTGCGAGATTTTTGGTATCCAAAATTCGTAGTGGATTAGTATGTAGACGGCGCTTAGCTTCTTCATCCAATAGCTCTTGATGTTGTTCAAAATAAGCAATCAACGCCTCACGATGTGCTAATCTTTCATCTTTATTACCCAAACAATTAATTTGCAACTCAACGCCGCTCAAACCTAAAATTTGCCATAAATGATTTAACATTAAAATTATTTCACAATCAACATCAGGACCTTTAAAGCCAAGTGCCTCGACACCCAATTGATGAAATTGACGGTAACGTCCTTTTTGTGGGCGCTCGTGGCGAAACATTGGTCCAATATACCAGAGTTTTTGATTCGTATTATATAACAAATTATGTTCAACTACCGCCCGAATCGTACCAGCAGTTCCCTCTGGACGTAAGGTTAGTGCATCACCATTTAAACTATCAGTAAAACTATACATTTCTTTTTCAACAATATCGGTAACTTCACCAATTGAACGCGTAAATAACTGAGTGTTTTCCAAAATTGGAGTACGAATATTTTCATAACCATATTGACTTAACCAAACTCTTAATTTATCTTCGAGCCATAACCATTGATACGATGTCGCAGGCAATAAATCATTCATCCCTTTAACACCACTTAATTTTTGAGCCATGCTGTACCTTCTATAAGACCAAATAAATTATAATAAAAAATAAAATTGACGCAGTTGCTAAAACCGAAAACATTGCCACATCAAAGGATTTGGCGGTTTCATAACCATCGTCATCGGCAAATTTAATAGAACGTAACGTCGTAAAAAATGAGCCAATAATCACAACTGCCGTAAACACTGAAATTAAATCAATCAAACTAAACGCGCTAATCGGTTTAATGCTGGCGTTAATTTGGAAAATATTACTCGCTAACGCAAATACCGAACCACTAATTAAACCAAAGCGTTCAAGATAAGGTCCACGTTTCCGTGAGTTCAATAATAATGAGCACACCGCCAGACCTAATGACAATAAAACATACTGAATATTTTTAAGATAATTCAAGATATTCTGATGATCATAAATCAAATACGCACGGCTAAATTGATTAAAATAACTGCTATTATGCTCAGCGAAACTTATTGGATAACTTTCAATTTGATTGACATAGCCAGTTTTAATCAACGCATAATCACCAATTTCAGGGCTAAAATTTTGGAAATCAGTTACTTGAATATAATAATCACTATCCATATCAGCTGCGGCAATTCGTAGCGCAATTAATTGCACATCGGTCGGATACAACGGCATCATGTAATAAGGTTCAATTTCAACGCGTGCCAAATACAAAGCGTCCAAACTACCATCTGAATTATGATGTTTCTTGACCAATTTGGTATTATTTGACACCGCATTCACAATTTCAAAATTAGGTTCACTAGCAAATTGTTGTGGTTTATAATGCAGCGTAACTCCTAAATAAAGCATTAATTGCTTTTCTTTAAGATTAATATCCCCAATACTAATTAGCATCATTCGGGCATGAACTGGAGTTTTATTTAAAATCCCTAAGGCATCACCCGATAAATTAACGGTACTTTGTTTAATTTTACTCTGAATGTATGCATCTTCACTGCGTTTTTCTTGCAGCATAAGCAAGGTTAGACCACCAATTACAATTAACATAAATCCACATGCCAACAATACCGCGTGTAAAATTTTACGCCGATGCTCTTGCGAAGCTTGCTTGTAGTAAGCGCGATATTGTGGGTGAAAAATTAACATATTTACTGACTATATTTATTTTTGACGTAGTTTTCAACAATTACTTGAAACTCTTCGGCAATCAAGTCACCTTTCAAGGTTACATTTTTTTGTCCATCAATGAAAACTGGTGCAACTGGTGATTCATCTTTACCTGGTAAGCTAATTCCAATATTAGCTAATTTAGATTCACCTGGTCCATTTACCACACAGCCCATCACCGCAACCTTCATTTCCTCAACCCCTGGATATTGTTGTTTCCATAATGGCATCTGCTCGCGTAAATAATTTTGAATTTTATCAGCCAGCTTTTGGAAATAATCACTGGTAGTGCGTCCACAACCAGGGCAAGACGTTACCGTTGGTACAAATGAACGCAAGCCCAAGGACTGTAAAATCTCTTGTGCCACAATTACTTCATTAATGCGACTCTCACCTGGTTTTGGAGTTAATGAGACACGTATTGTATCACCAATTCCTTCATTTAAAATCAAGGATAATGCCGCAGTTGAGGCAACGATTCCCTTAGAGCCCATACCGGCCTCAGTTAAACCCAAATGTAGCGGATAATTACAACGGCTGGCTAAATCACGATAAACTAAAAGTAAATCTTGGACATGACTCACTTTACAGGATAATAAAATTCTATTTTCAGGCAAGCCTAATTCGAGAGCTTTGTCCGCACTTTGTAACGCTGATTCAACTAAGGCCTTACGCATCACCGCTTCCAAACTAAGTGGCAGCGCCAAACTTGCATTACTATCTAACATCGTCGCCAATAATTCTTGATCCAGTGAACCCCAATTGACACCAATTCGCACTGGCTTATCATACTCACGTGCGGTATTTATCATATACGCAAATTGCTCATCGCGTTTAGCGCCTTTACCAACATTCCCTGGATTAATCCGATATTTGGCTAAATATTTGGCACAATCTGGATTTTCGGCTAAAATTTTATGTCCATTAAAGTGGAAATCACCAACTAAAGGAACATTTACGCCCATATCCGCCAAACGCTGACTAATTTCGCGAACTTTAGCTCCTGCCGCCAAGGTATTTACCGTAATTCTAACCACTTCTGAGCCAGCACGGGCTAAATCAGCAACTTGCAGTGCAGTTCCTAACGCGTCCTCGGTATCGGTATTGGTCATTGATTGCACCACAATTGGATGCTCACTACCAACATAAATTTGCCCGATTTTACTACTAAAAGTTTTACGTCGAATTATCATTTTATCCACCCTTATAATCCTATTTAGGATCTAAATATAATTTCATGCCAACTTTAAGTCGATTTACGCTTAAATTATTAATTGTTTCCAGCGACTTCAGCGAAATAGCATATTTATTACTTAATGAATACGCAGTATCACCATCTGCAACTAAAATATAACGCCGCCCGCTGGATTCACTAAGTACGCCTTGTGCCGCATTTTTGGCGTGTCCAGTTGCTACGCTGTTTTTAACTATAATCGGTTGATTAGTTTGCCAACTGGCTAATTGATTAGAATTAGATTTTGTGCTGCTACTATTTTGAAGACTTGAATTGCTCGCACCATATTTTAATAAATACTGTTGTGCCTCGGTCGAGTTACCATAATTACTTACCAAAACCTTACCAATCGTATCACGATAGGAGATAAACTCATGCCGATGACTAATATTTGCATTATCATCAATCATACCTTGCAGGATGCGAATATGCAACCACATGGTTTGTGGAGTCTGTGAGCCACTAAATTTAGTAATATAAAAGTTAGCTAATTGAATATTATTTTGATCAAAATGCAGTTTGGCTAACGCAATATAACTATCTTGCGGAATATTCCGAAAGGTTAACGATCTGAGATAATCAGCATTGGCGGCAGTTAAATCTTTTTGCTTATAATAACAATTGCCACGGCTATAATAGCCAATTTCTGGAGTAAAATAAAGTGGATTATTTAACGCCAAAGCAAAATTTTCATTCGCATCGCTATACCGCTTTTGATCACACAAAAATACTGCATAATTAACATAGGCTTCAGAATAGCCATCTTTTAAACTCAGTGCTTGTTTAAAATCGGCTTCGGCATTACTCGGTTTATCCAATTGTTGATAAATCATGCCACGGATCATATACGCACGCGCATTACTCGGTAAAGTTGTAATTGCCAAATTAACACGATCCAATGCAACTTGTGGAGCACTGTGCTTTTGATATTCGATCGCTAAATCGACATAGGTATCCGAGAGTTTATTTTTATCAATAACATTATTTTGCACCGTACCATCACTATTGATAGTTTTCGTCACACAAGCACTATTCAGCGCAACAACCAGCATTAAACTAAGCACATGAGCTAAACGCATATCAAACTTCTTTAATTGGAATATAATTTTTCCACTTTTCTTGGCGTTTGGTTTTATCTTCAACCTTACCAACTAATTGACCACACGCAGCATCAATATCATCACCACGCGTTTTACGCACCGTTGTAATATATCCACCATTTTGTAAGATTTTTTGGAATTTCAAAATCTGTCCCCAACCAGTTGCTTCATAACCAGAATTTGGAAAAGGGTTAAATGGAATTAAATTAAATTTGCACTCAACTCCACGCATAAGTTTAACTAGCTCTTCAGCATGTTCTAACTTATCATTAACACCTTTTAACATTACATATTCAAAGGTAATGTAATTTTTTGGTGATTTAACCAAATAACGTTTACACGCCGCAATTAATTCTGCAATTGGATATTTTTTATTGAGTGGAATTATTTGACTACGCACTTCATCATTTGAGGCATGCAAACTAATTGCAAGCGCCACTGGACAATCTTCGGCCAACCAATCCAAGCGGGTTACTACACCACTAGTAGATAGCGTTAATTTACGTTTTGAAATATTATACGCATTATCATCCAACATAATCCGCATTGCATCAATTACATTTTCATAATTGGCTAAGGGTTCGCCCATGCCCATCATCACTACATTAGTGATTAATTTCTCGCCTTTAGGATCTTTGCCTAGGCGCTGATTGGCCCACCATAATTGACCGACAATCTCACCGCTAGTTAAATTACGATTAAAGCCTTGACGACCAGTTGAACAAAATTGGCACTCTAATGCGCAGCCAACCTGTGAAGAAACACATAATGTTCCCCGTCCATCTTCAGGAATAAAAACGGCTTCGATTTTATTGCCACCACTAACACTTAAGACCCACTTGCGTGTCCCATCACTCGAGATATGTTCAGTCACCAGTTCAGGCGCTTCAATAGTAGCAATTTCCTCAAGGGTCGCGCGCAGCGATTTGGCAATATCGCTCATTTCGCTAAAATTAGCCGCACCATAAACATGCAACCAACGAAAAACTTGTTTCGCTCGAAATTTTTTCTCACCAATTTCAACAAAAAATTGCTCTAACTTGGGTAAGGTATAATTTAATAAATTTATTTTCATAATTCTCATTAAATAGCGCTAATGTTCTAAAACCAACATTAACGCTTAAAATAATTAACGTGTCCGTGCGCACAATTCAGAAGTTGAGAAGAAATAGCTAATTTCAACTGCTGCATTTTCTAAACTATCTGAACCATGAACTGCATTTTCACCAATTGAATCAGCAAAGTCAGCACGAATAGTACCAGCTGCAGCATCTTTTGGATTAGTTGCACCCATTATTTCACGATTTTGGCTAACCGCATTGTCACCCTCAAGAACTTGAATCATTACCGGACCAGAAGTCATGAATTCAACCAATTCACCAAAGAATGGACGTTCTTTATGTACAGCATAGAATTCTTGAGCTTCTTTTAATGACAAATGTTTCATTTTAGCCGCAACAACTTTAAGTCCAGCCGCTTCAAAACGTGCATAAATTTGACCAATTACGTTTTTTGCAACTGCGTCAGGTTTAATAATTGAAATTGTTCTTTCTAATGCCATGTTAACACCTTTAAAATTTAGATAAAATTACGAATAGTGCGCCATTTTAACATAGTCGCCAGAATTTAAGAATAGTCGTTTATTGAATTTAATCGAATTTCAGGTTAATTCATTCAAATTAACTGAATTAGCGTTGTCTGAAACACTTTTATATAGAATATATAGAAGCAATCTCTTAATTAAAAATAGCCTGATCGTTACTTATCAGGCTATGCCAAACCAACCATAAATAATTAGTCTTTATTTAGCGGCATGTCCACGCACTAATTCCACCAATAATTTAAATGGACGTCCTGTGCTACCTTTGGCTTCAGCCGTTGAGGCAGTACCCGCCACATCTAAATGCGCCCATTTGTAATCGGTGAACTCTTGTAAGAATATTGCGGCAGTTACACTCCCTGCTTTACCACCCCAGCCACCAATATTTAATAAATCGGCATGATTACCTTTAATTAATGCCTTATATTCATCGAATAGCGGCAAGCGCCACACTTTATCATTGGCGCGCAACGATGCAGCTTGAATTGAGGCATGCAAATCTTCATCATTCGCGTATAAGCCACTTGCAACCGATCCAAGCGCAACCACACAGGCTCCAGTTAACGTAGCCACATCAACCACCCACTCAGGATTAAACTGTTTAGCATAATGTAATGCATCACACAAAATCAAGCGTCCTTCCGCATCGGTATTTAACACTTCAATGGTTTTACCTGCCATGCTGGTTACAATATCACCTGGTTTTTGCGCATGACCTGATGGCATATTTTCACAACTTGCCACTAAAACGATTAAGTTTACCGCTAAGCCTAATTTAGCCACTGCCGCAAACACACCTAAGACCGTTGCCGCACCACACATATCATATTTCATGTCATCCATTTGGGCACCGGGTTTTAACGAAATACCACCTGAATCAAAGGTAATTCCTTTACCAACTAAAATCACTGGCTGCGCCGATTTTTTCGCCCCTTTGTATTCCAATTTAATAAAGCGTGGTTCTTCTTTAGAGCCTTTTGCCACGCCTAAAAATGCATGCATACCAAGTTTTTTGATTTCTTTTTCATCTAAAACTTCGACCGCTACATTTTTATTAATTTTGGCAAAACTCTCCGCAACTTCACCCAAGTAACTTGGGGTTGCCACATTAGATGGATTGTTAGCTAAGTCACGAACAATGAAATAGCCCTCTAAAATCGCAACCGCATTCGCTAATGCCTTACTTAAATCTTCATCACTGCTGACATGAACTTTCTCTAAGGCTAATTTAGTTTTTTCAGTCTTGAAATCATCAAAATAATATAAACCATTGCCAAAGTCAACTATAAATTTTTCAACCAACTCAGCATAGCTTAAAGCTAATTTTTCAGCATGTAAATTAGTTAAATGTAAATTAATTTCACTTATTTCACGGCTTGCTACAAATTTAGCCAAACTAGTTGCAACATTTACTAAACCATCGCTGGTAAATTTACTCTTAGCACCAAGGCTCATCAAAATTGTATCATTGTGTACAACCAAGCCACTGAGCTTATTTAAATCTTCGACTAAAATGGCTTGTGGATTTTTAGTTAATTCTTGATAAACGCTTTTAGCGTCTTCAGCAAAAACGAAGGTAACGTTCAAACCATTTACCAATTTGGCTTTAGTATTAAACGTAATTTTTGAATGTTTAAATTTAAACTGCATCTCTCATACCTTTCAAAGTAAAGCGTAGTGTGTTAAAATAATCGCATATTACAATATTCTAGCACTTTACCATGTTAATAAAAAACGTTTTTTACCGCGAACTGGTTGCCAATGCCGCCAGAATACTTACCGTATTACTAATAATCTTGCCGATAACTGAACTCTTTAAGTTATTGGATCAAGCTAGTAGCGGCAATATTCCAATGGTAACTCTATTTACACTCATGCTTTATGGTACCTTAGCCAGCTTCCCAATGATTTTAAACATTGCTAGTTTCTTGGCGATTGTGATTACGGTAAATCGTTACTCCAAAGATCATGAATTAGTCGTGTGGCTGGCTAGTGGCGTATCTCCCTTTCGTTGGCTCAAGCAAACCGCGCTCTTTGTGTTGCCATTAGCGATTACCTGTGGAATTTGTTCAATGATAATTACACCTTGGGCGGTGCACCAATCACAACAATATGCTAATTTCCTTGCCAAACAATCCGCGCCAATGGCTTTATCACCTGGTCAATTTAAAGAATCACCCGATAACAAAGACGTTTACTATATTGAAAAATACTCCTTAGAAAATGGTTATGCCAAAAATATTTTCTTACAGTATGTCGATGAAAGTAAAACAACTTACAATATAACCGCAAGTGAAGGTAAATTAACTAATAATCAAGGTATGCTAGGAATTACTATGTTTAATGGGCACCGCTACCAGATGGATAATTTTGCGACAAGTAATATATTATTGCTCGATTTCAAAACTTTTAGTGCAACGCTTAAACAATCCTATGATCCAGAACGTGATAAGGTACAATTGGGCTCACAATCCCATCGCACGATTGATTTAATCAGAATGTATGAACTCTCACCACAAAATCGCAGTGCTCTCTCTGGACGCATTTCTATCATGATTATGACCTTTGTGATGGGCTTAATTGCATTACCCTTAAGTATGCAAACTTCTCGGGTACAAGGCGGCTTGGTCTTTATTTTGCCACCACTACTCTACGGAATTTATCAAAATATCATTATGACCATTGAAGCCCAAATCAATGACAATAAACTCCACTCGATCTTTTGGACGATACCTGCACATCTGCTGCTAATTGGTGTGGCTATCTTATTAACCTATATAAAAAGCAAGCCCAACGGCTATTTTAGATCTAAAAACAAATGAAACTTCTGACCAGCTACATTTTAAAAAAATGTTTTCAAAATACCTTCATGTTGTTATTTGCTTTTGCCATAATTTATTCAGTAATTCAAGCCATTCAAGAGCTTGGAGATGTTGGCAAAGGTAGTTATACCACAGGAGCAATGTTTATTTATTTAGGTGCATTATTGCCCAGCTATATTTATTTACTACTCCCTCTTTCGGTATTAATTGGCGTCATGACTACCACCCTAGGTTTAGTTAAAAACTCAGAATATGCCATTATGCGCACCTCAGGTGTCTCACTTAAAAGTATCACTAAAGTACTTGCGGTGTTTGGCATAATTTTTGCGGTTATAACTTTTATGCTTGGTGAAGTCATTGCACCTGAGGCGAGTCAATTTGCAAAAGTATATAAATTAAACCATACTAATCAAATCATTTCCATGGATTTATCTTCGGGAATTTGGAGCAAAGACAGCGAATCAAATATTATTAACATAAAAAAAATTGATCCGCTGAATAATCAAATCGTTGAAAGTATTCAAATTTTTGATTATGATACTAATCAAAAACTGAAACGTTACATAACTAGCCCAAATGCCGCTTATTCTAAATATAACTCAGTCTGGTTACTCGAAAGTGTTGTTGTCTATGATTATCTCGAGTCACAAATTTTAATCTCTAAGCGTCCGACAATGTCATGGCGCTCAACAATTGAACCGAGCTATTTTAGCGTTTTGGTGATTTCTCCAGATGACATGCCTGCATTTGGTTTAATCAAATACATCAAACATTTAAAACTCAATCACGAATCAACCAACCGCCCTGAAATAGCCTTATGGAGTAAACTACTTTATCCATTTGCGTGCATCTCAATGGCATTTATTGCAGTTGGCTTTATCCCCAATAATGGACGCAACGTCAATTTATCCAGCAAGCTGTTTGCGGGAATTTTAATCGGGGTAGCTTTTTTCTTCACCAATAAAATGATCGGTTTTGTGGCAGTTTTATATAGTTGGAATGCTATTTTATCAGCGGTTATGCCAACCTTGATCTTATTTTCGATTGGCTGGATTATCATCCTCAAAAAAGAATCTTAACCACTAAAGCCAGATTAATTTCTGGCTTTATACATTCGTACAAGTCTTAACTGCATCGCTCAAATAAGTTCGCATAAAAATAAATCAACTATTAAATCACACCTTATTTCAGAAAAATCTAAATTAGTCTTGACTTATATATTAGAATAATCTAAAATAGAGTCTTGTTAGTTAATTCTAAATTCGTTTACCAATTTACAATCAGTTTCAAAAGGATATTATTATGTTAGTTCGTCAATTATTCGATGCACAAACCTTTACCTTCACCTATATCGTTGCAGATAACTTTGGTAGTGAAGCCATTATTATTGATCCTGTCGATAGCAAAGTTGAGCAATATATGAAATTGCTCAAAGAATTAAATTTAAAACTAAAATATGTTTTTGATACCCATGTTCACGCCGATCATATTACTGCAGCAGGTAAATTACGTGAATTAACAGATTGTATCACTTTACTCGGTGCTGGCACCAATGCAAAATGCGTCAGCAAAGTTGTTACAGATGGTGAAAAAATCCAAGTCGGCACACTTGAATTTACGGTCTTAGAAACGCCTGGGCATACCCAAGATTCTTATTGCCTATATACACCTAAAATGGTATTTACTGGCGATACATTATTTGTACGTGGTACTGGCAGAACTGATTTTCAAGCTGGAAATCCTGTTGATCAATATAACAGCATTGTTAATAAATTGTTTAGCTTACCTGAAGAAACACTAGTTTACCCTGGACATGATTATAATGGCAATACCTGTAGTAGTATCTGGGAAGAAAAAAATTTCAATCCACGCCTAGCTGGTAAAAGCGTTGCCGAATTCAAAGAAATTATGGATAATCTAAATTTACCCAATCCTAAATTAATGGATGTTGCGGTTCCTGCAAATTTAGCTTGTGGTTTGGTTTAAAATGTCGCAGCTTAACCACTTGAGAATGCTAAGATGTTGATAATTGTATTAGGTCTCATTTCTGGGCTTTTATTGGGTATCACAGGTGGTGGTGGCGCGATTGTCTCAGTGCCTGCATTGGTATATGGCTTACATATGCCAATGCAAATTGCCACCACCATGTCATTATTTGTCGTCGGTGGCAGTGCCCTCCTCGGAACTATTTTAAAACGCAAACAAGTTGCTTGGGGCAAAGGTTTGATTTTTGCAATTTTAGGCAGTTTGTTCTCACCAGTGGGTAGTTTTCTTGCTAAAAGATTTAGCGAATCCAGCTTAATTGCGGGCTTTGCCATACTAATGCTAATCGTTGCGGTATTGATGTTTAAGCGCAGCAACGCTAAATCTCCGCCACTCAATAATTTACAACCCTCAGCGCCAAAAAATACTCGATGGCTAGTGGTGATCGTGGCAATATTCACAGGACTATTGACAGGATTTTTTGGCGTTGGCGGCGGGTTTATGATAGTTCCAGCACTCGTTTTACTAAATAAGCTAGAAACAAAAGTTGCCGCGGCAACCTCACTCTTTATCATCAGTCTAATTTCAATTTCATCGCTAGCCAATAAAGTTGCAGAAATTGAATTAGATGTTAAATTGGTGCTGATTTTTATGCTCGGTAGCTTGCTTGGTATGCTCGCGGGAAACTACATCTCACAAAAAATCAGCAATAAACTCTCACAGCGAATTTTTGCAGCTATCTCAGCACTCTTAGGTATCTATATGCTCATTGATAGCGTGCTAAAATTTGCAGTTTAATTCGGCATATTCGCGCTAATTATTTAGCTGTATCAAATACGCTGGCATGAAATTTTTGTGCCAAAATCGCATAATCATGTTGTTGGAGGACATAAGTTTTGCCACGCGCACCAAGTTCAGCGCGTTCAAGCTGCGCCAATTTACTCACTTGATTAATTGCCGTAGTAATTGCGCTAACATCCTCAGCTGCAACCGAATAGCCACAGTCCGCATCACGCACCAAGTCATTTCCTGCAGTGACTGAATGAATAATTGGTTTAGCCGCAAGCATATAATCAAAGAGCTTATTTGGGCAAATTCCAAAACGATAAATCGGTAAATTATTCCAGCCAATATAGAGTGCATCACAAGCATTTAAAAAGGCAGGAATTTGCATCTTACCAATCGCGGGCATAAAGTGCACATTTTGCAAATTTTCTTGCTGCACCCGTTCAATTAAACGCGCTTTATTTGGACCATCGCCAACCAATAACAGTGCAACCTGTGGATCAATTGATTTACACGCATCCAACAAATAATCGAGTGCATTCGCCTCGCCCATACCACCAGCATACGCCAACACAAATTTACCTTGCGCACGCAATTCTTGAAATAATTTCAAATGTTCGTCAGGCATACTTTGCTGTGAATTTAGCCAATCATTTACTGCCACACCATTAGAAATGTAACTAAATTTATCCGCTGACATACCATGCAACTGCATATATTCTTTGGCTTTGGGCAGCAAGCTGACTACTTTATCCGCATGCTTATAACCAAAATTTTCCGCCCACTGCATCGCCATAATAAATGGATGCCAACGCGACATACCACCAACTTCCATTGGCGTTAATGGCCATAAATCATGCACCTCATAAATAAATTTAGCACCAGCCGCTCGAGCAATTGAATTCGCAATTAACGTATCAAAGGGATAAGTAGAGGAAGCGATTACCATGTCAGGTTTAAACTGCTTAACAAATTCGGACTTCAGTTGCTTAACTTTCTTGAGGAAAGAAAAAATATTAATCACCCGTTTCAGACCATTTTCACCATATGGCGTAGTTTTACACCAAATATAGTCTATCCCATCAATATTTTCACGTAAATAATCTGCATCATCCGCAATTGCGATATTTTTATTACGAATATGTGACAGATTACTTGCTACAATCGTAACCTTATGTCCTGCTTTAACCCATTCGCGCGCCAGATAGTATGGACGATATTCCATACCGTGATAAATTGACCCTGCATAATGGTTGATGTATAGTATATTCATTTAAATTTTAACTCTCTGTATTAATTGTACTTTAAAGTCAATAAGATTAAATCTACGGCGTAAGATATGGCTATATTTATAACTATATTACCTAATTTAGCAATTATTATCCAATGATTTTATCGGTATAAGTACTGCTGAAAATCCACAAACAGCGACCGAATATTTTGAACTTCACCTAAAACCCGTTGAGCTTCACTAAGTGAATTATATTTTAGCTCCAGCAACACAGGTAATTTTTCTTGATTGAGTTCTGCAACGCCACTTTCAATATATTTGTCTAAGACAAAATTAATGAATTCTCTTTGCTTCTCATCAAAGATGGTATATAGTTTTAACTTGGCAATTGCAACTCGATCTACTCGGGTAATTGGTTTAGTTTCACTGTTAAACACATACTCCAAAACATCAAATAAATCACTACTTTCAGCATTAATTAATTTTTGAAGATTAAATAACTCAGCACTCCCATAACCAAGTCCTTCTAATTGCTCTAAGAGTTGTGTTCGAGTATCTGGTCTACTCCATAGATTTCGTAATTTTACCTCATCTTTAAATAGTTCAGGTAATGCGCCAAACAAACCATTTAAAAACTCTTCTGCTGAAATTGGCTTGCCATCAACACTCCAGAATGAGGTTGAAATCATGTGTTGAATTTCACGTTCTTTGCCATCTCTCAACTTAATTTTAACTTTTTTAATACAAACACATGGAGTTTGCCCACATTTAACACATGGATCTGGCGGCTCAGACTGACACAGACAAGGCTGTTGATTGCAGATAGTGCAGGGTTTTGGTGGGGCAATAATACAAATGCAAGGATTTTGACTGCATTGATTACAGTTTTCTACTTCGATTGGCTCGCCATCCCATTCTGGATCGGCAAAATGTTTGTAGGCATCAACATAATCATAAATAGTAAAATAATCTTTACCGTCAAAAGTCCTAGTACCTCGACCAACTATTTGTTTAAACTCAATCATTGAATTAACTGGTCTAAGTAAAATGATGTTCCTTATATTTCTGGCATCCACCCCAGTGGAAAGTTTTTGTGAAGTAGTCAAAATGGTAGGAATCATTTTTTCATTATCTTGAAACTCTCTCAAATACTTCTCACCCAGCTCTCCATCATTGGCAGTCACTCTGACACAGTAATTAGGATTAGCATTGGATTTTTTTTGATTGACTAAATCTCGAATTAGTCCAGCATGTTCTTGAGTAGCGCAGAAAATAATGGCTTTTTCATTTTGATTGGCATCATTTAAATAAACTTGAACTCTTTTGGCTTCGCGTGCAACTATTTCAATATTTTTATTAAAATCTGACTCAGTATATTGCTTGCCTTGCTCAATCTCACCCTCAATAATCGTATCATCGCTGGTATAAATATAATCATCCAGTGTGGTTTTAATCCTTTTAACTTTAAATGGAGTTAAAAACCCATCATTAATCCCCTCTTTGAGTGAATAAATATAAACTGGTTCGCCAAAATATCGATAAGTGTCAACATTGTCTTTGCGCTTAGGTGTAGCAGTTAAGCCCAATTGCACGGCTGGAGCAAAATATTCTAAAATACCGCGCCAATTACTTTCATCATTCGAGCCACCACGATGACATTCATCAATAATTATAAAATCAAAATAATCTCTCGGATATTCACCAAAATAAGGGGTAGATTTACCATCGCTGTCTTTACCGCTCATAAAGGTTTGAAAGATCGTAAAAAAGATACTACCATTGGTTGGTACTTTGCCAGTTTTTTTGATTTCTTCGGGCTTTATTCTTTTAAGTGCATTATCTTCAAACTCAGCAAAAGCATTAAAATCATTATAAGCCTGAGTAGCTAAAATATTTCGATCCGCTAAAAATAATACTCTGGGCTGCCTTAAACCATCTTTTTTTATATTCCATCTAGTTTTAAATAACTTCAACGCAATCTGAAAGGCTATTGATGTTTTACCTGTTCCTGTAGCTAAGGTTAATAAAACTCTATCTTTATTATTCGCTATAGCTTCCAAACTCTTATTAACCGCCAATTCTTGATAATATCTAACCTGCCAACTGCCACTTTTATTCGCAAATGGAACTGCGGCAAATTTTTCACGCCAAATATTCTGCACCGCAAAAACCATATTCCAAAGCTCATCAGGTGTTGGATAGGCATTAACAAACTCTTCACGACCTGTTTTCATATTGATCGCGTAAATCTTATCGCCATTAGTTGCATAGGTAAAATCAAGGTTTAATAGCTTGGCATATTCTTTTGCCTGTGCTACACCCTCACTAACCGATAATTCATTGCTTTTGGCTTCAACAATAGCCAACTTAATACCTTTATGGACTAAGACATAATCAGCAATAGTTTTTTTACCTCTTTTACCACCAGCTTGGATTTTACCTGCTGTGATTTGGTATTCTCTTAAAACTCTTGAGCCATCAATAACACCCCAACCACATTGTTTAAGGAGTGGATCAATTAATTCTGCGCGGGTGTCTGCTTCATTCATCTAGCTCTCCAACTCAATGATTTAATTTATTATTAATTATTTTATCAAAATCAGACTCAAGCAATTTATCTTGTATGGTTTGAAACTTAACATATTCATTTTCGGCAAAGGTTTTAGCTATCTCCGCTGAAACAACACCTGAATTAAGTAAAATATCTCGCTCGTTAAATTGTAAAAACGCATCTAATTTTTTCATCCAATCTTTCATGGTCATAATTTGATAATTTCTCGCTTGTAACTCAGCATAATCGAGATACATTGAAACAATTCTATTTAAATTGTCCAATTCTTCAGGAGATAGATAATTTTTAGCAATCACCACATCTGCTTTGCGAATTGCCCCATCGGGTGAATTTTTCCAATTAGTTAGTCCCATATTATTTTTTTGGCTATCTGCTCGAGCATAAATTATTTCCGCCGCGGTTTGCTGGCTAATTGCCCAATGAAGTTTATTCTGTACCGTTGCAAAAAACTGTTTAGTTTCTTCGCTCTCAACACTATAATCGCTACTGCACTTGGCATAAATATCAGTAATTTTCTGATAGAATCTTCGCTCACTAGAACGAATATCACGAATACGCTCCAACTGCTCTTCAAAATAATCTTGTCCAAAAATATTTTGCGGAGTTTTAAGCCGCTCATCATCCATAGTAAAACCTTTAATGATGAATTCACGCAGATGTTCAGTCGCCCAAATTCTAAATTGAGTAGCTTCCTTGGAGTTTACCCGATAACCAACTGAGATAATTGCATCAAGGTTATAAAATTCTGTATTTCTAAGAACTTGGCGATTTCCTTCTTGTTGAACTATTTCCATTTTGGAAACAGTTGCCTCTCTGGTAAGCTCTTGTTCTTCATAAATATTATTTAAATGTTTATTAATCGCGGGAACACCGACACCAAAAAGCTCAGAAATCTTCTTTTGCGTAAGCCAAATATTTTCGTCACGAATAAATACTTCAACCTTAATTTTACGGCTTGGCGTGGTGTAAATTAGAAACTCGCTAAATGAGTTATCTAATGACAAATTGCGTAATTTACTCATATTAAAATTACCCAATCACATTGTTTAAGGCGTGGATCAATTAACTCTGCGCGGGTTTCTGCTTCATTCATTTTATTACCTCTGGTGGATTGGTATAGTATTTTTGTTTCGGACTAGTTGGCTTATCTGGAATAGTTAACAACAATTTATTGCTTAATAGCAACGGTTTTAAAATATGTTTTCTAAAATATTCGCGATGTGCAATCTTGATATGCTCCTGAATTTCATCACGCGTTTTAGGCGTTTGGCAAAAAAGCAAAATCTGCACAAGATATTCATCTTCATCTTGCGCGGTAACTTGCGCACTAACTAATCCATCATCCATAAATAATCGCTCATCTAGTGGAATAATTATCTTAAAAATATTATCTTCAATTAACTGTGGTTCAATCCCAGCCGAGTAAATTTTGGTATAACGAAATAAATTGCGCACCCCAGAACCTAACGCCTCAGCACGACCAATTTCACGGAAAAATGCTGAAATAATCGGATTTTTAGGAAATAGCGAGAAGTTAGCGGGATTAATCACCCCATGAAAATGTGGACGATTACTATTTTCCGCAACTACTTGATTACGCTCAAAAATCCGATTATTTACCCGATGAACTTGCGAACTTGGCGGCACATAAATATACAACACGTCAAACCCATTGATCATGACTTGCTCAATGGTTAAATACGTTGGTGAAACTAATTTATTGGCATTATTAATCGTAGTAACAAACTCTTTTTGGATTTGATCAATCTTGTCTTGAGCAATACCAACTATTTCACCATTATTTTTAACACCAAGCAAAATTTCACCACCAGCACGATTCAGAAATGCACATACCGTCTCATAAACATCTTTGTTAAGCGCGGTTTTGCATTCTTTAAACTCTATGCTGGTGTTTTCGCCTGTGGCGATGATTTGCTGGATATGTTCGGTGTTCATGGGCTTATTTCTTTATGATATTACGTATATCTATTAAAATAGTTCAGGAGCTTTATCTAAGAGATTTAATGATTTTTTAGGTTTTCGTTTTATTTCTGTGATTACTCCATCATAATGAACTCTGTGTACCAGCTCAATTTCATATTTACTATTTATGATATTTCCTACATCATCCATTTTTCTAAATATCTTTAAATTGCAATCAATAAATGTTCCTGCTTTAAAAACCATAGAATCACGGATGACATTATCTTTAAAATCATTATCTTTCATCGCAAGATCAATAGGCATTTGTTTGTAATAGCATTTCCATTTAAATTTACCTCGCTTCAATACTGGCGAAATAATTTCAAGAGAAATATCTTTCTCTACAACAGGTTCTAAGATACTATCATCAATAATATATTTATTAAAATCAGGGCGTTTTACTTCCTTTTGTATAAGTATGTTACCATCCTTATCTAGTAAAGTTGTAGATATTTTGATTATTTTACTTTCACTTCTTAACAAATCAAAAAAATTGGATTTATGTTTTGCTATTTTTAAGTTATTATCTAAAAGACTTACCATTTTTGATAAGTTATCTTCATCACTTTTAAAATCTTTGGCTGCTAATTCTTTTTTAAGCAACTCTATTTCTAAAATTGTTTTTTCATTAACAAGTTCTTTTGTATTTAAGTCAAGTTTTGAATTCTTTTGTGGCAACCAAGATAAAGCATAACCAATCAACATATTTACTAGAGGATCACTAGTCATAACCCTCATCGTTTCAATAAGCCCACCCTTTTGAACAGCAAAGGATTCTATATTAACATTAATATTTATCTGTTTCGTAAACTCTTGAATTAATAAAAGCCACTCATGCTCACATTTATTCTTTAGAAATGTATTCATTGAGTGACTATGAATATCTTCAAAATAATAATGTAACTCAAATAAATGAATATTGTCCATAACAATCCAATCTAAATGCTTAGTTCACCATTAAATGCCTTTTGTAGGATTGACTTTTTAAGGTCTTCTAGTTCCGTTAATTTTTGCCGATAAATTACTTCCAATTGCTTGATTTTTACTGATAAAGCATCAATTTTTTTAACTATTGCTTGCTGTTCTATTAATGACATAGGATAGGGAATATAAACGTTATCAAAACTATAATTATTAATTTGAGGGATATTAGCACCATTACTAATAGCGTTTAGGTCAAACAATTGAAACCAATGAAAAAAGTAATCATTATTTATTTGTTTACTTGGAATAATTGCCATTGTATTTAAATCTACAATTGTAGGTTTAATAATTTGCCTCTTTTTATTTGTAGCAATAGCTCCACCCCTTTTTGGAAATATAACTGCACCATTTGGAATTATTTGATTTAATTTTATTTCATCACTGCTTACAAATCTACTTGAAGTATTTATCTCAACTTCATTGGTCGGTAAATTCATATCAGCAATCTTTGTATAAATAATATCACCAATGTCATGTTCTAATAATGGAGAGATCGTTGTTCCACTTTTAAATTCACAAACCTCACCAAGCTTTTTAATTTCCCAATCATCACCTTTATTGGTAAAAATTTTATTCAAATAACTATCAAAAAGCTCTTTGGCATTTTTTAGATTTTTTGCAGCATTTTGTTTTGCTTGTTCTATTGCAGACAATGCTTTATCTAAGATTGATACTATTCTTTCTTGTTCTAGTAGTGGTGGAAGATGGAATGGTATTTCTTCAATAAGACCAAAGCTAATTGCTGGCATTGCTGCACCATTCATAGCTACTTTAATAACATTTTGGAATATTGGTGATTTAAGATAAACGAACAAAAAATCAATTGTCAATTTTTCTGATGATTTAGGAATAACCCTGAATAAATTGTTAGCCAAAGCACCTTCCAAACCACGACAAACAAATCCTGTTGATGCACCATATCTAACAAGTGCCACATCTTGCGCATTTAAAATGTATTTATCTCCTGGTGAATCAATATACCGTGGAGGTTCATTTCCTTGTGTGTAATCAACAATCCTTAAAAACCTAACTTGATTTTCATCTTGGGTTTCGCTTTGAAGTTTTACATCTCTTTGTATGCCTTGTGTGAAAACACATAATTGTCCTAAAGTTTTCTCTTCCCAACCTTGTTTCATTCCGCTATCTCCAACATTGCATTTATTTCATGGAGTTTGGCTTGCAAAAGCTTTTTATCAGGTAGTAATAAGGTATATTGACTAATTAAGGTCGGCGATAAATGACGGCTTAACGCATATTCCACAACTTCATCATCTTTATCGCTACATAACAAAACTCCAATACTTGGCTTCTCATGTGGCTTTCTGACATCGCGATCTAATGCCTCAAGATAAAAACTTAATTGTCCAAGATGTTCGGGTTTAAATTTGCCAACTTTTAATTCAAAAGCAACCAATGCCGATAATTCACGGTGAAAAAAGAGTAGATCAATAAAAAAATCACTATTTCCAACTTGAACACGATATTCTTCAGCGATAAAAATAAAGTCTTTGCCAAGTTCCAAAATAAAGTTCTTCATATTTTGCACGAGTGATTTTTGTAAATTACTCTCGCTATGTTGAGTAGGTAATCCTAAAAACTCCAAAACATAATTGTCTTTGAAATTGTTTTCAATTTTGGGGTGTAATTCTTTCAACACGGTTGAAAGTTTTTGATTCCCAATGATGGTTCGTTCAAAAAGTGAAGAATCAATTTGCCGTTCAAGTTCTCGGACTGAGTATTTTTCTTTATGCGTAAGCTTTAAATAAAACTCTCGTTCTACTTCGTTCTTCAATGTCATTATAAGCCTATTTTGACTCCACGGTATTTCTCGCCACAGTGTGGCGAGTTTTTCATCATCTTGATATGTTTCATAAAACTGTTTCATTCGCCATAGATTTTTATCACTAAAACCTTTTATTTCTGGGTCTTGTTGCACAATGAACTTGGCTAATTCACTGACGATAGATTTACCCCATTTAGTACTAGCAACTTGCTGGCTAATTACTTGCCCAATATTCCAATATAGCTCAATTAATAATTGATTGGCAAATTGATAAACATTACGTTTAGTCTGTTGAATTTGATTAACAATAGCCTGAAAATCTGTTTCATAGGTAGTTATCTTGCTATCACTCATATTAGCTCCATGATAGATTTCAATATTTCAGCACTTTGCTTATCTAATTGTTGAATTTCAGCATAAATTTCCTTGGGTTCTCTGAGCGTGGCTTCTTCTTTTTTATTGGGGTTTTTAGCACTTAAATCAAAGGTGTTTTGGTCTATGCCCGCAATATCAACACTCCAAGAGTTTTCACTATCCGCGCATGTTTTTTGTAAAGCAACAAATTCAGCCAAATCATTTTCGCTAAGTGGGTTAGTTTTACCTAAATTTCTAGCCAGATTTAACTGATAAAACCAAGTCTTTGTTGTGGATTCACCTTTATTAAAAAATAACACCACCGTTTTAACTCCTGCCCCCGTGAACGTTCCACCTGGTAAGTCTAAAACGGTATGTAGGTTGCAACTTTCTAATAATTGTTTTCTTATGGCAATTGAAGCATTATCGGTATTACTCAGAAAGGTATTTTTTATAACTATTCCTGCTTTACCACCTGCTTTTAATATTTTGACAAAATGCTGTAAAAACAATGACGCGGTTTCACCAGTTTTTATAGGGAAGTTTTGTTGAACTTCGGCTCTTTCTTTGCCACCAAACGGTGGATTAGCCAAAATTACATTATAGCGATCTTTTTCTTGAATGTCGGCTAAATTCTCAGATAACGTATTGGTATGAATGATATTAGGTGCTTCAATACCGTGTAAAATCATATTCATAATCCCAATGATATACGCCATTGACTTTTTTTCTTTACCGTAAAAGGTATTTTTTTGCAGGGTTGCGATATCATTAGAAGTTAGGCTTTTGCTTTCTTTCAAGTATTCAAAGGCTTCACATAAAAACCCAGCCGAACCAACTGCACCATCATAAATAGTCTCGCCAATTTTAGGAGCAACAATTTTAATTATGGTTTTAATTAATGCTCGTGGAGTATAGTATTCGCCACCATTTCTACCCGCATTACCCATATTTTTAATTTTGCTCTCATAGAGATGGCTCATCTCATGTTTGTCCGCATGAGTTCTAAATTTGAGGGTATCTATAAGCTCAATTACTTCTCTGAGATTATAACCACTTTGAATTTTATTTTTAATCTCTGAAAAAATTTCACCAATTTTGTATTCAATCGTGTCAGGGCTGAGTGCTTCAGTTTTGAATTTTTTAAGATAGGGAAATAATTTATGATCAACAAAATCTTTTAAATCATCCCCTGTTAAGGCTGAATGGTGGTCTATCTTGCCATCATCAAGTTTATGAATCGCCCACACCGACCATTGATATTCTGGAGCGATGATAATGTTATATTCTTTGCCTGAGAGTTCTGCTGCGATTTGACGATCTTTTTCAAAATCATCCAGATACTTTAAAAACAAGACCCACGAAGTTTGCTCAACATAATCCAATTCACTACCACATCCAGAATCTTTATGTAAAATGTCATCTATGTTTTTAAAGGTTTGTTCAAACATTGTTTTCTTTTCTTAAATTTAATCAAATATAGTCAGTGATTTTACCATATTTTATTTATATATCTTTAGATTAGCCACGCCAAAGTAGACTAGAATAATTCTAAGTTAGCTGTTGAAGTATAACGCGTCAATAAATTCTAACCCTAAAATGTCTGCGGTATTTTGAACTTGAGAATTAAATGCGGTAATATTAATTTGTTGGAGTTTAGCTATATTCAATAGTTTGCTCAATCCTGAAAAGTTCTGTAACGTTCTCTCATTGACACCATCCAATAAACTATAATTAATTTTATTTGAAACAACCGACATAATGAATTTGCGATGATTATCTTGAAGTCCAGCTTGTAGAATACCTAACAACTGCATATAAGTTTCTTTTAACTCATTAACGGTACATTCATTGTGCAGTGTCATACCTCTAAATTGATTTTCATAAGCCAATTCAAGATTAGTTAAATTTGGTTGCGGGTTTAATAGTTCATGAATTGGACGACTATTTGAACTTAAATACACCACTACAGCATTTAGTAATTCAAGATTAAAATCACCTTGCATTATAAATTGTTTTACATCAAATAAATCTCTTGGATGACGCCTTGATAATGCGGCTGCAATTTTACCAGCATATAGATCAGCTTTTGATAATGTCCTGATCTCATACTCCATATTAAAATTTGATACAGCATTTCGACATAAACACATTGTTAAATTAGGATAAAGCGCCGTTCGCATAACATAGTTTGGCTCTATTTTTATTTCTGCGCCAGTTTGTCTACTCATAACCATAAGTTTTAAGACAGAATCAGAATCTTTAACATCAACCTTAAAACCAAGATCTGAAATCATAGCTTTCATCTTAATTAGATTTTTATTAATATCCGCATATGCCTTTTCACGATTATTAGGCTTAATATAAGCCAAATCAATATCAACGCTGAGTCTCGGCATATTGCTATGAAATAAGTTAATTGCCGTACCGCCTTTTAGGATAAAAACCTTATTGAATTCATTTAATACTGGTAAAATTTCAACTAGTAGCCCAACTTGCTTTTTATATAGTTCTTGTGACATTATTAATATCCTTGATTAATCGGTACATAAAGCTGTAAATCTTTGTCATAGAATTTGCCATCACCAATTCTACGCTTGCCTGTTCCCAAGTTAAATTTAGATAAATCCAGCTTTTTATACCAAGCATGATTATGCAACTTAGCAAGGTGTAGATATAATCTGGTTGCTATTATGGAATTAGACTGATTTAGCAGTTCTTGCACTATAGCACTACGCAAGTACGGAAAAGACTCCATTAATTGGCTAGATTCCTCATAATCATGCTCAGTTTTACAGGTACATAATATTTCAAGTATCGCTAACTCATTACAAGAATAGCTTATTTTTAAGCCATCCAATTCAGCCGACATTAAATATTGCTGAATATTCTCATCATTTAGTAATACTGATTTCTGAAGATTAAATTTCTCAGGAATAAAATTTGCATGTGCAAACCATGCTGGAACTTTTACATTTTTGCCAACGGCAACAGAAATGTTTTTATTATTACCAAAGTATAAGTAATGCGATTTGCCAGATATTGCAATTGCAGTGCGTCCTGATACGTGGATATTTAGTTGATGTATCGTTTGTAATGTGTATAATAATCCACTCCACGAGAGTTTATCATTGACCTTCTTATAAGCTTTGTTGCTCAATTTCTCTAGCCAATTTGAGTGAACATACCACCATGTCAATTTGGTTGAAACACCTTTATGTTTTAAATAATCAGAGGTAAGGACAACACCCCTTGGCGTATTGTTTAATACGTTCTTCAATATTGCACTGTCTTGCATTGGTATATCCATTATACTGGTAAATATAATATATTAATTATCTAGTAATACTAGATAATAGCACAATTATATTTACTATCGCAAGTAAATATAACACTCAAATAATCTAGTAATACTAGACTATTTAGATCATTAATTTACTCAATTTTAATAACCATGCCTATTTGCCAATACCACCTACCTTAAAACTTACATTTCATTCTCATCTTAACTTATTTACTGTTTAGAATCATGCTAGAATAACTACAATAACTTTATAAGGAATCAACAAAATGGCAAAAATAATTGGACTCGGTGGTGTATTTTTTAAAGCTAAAGCACCACTTGAATTAGCTAGCTGGTATAAACAATATCTTGGTCTCGACACACTTGAATGGGGTGGTGCGGTTTTTCCATGGCAAAATTTACCCGTTTTAAATGCAAATGCATATAATCTTTGGGCTCCAATGGAAGAACAAACTGACTATTTTGCTCCGAGCACCCAAAATTTTATGCTAAATTTCGTGGTTGATGACTTAGCCGAATTAGTTAAAAATCTACAACAACAAAATCTTGCTATCAGTGAAATTCAAACTCAAGAACAAGGTAAATTTGCGTGGATTTTAGACCCAGAAGGTAATAAAGTTGAATTATGGGAACCAGCCAAAGCAGACTAAATCAACTACAGTCCTATAACCATAACCCCGTAAAGAATGTTTATTCACGGGGTTAATTAATTATGCAGATAATTTCTAGCCTCTAACTTCGATCATGAATTTAATCAGCTAATTATTGGATTTAACTATTTAAACTGAATGATTTCACTAATAACTCGCGTCCATGTTCAATCACATAATCACTAAATGCGCCACAGCTCGGACATGGATCATATAGATTAAGCAAATTAAAACTCGTGCCACATTGATTACAACGCGCCAAACCATCAACTTGTTCTAAATTTAATTTAAGCGTCGTACAATTCATTTTTTCGGCAACTACAGGAAACCAAAATTGCAGCGACTCAACATCCACGCCAGCTAATTTACCAACTTCAATCATCACCTCGGCAACATTATCCAAGCGCTCATGATTCGCCTTGGCTACTTGTTTAATAATTCCTTGACATAATGAAAATTCATGCATTATTTTATTCCTCTAACTTAAAAAAATTGCTCAAACCAGTATTGCGTTGAATATGATTTGCCATGGCATGGAGAATCAAATCTTGACTACTAAAAATAGTCACTCGTGATTTGGCACGCGTAACTCCAGTATAAACTAGTTCACGACTCAATAAATTCGTGCCCTCATTCGCTTGTGACATTTCAGGCAAGACTAAATTAACTTGTTGATATTCAGAACCTTGCGATTTATGAATGGTAATTGCGTAGGCTAAACTATGCGCAGGCAACACCTCAGGAATAAATTGGCGTCCATTTTCAAACACAATTTGCACCTTATCGCCATCCAGCACACAAATCCCAATATCACCATTAAACAATTCCAGATTATAATCGTTTTGTAAAATAATAATTGGTCGTCCGCTATACCAAGTATCCAGATGTCCAATTTGCTGTTTAATGCGCCGTTCAATCTGCAAATTCAGATTATCACAACCGAGCACCCCACGATTAGTTAAACACAACACCGCTTGTTGATTTAATTGCGCAAATAACTGCTTAATTGAACTTTGACTAAATTCACTCACTAATTGCGCAGAGTCCAAATAATTCAGCAACGGATTATCCTCGCGCGTAAATAAATAATTTAAAACTTGCCCTAATTTTGCGGGATAGAGTTTAACTTGCTCGCCAGTGGCAAGAATTTGTGCTACCAATGCAGCATCTTGAGTTAACAGTGCTTGAGCTAAAGCATAAATCTCACCTTGATTACGATTGCTGGTAACTAATTCTGCGGCTAAACCTTTCTCATGATAAGCAAACAAATCATAGGCTTGATGATCTCGGCTAATTTTACGTAAATTTACCAACGAAGCAAAAACATAGCCCTCCTCCACCGAGGAGAGCTGATTTTTATCACCGAGCAAAATGATGTGGCGTAACTTAGTTGGATCAAGCGCCGCGAGTAATTTACTAAATAGCGGTAAGCCGACCATCGAAGATTCATCGACGATCAAAATTTCAACTTCAAGCAAATTTTGCGCATGATGGCGAAAATAAATATTCTGTGGAAGATAGCCGAGCAACTTATGGAGTGTACCAAAATTAGTTGGTTCGGCTAATAACGGCGCAAAACATTCCAGCGAAATTCCCAAATCACTCGCACTAGCCAAACTCGCCACACTATGCTCAATCGATTCACGCACCCGCACAGCAGCTTTTCCCGTCGGCGCACAAATCTTAACTTTTAATTCGGTACCATAAATTTGATAAAACAACCATAACAACAACGTCACCGTGGTAGTTTTACCCGTACCAGGTCCACCAGTTATAATGCTAAATTGCTGCTGCGAGCTTTGGATAATTGCCGCCAATTGTTCGGCATTAGGTTTATTTTCGCGAGCGGCTAATTGTTCCAATTTAACGCACGCTGCAGACTGTAAATCCAGCGCATAATCTGGCACATTAGAGCCTAACTGGCTGACTTGCTGCGCCAAATCTAATTCATAAGCTAAATATTTGCTGATGTACAATAAATCACCTGAGGCTAGCGCCAAATAACTCAACGGCGTTGCCTGCACATTCAACGGTACACTAAGATACAAGGTCGCTAAACCACTACGTTCTAATAAATCTTGAATTTGAGCTGGATTCAGGGCTAATTTTTCCGTCAATAATTCAACCCGACTACAGCTATGCCCTGCTGCTAAATCGACAAAAAGCTGTTGAAAAATCTGGGTTAATTGCTCACGCTGCACGAGTGGTAAATCAGGATTAGCCAAACTAAGTAACTGACGGCTAATTGCAGATAATTCGAGATTAGCCATGCTGTGCTCCTTTAAACAATTGATCTAATTCAGCAACTAAGCGCTGGCAATTGCGATCCAGATAGACTCCATCACCGTCTTGGGGTGTAGTAGTGTAAATTCCACGTACATAGAAATACACCGCACCACCGATTAAATCGCTTGCATCATCCAAACCTAAGCGCTGTTCCAAATAACGCTTCACCGCCACCAAATAGAGTAAATATTGCAAATAATAATGATGTTCTGCCAGCGAATCTAGCAATGAATTTTCCGTCACGGTGTGATTATCGGCTGCAGTATAATTGTTCAAACGATTAGTTTTATAATCTAACACCCAATATTTACCTTGATGTTCAAAGAACAAATCGATAAACCCAACCAAGAATCCCGACTCAATCCGCTCTAAACTTTGACAAGCTAAAGTAAATAAATGTTCCACCCCAAAATGTTTTGCCAGTAATTCAACAACTTGTTCGCGCAATGAAATTGGATCTTGAATAGTTAGATTAAAATCCAGCTCATGTAGCTTGGGATTAAAATCATTTAAACTCCGTCCATCCAAAAGTGGATAGGCAAACGCTTCATCCAGCATGCTGGTTAATTGTTCAACATAATCATTATTCGTCAATTCAAGATTGGCTTGCTGAAGTAATTTGATTAATTGTGGCTGGCTAAATGGGTAATTTTCGCACAACTCATGAAATAAGACCCCAAACACCGCACCTTTCAATTTACCATCGCTTAAAATTGAATAGCGATAATTGAGCGCCACTTCCGCGGCAACTTCATTTTTGACAAAATAATCGCTGCTTGCCATAAAATCATCTGAATTATGTGCGGTTAAACCACTATAACTTTGCCGCACATAGCTGGCGGTAATTACCAACTGAGGATTAACATAATTAAAATTACTCGTGATAGTTGAGTTTGTGGCTTGGTTATAACGTAGCGCTTGCAAATCTTGCGGGCTAATTTCATTACGTTGATACGCGACTACACCTGGAAATAAGCTCAAATCTTTCAGAGCATTCAACGGATTCGCGGCAAAAAACTCGGGATAATTAAATAAACGATGGCTAACATCCTGCGCTGATTTAGCCGTATAGCCAAATAGTTCAACTAATTTATCGGGACGCTGCATACTGTTATAGCCACCAGTTTTAGTTTTGGTCGGCTCTTTAAGATAAATATACAAGCGACTTTTGGCACGCGTTAATGCCACATAATTTAAGCGTTGCGCCTCGGTATTATCATTGGCAACAATTTGCTGCCCTGTGATCGGATCCAAAATTAACTCGGCATGACTTTGCCCTTGACTACGAAAATTACTAAAAAATGGACGATGATAATTAAAATCATAAGTTCCATCTAATTGAATGCCGCTTTTAAAATAGGGGCAAAACAGCACCTCATATTCCAAGCCCTTAGCTTTATGTTGCGTGGTAATGATAATTTGCTCATCGTCATTATCTAAGCGCACCAATTCTTCATTATTACCCTCTAAGTCGCCGCCTAATTGAGTTTCAGCGGTGCTGATTTTTTGTTTAAACCAATAAAGTAATTCACTCTGATTGTGTAATTTACTGGCTTGTTTATTGAGTAGCTCGGCTAATTGCCATAAATTAGCTAATTCACGATTACTTAGCGTTGCTTGCGCAGCAGCATGCCGACTAACCACGTCCTCTAACAACGCATAAATTAAAGAAAAAATCCCCTTGCGTTCCCAAATTCCCTTATAGGCAAAAAATTGCTTATACCAAAACTCAAGCTGCGGATTATTTTCTTGGGTATTGGTGGCTAAAAAAGTTAGCTCTAAATTAAAAACTTGACTACTTAGCGCACGCATAAAATTATGCCGATTAGCCAAATCCGCAATCGCACTCAAAATGAGATATAAATCCGCAGCGCTACTGGTGGCAAAAATATTGCCTAATTTAAGCTCGGCGGCTTTTACGCCAAACTTGCGTAAATAATTGACGATCTCCGTTGCTTCGCGATTTTTGGTCACCAAAATGGCAATTTTACCCTTGAGACTACTATCGGCTTTAAGTAACGCCAATATCTCCAAACTCATTGCGGCAAGAAGTTTCTGACTGCGTTCCGTGGCAGTTTTCCCCGTAATTGCAACTAACTGCACCGCTTGTGCATAAAATGCTTGATTAACACCAGCTTCCAGTGCTAAAGCCTGCAATTGCTCAGAAATCGGCAAAATTAATTTACTGCTACCGCAAGCATTTACAGGCGTATAATTAATTGAATTACCCAAAAAGCTTTGCGTTAAATCCACGGCGTTAGTTTCAAGCACAGAACGTTGATTATTTAAATCAAAGAGTTGATTAATAAAATTCATGATTTCAGGTTGCGAGCGATAATTATCACTTAGCTCCAATTGATTACCAATTTGGCTGCGCGCTTCAAGATAGGTATCGACATCCGCACCGCGAAAACGATAAATTGCTTGTTTAGGATCACCAACTACCACCACATTGCCACGTTTTTGTGCCGCCAAATGATAAATCGTACTAAAAATTTGCCATTGCAAGGCATCGGTATCTTGAAATTCATCAATAAAAGCTAGTGGAAAATGTTGGAAAATTTTATCCGCCAGTGCAGGCACACGCTCAACACTATCGGCAACTTTCTGAATTAATTCATCATAGGACAAGGCATTTAATTTAACACAGGCGAGCGGATAATGCTGTGCCAGATATTCGATCAAATAAGCTAAGAATTCGGCTTTGACTTGGCGTTGCTCTTCGCCACTTAATTCGTTTTGCGTTAAACCCTGCAAGCTTGGCGTAACATTCAGCTGATATTTAACCCGATATTCTGCCGCCTCAAGCTTAAATAAATCTTTGGGTAATTTGGCACTAATTCGCTCAGTCAATGATAATTGATAATCATTACTGCGAAATAAGCCCTCCAAATTATTTATAACCAACTCAAGTTGTGAGCTAAATATAGAATTGTTGATAATTTCACGGCGCATAAAATCCAAAACCAATTCGTCAATCAACTGAGTTTTACTCGCCAAAAGTTCAAATTCGGCGGGAGTCTGACATTCAAATTGATAATCTTGCAAAATTCGATTACAAAAGCCATGAATCGTATAAATCGCAGCTTGATCAAAATTTTGCAATGCGCGAGTTAACAGGGTTAAATCTTGCAAAAATAACTCTTTACGTGAGTTTACGGCAGAATTAGTTTGTCGAGCCAGCAAGTATTCAAGAAAAATATCCTGATTATTCTCAGGGATTTGCTCTTGCTCAAATTGATTGTTCAAATAAATAATTTGATTAATTGTGGTTTGAATTTGCTCACTAATCCGTTGTTTCAACTCATCGGTGGCATCGTTAGTAAACGTCACCACCAAGATATTCTCAATTGCCAATGGGATATGCAGATCATTCGGCTGCGTAGCTTCCAATAAGGCTTTGATAAACAGCCGTTCAATCGTCCACGTTTTACCAGTTCCAGCACTGGCCTCCACCACATAGGCTTGATTGGCTTGAGTAAAACTAATTTGCTGGAGAGGATGTAATTTATTGGTCATAGTTAGTTGATTCCCAGTGCCTTATAAACTGCATCTTTCGGATCAGAATAAAATAATGTTGTAAACTTCGTAAATAGCTCAACTGGTATAGTTGGAATATCCATTGCGCTACTCATTGGCAGTAAAATTTTCTTAGCCCCACTATCGTGAGCAATTTGTAAACATTCGGCGAGATTTTCAACAGGTTTAATCGTTCCACCTAAGCTAATTTCACCTAAAACGACTAATTCTGATTGAAGAGGCTTTTCAGCAATTGATGAACACAACGAAATAAAGGTAGCTAAACTAAGCACTGCTGGTGAACCACTATTATGTAGCTCAACAACATTTAATTTATAATCATAATTATTTGATTTAGCACTCGTTAAAATTTGAGATACGTTAGCTTTAAACACATCCAACCCAATTTTAGCTAATTGTTTGGCTGACTGATTAGCATTAAAAATAGTGATACCGCCATTACCAGGTATTTTCTGTAATTCAATCAAATAAAGCCCAAAATTATCATTAGCACCACGCGCAACTGTATAGACGTTACCAATATTTGACACACCTTCGGGAATTAATTTACCACTGGATTGTTCTGGTACTGTAACATAATGTTCAGAATTATGCTCTAAATCGATATAGGAAAAATGTACATCGCTAAATTCTAGCCCACCAATTTTTTTCAACTGTTCTTTAACTCGCCGCCGCTGTTCCAACGCATATTCTAGAACCGCACGCACATCTTCTTTGGCATATTCACCATTAGGATAAACTAATTTCATTAAACCAGATACCGTCTTTTTGACCGCAATTGTATCTCGTTGATTAAGCGCACTACCTAATTTAAAATATTTATCAATTGCGTCAGCAAAGGTATATTTACGCATCTGCGCCATGAATTCAGCTAAATAATCGGTAATTAAACCATAAGAGTTGGTAAAAAATTCAGGCCGCATTTTTGGTATTTCCCAACCAGGAATATAAGCATGAAACCGATCAAAAAAAGCACAGTCAATCATCGCCTCAGGAAATGGAACAAGTAAATGACTAGTCTTAACTAAGGTGTCAACAGATTGATTTATATTTCCAACAAAAACCATACTTGCATTAGCCGAAATTTGATCCTTACCACGAGCAAATGAACCTGATGCCATGAAGTCTTTCATAATCTGGATACCGTCTTTGTCTTTGAAATTTATTCCTGCTACTTCATCAAATGCTACAACATCCCAATTCCCCACTAAACCAACCGTACGTCGTGCCATGTTATAAAATAAATTGGCAACTGTGGTTTGTCCACCTGATACTAAAATACTATTCGGGCTAACTTCTTTATAAATATGACTTTTACCAGTTCCACGGGGTCCAAGCTCACACATATTATAATTATTTTCAACAAATGGTATCATCCGAGCTAATAAATGCAACTTGCTACGATCATCTAGATTAATTGGCTCCATACCGGTTGAACGAATCAACACATCTTGCCATTCATCACGATCGAATGCTCGACGTCCATTAAAAATTTCTTGTAAATCCATATTCGGCATTTGAATTGGCTTAACATCGCTAACCATAAAAGGCGAAAGCTTAGAACCTTCCTGAAAATCATATTGAACATTAATAATACACCAAATTCCGCCGACTAATAATTTCTCAAAACGTTTGACAAATCCACCATCTATATTAGCATCGCTAATTCCAAGGTTAGCCAAGTCAGCTTGATAAATATCTTTTTTTTCATTTAGCTTAACAGTTACTTTATCAATAATTTTATAACTACCGCGTTCACGCATCAACGATTTTATTTTTTCACTTTCTTCTGGTCGAACGTAGTTTTCTGCCAAAATTCGTTTAACCGTTTCGAGACCTTGCTGAATAATGTCAGAATCTTCTGAAGTACAATTTCCACCGAGCAAATATTCCAATACATAGACAGGAACATTGGCGCCTTCTTTAATCTTCTTGGTTAAATCCTTACGCACGACTTTACCAGCAAAATTTTGATTTAAAAGCGTATCCAAATTAGTGTAATTAGAAGTCATTATCAAATCCTATAATATCTATAGTAATAAATTGATTGTCTTTAGTTTGAGTTTTACCACGCATAGTTAAACGATATTTATTAGTTCGTGCATAACCAATACTTTGCTTGAGAGCTAATGAAACTTTAAATGTGCGCTGACTAATTTCATGACTGATTGAAGCGAGAGAAATTCGTTTAACTTCGGATACTGAAATATTATGTTCATCAAAAACCTCAATGCTAACCTCATCTGCTAGAATTAAATTAGAAACTGCTTCACATTGAAAAACATCAACATTAAAATTATAGCTAGTTACTTTAAAATTAGCACTCAGATTAAATTTTGCAGATACTAAACTAATCTTATTTTCAGCTTTTTTCGCGTTATAATTAACTTCAATCACGGGAATAACTATTTCTTGTAATGATGCGCCACCATGAGTATATTTAGCACCTCCTGTTAAGTTAAATCTCCCATGACGATTGGCTAAAACGGTGTGATAATTTGAATTAACAACTCCTGATGTTTTACTTAAATTAGCAACTAAAGGAAAATCCTGATGTTCCAGATTCTGCTCTAGTAGTTTAAAACGTTTATGTTCTTGAATTACCATTATATCATCTAAACTAATCCGATTAATATCAGCATCTCCAATTGAGGAACTTTGAAACGTAAATCCATGATCGCTGGTTATATAAACTTTTGAACACATATAGTTATTCGTAATATTAGTAATTAGCTTAATCAACTCATCAATCGTATCAGCGCAAGCCACTGCGGTTTTATGCTCAGAAATAGGCTTATCACCTGTTGCATCAATTAGATTATGATAAATATAAGTTACGCATTTTTGATTAAGAAACTCCTTGCGCTCTTTAGTAGTTTTGCTGATGAATTCACTAAAAATAACAGCTTGTCCATTTACTTGGTTTAGCACTAAATCACGCCCATTACTGTCACTGACATTAGTGTTATCAATATAAACAACGCCATTTCGATAACTTAAACCTGTATTTGGTAACAATGCAGCCATGCCAAGCTTGGTGTAACTCGGCAACACCCCCAATAATGGTGTAATTTGACTAGCATAATTATCTAATTCTGCAATCCTTTGCTGAAGATCTTTAGCTACTTCAAAGCGCATACCATCACTGATAATTACAACAGTGCGATGCTCATTTTGTACTCGATTATGAATAAATTTATGATAAAAATGATATTGATTACTTATATCACTGATTTTCCAAGTATCTAAAAATCCATCTACTAAAAGACGATCCCACACGCTAGAAAGTTGCGGTAAATAAGTGTTTATATAATGTGGCTCAATTAAATTTTCAGATAAATACTTCAATTGACTCGAAGATGTCCGCTGTAAACTAGCTGCAAATTCACGATAATATAAATCAAATAAATACAGCTGTTTAGTATAATCCATAAAACACTCATCAGCATTAGCATAATTAAATTGAATAATTTTCTTGCTTAGTAACAGATAGTTAATTGCAGCAATTAATCCACAATACAGCTCATTAATATCTAATTCTTCAGCACAATTGATTCGAGCCCAAAACAACAACTTTCGTTGAGAGCTGATGACTTTATAATTTTCTAATTTATCAATATCTGCGCTAGCTAAGTCTTGAGTAATAATTTGACAAATATGCCGATCTACCATTAAAAAAGTTTGATTATTTATTATTGAACTAATATCAATATGTTGTAAATGTGAAATTATTACCAATTGTCCAGCAACATTCTGGGTTAATTTCAGATAATCATCCTTAAATGAGTCTCTATCGCGTAAATGGCTAAACAAAGTGATGATGTTGTTTAATTTCTCTTCAAGTACATAATGTTTTAACGCAGCTGGAAAATCTCTTTTCGGTGTAAATCCAGCATAAAAATCAGAAACCAATAAAGATTGAATAAACTCAGTTAGCTGGGGATTACTTAAATCGGCAGCATACTCTTTATAAAAAACATTCCACAAACAGTCCATTAACTCAAAACACTCTAAGTCAACTTCAATTTCAGCAAATTTATCCTGAGTATATAAGCTTAAAACTCTAGTTAAAATTGCTTCGTGATTCCACTCTTGAATTTTTAGAGAAGCCGCTAATAATTTAAGCGTTAAAATAGCTTCATCATCGCCATCACTCAATAATTTTTTAAAGCGTTCACGACGATTTTTAGTTTTAAAGAAACTAAAATGACGCTCCATCCACGAAATTAAACTATAGCCCAAACCAAATTCTTGTAAGGTTAAGGCATGCGGATTAGCACTAAAGGCTTTAGCATAACATTTTATATTTAACAGCCAATCATCAGCCACCAGAGGCTCAGTCGTGCGATAAATGATAAATTTATCATTTATTTGTTCTAGCTCAACTATGACTTTAATCTCTAAGTCGGTAACTAAATTGGTGTTAATAATTATAACATCGCTCAATTCAAGCTCAATTTCAGGTAATATTTTTTCAAAATAGCCATCATCTTGCCAAAAAATTATACGGTTATTTTTGCAAAGCTCTTGGAGCTGTTTTATTATTTTGTCAATGTCCATTAGATGCTCTATAAAGTACTATCTCGGTTAAATTCTTCAAAAAACTCTTGAATAATTTTGGTGTATTGCTGAAAACTAAACGCTGGAATATTATTTTTTCCCAAAAAATCTACTTTTGCAATACTTTCAATAACGGTGGCAGGAATAAAGATTAAGCTTAGCGGATTAATTCCATTTGCTGCAATATCACGAAGTTGACTACTTGCAAATTTAATCGCATTTACTCGATTAAGTTCAGTAAAGTTATTATTAAACATTTTTTCGAGTTGTTTTTTATCCGTTTCATCATAGTTTGCATAATAGCTATGTTTAAAATAGCGTTTTGCATCAGATCCAATTGAACCTCTGCCGAACATCGGTTTCTGATATAGATGACTATCATTAGCAAAATGTAACACAAACCAGTGCTCAATACTAGGGTAAGAAATTATTAGGCGAAATTGATTGTGATAACTTTGGTTAGCTCCATCAATTAGGCGTTTGGCATCAAAAAATTTTGTTCGACCATGAGCATCACGATCTATCGTACAAAAAACAAAACTATAAGGATTTCCCTCTTGCTGACTTTCCTCAAATAACTCGATAGCGATAAGTGTAACTGATTTAGGATCGGTACTGCCACCACTATCCTTAACTTCGATAATGTCTGCTGGACTAATTTTTAAATGACGTTTTAACCAACGAAAATACGTCGGCTCCGTAACGGTTCCCTCAGTAACAATTAAAACCCGTGGCTGAACATCAATTGTTGCAACTTTACGCTTATTTAAGGAATTATTGTGTTTAATATAACTCATGCTAGAGCTCATCATCAATAAACGGAACAGCGTTATAACGACCTGATAAATAAGCTTTTTCAATACTTAAAATATCTGAACGATGTTTATACTCGATTAATGATGTTAGCTTAGTACTTCGTGAATTATCTTTTTCACAAAACCACACTTGATCTCTGCCCATAAATTTTTGATCTAATAAAGAGGTTTCATGGGTTGAAAAGATTAATTGCCCATGCTTAGGGTTAGAGCTAGCCAGATTAAACTTATTCACTAAAAATTTAACTAAAAAAGGATGCAAACTATTGTTTAATTCATCAAAGAATACCACATGACCATCTTCGAGTGATTTTAACCATGGCCCAGCTAAATTATACATCCGCTGAGTACCATCCGATTCATCTTGGAGATCAAAATCAACGCCATCATTATAATCCGTTGCATGTTTAAATTTTATATCATAATGTTTAAATTTAATATTACTTCTTGAATTGATTGCTGCAATTAAATCGCTTAATCCAGCTGGTGCTAAACTCGGATCTTCAATATCCTTACTCTGAGCTAAAACATCTTCTATATCTAAATCCGCCGCCGCTAAAAAATCAAGTAAATAATGCTTTTTGTCAGTTGTGCTGTAATTATCGGTGGTAAAAGATAAATCCGCAGAATTAAGAATATGAAGCTTTTTTTGAAACCATTCATAAATCGGTGCCAATTGGCTAGAATTTAAGCGTACGGCAACTGAGAGAAATAGCGCATCTGGACGAGTACTATCCTTCCAAGTGCTTTTTGCACCTTTTAGATTACGATCTTGATAAGCATAACCATTATTGTCTGCATTAATTTCTCGTGTAAAGAGTGTTTTACCACCTGCGTATAACCACTCTGCCAAAATTTTACTCTGATTATGTACAAAACCATATTGATACTTAGTTTCATCAATAATTAAAGTCACCTCAAACCGCGTTGGAGTGCTTAGACTTTCTTTACTAAGTAAAAAAGGTTGATATGGTAATTGCCCAAGCAGATCCGCTGATTTCAGAATAATAAACTGCATACTACGTAAGGCTTTAAATAAATTTGATTTCCCAGAAGCATTTGGTCCATAAATAGCCGCGGATGGTAATAAATCCACAGTTTTTTTACCCTCGATTACCACTGAAAAACTATTATCCAGATGCTTATTTTTGGCAGCAGATAATAATGATAAAGTAACTTCATTTTTAATTGAACGAAAGTTTTCCGCACTAAACTGTACCAACATAACCAATTACTCCAATATTATTACGCTACACGTAAATTAATGCGTAATTTTTGCACACACCCAACAAAATGTCAAATGTAAATCGTCATACATCGAGTGTTACTTAATTTTTTCAAGAACATCGCCAAATTTGGCATAATTGAGCGTAACCCCATCATCAAGATCCAAAACGATGTTTTGATTAATCAAATGCTCAACCCGCTGATCATAATCACGTAACTCATCAATTTTTTTATCCAATAAGGTCATTGATTTGCTTTGATCTTTGCTCGGTGTGGCTAATTCACGTAATTCAGCCAAACTATTTTCATAGAAACTCAATAACGGGCGAATATACTCAGTGCGTAAATTGGCAATCGTGCTGGTATCCAAACGTTGCAAATACACCAAGGCCTGAAATGCTTTATGTTTACCGCTACTAAATAACCAGTAAATTGGTTTTTTTGAATAGCGTTTGAGGTGATCTTTATAAAAATCATTGCACAAATAATCATTGATGATTTTGAGACTGTTGTCACGATTATTCGGCTTAATTATCTGGGCTAATTGATAAAAACTAGTGGTTTGATCAGCAGCAAAGACGGTTTGGATAAATTCTTCAATTCGGCGGGCTCCATCATCAGCAAAAAACATAGTATCGGTTAGTGGCAACACATTTTTGCCTGACGGAATAAAACGGATATAACGGCTACTCTCCCACGCACCACCAGCATAAGCTAAACCGTCATAATCCAGACTGTAACGACCAAACACGCAACCAATCGCATAACTAATCAGCTCTTGATAAGTCTCAAGTTGTAAACGAGTCTCCAAATCGGCTACGGCAAATTCTTTCTCGCCGCTTTTATAGCGATATTGCGGATTACACGATAGCGTAACCAGACGATCTTCCACCGCAGGACTAAATTCATCGGCTAAATCATAAGCCTCAATATGCAAACGATTATTTTCTTCTTCGAGAGCTTTCATTCGTGCGGTATTGCTCCGCCAAATCTCGCGTAAAGCCGCATAACGCTCGGCTAAGGTCGCAGCAGTTAAACCAACTAATGGATGCGCGACAAAATTCCATGAGGTTTCAAAGCTATCCCAATCAGCTTTGCTCAGCGAAATTAGCTCTTTAACAATTGGTTCACAGGCTGGAACGAGTTTGGTTGGAATTGCAGCTACTTGACCAACTTCAAAATTCAAAGTTGGACTCAATGAACTTAAAAATACTGATGATAAATTTGAAGTTAATATACCTGTCAAACAATAAACGTCATTTTCTTTTTTGATAAATACACTAGAAGAGGCTCCATCAAAAATAAAACCTGATGGGGAAAATCTAGCACCAAAGAAAGATGAGCTTATAGAAGACCACGTTACACATTTAGAAAAATAATCTGAATATCCTCTAAAACTATAAGCTTTTTTGTTTAGCTCACCATATTTTTTTATTTCGGAACCATTATTTTTAAAATTGACTAAATAGCTCTGATTACCATAATATTTTCTAAATATGCCTCCTGCATTTAATGGAAACCACTTATATACAACTGATGGCACGTCATCTACTGTTTTAAAATTAAAGCCAACTTTTTGGATATCTACTTCATGCCAATTTCTTAAAAACAGTTCATTATTTGCCGTAACCAACCCTTTTCTAGCATCGGCGAACTCGGATAATGGTGGATATGTCGCAAAAATCTCCGCAACTTTATCACTCACCCAATAAGCTATCGGACTCCCCGGTAATTTCGCAAATTTCCCCTGATTAATTATACTATTATTCGCAATATTAAAATTTAGCATCTTCTGTTCAGAGTTACCGCTGAGTAAACTTTTACAAATAACATAATTGTCCAGTTCACAATGGGTGTTATAAATTATAAAACCTATGAACTGAGCAACTTTACTATTAAGCTGAGGTAATGCACTGTGTCCTAAATGCAGTAGTTGGTCAAATTTAAATTGAAGAATCCACATTCTAAAGTCTTTAAAACTTGATAAAAACATCCAGCTTTGCATTGTCAACATTGCCATCAATCCGTTTGGTTCAGTAAGCGTTAAACCTCGCTCCATGAAAGCCACACACAAATCAGATTTCGAGCGGGTATAATTTTGGGAGATAAATTTACCTAATGAGTCATTAAAAAAGGCGCTCCCCATATATGGTGGATTCGCCACCACACAGGCATAAGTTTGTGCCAGTAATTTTGTTTGTTGGATTAATGGGCGAAGTTGTTCCAAGTCATCGGTTTGCAACAAATCGTTATGCTGTTGGCTTTGCCCGTCAATAAAGCTCTCGAGTTTATGCGCTATTTCTAGTGTATTTGGGCTAATTTGTATCAATGAACCAAATAAATCGGCATTGGTGAAGCTCTCGATAAATTGGCGCACTTCGCCAAAGGTAATAAAATTACTTTTCTCGGCTAAATTAGTAAAAACAGCCTGTGCATCCAAATGATTACTTGCAACTATTTGCACAATATTAGTCTGAATCGACTGATCAAATAAGTTAGCATCATCGGCTCGTGCTTGCATAATTAGTGCAAAAGTAGCTAATTGGGTCGCGCGTTGATCTATTTCCAGTCCAAACAGATTGTGTTTGAGGATTAGGTGTGGAATTTGCTGGAGTGGATAGCCCTCTTCAAGGTAAATTTGTTTAAGCAGTTGATACGCTTCAACCAAGATATGCCCCGAACCACAGGCTGGATCGAGCACGGTCAAGGTTGTTGGATCAAGATAGCCCGGATTAATTGCCGCTAATTGGGCGCTAACTTCAGCGCTTTGGCTGGCTGGTTCAATATAATATTCCAGTTGGGCTTTGATATTACTCGCTGGATTAGCTTGAAACCAAGTTGCCCCCAAGCTATTTTGCAGCATATATTTAACTATCCAATTGGGGGTAAAGAGTTGGGTTACGCTCGGTACTTCGTTGCTCGTATAACCACCTTTTTGTTTGCCAACCCGTGCCATCGAGGCAGTTTTTTTGTCGCTGATGTAATATTGATACAACCACCCGATCACCTCAACTTGTTTAAAACTTTCTTCATCAATTGCGCTTAATAATTTGGCAATTAGCGAATCGGTGGCCAATAAATCGGTGGGTAAAAGTAGTGCAGTATAATCATCAATCGGGCTAAAGATTTGTGGCATCCAGTGATGGAGTTGTTGCGATTGGGCTAACAATATTTGACTATAGAGTTGGTCAAATTGATTATTTTCAATTAATTTAATCACTTCCTGCGCTGGCAAATTAGGAAGTTGATTATCTAGCGTATGCGCTTCCACCAAGATTTGTGGGCGGTGTTCATTGCGATCAATATTCGATAACACCCGTTTACCATGCTTAAAGTAATTATTTACTTCCATATAACGAATCGCCAAGATGCGATTAAACCAAGTATAAGCCACTTGTTCAATTACATGAGCATAGCCGTGAGCGGTAATTGTAGCTTTAAGTTGTTCATAGGCTCCGCGATATTTAGCTGGATAAATTTTATTGCTTCCAGCGATCTTAAAATCGGCTCCGAGTATTTCCAGTGGTAAAAATCCATCCGCACTTATGCCGAGTAATTGAGCACTTTTGGCAATGGCAGCCATAAAATCATGACGGGCTTGAGGTGCGTAGCTTTCCAGTTGGCTAGTTTTCATTATCTATTTGGCTTTCATTTACACGTAATTACACTGCATAATTACAAAATTTTAGTACTATTCTAAGTATTTGATTATTCTGGCTTAATTAATTTCCACGCGATTATCGGCTGCAATTGCAGCAATTAATTCGTGGCGTAATTTGCTCAGATAATTATCCACATCGGCGGTGGTTTCCAAATAGGTTTTGCCGACATAATTCCGTGCCATAATGCGGCGGATTTTACGTGGCTGTGCTGTTGCTGGTGTGCTCAGATTAGAATTATTCAAACTAGCTAATTTGGCCTTAGCCTCAACTTGCTGATGAATATCATCAATTTGCTCATCGATCATCAGAGTTAAATTACGTTCAATTCCTGCCAAGTGAGCAAAATTCACCGCCTCGTTAATTTCATCACGGGTATATTTATTTAGCTTTAATAAGACCTGATTGCGTTCATCAGCGCTGGCATTCACTAAATCCAATTCAGCACTGATTTTCGCCACTCCACTATCCAGTTGCTGAATAACTTTATGTCTAAAGTTAATGAGTTCCTGAGTATAGGCAGTGCTTAATTGATGAATCAAGCGTTTTACTTGCGGTAATTTAGCCAAATCTTTATTTTGCTGAATATTATTCAGCTCACTAAAATCTTGCTTTAATAACTCAGTATTCGCAAAAAAGTTTAATTCAGATTTAAACTTAGTCAAATTATCCGACAATTGACGCCATAAATTTAGTTGTGGCTCAAATGAACTAGTGGTTTGCTCCATAATCTTGGCAAGTTGTTTTAATTCGCTATGCTTATCCCATACTCGTGGCAAGATGTTATCTTGATTGTTACCCAGCGCATCAAGGGTTGTTAGCCCGACAATTAAACCGTTATCCAAAGGAAAACTCACTGCGCTCGCTGATTGTCTCCACTCATGAATTTGTTCCTGCCAGTGCTTTAGCTGTTTGAGGTAATCGCTTTGCAAAGCTGATTCTAATGTATTGCCGATTTGCTTAAATAATTCATGGTACAATTTGCCCACATTGTTTAATAACTCCTGTGGGGTCGCCTCTTTTACTTCCAGATAAATATCCGCCCATTCACGTTTTGCAAATAATTTGCTGGGAATATTCTCTTTAGCCACGATTTGATTTTTATAGACTAAATTAATCCCATTATTCAGATACATTTCACCCAATAACGCTGCCGTTTGCTGCTCCTGCCAACCAAAAGGTTTGCGTTCAAAGCGATTGATTAACCCTGTCAAATTCACACGTTGTCCAATAGTTTTCTGCATTTGCAAATAGCTTTCTACCTCGCTATAGGCTTTTGGATTGAGTGATTTAACATCTGCCGCCCCAATTAAATCATCAAAGCCATGTTGAATTAAATTTCTAATTGACACTTCAACTGGATCGGGATAAGGTTTAGCAATTAATTGCAAGTTGCTATAATTATTATCAATATAATACTCACAGATTTGGGCAATAATTTGTTTTATATCGCTAGTAGCTAAGTTGACCACGCGTCCATTAATCCAACATTGTGCTGCTCGAATTGCCTCTTTAAATCCAGCAACTAATTTTTGTTTGCGCGTTTGATTATCATCTTGTTTGCTACGGATTATCGATTTACTCCGTTCATCAAGGATCGCTAGCGCTCTTTCACTAATAAATTTATTAGTTTTAACATAATTATGCAGTTCTCGCAGCCAACCACCTTCAGCTAAAACCAAGGTAATCTCTCCATCTTGTGCTAAAGTAGCTATCGAATTTTGTTGATAGAGGGAAAATTTCTCACGATCTCGTTCAGTTATAAAATTAATCTTAAAATCCAGATTACGATTGCTCGAGGTTGCAGCTTGTCCATCAACTTGAAATTCATATTCAAAAATCTTTTTATTGCTATATTCGAACTTACCTTTATTACTTACCTCATTTAGTCCGCCATCAACGACTAGCTCAATTAAAGCTTTGCTAATTTCATTTTCAGCAGGATTAAGGTGGTTAATTTGACGGCTAATATCTTGTTCTTCATTGGTCAAAAATTTGTAAACTTCAACACTTTTGCTAATTAAAGATTGCGCCTCCAAACGTTCCAAGCTCGCACCCAAACGTTTTTTTAGCTCAACCATATCTTGATGGATATTATCCAGAAACAACACTGCCAAATTATTCACGTTGGCCTTAAATTGATCAACGTAACGCACCATGAATAAGGTTTTAAGTAAATTAATATCAAAGTCTGGATCGGTTAAAGCAGAATTACTCTCAGCATGTTTAATCGTCGCGGCAATATTACTTTCTAACCAGCTTTGAATCGAGGGGAAAAATTCATATAATGGAATAATACTACTCAGGCTTAGATTATTAATCCCTGATTTTAATGCGCCTTGAAAGGCACTTAATAACGAACGTTCACCATGGGCTAAAGCCGCACCTGCGGCAGCGTGTTTACGAATCCCCTCAAAGGTATGTTGAATCAAGCGAATTTGATAGGGCATAAACGGAAAATAATCCGCAAATTGCGCTGCTGAAGTTATTGACGGGTATTCTTGCGCATTATCTCTAAATAACACCTTACTTTTTAAAATATCACCATCCACAGCATAAACCTGTGTTAAATCATTGGCTGCTACCTGAGTCTTATCTAATAAACGTTTTTGAATCACTTCATTAACATTGCTACTGGTTAATGATAAGCGAGTGGCAAAGCGTCCAGTAATTCGCGAAAAGGCATCCCGTTCAATTTTAGTTTGGGTTTCAACAATCTCATCAATCGCTTGTTGTGAAGTAACCACTACCATCGCCCGTCCACCTGTAGCACTGCCCAAACTTTCCACGATGGTTTGCAATTGTAATAAGCGCTGCGTATCACCACCGATAAATTGACCAATTTCATCTAAAAAATAAACTAAACGCTGATTCTTACCTTGACTATCCAAATAACTGCAAACGATTTTACAAAAATTATCCGCCGTGATTTGCAATTGGCTTTTAACCATAGTGCTTAAACTAGCACCATCAAAAGTAGCACCGCTAAGTTTGGAATAAGTGGCAGCAATTTTAGGTGCTCGGAAATAAAATTTATTACGTGCACTTTGCCAACTTTCAGCGTGTTCAGTCAGATACTCTTCACAAAATTTCGCATAAATACCATCGCGTTGCATTAAACGTTCAAATTCAGCAACCTCAGGAAACGCAGCACACAAACCAACTTTACCATTAAACTGATTCCACAACACCTCCAGAATATTATTATTTGAATCAGTCCGCACATTAGCTTGATCTTCAATGTTTAACAAAATTACATCTGCGGGTTGTAAGACCATTTTTTTAATGGCACTTAGTTCTAAAGCATCGCTAATTTTATCCGCAAAAAAATCCAAAGGTGATTTTTGTATAACGTTATGTTCAATGGGTTGATTATCTACCAATAACGATAATATTTTTAAAAAATGCGATTTACCAGAGCCAAAAAAACCCGAAATCCACACCCCATTGCGTCCTGCGGCAGAATGATCACCCTCGACATAACTGTTATAACTATCCACAAATTTACTTAATAAACCATGTGTTTCTTTGGTGATGACAAATTCGTCCAGCTCTTGCCAGATATTGGCACTATCTTGTGCTTTAATTACGCCATCAATGTTTCGATCAACAGGCTTTTTAAAAATATTCTGTAAACTCATCTCATACTCTCCCACATGACTTAAAGTTTAAACGCCCGATAATAGGCTTCACGATTAATTAGGTTAAATAACGAAAAAGCTCCATTCTCTTGGGTCGTCTTCTCGGTATAATCACCAGGATAAAATACCACCAATGGAGTTTTCAGCGTCAAAGATTGCAAATTACTTAACATCTTACTTACCGAAATCATGGGATGGCAACTTCCCACGCCTGTCAGTAAAATTAACTCCACATTATTAAGCTGATAACGTTGATTGATATAGTCTGCCAAATTAGTTTCATTTAGCACACCTTGCATTGCATACAGAACATCGCTATTGGCGGCTTTAGTTTGCTGCATCTCAATCACATCCTGATAAATGTGATTGTCTTTGAGCAAATTAACCACTTCATTAAATAAATTAATTTGAATAAATTTCAAGTTGGGTATATTGTGCAGACTTGAATTAATTAGCGTTAAGTGTAGAGTTAAATTTTCTTCTTCAGCGGGTGGATAAGTAAAAATATAGTAAGGTGTTTCGTTACCAATCCCTTTACTAGCTAAAAAGTCATAACTAGTAATTTGCTCTTCCAGAGCATTTAAGCGTTCAATAAAATTGGGGGTATTCATTACCAAATCATCCCGTCCAAACAAGATAAGATATATTTTTCATCCTGAGCCGTGAGTAATTGCAATAAAGTTTGATTAAAAAATGGCTGACGGAGTATTTTTTGTTTAATGTCGCTGATAAAGCCACCATCAATCAAAATATTATAGGTTTGGCTACGCAGTTTATTATAACTGGATGGGCTAAATATCGCCATCTCTGCATCTCGAGTATAACACTGCTCAAGATAAGCATCCCACACGCTATAAGGACAATCGGTATAAAATTCTTTAATTCGTTGCCGAAGTGCCAAACGTAGAAAATCACCGACTAATGGCGAATATTTGATGGCGGCTACAAATATGGCTTGGCTGGATAATTCACGATCACTATCCGCCATTAAATAGCATAATTCAGGTTTGACTAACTCCAGCCGTGAGCGAATCAGGCTAAAATAAGTTTTTGCAGTTACCTGCGATTTGGTATTTAAAAGATTATTTTGTTCAACTTGTTGTTTGATTTGCGTAAAATCATTGCCATCTTTTAATAAATTGGCAATAATTTTAGTTTCCTCCAGCAATAATCCAGCGCGGAGATAATTGGCTTTATAGTGATAATTCATTTGTTGTTGTATCTTTTTTGTGTGCTTTCGAGGGGCTATTTTAACACTTTAACCAGTAATAAAACTATGGAAGTTTAAACTCACTTCATCAGATAATAATTTTACGCCAAAGAAAATTAAAATTATATTATCATCTCGCGATAGGTTGTTCATGCTAAATTAGTTAATTTAGTTTAAATAACTGCCCTAATTCTTTATCGGACAAATTACCAACCCATTGCTCGCCAGTAGCCACCGTTAAATTAGCTAACTCTTGCTTATCTTTAATCATTTGGTTAATTTTCTCTTCAAAGCTATTACTACACACCAACCGATGAACAAAAACATTTTTATCTTGTCCAATCCGATATGCTCGATCGGTAGCTTGATTTTCCACCGCAGGGTTCCACCATAAATCATAATGAATGACATGATTAGCTCCAGTTAAATTTAAACCAACGCCACCGGCTTTAATTGATAAGATTAAAGTTTTATGTGCTGAGTCAGTTTGAATAAGTTCAACCATTTCATCGCGCTTAGTTCGTGATGTTGCACCATGTAAAAATAAAACTGGACTATTACATTGCTGTTCAATGACAGTTTGTAAAATCTTACCCATTTCAGCAAATTGAGTAAAAATCAGCACTTTTTCATTATTCGCGTGAATGTCATGAATTTTATCTAATAACAGCATTAGTTTACCCGATTCTTCAATTTTGACCTTATCAAATAGCTTCAAGTATTGACTTGGGTGATTACAAATTTGTTTCAAGGCTAGGATCAAAGTAAGTACCAAACCACGTCGTGTAACCTCATCCGTCTCAGCTTTGAGTTTTTTCATAATATTATTTAACGTTGCTTGATATAAAGCAGTCTGCGATTTAGTCAAATCACAATATTCATCTATGACTATTTTATCTGGTAAGTCCCGAATAATTGATTTATCACTTTTTAAGCGTCTTAAAACAAATGGCTTGGTAGCAAAAAGGAATTTATTTAATTTACCCAAATCACGATCAACTTCAATCGGCTTAGCAAATTGTTTATTGAACTGTGCAACTCCACCCAGATAACCTTTATTGGCAAAATCCATAATGCTATAATATTCCAGCAAACGATTTTCCACAGGAGTTCCACTCATCGCAATTCGATGTTTGGCTTTGATTGATTTAACTAACTTAGATTGTTGACTAGTTAAATTTTTAATATTTTGTGCTTCATCAATCACCAGTAAATCCCATTTCTGTTGATTAATTTTTTCAATATCGCGCCGAATCATGCCATAAGTAATCAAGGTAATATCACAACTACTTAAATTATCTCTAGTTTTACCATGGTAGGTATTAATTGATAAATCGGGGGCAAAACGCTGTAATTCTTTGGACCAATTAGTTAATAAACTAGTTGGCACAACGATCAAACTCCGTGTAACAATATTCTCTTGCTTCAATTTAAGGATACAACTAATCACCTGCAAAGTTTTACCCAGTCCCATATCATCAGCAATCACACTACCAAAACCCAATCGAATATTCCGATACAACCAACAATAGCCCTGATACTGATAATCACGTAGCTGAGCTTGCAGATTCTCTGGTAATGAAATTTGTTCTTGCTGCAATAATTTTGTAATAATTGACTTAACGTTCTCATTTAAGACAAATGGCGTTTCTCCATTATCGCCGGCCAATAAATCACGCAATAACCCCGCACCACTTGAGGTTTTAATTGGTTTATCCACTGAATTTAAAATACTATCAATAAGCTTTTGATCAAGATAAACATAACCATCTTTTAATTTGACTAGTTTTTGACCATTTGCGACTAATTGCTTAAATTCATCCGCACTCACCATCTGCGAACCTAAGCTAATTTGCCAATCAAAATCAAGGAGATCATCTAATTTAAAGTAACTCTCATTACTCGCAAGACTCTCACTATTAACTTTAACTGAAAGCTTGGGTAAAATTAAGTTTTTTAATCCTTTAGGTAGTAAAACGTCCACGCCAATTAATTTTAAAACTGGCAACACTTCAAAAAACAACGGTAAAAACTCAGCTTCAGTATATTCAACAGCTTGCTCAGAACTAAACAAACTGCTCAAGCTTGGCACATATTCGGTAATTAGGTTAGCTAACTGAAGAACTTCAACCACCGAATCTTTATTTAACAAACTACTTTTTAAGCTAATTGGTGCTAAATTAGCTTGAGATATATCTTTAATTAGGAGTTCAAATTTGAATATAGAGAGATCTTCCACTACTTGTAGCAATGGCACAAAATTAGTTTTAGCAGATGTAAACCTGCCAAGCCACAACTGAATGTGCTTAATGAATTCAGCTTCAGTTACTGGATTAATTATGATTGCATCAGATAAAAATAAAGAATCTACTTTCCCAACACTATTTTCAGAGATATCCGGCTTTATAAATTCATGAGTTCTACGATCATATTTTTGAAAACTTTGATCAAGTTTAATTGAATACATTAACTCTTTTATCAATAGACTTAACAACCAAATACATTGATCAAAGCTAGATAATACTTGATCATGTGCACCAAAACTAATTAAATTCTCGGGTAACAACGCCGATACTTGCATGACTAAAGTAGCTACGTTCTCATCACTTAATAATGGAACATAACGTAACATATAGGTATTTGAACTTAACTCATAAAGTTGCGGGATAATCGCACCATTTACAACTAGACTCCGACAAAGATGAAAAACTAAATAGAGCCCATTCAACTGGACAGAATTAGTGCTTAATGTCAAATTAGGTATTTCTTGGATAAATTTAATCAATCCAGAAACATTATCAATAAGCTGAGTTTTATTATGATCATGTAACAAAATCACAGAACTTAAATCAGGATTAATGTGAATTTTACTAATAATAAATGTAGCAGGATTAAGATCAGATTCTGTATTACTTGCAGTCAAACGTAAACGAGCTTGTTTGCTCAACTCACGGTAATGTTTTATTATAGATTGTTTATAATTAATCGTTAGGCTAAATAGCGGACTATCAGGTAATAAACATAAAACTTGTTTCGTTAAATTAGGTATTTGAGAAAAATCAATCTGTCCAGCACGACATTCCACAGCTAAACTACTAGGCAATTTAGACTGTAATAATTCACTATAATTTATAATGTTTTGCTGTTCACTCGCTTGAGCTAAGCCATATAGATCACGAATTTGTTGTAACAAATCAAAGCCTTTTAATTTAAAAATGACAAATGGATTTAAGTCAATTTTATTGGCAATTTGATAAATTATCGCAGCAAGATGTTTACACGGATTGGCATAATCTGGGCAAGAACAATCGCCATTAAACGACTTCCAAGTCATCGGAAATAAATAAATTTTATGCTTAATTAACTCTTGATTTAATTCTGGTGGTAATTTCGAGGACAGTAATTGCGCTACATAATAAGGATTACTAACTATGACATTTATAATGATTTGTTGTTCATCTGTAGTTAAAAGCGGTAAATTAATTTTTATCTTATATGGACGTGGACGACTACCCTGAACCTGAGCATTAATTTCCCCTGCCGTTAAATTTAGACTAACTACCGAGCCATTACGTGCGTAAGTTTGACCACGTGGTAAACGATTGCTATCATAAATATTATTAAACGCATTTAACCACTCATTACCCCACCAAGTATTACCAAATCTAATTATTGCCATCTTCCATCCTTAATCTAAACTAATCTATGCTCAATAAAAAACCTTAACTTAATTTCTTAAAATCTTTAACACCTGAATTTACGCCCTTGCCCAGTGTAACATCTTTGCCATCAGCAATTCCTTTTTGATAGGCGGCATATTCCTTATTGGAAATACCAGCTGCCGCAGCAATTGGATTAGCTTTGACCTTACTCATCACCAGCGCATTATTATAAAGTACACCTTGATAAGCTTTAATTTTGTCGTCATGTGCCGTGCGTTCTTCCTCAGAAATCTCACGCCCTAAATTCTTAACTTCTTCTTCCACGCTATGAATCCAGCCCAAAGAATAAATATCCGCGTGACGGGTTTTAGTTACTTTATTCATGCGTCCATCTCGATGAGTATTTAAAAATATCGTCCGCGCACGGGTTAAAATTTTACTTAAAACCTCCCACGCATATTCGGCAATCAAAATATCACTTTCATAGCCATGAAATTCAACCGTGGTTTTAACTTGCGACTCACTAATGCGCTGCGCCCGAGTAACCGAGCGGGTTTGAAACACGAAATTAATCAAGTTCAGTAACTTTGCCAAATATAAGGGTAAATTAATCTGATAACCCGCGGGAAGCTGCCGCCCTGAGCTAATTTCACAGACTTCCTCAAGCCGATGTTCCAAATTATATTTTCTTGCCAGAGCATAGGCTTGTTTTAAAGCTACCGCCGCTTCATTCGCATTGGCTGATTTGGATAAAGCAAAACATTTTTTAATTTTGCTAAGAATTTTTTGGGTTTCAAGATTATTCATCGGAGTATGTACTTTACCTATCTAATTAGCTAAGCGCCAAAATCTGATTTAATTTATTCATCATAAATTAGTTCAGAAGCTATAACTTCATCAAATTCAGCAAATCATCTTCGCTCAATTTGTTACCAATATCCTGACCAGATAATAAATCCCCAGCCAAGTCACGTTTATCTTTATGCATATGAATAATTTTTTCCTCAATCGAGTTTTTCATAATTAGACGATAAACCGTAACTGGACGCTGTTGTCCCATACGATGCGCACGATCTGCAGCTTGATCTTCCACCGCGGGGTTCCACCATGGATCCAAAATAATTACATAATCCGCAGCAGTTAAATTTAGTCCAGTACCACCAGCTTTAAGGCTAATTAAAAACACATCTCCACCGTTACCACTTTGGAATTCCGTTACTGCCGTCTTACGTTGATTAATCGGCACAGACCCATCAATATACTGATAACGAATATTATTTTCCCGCAGTGTTTGTTGTACTATTTCCAAATAGCGTACATACTGGCTAAAAACTAGCACTTTGTGCTTATTCTCGATTAACTCTTGTACCAACTCCAAAAATGCTGCCAATTTACTATTTTCTAGCTTAATATTTTCATCAACCAAACTCGAGTGGCAACAAGCTTGACGTAGCCGAGTAATTTCAGCTAAAATGCTAAAACGTTTATTTTCAGCGGTGTTTAAATTGGCCAAATTATCCATAGCACGCTGACGGATTGCCTCATAAAAGGCTAATTCTTCACTACTTGGTTCGATATAAATAGATTGCTCAATTTTTGGTGGTAACTCGCTTAGCACCTGAGTTTTAGTCCGGCGTAAAATATATGGATAAACTAAACTTTTTAAGGCCTGCTTGGCAATTTGATTTTTATTACTAATTGGCGTGATGAATTTCTTCTGAAATTTATCAATGCTTCCCAATAAACCAGGGTTTAAAAATCTAAATAAACTCCACAGCTCACCTAAATGATTTTCAATCGGTGTACCTGATAAAATCACACGCCGTTCGGCATTAAGCTCACAAACAGCCTTAAAGCGTTTTGTTGTATGATTTTTAATCGCCTGAGCTTCATCCAAAATAAGTAGATTCCACGCTTTATCAGCGCACCCATTATCATCTTGTTGCAATAAATTATAACTACAGATTAATACATCCATTGCACCCAATTTTTCAATTAACTGAGCACGATCATTTTCATTATGCATCAAGAAAACATTGAGACTTGGCGCAAATTTGGCTAACTCTTCTACCCAATTGAAACAAACTGAAGTTGGCACAACAACTAAACTAGCTCCCTTAGGTGCCTGTTCCAACAATAATGCAATGGCTTGAATGGTTTTACCCAAACCCATATCATCCGCCAAACACGCACCAATCCCCCAATTAGTCAAACGTGAAAGGTAATTAAAGCCCTCTACTTGATAATCACGTAATTCTGCTTGCAATGTGCTTGGTAACTGCGGAATAAATTTAGTCCGTTGCTGAATATTTTTAATATGATCTTGCCACTTTTTATCTACTTTAGCTTCACTAGCCTCATCAACCAACTCTTCCAGCGCACTACTACCTAAATTAAAAATTTTATCGCCATCGCTGAGTAATTTTAATTCATTTAATTGACGTTTTAAATTTTCACTCAAGGCAATAAACTTACCATCATCCATTTGGACAAAACGAGTACTGTTATCACTTTCCAATAGACCCAATAGAGCTTTTAATGATACAACTTCGGTTTCATTAATCTGAACCTCTCCGTCATATTCAAACCATTGCTGCTGGCTTTTAACTTTAATTTTAACGCTGTTAGCGCTAACATTAGCGGCAAATTTTAATGACTCGCCTTTAGGCCATTCAATTACTAAACCAGATGCCAATTTATAGGCATGTAATTCAGAAAGTAACTGCAAGCTCTCCTCAAGATCACCATATTGCCATTCAAACTCGCTTTGTTTCGACAATTTCAAGATTGGACAAGCTTCGATTAATTTAGTAACCGCCGTTTTTTCATGCTTAAAATTACGCACCAATTTAACATGCTTACCTTGGGAATTTAAGCTCACTTGATTATTAATCCCTTGGGCTGGAAAATAATAACTACCATTATTAAATGGCGTAACTAAGATATTCAAAGTTAAACCATCACTATTTGGCGTTAACTGCACCAAACATTCAGGCTTAGCTGGCTGAGTTTCTATATTATCATCAACAATATCAGCATTAATTTTTACACTTGGTGTAGTTTTGCAGATTACATCCAGCAAGCGTGCTTTAGCATTTTCAGGTACACTTAAGCCATTTTTGCCAAGTAACTTTGCCAACTGAACTAATTCAGTATTAAATTCAATTAAATTGTATTTGCTAGCACTAATTTTCTGAACATAAACTAACTCATTCTCCGCTAACGGTGAAAGTTTAACCACGTAACCACCTTTGGTTGATTTAACATCCAAAACCGGAGATTCAGCAATTAACTCAAGTGACACACTCGGATTATCATAATCATAAACCACCGGGTGTCCAATTAATCTGAGCAAAAGTTTGCTGAAATCCCAAACAAAATGACCTTTATGATATGGATCAGCCTGAATTGCAAAAGTTGCTTGATTATCATAAGCTTCCATATATTCCAAATCAGTTTTTTTATATAAACGAGTTGGCGTAACTTCTTTACCAGCCGTCCATTGACCATTTTTACGCAAAGATTGTTCCAGTACTCTAATTTTTTGACTTAACGGCGCAATAAACCAAGCGAGACGCTTATCTGGAATCGGCGCAGTGCTGAGTGCTGTTTGATTGCTATGTAGCAACGTCGCCAACTTATCTATGCTATATTCCCATTCGGCCTTAACTTGAATTAGATCCGCAATGTTTAATCCTGCATACGGAGATGAACTAAGTAAGTTTTGCGCTAAGGCAAAAGTAGCGTCATGCTGTAAAATTAACTCAGCAATTAAAGCTTCCGCTAAATAAGCCTTACTCTCATGACAACTGAATAAATTTTGAATAGCCGCGCCCCAGTTCACATCTTGTGGCGCAAGCATACTTCCAAGCCATAAATAAATTGCATAAGCATTAAAATTACGTTCAATCATGTCTTGAGAAACAACCTCAAGTCGAAGAAAATAGGTTTTGGCTAAAGTGAAATCATTATTTAAAATGCTATAAATACTAAACAAACCACAGGCTAATGCACTGTGATTGCTAAATTTATCTAATCGTTTAATGATCGTTGAATTTAATTTATCATATTTTTGCTCACGAATTAAACTAATCGCATACAAAATACTTGCATCAGCCAGCGTCATCCAATAATCACGATTACTAATTAAACTAAATTCGCGAATCGACAGTTCATAATTTTTTATGGCGTCTTTATTGTTTTGTGCTAAAAGGCTATTAGTTGCATTGACAAAAGATTTAGCCCAAGAATTCTTGGCTTTTTGTTGAGTTATAGCAGTGTAATTTCGGTTAATTAAATAAAGTTGATTAATTTGTGCACTTAACAAGGGTAAGTTTTTAATTTCATCAATAACTGGCAAAGAAGCGAGTAAGTTTAGCCAATATTCTCGCTCTGGATTTTTAGCCACGGCATAGCCCAAATCATAGTTGAGCTGAATCACGCATAAAATTCGCTGAAAAATATCGCTGCGCGATTTAACCCACGCATCATCAGGTGGCAAATTATAGAATAAAAATCTATAGCCCGTTAAAATCTTACTTTGTTCAAGAGTATTCCACGGTTTATTAAACAAAGCTTCATTATTACTGTGAATAGCAAAATTTAAACTTGCATAATCTTCTTTATCAAGAGAAGCAGAATGATATGGATCAAATTTAGAATAACTATCAAAATCAGGTAACAATTTAAATTTATCCGACGAAATAATTAAGGCTAAATTAATACTCGTATTCATCGGATTATTGACATCACAGGCAATTTTAGATAATGGAAAAAGCAATGCGCGCCGAATATGGTACTCATTATTAAAAAAGCCTAATTTAACTAAATTCTGCAAGATTAAAGTAAATTCTTTATCCTCAATCGGCTTACCATTATAAAGGTTAGCTCCATCGATTTGTAATTGCTTCAGCAAATTTTTACGCAAATTTGAATACTGATAATTTAAATTACTTCCGTAGTAATAACTATGTGTATCCACATAATATCCCAATGCAGCAATTTGCAAAATACGTTGCTGAACTGGATTTAATGTTACATAGCGTTCCAACAGCACCATCAAAGAGTTTTCTTGTTTTGCCATAATTAATACGACCTCTTTATAAAATTAATTTTCTAACTTAACACCAATTTATCCGCGTAATTGAGACAAAATATTACCAAATTGAGCAATATCATTTACGCCATTATTCCGCGCAATTACCTCAAAATAATCCGTGCCTAATGCCGCAAAAATTGGATCACTTTTAATCCGATCTAAGTCATAATTCTGCCAATCGGCACGATACACCGTTTCGGCTTTAGCCAAACATTGTTGCGGCGTATTTTTCAGCGCACCATTTTTCCAGCAATCCACACTCGCTTTGGCATATTCATTAATCGCCGCTTTATGCACTAACACAGGATTGGTTAAACTGCGCACATAATAACTTAACACTCGCCGCAATAATTTTGCAGGCTCATCCACCGCAATTATAAATTCACGCCGTTCATTAGCTAAATTAACTTGGCGAATAAGCACCTGCTCAATAATTGGCTGCGCGGCATCTTTTTGACTCTCAGCTAACAATAAACAAATTAATAAGCCACGAATCCGCAAGGCATAATTAACCTCACCTAATTTATCGGCTAATTTGGCATTACAGAGTCGTGCAAAATCGTCCATAACAATAATTTGATTACCTTCACGCCAAACTTTATCCGCAAACTCAAGTGCTAATTCTGAACCATCGCCACGTTGCAAAATATAATTAAATTTTAACTCAAGCTCTTCAGCTCCACGCGCTTGTAAATACACTTGATAAAATTGCCAGTAATGCTCAAATTGCCACTGCCCGATCTGTTGATAGGCTAAAACCCCTTTTAACTGTAAGAAATTACATAATTCAGCCGAATTAACCTGATTAAGCTTATTCTGTTCTAAATTACCCGCACTCAAATTAGGCGCTGGTGAATATTTTTCAAAACAAATTCCCAACTGTTTGGCTAGAGCTCCATCGGTTAAAACCAGACTTTCAACATCTGCCAGTTCAATTTCATTCTCAAAATTACTAATCCCCAACGTTTTATATAAATTGGCATTCGTATATAAAAACAGCGCACTTAAACTTTTTAAATTCAAGTTAAAATATTTTTGTTCCTGTTCAGGAGTTAATTTTATCGTAGAGAGCTGAGCAAAATTCCAGCGCTGATCATTAAACCCATCGCTACTCGATTTTAGTGCAATTTGCTGCCAAATTTGTGAATAACTCGGCTGAAGATTATTATAAAATGGATGGAGCGAATGATAATTTAATAAATTTCTAAAATTAAATTTTTGTTGAATTAAATCATCACCTTGCCAAAAATTACTAAAACTTTGCCCCAAAGTATTAATTAGCAAATTTAACACTGGTGAGGGTTTAATTGCGCTATTGTCAGTTTCTTTACGTCCAATATAGCTGAGAATTAATTGCTGGCGCGCGGCTAAAATCGTGTCCAAAAAGGCTTGTTTATCTTCACTATTATAATTGCGATCGGCTAAATACCACTCATTGGCTAATAAACTCAGTTGATTCGGACGATAACTACTCGGGAATTCGCCAAAATTTAATCCCAACACATAAATATGCTTAAACGGTAAATTGCGCATATATTGCATCGAAACACAACAAATCCGTCCATTTAAATTTAACTTACTGTTTAAATTCGCCATATATTCAGTTAACAACAAATTCAACATTGGCAAATTAAGAACAAGTTCCTGATCTTGCTGTAATAAGGTTGCGCTAAATTTATTACTGGTTAATAACGCTTCATCATCATTAATTAAACGTTCCTGAATTGAGCTAAAGAGTGCATAAACCTCGGCTAATTTCAATTCGCGATAATTATCCACATCTTGATAAAACTTAGTCCGCAACAACTCCAGCAATTCAATTAAATCAATCAATTTATTGGCTAAACTAATTTGTGCATTATCCAAATTATCGTAAGGTACATAATCTGCACTAACTCCATGATAGAGCGGTAAACCCGATTCTGCACTCAAGATCTGCGTATTTAGGCAGGCACCAAGTACCAAATTAGTTAGCAATTGCTTAAAGCTGTGTACACTATAATTCTGATAGCCATAACGCGCATAATCCGCCGCTGAATAACCAAAATGCGTGTGATTATCCGCTAACCAGCGTTTAATGAGCAAAATGTCTTCATTTGACAAATCTAAATTTGTTTGTAATTCCGCCTGCATCAAGATCTCTAATAAATAACTCACATTCAATTGATACGGCGCATTTAAAATCAGCTGTAAAGTTTCAAGAATTTTATAACTTTTATGCCTCCGATTACCAGTTAAATTATAGAGTAATTTATAGGTCGTGCCATCGGCTTTAGTCAGCGATTCATTATCGAGTACCGCACTTAAATACGCCGCATAATCATCAATATCAGGCGCAGTTATCAAAATATCGCTCAATTTGGTCGTTGGATTTTTATCTAAAATCGCCACTACTTCATTAAACATGACCTGCACTTCACGCATACGATTGTGTGCCACGTTAATTTTAAGGCTTAGTTGTTGCGCAGGTAAATCATAAATTGCCTCTGGTGTGCTTTGGGCTAGATTCAGAGGATCAGCGTAATAATCACTCTTGGCATGCACCCGATATTCTGGACGAATCCGATATTTAATTTGTCGAATATCATCTTGGATAATTTCAAGAATCGTTTGCGGCACACCGACTTGACTGGGATTAAATTCGGCAGGATTGAAATCATAAACTTGGACATCATTAGCACGCAATAATTCAATTAATTCACGCGATTGTTGTCCTAAATTGGCTAACAGTGGATTACCATCATTCAAATACAGATCATCCAAGCTCAAATCTGGTTTACGTAATAAGCGTTGCTCAATTTTGGAACGCGCTTTATCACTCAGTAAATCACCATAATACTGATGAGAACAAGGTTGATAATACCAATAAACATTGATTTTACTCGATAACTTGAGGATAATTTCTAATTGTGACGGATAAAGCGAGGTTAAACCAAAAATAAATAACTGCCGCGGTAATTTTAAATCAACACGCTCCAAATCGATCTCGGCAAAATAACGATAAATATCTAGAAAAGTTTTTTTCTCATTTAACGCAACCAACAACTTGCGCCACAGAATTTTTTGCCAGGTTTTAAAATTCGCGCGCTCAAGGTTAATTAATTCAACCGTGCGTAAATATAAATATTCATGAAAAATACTTTGTAACTGACTGGCTAATTGAAACGCTTTTAACCGATCGAGACTACCATCGGCGGCATAAATATAATTATTCAACTCATCGGCATCAGCACAATTAATTCGTTCAGCACATAACAAACTATAAATCAAAAACTTAGCTTGATTAAAATCGTAAAACTCGGCATCAGGATTATTGGCTTGGTAAATATTTTGTAAAACTGGTCCAAGCAACACCACAAAATCTATGTTAGCACAAATTCCTTGACGGATAGTTAATTGATCCTTAAGCCAAATTGCCTGCGCTTGATTCGGCACAACCACCTGAAGCTGTTCGAATAAATCCAAATCAGGCACACCAGTTACATGAGTTATCAACAGGTCGAGTAAACCAATTTGATCTTTTATGCCGCCAATTGCGCTACTTTGAAAAAAAATAATATTATTTTGCATAATTTAACTAATTTTAACTTTAAAAAAAGACGCAGCGAATTGCGCCAAAATCACGGTTTTATAAGGGTTTTATCTCTCTTTGCCAAGCAACTTATCCACAAAATCTCATGTCAAGAAATAATTTAAATTATTTTTTTACTTGACAAACACAATCTTATTGATTTAATTGAAGATTTAATTTTATTCTACAACTTTGAAAATGGCTTAAAAGCTTGCATTTACAGGGGTTTTCAACGATTTTTAAAGGGTTACCCACAGAGTTACCCACAGCTTTTGTGGATAAGCAAAAAATCTCTAAATATACCGAAACTTAGCCCCAAAATTGGGATTGAACACCAATCTAACAGGAGCTACTGCTCGCATCGAAGTCTATTGGCTTTGTTCGCCACGTTCAATACATTAAAAATCATCAATAAAAACAAGCTTTCTTCACAAAAAATTCGATTAGGTAAATTATGTTAAGCCACAAGCGATCAATAACCACTTATTTCAGTCGATTTATCAACTTAAAGCCGCTAACTACCAAGCCAAAATACCATCGGCTAAATTATATAAATTGGTAAATTGATGTGCTAAGAGAATTTGACACGCATACGCGCTTCTAACGCCAGCTTTGCAATACACAATCAGTTCCTGCCCGCGGTATTCATCAAGCTCATCAACACGATCTGCAAGCTGATCTAGCGGGATTAGAATAGATCCTGGCAGACAAAACTCTTGGTGTTCATATTCTTGGCGCACATCCAAAAGAACCAGATTTGGCTCGCTAGGCATGCGGAGCTTAAGTTCATTTGCATAAATTGATTTAAACATCTAACATTATCTCCATTAAGTACGTTAATTAACACCTAACTTTACCAATTTAAAAATAAATTCTAACCAATTAATTCTCGGACGATACAGATTATGATAAAACCGCCACTGATGGCTAGGAATTACTAGCACTTTTAATCTACATCGATTTAAACTTCAATCAAAGCCTCAACCTGATCGTAAGCAAGAGCTATTGCACATAAACACCCAAATCTTTATTATCAATTAAAATCTCAATATTCGGCTCATTTTGTAATTCTGGAAAAATTTCCTGTACAAACCAAGCGACGAGCGCATCATCGCGCAGCACTGCCGTACCATTATTAATAAATACATTCAAGGTAATTTCTTTAAAATTAGCCCGTGCAAGCGCGATATCATTCAAAATTTGTGCTCGTGTTTGTCCTTGAACGCAAATTAATAAGCAGCAGGCATAAAATTTATCGCCAAGATCGGCTAAATTTGCAGTTGAAAAAGGTTTATTTAACACTCGTGCGCGAAATTCATCATCAAAGGTTTCAATTCCAATTCGATAGCGAATTTCTTGATTCGGAAAAAATTGGCGAATTTCAGCTAAACGTTTACGATAACCATAATAAACCTCAAAATATAACACCTGAACTTGTTGTTGCTCAATTTTAAGCTTGATTGCATCCAGCACCACTTGAGGTAACTCAAATACCGAGCCAGAATTTAAAATTTCCACAACTCCATATTCACCAGTAATTTGTTGAATTATTTCAGCATTTACGCTTTGAATCTCTTCTAAACTAATCGAATTATCTAAAATATAATTACAAAAGCTGCATTTACCATATAAACAAGGCAGCGACTTAAGTAATAATATTTCACGAGGAATTTTGGCGTGAATTTTACTATAACGCTGCATCTTAAACCTCAATAACTTTATTTTTGATCGCTACCGACCAATAAACAAATGGTGTATCTAAAACTGAAATTATGGTGCGTAAAACACAGGAAGTGATAAATATTTGTAACATATAACTCATCGGGAAAACACCACTAAACGCAATAATGGTAAAAATAGCATTATCAATCAGCTGACTAACTAAAGTACTCATGCCATTACGTATCCAAATCTGTGCAAAACTTGGGAATCTTTTACGCCAAAATTGATAGGCAAAGATATCATAACTTTGTGAAATCGCAAACGCACACAAGCTGGCGACAACTAGCCGTGGGAAAAAACCAAAGATATTCAGCAGCGAATTTTGAGCTTGATCATAACTGCTTGGAATGAGTTGCAAGGATAAATACATAATCACCGTAGTTGCAAAGACACTAAACATGCCTAACCAAATTATTTTACGCGCGGTCTCTTTACCATAATTTTCGGAAAGAATATCTGAAATGAGATAAACACCAATATAGCTAATATCACCCATCGAACCATTTAGACCAAATAGTTGCACTTGTTTTAGCGCTTGAACATTCGCCAAAATGATTGACAAAACCGCAAAAAGAAATAAGCCTAATTTACCCCATAATCTGAATGCAACCAATGTTAAACTAAAATTAGCCAGAATTAAAATTAGCCATAAAATTTCATTGTAGGAAATTTTTTGCTCCAATAGAATTAAAATTTCGGGCGCAAGTATAACCTATTTAATCGAGAACTAAGCTTATAAGTGATAAATTTCTTCGGGTGGATTAACCGTCACATTGCGTTCAAAGTCATACCACATTACCAAGGCTTCACATAAACCATATATCAGCTCCGGCTGAGTTGCGGATTTAACCACATGCTCTAGAAAAACTTTTTTGCGCTCAACTTTAACTAAATAGGTTTCAATTAAGATAGTTTCAGGATAATTAACTTGCTTTTTAAAGCTAAAACTCGTGTGCAATAAAATTGGTGCACTTTGTGCCTTACCATCGTAGGCCAAGTTATAATGGCGCATCAATTCAAAACGCGCCTCTTGGACATACAAAAAATAAGCGGTATTATTCAAATGATTATACGCATCCAAATCACCCCAACGAATTGCAAATTCATGACTATGTAGTAATTTTTTTGAGTGCATCCCCATCCCTAATTACGCAAAAAATTTCGCAAAAACGTCAACTTCTTCACGAGCAGTACGATAACTATTAATTAATGCCGTGGTGTCTTCATAACCCAGCGCTAGACCACACAAGACTAGATTATCATCACTATACCCCAAATGCTCACGCACTATATCAGGATACTCGGCTAATGCAGCTTGCGCGCAGCTGGCTAAACCCAACTCAGTTGCCATTAGCATCACCGATTGCAAGAACATGCCGCAATCCATAAAAGAACCTTTATCAACTAATTTATTGATAAAGAAATATAACACCACAGGTGCACCAAAGGCGCTGTAATTTTGCTCCCATTGGAGCAAGCGTCTATCTTGATCTTGGCGCGTAATGCCTAAGGTTTGATACATTTGTAATCCGCACGCCAAGCGCCGCTGTTTCATAGCTAAAGGTAAACTACTCGGATAATAATTATAATCGAGTTTCTTGGGCGCACCCTCGCGAAAAGCCTGCACCAGTGCCGCATCCAATTTTTGTTTAGTTTCACCTGAGACTACAGCAACCGTCCACGGTTGTGTATTGGTACCTGAGGGTGTTTTACGCGCAAATTCTAAAATTTTACGCACGTCTTCAAGCGCAACTGGTTGATTTAAAAACGCACGCACCGATTTACGCTCGATTAAGGCTTGGCTTACATTCATATTTTTCTCCATAAATTCTATAATTAAATTAGTCCTAGATTAACTCTATATAATATTATTAAGACACCCAAAAGCATTAACTCAATTGTGATTAATAAATTCAATTTATTATAAGTCACTGACTTCTTAGTTTTAAGGTGGCTAAATAAATACAGCGCCGCTAGTTTAGCGATAAGCAGCAACATGGTTTAAATTACATTACAAATTCAATGATTAAAGTATTTTCAATTCAACATTGCTATCACTGCTTTCGGACTGAATCTCCGTTTTGCGCCGTTTACTATCCAGTTTTATGCGCATTTTAACGTCATTTAAACTATCTGCATTTTTTAACGTTTCTTCATAACTAATTCGCGCTGTTTCATATAAAGTAAATAGCGCCTGATCAAAGGTTTGCATGCCTAAATCACTTGATTTAACCATCGCCTCGCGAATTGGCTCAAGCTGCTGCTTAAAGATATAATCGGCAATAGTTGAAGTGTTTAACAAAATCTCCATGGCAGGCGCACGCCCTTTACCAGCTTCAAGCTTGATTAAACGCTGCCCAACAATCGCTTTAAGATTTAACGACAAATTCATAAAAACTTGATGTTGCTTTTCAGTAGGGAATAAATTTACAATCCGTTCAATTGCTTGAATACAATTAGTTGCATGAATGGTTGCCACACATAAATGCCCTGTTTCAGCAAATTGGAGTGCATAATCCATCGCCTCGGCATCACGAATTTCACCAATTAGGACTACATTTGGCGCTTGACGTAGCGCTGACTTAATCGCATTTTGCCAACAATCGGTATCTACCCCAACCTCGCGCTGTGAAACGATACAATTTTGATGTTTATGAACAAATTCAACTGGATCTTCAATCGATAATATATGCCCATACGAATTTTTATTACGGTGATCTAACATCGCGGCTAAGGTAGTTGATTTACCCGAGCCCGTCATGCCAATTACTAAAATTAACCCTTTACGCTCCATGGCGAGTTCAGCCAAAATTGCAGGTAATTTCAAATCACCCAGTGTTGGAACATTAATATTAATTTTACGCAAAACCATGGCGCAATTACCTTGCTCATGATAGGCATTTACCCGAAATCTGCCGCCATCGGGATGTCCAATTGCAAAATTAACTTCTTTCTCACTATCATAAATTCTCCGCTGATGGTCATTCATCACCGCATAAACCATCAATTTACTTTGTTCCGCAGTCAATTTTTCGGCAAACTGTGGTACTAATTTACCATCAATTTTAAATGACGGTGCAAAGTTTGAAATAATGAAAGTATCATCCGCCCCCAACACAATGGCTTGTTTTAGCAAATAGCCCATAAAAATTCGCGCACTTTCCGTTTCTCGAATCATATTTAGTTGAATCGCCATTCTAATGCTCTATCCTATAGAAATAATTCTTTTTGCGCAGCATAACCAGCCGCCACTTCAGCGCTGATATCACCCGCCTTAACCGCTTTGAGTAAACTCTGGTCCATCGTTTGCATACCATATTGTTGCCCAGTTTGAATCGCTGAGTTAATTTGCGAAATTTTACTCTCACGAATTAAATTCTTAATCGCCGAATTAACGATCATGATTTCATGGCAGGCAATCCGTCCACTACCATCTTTTTTCTTAATCAAAATCTGCGAAATTACCGCACGTAAGCTTTCCGATAACATCACCCGCACCATGTCTTTTTCTGCGGCAGGAAACACATCGATAATCCGATCAATCGTTTTAGCCGCCGATGAGGTATGCAGCGTACCAAACACCAAATGCCCGGTTTCTGCCGCAGTTAGCGCTAAACTAATAGTTTCTAAATCACGCATTTCACCAACCATTACGCAATCTGGATCTTCGCGGAGAGCTGACTTCAAAGCATTAGCAAAACTTTTGGTATGGGTATTTAATTCCCGTTGATTAACCAAGCTACGTTTACTGGTGTGCACAAATTCGACAGGATCTTCGACCGTCAAAATATGCTGATAATCAGTTTCATTAATGAAATCCACCATTGCCGCTAAAGTTGTCGATTTCCCTGAACCAGTTGGACCAGTGACCAAGACCATACCTTTACTGAAACTAGTTATTTCACGAAAAATAGCGGGAGCATTTAGCTGAGTAAGGGATAAAATTTTAGATGGAATCGAGCGAAACACCGCACCAATGCCGCGGGTTTGCATAAAGACATTCGCGCGAAAACGCGAGACATTTGGAATTTCAAAAGCAAAATCGACTTCCATATTTTGTTCGAAAACTTTGCGCATATTGTCATTCATTACATCATAGACCATATTTTTAACCGCATTAGCTTCTAACGGTGGCAAATTAACCTTACGAATCTCACCATTGATCCGCAGCATCGGTGGTAGTCCACTAGATAAATGCATATCCGAAGCTTTGTTGGCTACCCCAAAGGTCAGTAATTCTGTAATATCCATGAATCTACCCCTATATTCGCTTAATTGCAATAAAGGGTTAATTATAGCACTAAAAAACCTTAGCTTAGACTTGGATTTAAACAATTGCTTGTATGGAGCTATCTACGCTAGTTGTTCTTATATAACTGCTACCGTTTGGCTAAAGTACCACAGTTATATGATGTTAGTTAAAGCCACAAATTTAATTTAAAGCTACGCTAAATTTTTTCTAGCATTATCTTCATTACTTTACAGCTATTTTTCTAATCATAAAGAGCGTATAATACCTCTTTTAAAATATTGTTATTTAGATTGTGAGACATGGAAACCTTACTTAACTCTTTATTATCGGTGGCAGGCGTTGTTTTGCTCGGTTGGATAGCTGGACGTAGCAAAATCATCAAAGAAGAAAACGATCGCGGATTTAATGTTTTTATTCTTAATTTTAGCCTACCTATCCTCTTATTTATCGCAACGGCTACAGCTAAATCACATGAACTACTCGATTTAAGAATGGGTGGCGCTTTCGTTGTTGCTCTAATGGGAATGTATTTTCTGACCTTTGCGCTTAATCGAATCGTGTTCAAACGTTCACTACAACGTAGTGCAGAAACGGCATTTGTTTGTGGTTATCCTAATACCGCATTTTTGGGTATTCCGTTGTTAACTTCTTTAATTGGTATGCAGGCGATGTTGCCGATTGTGGTCAGTAATATTGTGGTTGGTGTCTTAATGATACCCACGACACTAATATTGATCGAACTTGGTATCGTTGGCGAGTCTGGCGTTGATTTAAAACAAATAACTCTACGCGTAATTAAAAATCCGCTAATCTTTATGCCGATTTTAGGGATAATTATTTCTTCATTTCAACTGCCTGTTCCCAAAGTAATTGCCTCAAGTGCCACTCTAATCGGCGGAACAACATCAGGTATCTCTTTGTTTACACTAGGGCTAATTATATCGCGTTTTAAAATTCATTTAAGCACAATTGTTGTAGTGAATATTTTCTTGAAAAATATTATTCACCCCTTATTAATGATGGGAATTGTTAAAATTTTTGGTATCAGTGGTCTCTTGGCAAAAGAGCTAGTTATTTTGTGTGCGATGCCAACGGCGATTACATCTACCATTTTTAGCGTATCTTTTGATATTGACCCACAAGAAAATGTTAGTAGTACGATTATTGGTACAATTATGTCGTTGCTAACTCTGTTTATATTTATGTATTGGCTACATTTCTAATAAAATTTCATTTACAGCAATTTAGTCCGCTACCCCAAAGTCCATTTGATGATTCAGGGTAGCTAATTATTAATTGTCGATTAAGCTTGTAAAATTCGAGCTAAATCTTCACTAGCAACGCCAGTTGGACGCAGTTTAAATTTTTCTACCAAAATATTAACAACATTTGGAGTTAAAAATGCTGGTAAGGTTGGACCTAAATGAATATTTTCTAGACCTAAATATAATAGCGTCAGCAAGACTGCGGCAGCTTTTTGTTCAAACCATGAAATAATTAAAGATAATGGTAATTCATTAACTCCGCATTCAAAGGCACCAGCTAAAGCAACAGCGACTTGAACCGCTGAATAAGCATCATTACATTGTCCCATATCTAATAAACGCGGAATTCCACCAATATCGCCAAATTCATCTTTGTTAAAGCGGAATTTACCACATCCTAAGGTTAAAATCACACTATCTTGAGGAACTTGATGTGCAAAATCAGTAAAGTAATTACGTCCAGTTTTAGCACCATCACAACCACCGATTAAGAAGAAGTGTTTTAATGCGCCAGATTTTACCGCATCAATTATTTGTGGAGCAACGCTTAATACCGTATTACGTGCAAAACCGGTGGTAATAAATTTAGCTTCAGCATCGACAGTAAATCCAGGCGCCGCCAAAGCCGCTTCAATCGCAGGAGTGAAATCACGATTGGCTAAATGCGGAATTCCTGACCAACCAACTGCATTCGTGGTAAATAAACGTTGATTATAACTTGCTTGCGGTTGGATTAAACAATTGGTCGTTACAATAATACTACCTGGAAATTCAGCAAATTCAACTTGCTGATCTTGCCACGCACCACCATAATTAGCAACTAAATGAGGATATTCTTTAAATTTAGGATAGGCATGCGCTGGCAACATTTCACCATGGGTATAAACATTAATTCCTTTACCAGCAGTTTGTTGCAAAATAGTTTCTAAATCATGTAAATCGTGTCCACTAACTAATAGCGCTTTACCTTTAACTGGTGTCACACGAACTTGCGTTGGTTCTGGATGACCAAATGTTTCAGTATGAGCTTTATCCAATAATGCCATAGTATTATAATTAACTTCACCAACTTTTAATGCCCAAGTGAGATAAGCATTAGCATCATCTGACTCGGTGGCTAAAAATGCCAAGCACGCATGAACTTGTGCAAAAATTGCTGGGTCGGTAAAGCCTAGCATCCGTGCATGATCGCAATAAGCCGCTAATCCTTTTAAGCCAAATAGTACTAGTCCATATAAGCCAGTTAAATCAGCATCCAGATTTAATGAGCGCATATCAAAGCCAATTGCATCAGCTTGCTCTAGAAGTCCATTTAAGCTACTGGCAGCTTCAAATTGAGCCGCAGCCAGCGAACTTAGCTCTGGTGTAATATTTTTAGCTTCACAAGCCGCTATGTAACGGGATTTTAATTCATGACGGGCTGTAACCGCTTGTTGAATATATTGTTGAATTCGTGCATCATCAAAATTTACATTGGTTAGCGTAGCAAAAAGTGCATCGACAACTAAGCCATCAACTGCGGCGTCAATTACGCCAACTTTTCTCGCCAAATCAGCATAAATCCCCACCCCAGTTAACGCATGAATTAATAAATCTTGCAAATTAGCGGTGGTATTCGTTTTACCACAAATACCTAAAGAATTACACCCAGTTGCACTCGGTGTGCGTAAAGTTTGTTCACATTGATTACAAAACATAATTGATTTCCTATAATAGTTTAGTTATTTAATCGGACATTATCACTTATCCCAATATGGGTATTATAGCAAACATGCAAATTAAATGCAAGTATTGGTTAGTTACGTGTAGCGTAATTCTTGGTATAAATCACTCCAAATCGCCTGCATATGCTGTAGACATTATCAATTTGCACCAACGAAATAAAAGTCACACCAAAATACCAAATGAATTAGGTAATTATAAATTTTATCACGTGCAATTTAGAAGACCAAGATTGAGTTCAGGCACTAAAATTATCATGAACGAGTCGCTATTGTTATAAAAAATAAAGAAGAGAATAGATGATAGGATATGGATATTTTAAGGATGTACTTGAGCCATAGAATTCAAGATACAAATACTAGAAACTTTAATAATTAAGCTAATTAATTTTTATAATCAACTTCAACTTAAATTAATAGCATACTGAAATATTTGCATATTTATCTTATCAATTAGTTACTCATGTATTAATTATATTGACTAATTTGATTGAAGTAAACCAAATGAATTACCCAAAACCAAAGGTAAAACACTCGTAGCCCCAGCTATAATCATTTGAAATGCGACTGCGGTAATAATTAAACCAATCAAACGCGTAATAAACAGCAGACTATTGGGACTAAATGTAATTTTTATCCAGCGCGCACTCAGTAAGAGGCAACAAAAAACCAAACTAACCAATAATAGAATAAGAATCAGACCTAATTTATCACTTGAATTTTGCGCCATAAATGAGTAATTAATATCAACAATAATAACCGCAGGACTTAGACTGGCAAAGCTAAGTGGATTAATTCCCGACCAAATTCCTAAAGGAGGAACTTTATTTGACTCTACTGCTATTGTTGCCTCAACTGAGATTGATTTATCAACTAATGGCTTTTTTTCCGGTAATTTCAACATATTTAACATACCAATAATTACCAATAAAATCCCGCCACCAAAGTGAATCGCATAGAGTGGAAAACTCAATAGAACAAGCAGTGGCTGAATAATAGCGGCGAGCAAAATTAAGCTACAACTAATACACAAAAAACACGCCGCGAGAATCTTAATTTGAGAGGAGTAAGTCTCATTTGCCACTAAAGTTGAATAAAGATTAATTCCTCCAATTGGATTTAACAGACACAAAACCGCAATAAAAACTTGGAGCAAATTCATGACTAACTCCTTAATTCAGAGCACAGAATAAACCACTGAGATAGATTAAACATTGCTATCTTCTTTAAGATTACCATTTACAAAAATTAATTGATAAATTTTAACTCCGCCCATAAATTGACTCACGGCAGAATAGGTAACATACGGTATAAGCACAATCCAATACAAGATTGCAAGAGCAAAAAATTGGTTTATGGTGCCAGCTTGAATGCCAATAATGCTATTCCAAATATGCTCACCATGGATTTTAGCCACTAACATCTCTTCAATTATATTTAAGCTAATAACAATTAACAAATACACTAACGAACGATTGATTATATGCCAAATTAGCGGTTTATTTGGCGTTACTTTGATGGGATAAAGTGTTTTACCAACCATCATAAATTTAGCACAGACCACAGCACGAATTAAACTTAAGCCAAAATAATCATATGCTACATTCACTTTTTGCAAGATTGAAAATTTGAAATAATTCAACGCAACAAAGAACACTGCAAAGTATAAAGTTAAAACTAATAATGTTTTTAACTCATCCGCAATTTTAGATTTCAATGACTTTTTATCAGAACTAAATATACTCACACAAGCTCCTAAATATCGTAAAATGTATCAAAATCCACACTCTCTAGGCTCATCTTCAAAAATAAGCACGCCAAGAATATTTGTTGCTAAAAATTTTATATAATTGCAGTTAATTCGTCTGAATAAGGCTAAAGACACGTCAGCGTACAAACACCAAGCACAACGCAATTAATTATTTGACAGATTGTCCGTAAGACTACCATCATTAGAAAGATGATTATAACATGAAAAACCAAAATACTCATGCTTTTAGCCATTATTCATAATAACGTATTCTTTTAGAAAATCACTCAGAAAATATAAAATTAGTACTAAACCAACAAAACTTATAGAACCCTGATTTAATGTGCTTTTATAAATGAAAAATAAGAGTTTCATGCAAATTACGCTTTAAAATAGTCGTTTCTCCACTTGCACATAATATCCCTTAAATTTTAAATAATCTTTTAGCATCCGTATGATTTATATTTCATCCATGCAATTTTAGATTGGATAATTCAAGCAACAATTAATTGAAATGATGAATCGCTTTAAAATAATTTAAAGTTTAAATTAAACTACAACACTGGGATATACTTAAATCATTATTTTTATCGAAAAATTTCTTGCATAATTTATGCTAAACGTGTAAAATAATGCTCTGACTTAAAGCGGAAGTGGCGAAATTGGTAGACGCACTGGATTTAGGTTCCAGCGCCGCGAGGCGTAAGAGTTCGAGTCTCTTCTTCCGCACCATCAATCACTCAAACAAACCCCAACTTAACATATTGAATTAAAAGTAATTTTACAAAAATTAGCTCGTGGTTCGTTTAATCAAATAAACACACTAATATAGCTGCTTTTGCCCCAAAATTGCCCCAAAGTCAATATTCAACTAACTGTAATTCCATGCATAGGAATTACCACATGACTAAAATCATTAACTCCATTCGTAAATCATTCACACAAATACCAAATGCTGTTGCAGTTGATCTATCCCTGTCTAGCGGAGCTGTGCGCGTTTTTCTCTACATGTCTGGCAAACCAGATAATTGGCAATTCAATAACCGCGATATTCAAATTAAACTAGATATTAAACGAGCTGAGACGATTGCTAACTACTGGAAGGAACTTATCAACTCGGGTTGGATTAGTCGGCAATCAATAATTAATGCTAATGGCAAGCCATCAGGTTATTTCGATTACGTGCTAAATTTAGAGCCAGTTCGACCTACTCCGCAAAATGCGGAGGTGGTTAAAACTGATCTTCAAAAGTTGGGTACTCCGCATAAACCGTATGCGGTAAACCAGCAACTACGTAAAAACCGTAGCTATACTAATACTAACATAAGTAATAATAAAGAAAATAAGAATCCCCCTATATCCCCCAAAGAAACCGCTAGCCCAGAATGCAAAGGGGGTGATTTTGGCGTTGCAGAAAAAGTTAAGCAACTAAATTTTAATTTCTCAGCACCAGAACTTAACTCCATTCAAAACTGGTTTAGCTATGCTTCACAAAGATCAAAAGCTAAGTCCATCCCCAATGCACAAGTTAGTGCATTGCTCCAAATTCTCCACGAACATAAATCCAATGGCTATAACATCAATGGCATGATTACCCGCTCAATCGGTAATGGCTATACTGGCGTTATGTCACCAACTAAAGAATTCCTGCTCAATAAATCTCAAAGTTCAGCACCAGTTAAAACTGGTCGCTACAAATCTTCAAAGTACATCACCCCAGAAAACAAATCCGACAAAATTGATTTTCGCAACTATCTTGAACGCTGTTACATGCGTGAGATGATTGATCCTAGAACTGAAGCTGCATTAACTAATTCGCAAAAACAATTATTCAAATTACATTTTGCCGAAGCTAAAGTTAAGCGGATTAGTATCACGGAGTACATCTACCGCCATGAGGTTTTAACTGGTGTGTGTCTATTGGATCAGCCGCTTGATGCGCTGATGCATCAACCAAACCAGTTGCAGCTTAATTAACCTTACTTGCTTGTATAGAGGTATTTCATTATGAAACACATACAATCTAATCACACAAATGCGCGGTTAATATGCAGCGGTCTTATGCTAAATTCGCATAATCGGTCTGACTGTCGTCAGATTGCTGGGGTGTTCCTTGAACATACTCACCCCGCAAAGGCAGCATTATCAAGCCCTAGGGGGCTTTCCATGCAGGGCTTTGCCCTCTTTCATGCTTATTTTGCTGGACGCTGCAATAACCGATCAATTCACCCCGCCGCCGTCGCGCACAGCACGAGACTAACCTATTTCTTGACTGCGCTATCGCTTGCCTACGGTTGGCTGGACGCCAATCATAAATCGGTTAGTCTCGTGCTTCTAGGGAAGCCCTTAGACGGCGGCTCTCGCAAGCGCGGCACAAATTGTGGGCAATTTGCTCTGCTCTCAACTTCTGGGGAAGTTTCGTTGCTCAGTGGTCGTCTCAAGTTTGCTTTGGGCAAACGTTGTTCCTCGTTCGTAACATCTTGGGGATGTTTCTCACCAGAACCGCAACAAATATCGTGGGCGATATTCTTATGCTTTTGCCACTTGGGTGGCTGCATTCTGCCATGCTGCGCGTTAATCACCCTGCTGGACGCTGGGTAATTAACTTGCTTGGTTCGGTTGAATTCGATGCTCGCGGTTGTAGTTGTAGTTGGTTCTTTTTTGATTTTTGGTTTTATTTTATTTTATTTTTTATTAACTTTTTTTAGGAGTCCTTGATGGAACATCTCAACACTCAATTAATGGAGGGCTTGTTTAAGCTACTTACAGCCAAGCCAATTGTTTTTTTAACCGCACATAGTTTAGCCATTGGTTTTATTACAGGCGTATTGTCACTTATTCCATTCTGGATTAAGCAAATACCGCATTTAGTAATTCTGGTTATTTTTATTCTGAGCGCTTTTTATATCAAGGCTAACTACGATGTCAGCTACATAGATGTATTTTATAAAGCTGAAGCTTTCTTTTTAGCTAATTTAGTAGGTAACTATATTTTTGGCTGTATTGGAGGCTTTGTTGTCGCTAACTTAATTCAACGTATTCGTGGAGAACATGATCATGCAATCAACAACTAATCAATTAATGCACAATTCTATCATCGCGATATACCTCATGCGTCACATGTGGTATGTCGCTGGAGCTGGATTATTATCGTATAACTTAGCTGAGATCTTTAAAATCAAGCATGAATCAGGCTTCTTAATCCGTGCTGGATTAATGAGCTTGATGAGCTTTGCCATGATACCCGCTGTACTGTATTTGGCTGAGGATATGAATCTAGTTCTTTATGTCGTAATCTGGGGCGTTTGTTTCTTTGTTGGTTTGGTCTTTACCACCTACGGCGCCAGAAAGTTACAAGCTAAGTTTAGTTTATTCTTTAGCCGTTTCACGGTAAAGAATAAAATCCGTAAAGGTTCTAAAACTGATATTCGTTATATGGATAAAGAACTCCCGAATTTACCTGATTATAACCCGCATAAATTCATTAATCTTAAAAAAGGGGTTTTTATTGGAATTGATGAAAGAGTTAAACCAATCTACCTCTTACTTGATGATTGGTATAAGCGCCATTTCCTAATCGTTGGGGCTACTCGGGCAGGTAAAGGTGTCGCAATGCAAGGTTTAGGCGTGCAATCCTTAATGCTAGGTGAAACGGTAGTATTCCTTGATCCTAAAGGTGATCAATATATGCCACATATTTTAAAGGCACAATGTGATAAGCAAGGCGTACCTTACCACTACGTCAACTTAACTAAAGATGAGCCACAAATCAATCTAATTGCTGACTTTAGCAGCAGAGATTTAAAAAACTGTTTAGTTGAAGCCTTTTCTCAACGTGAGATGGGTGCTGAATCGGATGTTTACCGTAAAAATGAGCAGGAGTTTCTAGAAAACTTAGCGAACTTCATAGTTGAGCAGAATAGCGCCACCAATGGTGGCACTATTTGCCAAGCTAAAAGCTTAGCTCAGTTGTGCAACGATTATGAAATTAGCCGCTACGCGGATAATTACAAATCTTCAGTTTCAGACTTAAACAAGTTAACCCGTGTTGCAGCAATCAATGCGGCCAATGCTAGCTCATTGGCTGCATTGATTGAACAAGGTGGTTGTATCTACATCGTTGGCGACTTACTCGATGAGACCATGAAGAAGATCCAGCGCTTTATCTTCTGCCGAGTAGTTCAATTAGCCCGTAATTATGAAGCTCAAAATGCACCGCGACAAATTACAGTGTTTGCTGATGAGCTAGTAGCGCATATCTCGCGCTTTGTAGCTGAGAGCTATACCGTTAGTTTAGGATGGGGCTTAAAGATCGTCAGTGCGATTCAAAGTTTAAAACTTCTCAAAGGTGCACCAGCTGATATTGACCCTGAGTTTTTACTCGGTGCAGTTTTTGATAATAGCCAGAATAAGTTGTTTTATCGAGCTGATGATATTGCCACCGCGGATTTCTTATCTGATATGACAGGTAAAATCCAAGTTGAGGATGAGCAAAAGGTTGTAACTCGTAATAGCTTAAATTCAGAAAAGTTAGACCGCGAAACGCGCTTAATTCCATCGGAGCGTAATTTATACGATCGCAACATGATTTTAAAGTTAAAGCTCTTTCAAGCCATTTTTTGCGCTTCAGTGCCTAATCGCAGTGCAATTGCTAGTTTATGTAAGACTAGCCCAATTCCTGCACCTGCTAATTTGAATGGTAAGGAGATAATTCAAGTTAATGCAGGAAACCCGCGAATGTCAAACAAAGAGACAAAAACTATTAATTCAACACAAAATAATCAAGCTCAAGGTAAACCTAAAACTTTTAGTGAGTTTATTGAGCGCGAAGCTGAACAAAAACAGAGAAATCAATCAAATTTAACCAATGCAGTAACCAACCACGGAGAACACCATGCAAACAATCAATCCAGCGCCACCAGCGATAATTCCAGCCAAGGACATAATCAAGTGCAAAAAACTAGCACCAGCCAATCTGATTATCTCTTCTAAATTACCTCACGCGCAAAAGATGGCGATCTTTGAGAGTAGGAAGCGCAAAGTTTTACGCTTCCTACTTGAAGAGAATTACTCTAGTTTAGAGAACTTAGCTAGTTTAACCAAGACACCAAAACAAACGGTGCTGCGTTTAACTAAGCATCTTTGTGAAATTAACTATTTAACTAAAGTTGAGGTTAATATTGGTTTAGCGCGTCCAATCTCAGTATTTCAACCAACTAACACTGGGATTATGTTTGCTATGCTGGAGAATGAAGAATTACCCGAATTGCGCGAAATTAGTAAAGTCAATGCGGTAACTATTTACCATGATCTTAAATTACAGCAAATTAGGTTAAAACTTGAAGCCGAAGGCTATACCAAGTTTCAAAGCTCATGGCAATTAACTAAAATACTCCGCAAGCGTCAAGAGAAAGTACCTAAGATTCCTGATTATACTTGTATAAATCCACAAGGTGACAAAATTGCCATTGAATATGAACGCACCATTAAGACTAAAAAGCGTTATCAGGAGATTATCGGGCAATACTTGGACATCAAAGAGCGCGGGATTATCAAGCAAGTGATCTACTATACTGATGATGGATTTGCTGACAAGCTCAAGCAGTTGTTTCAAAGCGTTGAGTTTGTTTATAGGAAAGGCAGGACAGAGAAATTCTTAGCTGAGCAGTTGAGTTACTTTAGTTTTTACAACTTGTTTTTAACTTAAGATCTGATGTTACTCATCTTCTTCGATATATGTCATCCTCACGGATGCGGTGATATGTTCATTTAAGATAACAGATAATTAAAGTGCGTAACACCAGTTAAGATTATGAATAAATTATTTGCTTTAATATCCTTTTTTTGATAAAATGAAGTTAATGAAAGCTGCGTTGCCTCTTTATAATGCGAACTACGTGGCTTTTTTGTATCTATTGAAAATATTATAAAGTTGGTTATGGATGTTATAAACGGATTTATTGGTAATTTAGTTGTTGAAAAACAATTAAATAATTAGCCAAGATGAAATACCAAGACTAAAAAAATATATTCAACAAATTGGATATTATCGTTTTATGTGGTATGCTAGAATATCTACAAATCCACGCTACTGTAGAGCAGTTTATTGACATAAACCATGGAAATAGTTGATAATAGCGCATATGATGATAATATCATCTGCGTTAAAAGGAATTAAATGATGTCTAATCTTATGTTAGCTTTTGGCTCACTCTTTGATGTGTATCCACAAATTCGCAAACCTAAATTAAAGCAATTTAGGCGGTGTTCAGTGTCTAGCGTTAAAAGCGATAGAAAAAATATTGAATCCGATTGGATTAAGGTTGGTGGTTATTTAAAAATGTCTATGCAGAAAATGGATAGTGAATTGTGGCAAAATCAAACCAAGTAAAGAGAACCGTTCCTCAACAAGCAGCGGTGTTACGTACGACACAGAAACTATCTCATTACTCTGGCCCATTACCACAATCTGAAGAGTTAGCTCGTTATAACGAAATAATACCAAATGCGGCAGAACGAATATTGAAAATGGCTGAAAATGAGCAACAGCACCGCTTTGATGTTGATAGCAAACAACTTGCAGCACAAACTCTAAACGATGAGAACGTTTACAAACAAAACTTAAAGCTACTTGAAACAGCACATAGAAGTGATGTATTAAGAATTTGTGGAGCCTCTTTTACTTGTCTGGTTATTATAGTAGCAGGCATAGCAACTATTTTTAAAGGATACCCGACGCAAGGTGCATCAATAATTTGTACAACCGTAGTAGGGATTATTGCTTCATATTTAGGAAAATCACTCAAGAAAGAATCTACAACAGAATAATATTTAATTTTGTTCCACTCGACAAACCAGAGATCTTTTTAGAGGTTTTCACTTCTAATAACCTACCCATATAAAATGTTAATAAACCGTTAGTAATCACGCTAACGGTTTTGTCATTCTTAAGCTTTCAGCTGAAATAATTAAGGATTATTTTTATTTTGCGGCTAACATTATTAACGCCGATAAAGCATAGCTGCGCTTAATTTGCTGAGTGTGAAATTAATTGCACTCAGTCATTGCTTCCTTCATTCAATTAATCTTCATTAACGACACTACGTAACTGAGCTGATTTGCCGATTATAGTCATAATCAGCTAATCAGAGTTTACGTGTGCAGAAAACTTTTATAAATTCTTTTAGTCGTAAACTCCATAAAACAATTTCAAAAACTTTACTGGTCTCGCACTAGCAAACGCTTAGCTATGCTCTTTAGTATCGCCATTAAGCCGCAAAACAAAAAATGTTGGTTTGGTTGGTGGTTATGCCTCTGGCAGAAAGGAGCTAAGCCCCTTTACCCATAATTATTTTGGTTCGGCTTGATTTAATAGCGGTGGCGCTAGTTAGCGCTAAATTAGATTATGTTTTACTGGAGTTTATAAAATGAATAAATTAGAAAATGCAATCGTTATCTTTGGTCTAGAAAATGGTCAATATAGCCTGAGTGATGTTAAACAAGTTTATAGAAAATTAGCTAGTGTTAATCATCCTGATAAAGGTGGCAGCACTGAAACCATGCAGCTAATTAATACCGCATTTAGTGAGCTGTGCAAGTATTTTGAGCTAAATGCAACCCTTGACATTAATCAAGAAACTGAAACTAATCACAGCTTTGATTTTAGCTTTGTGGACACTCTAAAAACGTTGCATGGTGTAGTTATTGAAATCTGTGGCTACTGGGTATGGTTATCAGGTAACACTTATCCACATAAAGAGATAATCAGTAATTTAGGCTTTAAATTCTCAGGTGCAAAAAAATCATGGTATTGGAGCCCAACCATCGACACCAGCAAATATAAACGCGGTTCTAAGTCGATGAAAAACATCCGCCAAGAGTTTGGCAGCAAGATAATTAAGACTGAATCACAAGCAGCGATTAATTAACCAAGTGAGCGGGAGCAATCCCGCAATTAACACCTAACAACATAAACCAATAATTAACTAACAACGTAACACAAGGAATTAAGTCAATGGAACAATTAAACTATGCTAAAGAAATCGCCACCACTATTTTAGCTCAATTAGGTGGCAGTAAATTTACCACTATGACAGGCGCAAAGTTATCATATAGCACCAATCACAAAGAACAGCCCGTTTTAAATTGTGCTCTACCCAGTGATTTAAGCATTAAAAAGAGAATTAATTTAGTCGCAATAACCTATAACATTGGCTTAGATTTATACGAGTTAACTTTTAGTAATACCAGATTAACCACGAATAAAGTAATCAAGCAGATTAATGAAGTTTACGCTGAGGATTTAATACATCTTTTTGAGCAAGAAACTGGACTATACTGTTATCTGTAAAATAAGGCTTAGGAGTTACCTAAGCCTATATTATTAATCAGCGCTGAATCCCAGTTTTGCAAGCAAAACCCGCCATACCCGTAGCCAGCGCTAAAAGCGTTGCAGACCAAGCAAATGCAGCATGGATAAGCATATGTAACAGTTATATAGTATGATAAAATCATGCCCATACAATCCTTTATTAGACTAACCGATGCAGTTAACACCCTACCATGCCAAATTTTATGCCTACGACATCTTGCGCAAGACTCGTAGCGACATAACTGCGACGGTGTTTAATGCCAAAGTTCAGATGAATCCACATCAAGTATTAGCTGCACAATATGCAATTCGTTCACCAATAGCTAAAGGTGCAATTTTAGCCGATGAAGTTGGTTTAGGTAAGACCATTGAAGCAGGTTTAATTTTGGCTCAGATGTGGGCAGAACGTAAGCGTAAGTTAATTATTGTTTGTCCTGCGGTATTACGTAAGCAGTGGCAAGAAGAACTCAAAGATAAATTTGCCTTAGACTCAGTTATTTTAGATAGTAAACCAATTACATTAGCTAAAAAAGATGGCGTTGATTTATTTAATTTAGCTGAGCCCAAAATACTTATTTGCTCGTATAATCTAATTAATCGTGAAGAATATAAACTTAAATTACAAAATATTCGTTTTGATCTAGCTGTGTTTGATGAAGCACATAAATTAAAAAATGACAAATCTAAAGTTTATCAAGCAATTCAAGAAGCCTTTCCAACAGTTAAAAAAATCTTATTAACAGCTACACCATTGCAAAATAATCTTAGTGAATTATATGGTTTAGTTAATATCATTGATGATAAGTTTTTCCCGAGTAAACGCACTCTAAGCGGCAGTCTCAGCGATCTTGAGTTAGCGCAACTCAGAGAACGCTTAAAAACTATTTGCCAACGCTCACTGCGTAAAGATGTAGCGAGTTTTATTCGTTATACCGAACGTCATTCACAAACCTTTAATTATCAATCCACCTCATTTGAATTACAACTCTTTAAAGAGCTAAATGATTTTATTTTTGAAGAATTAATTAATGTTTATGATCAGCGAGTGATTCATTTAATTAAAGTCGCTTTGCTCAAAATAAAATCCTCGTCTTCCATTGCGATTTTTGAAACATTACAAAAAATTCGTTTAAGAATTGAACTAAGTTTAGCGGATGGAAATGCAGTTACCTCACTAGCTGAAATTGATGAAGAAATCATTGCTGAAGCTATTGAAGACCTCGATGATGAAGAGTTTCAGGAATTAGCCAACACCCCACAAGCAGTTGCACAAGCTGAGAAATCTCGGGTGTTGCTGCGCTTAGATGAAATAATTCGCAATCTCAGAATTTTAATTGATAATAATAAAGACTCTAAATTACCCAATTTACTCAAAGCACTTAAGTTTGGTTTTGAAAAGATGAAAGCCATCGGCGCGCGTGAAAAATGTGTCATTTTTACCGAATCGGTTGCAACCCAAAAATATCTTAAGCAATACTTAGAACAAAATGGCTTTGCCGATAAAATCGTATTATTTAACGCCAGTAACAATGATGATAAATCCAAACAAATTTACCATGACTGGCTAAATATCAAAGCTAACCGTAAAAAAATATCTGGGGTAAAATCCGCCGATATGAAATTAGCAATAACTGAATATTTTGAAAAATCGGCAAAAATTCTAATTGCTACTGATTCAGCATCCGAAGGTGTTAATTTACAATTTTGTTCATTATTGGTTAATTATGATTTGCCATGGAACCCACAGCGGATTGAACAACGAATTGGACGCATTCATCGTTATGGTCAAAAATATGATGTCGTGGTGATAAATTTTGTCGATACCAACAATTCAATTGATCAACGCATTTATGAAATTTTGGATAAGAAATTTGGCTTATTTGATGGTGTATTTGGCGCATCGAATGAAATTCTCGGAAGTATTGCTAATCTCAATAATGGTTTTGAGCAAGCGATTCAAAATATCTTTAAACAATGCCGCGACGAACAAGCGATTAATTATGAATTTGATCTACTTGGCGAACAATTTAAAGAAGAAAATAATCAACGGCTTGAAACAGCTAAACAAATCCTTGACACTTATTTTGATGAAGATGTGCATAATTTACTGCAACAATCCGAAGAACACAGCAAAAACCGCCTTGATCAAATCAGCCAAAAATTCTGGGAACTTACTAAATACCAATTGCCTCAATTAGCGCCCAAGGTTGAATTTGATGAAGATAATAAAATCATCGAGCTTAATCAGCAAATTCAAGGGATTCGTCCTGCTACCTACTACATGATCAAAAAAGATAATTGGGAAGAACAGCAAGGTTATACCAATAATCAACTTTATCGGCTAAATCATCCATTAGGTGAATTAGTGATAAATGCGGCTAAAGCTGAAATAACCTCAACGGCACTACTTGAATTTGATTTAACTAATTATGATAAACAAGTTAATGCACTCGAAGCATACAAAAACCAAACTGGCACACTCGCACTAGAGCATCTGAGCATTGAAACTAACGGCTACCATGAAGACTATCTGGTATTTAGCGGTAAATTGAATAATGGGCAAGAGCTAGAGCAATCCGAATGTGAAAGACTGTTTAACTTACAAGCTACGTTCAAACAAAACACAGCATTCGAAAATATTGAGGAAATCCAGGAGCGCAATCGCAATAATGCACTGAATAATTTTGAAATATTGAAAGCGCAAAATTTTGATGATGAATATAGCAAAATTGAGTATTTTAGATCTGATGTAATTGAAGATTTTATGACGCAGCTTAATGAGATAGACCAGCAAATAAAAGAGCTGAATAAAAATATTAAATTAGCCGTTAATGTCCGCGATAAAGTTGCATTGACCGGTGAAATTAATCAGCTAAAAAATAAGAAACGCAAGCTCAATGAGCAAAAACAAGCCCGTGAACAGGAATTGGATAATGAACAAATCGAATTGGCGGAACATTACCAAACTCAGCTTGAGCCAAATATTACGATTAACAATTTATTTACAATACGGTTTTGTATAATATAAATTTATAGAGGAAAGAAATGACCAACAAAGCATTATTTGATGCCAAAAAAATTATTGCTCAGATTGTAACCGATGTTGTTAATCTGGAAGATATTAATTTTACAGTACCTGAAATTCAAACGTTGCTCGATGGTATAACAGTTGGTGGACATAAATTACAAGATGAATTAATTACGTTGAATCAAATCAAAGCTTGGAAATTTTTATTTAGTAGTCTTGAACAAAATAGCTTTGCAGTAACAGAAGATTATTTATTGCAGTTACACGACTTGGTCGCGAGTCAAGAAGCTTTGGCTTGGGGCAAATTTAGAAATGGGCAAGTTACTATTTCTGGTACGGATTATTTACCTCCTAAGGCTAATGAATTATTGCAATTATGGCAGCAACTAGAGAATGAAACCAAGCAGTCTATAAGAGAAATACTGGATAAGCCAATACATGAAAAAGTTATGCAAATTTATCGTATTGCAATTAGCTTGTTTGCCCAAATGGCACGCATCCAATTTTTCTTTGATGGTAACAAACGTACTGCCAGAATGATGATGAGTGGACTATTATTAACACATGGTTTACCAATGATTAATGTATCAGCCAAAAAATGCCTTGAGTTTAACCAGACCATGATAGCTTATTATGATAATGCCGAACTACAGCCTGTAATTGATTTTATGCTAAGTTGTATTCCTGAATATGTCAAAGAAGAATATAAATTAAGTTTTGAAAATAAACAATATGAAGCAACTTGAACAATTAATTGCAACTGGTGAAGGTTATCAGCTTGAATTTAAAGAAAATATTGATAAATCTTTAGCAAAAGAAGTCTGTGCATTTGCCAACGCCGATGGTGGAATCTTATTAATTGGGGTAACTGATGCAGGCAAAATTAAATCATTAAATATCACCAATGAATTAAGATCTAGAGTACAGGATACCATCAACCAGATTGAACCTAAAATTCGTGTTGAAATTGTCGCTCACGGACAAGGTATCCTACAAATCGATATCCCCAAAGGTGCCAACCGCCCTTATTCATGCAGTGATGGTTTTTATATACGGATTGGACCCAATAGCCAAAAGCTTGGGCGAAATGAAATCATTGAATTATTTCAAAGCGAGGGGCTCATTCAGTTTGATAAATTAGAGCATCGGCGAGCGGATTTTTTAAGCTATTTTGATCGTTTTGCCTATCATAATTTTTTGACCAAAGCTAAAATCAGCAATCAGATAGAACCCGAACAATTACTCAAAAACTTGGGCTGCTTAACCGATAATAACAAATTTACCAATGCGGGAGTGTTACTCTTTAGCAAATCACTTGATTTTTTATTGAATCATGCGGTATGCAGCTGTATTCTCTTTAATGGTACTGAGCGTGTTAATATTTTAGACCGCAAAAATTATAATACCAATATGCTAGATAATATTGATAATGCGGTAAATTTTGTTAAAGCACATACTACGACTGCCTATAAAATTGAGAAAATTCAACGGGAAGAAATTCATGACGTGCCTGAAATTGCACTACGAGAGGCAATAGTCAATGCTTTTTGCCACCGCAATTATTTTCAGGAAGGCGCTAATATTTCAGTAGAAATTTTTGCTGATCGGGTGGTTGTGGTTAGCCCAGGAGGGCTGCCGAGTGGTTTACATCAGGAAGAATTTGGCTATAAAAGCGTCAGACGTAATCATTTAATCGCTGATCTACTGGCACGAGCTGGTTATATCGAAAAAGCCGGTACTGGTATCGGACGAATACGCCAAGATGCGGAACAAAACCATTGCCGATATGAAATAAACTATACTCAAGATTGGTTTACAGTAACTTTCTACCGCCAAAGTTCGGAGAAAATACCCGATAACCCGCCAAATTACCCTGTACGTGTCGGTGTAAATGAGATAAATGACGGAGAAAATGTCGGTGTAACTGACGGAGAAAATATTTACCAACACATCGTTAATCAGTATAATTTATCAAATTCTGATAAATATGTTGCAATCTTGAAGCATATAGCAGGAAATAAATATAATGCGCAAAAACTTAGCGAAATATTAAATATTAATAAACGGACGTTGGAAAGATATTTACACAAACTTCAACAGTTAGGAATAATTGAGTTTGTAGGAGCTGCTAAAAATGGGTATTATAAGATTAATAATTGGGGAAAGTCGATTAATTAAAGTTTTGATTAATCAAAAAATTGGAATATACAGAAAGTAAATAAAAATGACAGAAAAATATAAATTACAGCAAGAAGATATACATAGTATGGATTTAAACAGCGAGACATTGGCGAAACTCAAGCAGATATTGCCAGAGTTTTTTATGAGAATTGAATAAAATGAATAATAAATATGTAATCTGTTATAATAGTGTCAGTAGTAACCTGGCACTCGATATTAAGTTAGAGCAAAACGCTGGGTCTTTTCATTTGTGGGGTATCTAGCTAAATGGTACACTATCCTAAACCAGCCACTTCAATTCAGCAACAAATCGCGCAATTACAGTCCGAAGGTATTATTATTCCAGATATAGCACAAGCAAGCAAAATACTTGAGCATATTGCGTATTATCGGCTACGTGCCTATTGGATTATTTTTGAAACTTCAGCCAATCCACGCAAATTTAAGCCAAATACTAATTTTAATGGTGTATTAAATCTGTATTTATTTGATGAAGAGCTTAGAACGTTAACTCTTTCGTTGATTGCCAAAATTGAAGTTTCATTAAGAGCTAATTTTTCTAATTTATCAATAAAATTCAAAAATCCGCACTTTTATTTGGAATGCAGCAACTTTAAGCAACATACCGTTTATCAAAAGTCATTCTCAAAAATTCAAAAAGCATTAGATCAAAATAAAGATGAGTTATTTATTGCACATTATCTACGTAAATATACCAATCCACAATTACCACCAGTATGGAGCGTTGCCGAAATCTTAACCATCGGAGAATTGTATCATTGGATAATCAATTTACATGATGGAGTTTTGGATGAGATAGCTAAAACTTATGGGTTTTCTAGCCGTGAAGTTTTTATTTCAGGATTGGAGAGATTATCTATTATCCGTAATGTTTGCGCTCACCATAATCGTTTGTGGAACCGTATAATTGTTAAAAAGCAACTTAAGCAAGTAAAACAAAAAAACGCTCTTAGCGAAGCATTAAGTCAAGATAAAGGTAGTAGTAAGACATTCTATGGAACTTTTTGCTATCTCATATATATCTTAAGTCAAATTGATATAAAGATAGTCAATGAGGGCATTACACAGTTTAATAATTTAACTTCTAAGTATCAAATTAATCTGGAATTAATGGGATTTCCTAAAAATTGGCAGAATTTGACTTTATTTAAGTAATACAGGGATAAGTAAAAATGACAGAAAAATATAAATTACAGCAAGAAGATATAATTATGGATGATGCAAAACTTGCTAACAGGAAAGATTAGATTGATATGAGCCAAGAAATAATACATAATCAATTATTTACGTCGATCAAGGCGTTGATAGAACAAAGCAAACAGCAAGTTGCTTTATCTGTTAATACTACCATGAGTATGCTTTACTGGCAGATTGGTAAGCAGATAAATGAAGAAATCAAGCTGCAAAATAGAGCTGAGAGCTATGGCAAGCAGATAGTCGCTACACTGTGGCGACAATTAGTCGCTGAATATGGTGCTTCATTTTCTGAAAAAAATTTGCGCCGTATGATGCAATTTGCAGCGGCTTTTCCTGATAAGAAAATTGTCAATTCATTGATAAGCCAATTAAGTTGGTCGCATATTAAAATTTTAATTCCTGTTAGTGATCCCTTGAAGCGTGAATTTTACATTGAAATGTGTAAACTTGAAAAATGGAGTGTTAGAGTTTTCCAAGAACGCATTCAGTCGATGCTATATGAACGCACTGCTATTAGCAAAAAGCCTGAGCTAACGATTAAACATGATTTGGCATTGCTTAATCAAGAGCAAAAACTTAGCCCAGATTTAGTTTTTCGTGATCCATATTTTTTAGATTTTCTTGGCTTAAAAGACATGTATTCTGAAAAAGATTTAGAATCAAGTATCTTGGCTGAATTACAACGCTTTATTATTGAATTTGGTAATGACTTTGCTTTTATGGCACGTCAAAAACGCATTACTATTGATAATCGAGATTATTATATTGATTTATTGTTTTATCATCGCCGCCTTAAATGTCTGGTCGCAATTGAGTTAAAAATCGGTGAGTTTGAAGCTGGCTATAAGGGACAGATGGAATTGTATTTGCGCTATCTAGAAAAACATGAAAAAGTTGATGGCGAAAACACTCCGATTGGGCTTATCCTGTGTGCTGGTAAAAATGAAGAGCATATTGAATTGATGCAGCTAGATAAAAGTAATATTCGAGTATCTGAATATTTAACGCTATTACCATCACAAAAAATATTACAAGAAAAACTCCATCGCGCTATCGAATTGGCACAACAAAAACTGATTGAAGAAGATTATGAATAGAATAATAAAACCTGAACGAGTTACCAAAAATCGGATTATTGAGTTATCACCACGTTATAAATTGGTGGCAATTAAAATAATAAAGAAACTATTTAAACAATGAATTTGTAAGTGAAAGTAAATAAAAATGACAGAAAAATATAAATTACAGCAAGAAGATATAAACAGCATGGATTTAAACGGTGAAACATTGGCGAAACTCAAGCAAATTTTGCCAGAAGTATTTGCCGAGGGTGCGGATGGTAAGCCGAGCATTGATATTGAACGGCTGAAAATTGCGCTAGGTGGTGCGGTAGATGTAGAGAGCGATGATAAAACTCGTTATAGTTTTGGCTGGAGTGGTAAGAAACAAGCGCAAGCATTAGCTAATCAACCAAGCACGGCAACATTGCGCCCATGTGTATCTGAGAGCGTAAGTACAACAGGAAAAAATTATTGGGATAATACGCAAAACGTGTATATTGAGGGTGACAATTTGGAAGTGCTGAAACTTTTGCAAAAAAGTTACTATGGGCAAATCAAGATGATTTATATCGATCCGCCCTATAACACTGGCAAGGATTTTGTTTATAAAGATAATTTCCATGATAATGTCAAAAACTATCTGCAACTGACTGGGCAAGTTGATGATGAAGGTAATCGCATTAGTACCAATACCGATAAAAGTGGACGTTATCATACTGATTGGCTGAATATGATGTATCCACGCCTGAAATTAGCCCGTAATTTACTCAAAGATAATGGCGTAATTTTTATCAGCATTGATGATAATGAAGTCCATAATTTACGTAAAATTTGCGATGAGGTTTTTGGTGAAGATAATGTGTTACCCTATATTGTTAGAAGAGCAAAAATAGGCGGTGGCTCTGATAATAAACATATTGCAAAAGAGATTGATTTCGTACTTGGGTACGCAAAGAATTATTATGCGCCCCGTTGTCAAGACCACTAACCAATCAATTTAAGAAACAAACTA